>Ga0256840_1000002_pt1 | contig 158716 bp, 182 predicted proteins | sample 355202metaG_FD_185969 | JGI IMG/M metagenome (GOLD analysis project Ga0256840, IMG submission 185969) | Hydrothermal vent microbial communities from Mid Atlantic Ridge, Atlantic Ocean - 355-202 | ecosystem: Environmental > Aquatic > Marine > Hydrothermal vents | place: Atlantic Ocean: Mid... | reverse complement strand
GCTTCTCAGGAAGAAGCTCCACGTTGTAAAGGAGCAGAAGAAACTCCTAATGCTTGAGGAGGCGAGGCTTGTAAGGCTGGCCCGCCAGAAGGGCGCCACCGTTAAACAGCTCACAAAAGTCAAGGAAGAGAAGGCACGTTTAATGTTTGAGGAAGCGAAACTCGTAAGGGTTCTCAAGCAGAACGGCTACCCGTCGATTTGAGGGTGGTTTCCTTTTCTTCAGTTTTCGTGAACCTCCGAACGTTAAAAACATGTGAAGAAAAGAATCAGAAGACGCTAAGTTTGTCTTCCAGTATCATCTTCTGTATCTTGGTTATGTCAGCGAGCCATGCATCCGCTATCTCATAGGCCGGCTTCTGGATGGTCTCAAGGTTGTGGCCCTTCTTAGGGATGACCTGGACGCTCGCGACGAGCGGCTCGTCAATGGGCTTGCCTATCTGGCTTAGGATTCTGACGTAGACCTCTTCCACTCCTTCGACCTGCTCGGCTATGTCGTTGGCTATGAGCATAGAGAGGAGGTTATATATCTTACCAACGTGGCTGACCGGGTTCTTTCCGGCGGCCGCCTCCATGCTCATGTGCCTGTTGGGAGCGATGAGTCCGTTGACGCGGTTGCCTCTTCCGACGCTACCATCATCCCCTGCCTCAGCGCTTGTTCCCGTGACGGTGATGTAATATATGTCCTTTTTCGGATCGTCTGCTGTGTTAACGTAGACCTTCGTGGGTCTCTCGGTGTGGGCCTCGACTATCTCCCACGCCGCGTTGTGAATGGCTTCCTTGACGGCCATGTAGTCGTCCGGAGTCTGAACCTCGCTGTCCACTATGGCGGCTGCTATTGTGAGGTCAATCTCGTCACCTTTCCTGAGGCCCATGACCTTGATGTCCTCACCGACTGCAGGCCACTTCTTCTTGAATTCGTCGCTGTTGAGGAGCTTCTCTGTCTCATAAACTATCCTCTCGGTCTCACTAAGTGGGGCGTAGCCGACTCCGAAACTGGTATCGTTTGCGAGGGGGATCGGGTTCTCCTTGGCCTTGTTGAAGACTCCAACGAGGTCAACGCTCCCCTGCCCGATACGGGAATCGATAACGACGTGGTTCTCGAGGTTTAGGTGCCTGACGGCCTTCCTGAGGTAGTCCCTCGCCGCCTTTATGGCGACCTCATGAACCGGGAAGAACTCGCGGTCGATCATCTCAACGGCCCTTCCTGAGAGGAGGATGTATATCGGCTTGATAACCTCACCGCCACCGAACTGGGGGTAGGCCCTTCCGCCGACGACCTCAACCTGATCGGTATTGTGGTGGAGGATGATTCCGTACCTCTTAACGTACTCTCTGCTGAGGGCTCTGCTGACGGCCTCGGCGAGGCCATCCGCTATGCTGTCCGGGTGCCCTATACCCTTCCTCTCAACGAGCTCAACCTGCTGCATTTCAACTGGGGTTCTCATGAGTTCCTCAACCACTATGTTCCTAACCTTCTCGGCCATGACCGTCACCTCAAACGTCTGTATGAGCGGGTCTGTTCATCGCTTTATATAATTTTCGGCATGAATTTAAGGGTTTAATATTCCCATCAGTTATTTATTCCGAAATCCTTAAAATTTCCCCTGAAAATCATTCGTATAAGCATCCGACGACGCCCGGCGGCCCGGGCCCGGGAGCGTTCGGGCAGCGATGAACGGGTGCAACGATGCCGGGCGGACAGGGCTCGCCCTCCGGATCACCGGAGGACGCCGTTCGGCCACCGATGAGGGATGGAGATGGGCCGAGCCCACATTTTTAACCCCTTTGTCAAACTTCTTCCGGTGAGATCATGGAGCTGAAGGAAATAATAGCCGAGATTAGAGAGGTTCTCGATGGGAAGGATTCGCTCAGGGAGGAGGCGCTGAGGCTGACGAGGGAGATAGTCCGGATGAGCGGGGACACGATAAAGGCCCTTCACAGAGGAGAGGTTGAGAAAGCGGTGGGGAGGCTGAAACTCACCCGTGAAAAGGTTGAGGAGTTAAGGAAGAGGCTGAATGACCATCCAGACCTTTACCACACCGGCTACGTCCAGAGTGCTCATCAGGAGTTCGTTGAGGCCAGCCTGTTCTTCGCATATATGACCGGCAGGGATTTCCCGTCTCCCCAAGAACTTGGGGTGCCCTACGCGGACTACGCCCTTGGAATCGGCGATTTCATCGGTGAGCTCAGGAGACACTTCCTTCTGCTCCTCCTCGAAGGAAACCTTGAAGGGGCAGAGGAAACTTATCGCTTCATGGAGGAGGTTTATGAGGAGCTGATGACGCTGGAGTACCCCAAGGGGTTAGTGAACGTCCGCCAGAAGCAGGATCAGGCCAGGCACGTCCTTGAAAGAACACTAGAAGACCTTACTCGGGCCAAGCTCAACAGGGGCCTTGAAGAGAAAATTGAACGGGGTATTTTAAAGGATTGAGCAATTACATAATTAGGTGATTATGTGATTAGTGAATTGAAGCTGAACCGGCTCGCGGAGGTTCAGAAAAAGCTTTCGGAGAGGATCGTTGAAAGAGGTCTCAGACCCGAAGAGACCGAAACGGTGGGGGCCGTCGATGTTTCGTACCGTGAGGGTAAGGCAAGGGCCGCTTTCGTTCTCTGTTCATTTCCGGACTGTGCCCCTCTAAGAGAAAAGGTTGTGGAAACCGAGGTCCCAGTACCGTACATGTCTACGTTTTTCTTCCTCAAGGAGACAAGACCTCTACTGCTGGTTCTTAAAGGGGAGAAGTTTGACGTCCTCCTTGTGGAGGGGCACGGAAGGGCCCACCCACGCGGTTACGGGCTGGCCAGCCACATAGGTCTACTGCTTGGAAGCCCGACCATTGGGGTTGCAAAGCGTCCCCTTCGAGGAAGTCCCAAAGGTTCTTACAGACGCGTGGGAAAAGCTTATGTAAGCGTCGGTCATCTGGTGGACCTGGAGTCCGCGGTCAATATAGTGGGAGCGGTGCTTGAGGGGGGCTACCCCAAACCGCTCAGGCTTGCGGACAGACTTTCGAAGAGGCGGTGGCTATGAAGAAGCTCAATCTCCTGTTGATCCTGGTAAAGAAGGGCGCCGTTGGTGAGAAGGTCAGGATAACCATTAGGGAGCTCGCAGATGGCCTTAAAACCTCCCCCCAATCGGTCCTTAGACTTCTTGAGGCTATGGAGGTGGAAGGGCTCCTCAAGCGGGAAACGGAAGGTAAGAAAACGTACATGGAGCTAACGCCGGAGGGACTTCGTTTTCTGGAAGACGTCTGTGACAGGATCTCCAGCGTCCTGTACAACGGCGTTATCCTTGGGGAAGTTGTATCCGGGATCGGAGAGGGTGCGTACTACGTCAAGCAATACGCTCCCCTGATACGGGAGTATCTGGGGTTTGATCCGTATCCTGGGACCCTCAACATCCGGGTAATCTTCCCAAAGACCATATTTGATGCCCTCTGCAACGTGAGGCCAGTGATACTGCCCGGATTCACTAAGGAGGGACGGACCTTTGGCGACGTGAGGGCATATCCGGTCAGGATCAGAGGGCTGGAGGGAGCAATCGTCGTCCCATCCAGAACCATTCACCCGCCGAAGATCGCCGAGATAGTTGCGCCCGCTTACCTGAGGGAGGAGCTGAACATCAGAGACGGGGACCTGATAAAAGTGACCGTTAGGGAGTGATAAAATGGACCCCAAGCTGAAGCAGGTTATGAGTGGTGCCGGTGCAGGAATGACCCTCGCGTTTCTGGTTGTTGTGAAATTTCTGAGTACGAGCGCGGGGATAAGGGGAAGTCTTCCGTTCTTCCTCGCTGGGATAACCCTTGGGGCACTGGTGGGCTGGACATCGAAGCCCGTCACTAACGCATCGGCCTTTGCGTATCCGCTCGGCATTCTTGTGGCGTTTGTACTGGGGGCACTCTGGTTCACGGGCAACGCCACCCTGACGGCTACGTTGACCATAACCGCGGCCGCTGTTGGAGCCCTCTATCTAACGGCGCCCTTGGGCTTTACGGACGCTGCCCTCACACCGATAACCTACTTCGGGGGGATGCTGACGGCGCTTATGATCCTCGGCAGTGTTGAATCCCTTTGGGAAACCCCGGGTGCGCTTCTGAGCATAAACCTCTCCGGGATCTTTGGGGCCGTCCTAGCCTTCTTTGTGGTGATGTTCAGATTCTTGGTTGGTTTCCCCCAAAGGATGAACCGATGAACTGACCTCCCCCCCACCCAGAAGGACGGGCTTTCAGAGGAAAACAAAGTAAACCTTAAATACAACCGGGATAACTTATTCAGGTGGTTAAAATGGTGATGAGACTCTCAAGGCTTTACGGGAAGCAGATCTACAACACCAAGGGGAACTACGTCGGCTACGTCGATGAGATTCTCATCGAAATCGACCGGGGTGGAGGGAGGGTTCTTGCGCTCGGACTTCCCGGTGAAAAGGTCGGCGTTCCCTACAACAGGGTGACAGCGATAGGTGACATAATCCTCGTGGAAGCAAAAGAAGGGTAGAGGACTACTCTTTAACTTTTAACGCCTCAAGGAACTTCTCCGTTATCGCCTCCTCTGCCAGCCTGAGGAGGGAGTTTTTGTCCTTGGCGAGCCTGAATATCCCCAGGGGTATCCTTGCACCGCCAGACTGACTGTGGCCGCCCCCTGTTCCAATGTCACCGAAGGCCTCCCTCATCACCGTGCCGATGTTAACGCGGACATCGCGTGTCCTGGCCGACATCTCTATCCTGTCATCGACGATACCGAACACCAGCACGGTTGTTATCCCCTCAAGGCGCAGCAGGAAGTCGGCCGATTCCGCCACGGCATCCCTGTTGGTTATGAAGCCAACGTTTGAGACAACCACGTTCTTGTATATGCGCCGGTTTATGATGGCCTTTGCGAGTATCTCAGCGGTTTCCGTTGAGATGTCGGGGTGTTCTATCTTATCCAAGAGCTCGTAGTCCACCTTACCTGCCAGGAACTCTATGGCCTTTAGTTCAATGTGGCTGAGCTTCGAGAACTTCTTTGTGTCCACGTAGATTCCGTAGAAGAGGGCCGTTGCGAGGCGGGTATCAACCGGTATCCCCAGGGTGCGGATGTACTCCGCGAGTATGGAAGCGGCGGCGTTTACCTCCGGCCTTATATCTATGAACGCGTCCTTGGGAAGAAGATCCCGCAGGTGCTGAAGCACTTGGTGGTGGTCTATGACTATCTTTATCTTCTTGTAGTCCTCCCCCTCCAAAAGGGTGAGGTTCCCGTTGGGCTGACAGTCGACAACCGCGATGAACGGGTAGCGTTTCAGCTCGTAGCTCCCCCGGGAAAGCTTTCTGAGGTCGACTCCCAGAAGGTTTACGAAGGCCCTGTTCTCGTGGTGGGTGATGTCACCGCCGTAGACGATCTGGGTCTTGAGGCCAAGGGTCTGGGCGATCACGCTAAGGGCGGTCGCGCTGGATATCGAGTCCGGATCGGGGTTGTCGTGCATGACTATTAAGAGGGAATCACCCGAATTCCTCAGCTCCTTGAGCTTCTTAACCAGTATGTTCGCATTCTTCTGCTCGCCTATCATCTCCACGATCCTAACGAGAGCATCTTTCAGGGCTCCAAGCGGGGAGATCGCATGTTCAACGGTTACCTCTGCCTCAAACTCATCATTTACCTGTTTTATCAGCTCATCAATGCTCATGCCATCTGGAAGAACCGTGATCACCGGGATTTCTTTGTTGTTAGTTTTAATAACGTAGACTGTTCTCTTGATTGTATCTGAGTTATGGGTTGTTATTATAGCGAGATCGGCCTTATCAACCCCCGCTTTGAGGAGCGTGGCCGTGTATGAAAAGTCACCCGGAACAACACGAAAGCCGCCTTCCTCAAGAGCTTTTGCCCGCACTTCATCCTTTTCGATGATGGTTACGTCAAATTCCCCCTTCAACGACTCAGCAACCGAACGGCCCAAGACTCCTCCTCCGAGTACCAGCACCTTCATGACTCTCACCTTTGTGCACAATAATGTTTAAATACAAGCGTTGATATACTAACACGATAAATCTCCTTGGATTCTTTAGAATAACTAGGGATATATATAGCTAATGGTGGTGGAAATGGAGCTGCCAAATAAGAGCCCCCTAAAAGAAAACGTACTGATAACCTCTACGGGGGAATTGGAGGATCTCGTACGTGAGGCCCTTGCCGAGGCCAGCGGTACTTTCCTCAAAATATTCGCCAAGGATAAAAGCGGGAAGTATTATGTGACAATTCTGTTCGACAAGACAAAGCTTCTCGCGGTGGAATGCCTCCTGGTGGACGAAAAGAGGACATTAACCGGTGGGGAAGCCCTCAGCGTGCTCAGATCGTTTGCCGGCAGACCGATGGTGGTCGATGTCTACGCCCTCGACGAGATAGAGCTCAAGCTCTCAATCGCCGATAACGTTGATATCTATGCTCAGACCCCTAAAATCGCGATAGACAGCATTTTCAAGGCCGAAGTCAGGGAGGAGCCCAAACCACCGGTTAAATCCCCCACCCCCCCAAGGGAAGAAAAGAAGGCTGAGGAACAGCCCAAAAAAGTAAAAAAAGCTGAAAAGGCCAAAACGGTGGAAGAAGCACCCGCCGAAAAACCCAGACCTTCGGCACCGAAGCCGGCCGCCCAGGGAAAGCCCAAGGTTACGGTGAACTTCAGGGGAGGAGAGCTCCCGGAGAAGGCCTTCCAGATCTACGCCGAGGACATCCTCAAGGAGGCAAAGAGGATCAAAGGGCTCTCCGTGAGCAGGATTGAATTCGACGCCGAGGTGGAGGGAGGGGTCGTATACCTAAACGTTCGCGTGTATGGATCCTCCACCGGAAACGCGAGGGACATAGAGATCGCGGAGAAGCGCATGCTTCATGCCGTCAGTAAGTACGCCCCGGTTATCCTGAGAGAAGCGGACATAAAACCCATAATACGGGACACGAGCATCATAATAAACGGGGAAGAAGTCAAGCCACAGGAGATCGTCGAGAAAGACAAGAAAAAAACGGCCAATGTCACCAAGGACGGCCGTATTACCCTTGCAGTCCTTGAAGAGGTGTGGCCCTACTTCAGCGCCTATGCCAGAACCGTGGTGGGTGAGATCGAGGGGGCTGGCATCAGGGTCAACAAGGTGTTCTTCGATGTAAGAGGGAGGCGAGAATTTGAGATAAACCTCTCCGCCGTCGTGGAGAGCAACATCCCTAAGGAGCAAATTGAGAGCATAGTCAAAGACGTAGTTTCAAGACACGCCAGGGAGCTCAGCAGGAGTATAAACCACTACATAACGGTCCATAAGATCGAGTTAGAAGTTCCCAGGACCCCTAAAACTCCAAGGACGGCGCCCACCCCAGCCGTAACTCCTGGAAAAGCCGCTGAAGTTCTTGCAAAGAAGGCTGACCTGGAGAAGGAAGTTGAGGCCCTCCTCAAGCAGGCGGGCATCGAAGAACTCTCCCCACTAACCGAGGAGAAAAAACAGGAGAGCCAGGAGATAATGCTCAAAAGCCGGATTGAACCCGCCCTTGAAACGCTCAAGGCCAGGGTTCACAGCGAGCTGAAGCTTATTCCACGGGTCACGTTCAAATGGATGAAGATGAACCATGAAGTCAGCGGTTCCACGGTGTACCTGGACATAGAGACCAGCTTCGTTAAGGAGGACGTTGGAGGCCTCTTTGGCTCATTCTCAGGAGTCTCAGACGAGAGAGTTAAAAAGGACATAAAAGACACTATAGAGCACATTGTACGGGAAGTAGGAAAGGAGTACGGTGTTGGCATCCGGCTCCGGAAGCTCAACGTCTCCCTTCGCTGACTTTTCGTTTCACTTTCCTACCCTTTGAATTCTCCCAAAGTTCAGCACTCAAGATCGTCATCATCCTGACGTCAGTTCTGCCGAGGTCATCATCACCACCTTAAACATCACGGGTCCTTATAACCCTCACGACATTTCGTTAAATATCTAAACGTTAAACTTTTAAACTGAATTATCTGTTCTTCAGTATGCATGGCCTCCTCCTCGGAATCCTGGCGGCTCTGATATCCGCGTTCTCCTGGGCAGCCTCGACCATATTCATAAAACTCGGGATGAATAACAAAAGCGCGGTAGTCGTCAATATATTCCGGCTCTACGTTGTTTCGGTGATGTACTCCGTTATATTCCTTGCCAGGGGCACCTTTCCGAAGCTCGCCTCGCTGTCCCCAGGAGTGCTGGGTGTGGCCTTTATCTCTGGGATCCTGGGCTTTGTGGTGGGGGACTACTTCTATTTCCATGCCCTCAAGATGATGGGCGTCTCCAGAACCGTCCCGATAACATCCACTTATCCTCTATGGGCCATACTCTGGGCCTTTCTATTTCTTGGCAGGAGAATCCGTCCCCAGGTAGTTATTGGGGCCATTCTGGTAGTTTTAGCTATAATAATCGTGCGCAGGGCCGAGGAGAAGGAGCGGATTAATCCAAAGGGTTTCATCTTCGCCATGATTGCACCCATCTCCTGGAGTCTCGCCATCCTCACCATGGACTGGCTGACCAGAAGTCTGGACGTCCTCACCCTGGCAGGCCTGAGGATGATGTTCGCAGCGGTGGGTGTTTCCCTCTTCCTTCCGAAGTACTCCTCGGAGTTGAGGAGGATCACGGGTAGGGAAGCGATGGTTCTCACGGGGGCCGCTGTAAGCGGCCTATTACTCGGCCAGTACTTCTTCGTCTACTCAGTGGGTACGGTGGGCTCCCAGATAGCCGCCCCAGTATCCTCCATAAACCCCGTCATAGCCTCCCTCCTAGCTGTGAACTTCCTGGGAGAATCACCCAACAGGAGGATAATGGAGGGCCTACTCTTGGCAGTGCTTGGGGTTGTGCTGATATCAACTGCATGAGCTATGTTTTTAAGGTCCGACTCCCAACACAGACCGCCGACAGTGAGGGGACAACAGTCTCCTCATGGGCTCGGTAAATCCGCCCCCGTGAACGATGAGCGGGGAGTGCTCACGCCGGGCCCACAGGACCGGGAGCATCCACCCGTGCGATGGGTGAACGCGGGTCTCTGTACCCGGCCCACATTCCACCCTCTTCTGAACCTTTAGTCCCTGCTCTACGGAAGACTTATAACCCGATACCCCCGAGGAGATAACCGGTGGTTATGTATGGTGATAATCCCCCGCCCCATAGACCCAAGGGAGATACGAAGAATCCGAAAGGAGCTCGACATAACCCAGGAAGAACTGGCTAGGCGGGCAGGAGTGACCCAAGCCTACATTGCCAAGCTTGAGGCGGGAAAGGTTGACCCGAGGCTCTCCACTTTCAACAGAATTCTTCAGGCCCTTCTCGAATGTAAACACGCCCAGCTGAAGGCAAGAGATGTGATGTCCTCACCCGTGATATCCATAAAACCCTACGAGACCGTAGAGAACGTGATAAAGATCATGAACGAGCACAACATCTCCCAGATTCCCGTGGTGGCCGGCAGCAAGATCGTCGGCTCCATCACCGAGAGAACCCTCGTACGACAGAGCCTTGAGTACGACAACATCTACGATCACAAGGTCATGGAGCTAATGGACGAGCCTTTTCCAATAGTTAACAAGGACGAGGATATAGAGGTCGTCAAATACCTCCTTGAGGAGCATCCCGCGGTGTTGGTTCAGGACAAAGAGGGAAAAACTGTGGGTATAATAACCCGTGTAGATCTCTTTAAAGTGGGAAGAGAAGCCAAATCGGGGTGAATCTCGCTTTCCACTGCACCAAAATTTCTTTTTATCTGCCGGCGCTAACGCATGTTTAGATAGGCATGGAGGGGGACGAGCATGAGGGTGCTGATCCTTGCGTTGTTCCCGCTGATCACCATCGGGATGATTGCTGGAGTAAGTAGCGCCGCCACCATAGCGGTCGACGTCTCTCACAGTGAGGGCACGGTGGCCCTGGTAACGCCCGTGGTGGACCCAACGACCGGAAAACTGGTATACCACGGTATTGTGAACGTTCTGTCCTGGTACAACTGGGGGTACATAGGCCCCGCCCCGGAACTGAACGGAAAGATGAAATGCCTCGGCAGGACTATAACCCCCGAATCGCTCAAAGGTGTTAACATGCTGATCATAGGGCAGCTTAAACAGCCACTATCCCCCGAGGAGGTCAGCGCCATAACCGGCTGGTTCTCAGAAGGCGGGAGAATACTGTGGGTCTCTGGTGACGCCGATATCGGGGAAGGTGCGTACGTACAGAAGAACGTCGATGACCTCCTAGATAAGATTCCCAATGCTCATCTGCGGCTGGACTATGCAACAGCCACAGACACCTTCAGCAACGCTGGGAAGGACCTCTACGTGGCCGGCTACGTTCGTCCAGATCTCGGCACACCCAATTCGGAAACACTGCTCAAGGGTTACACCTCGGAAGTCGGCAAGGTTCTATTCTACACCACAGGGGTCCTCGCGTGGGTAGACGATTCCGGTAAGTGGCACCCCCTCACGGTGGGGGAGATCCCCAAAGGGGTTTATAGGATAGTGACCACCAGTGGGGACGGTGTCATAGAGGACAACTCCGCCCCAGAGCCCATGACGTACAAGGTCTGGGAATCGGGTGTGTTCACCCTCCTTGCCGTGGAGTTCGTTAAGCTGCCCAACGGAAGGACCGGTGTGTTAATCGTGAGCGGTGAAAGTCCGTACGGTAGTCCCGTCCCGCTGTCCATTAACCAGTTCGGCCCCTACGTGTTCGACGGTGAACGCTTCGTGGAAAACCTGATAGCCTGGGCGTTCCAGGAAGCGAAGAGCTTCACACCCACAACGACCTCCAGTCCCTCGCCGACCTCGACCACGGCCACCCCCAGCACAACTTCAACCTTCACCACCCCCAGCTCATCCCTCCCTCACACCCCAGCCACGACTGGAAATGCACCATCCCCCAACCACACAACTCCATCAACGACCTCAACCCCCGCGAAAAAAGGCTCTGTTTTTGGCTGGAAGCTACTTTTGGGGCTGGCGGGACTGATCTTTATCCTGGCGGGTTTAGCAGTGCTCTTCATCAGGAGGAATGGATGATATACCTCCTGGCACTTTTATCCAACAATTTTATATACCCTCCCCCTTATCAGCTACTGGACAAATAATCCAGGTGAGCGTCATGAAGAAGGCGGAAACTGCAGTGTTGTTGGTTCTTCTACTGGGCGCGGTCTTGGCCGCCGGATGCATAGGCTCCTCAACCACCCAAACTCAACCTTCCCAGACTTCAACGACGTTTTCCAGCTCATCGACGGCACCGGGCTTGACGTCAGCGACCCCATCGCAGACGACCACCACCGAAAGACCCTACTACCCGATAGAGGTCACGGATTTCATGAACCGCACGGTTGAGATCAAAAAGGAGCCACGGAGGGTTGTGACCCTTGCCCCCAGCATAACCGAGGATCTGGAGTACCTGAACCTGAGTCCCGTGATAGTGGGAGTGACCATCTACGACGACACCCCACAGGTCGCCAACGCGACACGGATCGGCGGGTACGGGAAGTACGCGAACCTTGAGAAGATAGCCGCGCTTCACCCGGATCTGATACTCGCGGACAGCATGTCCACTGAAATCCTTAGCAAACTTGAGGAGATAGCCCCGGTGGTCATCATAGACCCGCATCGGGTTGGGGACGTGCCGAGGGCCCTAAAACTACTCGGAAGGATCTTCAACAGGGAGTCCCTCGCGGAGTACGAGAGCGCTCTCTTCACCCGTCAGATCAAAGAGATATCTTCCTTAGTGACAAATAAGACCAAAGTCAGGGTTTTTTACGTCGTCTGGAACAAACCCCTGATGAGCATCGGGGGCGACACGTTCATCAGTGATATAATAAAGCTCGCTGGGGGTATAAACATCTTCAACGACACCACCGGATGGCCCCAGGTGAGCGCGGAGCAGGTCCTGGCCAGAAAACCTGACTACATAATACTCACCCCCCACTGCGGGATGAGCCCTGAGGACGTTTACGGTGGTGCCCTTGCAAACACCCCCGCGGCGAAGGACGGACACGTCATAATGTTGAACTCCTCTGACGAGGCGGGTATAATACATCCAAGCCCACGCCTCCTCAAGGGTCTCGAGGTACTCGCCCGGATTCTGCATCCAGAGGCGTTCAGGAGCAGGTACCCGCTGACTTTAACCGACTCAACGGGGCGGAAGATTACGCTCTCCCCCGAACCGAAAAGGATAGTCTCTTTGGCCCCAAGCCTGACCGAGAGTCTGTTCTACATCGGTGCCGGCGACGAGATAGTGGGTGTGACAAACTACGCTGACTACCCGCCAGCGGTAAAGAACATAAGCCGCATTGGAGGCTATGGGAAGTACGCGAACCTTGAGAAGATAGCCGCGCTCCACCCGGACCTTATAGTTGCCGATGACTTCTCCAAGTCAATCCTCCCCTCCCTAACGAAGATAGCCCCCGTAGTCATCCTTTCCGCCAATAATTTAAGTGACATATACAGAAACCTGGAGTTGCTGGGCAGTATTACCAACCATGAAGAGCAGGCGAAACTCGTAGTCGCCGAGATGAGGGCAAAGGTGAGCTACGTTATCTCAGTCATCGGGAACACGAGCAGACTCAGGGTGTTCTTCATCCTCAGCTACTACAACGGTTACTGGACGGCCGGAAAGGGCACATTCGTCAACGAACTGCTGAGCCTGGCCGGAGGAAAAAACATATTCGACGACGTCAGAGGTTGGGGCGTGGCAAGCGAGGAACAGATAATCAACAGGGACCCGCAGGTCATAATAATCTCACCGAACGCCGGGCTGAAACCGAGTGACCTGTGTCACGGACCCCTCTCCACGACCACGGCGGTGAAAACCGGGCATGTTTACGTTCTGAGCGACGAGAACCTTGTGGTGCGTCCTGGCCCGAGGATCGTCCTGGGCCTTGAGGAAATAGCTGAGCTCTTACATCCAGGGGCGTTCAAGTTCCAGCCACAGCCCCTCGCCTGCAACGCAACGGCCTCAACAGGGAGCTGAACCTTCCACTTTCTCTTTTGTTCATTGAATGTTATAACATATACTTCAGGTAACTGTTTTATACTTGGATGCATATAACACTCGCGGTGATACCATGCGGGTAATAGAATCCTTTGACTCCATTACCTTCGACGAACTGGCCGAGAGACTCAAAAGCATGGAAAACAGGCTCCTCCTCGTCAGAACTTCCGAAGAGAAGATCCTCCTATACGGGAGCGGCAGAATCGTGAGGAAATACGCCGAACCCCCTGAGGAACTGAGAAACGTCGAGATGGTGGAACTGGACAAGTTTGAATTCCTTGAGTACCTCCAGGGAACGATGGAATTTCAAAATGTTCCGAAGGCCGTTGAATTATCATACTCCCTCGATGCGCCGGATGACATCTACCTGCACCTCGAGGAGGCAATCCTGAAGGCCGCTTCGAGGGCTTACACCACCCTCGGTGTTGCCATTGGAACGGCCAGACTAAAGGCTTCCGTGAGGTACGGTGCAACCGGCAGGGACATACTGCTCATCAGGGGAAACCTGGAGGCGTTCTCGGCCGGTGAAGTGAAAAAAGCCGAGCTGGCACGATTCTTGTCGGATGTTATCTCAATGGAGACTGGCTTCGACGCCAAGATCGTGATCAACGAGTTCAACCTGGCCAGAACCTCCGAAAAACCCCTGCTGAAGGTGCCCGCACCGTGGACCCATGTTAAGGGAGGGCGGATTCTTGAGGTGCCCCTCAGAGAAAGAGGTACTGCACCAATAAACCGGAAAAAAGTCGAGGAAGAGGTGGAGAAGATCTTTCGTGAGGCGGGGATCGGGGAGCTCGCTGGAAAACTCCGAGACGGAGGCGGAAAGGGAGTTTCAGCAAGAACCTTGGAGGCGTTCCTGCTGGAAAAGCTCTCCAGGTTCGATGAGGTTGAAGTGAACTGGATTCGGGTCTCCCCGGTAGGAAGCGGTGAGTTCAAAGTCGCCATTGGCACATCCAGGAAGTCAAGATCGAGAAGTGACGTGGAGATCGTTGGGGAGATTGGAAGAAGCCTAACCGCCGCTGAGAGCGAGGGAAGGGTCAGGGGGTTACCGTTCAAAGTCTCCTCGGCGTTTTTGGTACTGGAGGATGACGTCTACTAAAATTCAATAACGTTAAAAACTCCTCCCTCTATCCTTCAAAGGTGGGAGCATGGAAAGAAAACACGCTTACAGGCTGATGCTGAGCATCGTCTTAGTACTGGCGTTCTTTTACACCCTCGGCCTTTTTGGTATCATTCCCTTCAGGGTAAGCTACTACATCACACTCTTCATGCTCGTGCTCTTCGTTATCCTCCGCATTGAGTACCACTCAAGGAATTAGCAGGCTCAGTACAGCTTTTTGAGTGCCCGTATGGACAGGAGCATGAAGAGAAGGAACATCATGACGAGGGCCAGCATCGATTCCAGCGGCGGGATCACGTCGTAGTAGTAGAGCAAACCGTATCGCAGGCCATCCACTGAGTACGTCATCGGCGTTATCAAGCCCACGATGAGGAACCACCTCGGAAATAGCGTGAGGGAGGCTATCGCACCGCTGGTGAACATCATGGGAAGCCGTATGAGGTTGAGCCATGTCATGACGTTTATCGGGTTCGAGATGGCGAGGGAGATATAAACCCCAAGCGCCGAGAAAGCTAGGTTTGAGAGGACAAGGTAGAGCAACACGAGCGGAAGGCTCCAGATGGAGTAAGCCATGAAGTGGGAGACCAGAACCAGGGTCACCAAACTGACCAAGAGGCCAAAAATGGCCCCAACGAGTACCTTTGCCAGTATTACCTCCCCATAGCTCACAGGAGCAAGGAGAAGTCGTTCAAAGGTCCTGAGCCTTCTCTCAAAGATTATCGAAGAGGCCACGAAGGACGTCGTCCCGAAGAGGGCGGAGATACTCAGCAGTCCCGGTACGAGGTGGTCGATGTCCCCGAACCTAGCGATGAACGCGAGACTGAAAACGAGGGGGAATACCAGCCCCCAGCTTATTGAACCCGGCTTCAGCATGTACTCCCTAAGTTCCTTTACTATTATTGCCCAGACCTTCATATTGGACATCCCCCACAGGCACAGCCCCTCTCCTCGCCCTCCTCCTCGGTGAGTTCAAGGAACACGTCCTCGATACTGGGGAGCTCAGTAGACAGATGGACGATTCTAAAGCCAAGCTTCCCCTTAATCCCGGCAAGTTCCTCCATAAATGCATCGATGTCATCAACCTTCAGAACCAAGGCGTCCTCGTCGAACACAGGTGAGTATCCCTCAAGGGCATGGATGAGGCTGGTTTTCAGGGGTTCAACTTTCAGTCTCACCCGTATTTCACTGCCCAGCAACCTTCTTATCTCACTCCTTCCCCCCATTGCCACTATCCTACCCCGGTTGATTATCGCTATCCTGTGGGGGAGGGTCTCTGCCTCCACCATGTTGTGGGTCGTGAGAAAAATTGTCCTGCCCGCCACGTTCAGGGCCCGTATCATCTCCCTGACCATTCTGGCCGACTTCACATCGAGGGCTATCGTGGGCTCGTCCAGGAAGATAACCGGGGGGTCGTGGATCAATGCGGCCACTATCGAGGCCCTCCTCTTGTACCCCGAGCTGAGCTTCCCAAACTTTTTCTTGGCCGGCAGGTTGAAATCCCTTACAAGTTTCGAGACGTTTTCGAGGGGTGCTTCATACAACCTTGCGAGGAACCGTAGGTTCTCCTCAACGGTTAGCTCATCGTAGAGGTTGGACACGTCCTGGACGACGCCTATACTCTTCTTTACCCCGACCTTCTCCCGTCTGACATCGTAGCCGTTAACGTAAGCTTCCCCCTCCGTTATGCTCGTCAGGGTTGAGAGCATCCTAACGGTCGTTGTTTTACCGGCACCGTTCGGTCCCAAGAACCCAAATATCTCGCCTTTCTTTACTTTGAAACTGATGTGGTCAACAGCCGTGAAGTCCCCGTACCTCTTCGTCAGCCCTACAGCCTCTATCATTCTCTCAACTCCTTCATCAAGAAGAATCCCACGATCACCAAACCTGCCGTTACGACCACCAGGAGCGGCAGACCCGGCAGGTGGAAGGACGGCCTCGTCGCTGCTCTGGTTGGGGTTACAGTGCCCCTGAGCCTCAGGACGTTTATCTTCTCCTGGCAGTTCTCAATGGAGTGGTACCCGTAGCCGACAACGAGAAAGCTCGCGTCCCTGGAGATAGCAACGTTCCTGACACTCCAGTTGAACCTCTCGTTCCAGAGCACGCTCCCGTTGGGCGCGACGAAGATGGCTTCCCTCGCACCGCCTGCCAAAAGGTAGCCCCTGGCCGTGGAGACCTGAAGGGTTGACACCAAGAACGGAACCTTATAGACGGTGCTCCCGTTTGACGAAAGGAGGACGAGGTACCCTATATCCCCCCCCACCGCCACGTTCTTTCCATCGGAATCAATAGAACGGATCAGGTTGTTGAAGTGCCTGCTCCAGAGCTCCTTGCCGCTCCAGCTTATCTTCCTTACCTCTCCCCAGCTCCCGCCCTTTGCGGCGATTAAAACGTATATGCCGTCGTCGCTTGCGATCACCTTCCTCACGTAGCCCCTGTACTCCCTGGAAACGACAACTCCCCCGGATAGATCCAGGACCACAACACTGTAATCCACGCCAGCCGCTATCCTGTCTCCAAACAGGTCAACACTCCAAACGTATCCACCGACCTTTTTTCTCCATATCAACTTCCCGTTCCTGAAGAGGTAGATGTATCCGGAGCTATCCCCGGCCACCACGGTCTCCCCGTCCTTGGAGATATCCACGGAGACTACCGCCCCGGCCGCCTTATACTCCCACCCCAGGGAACCGTTAGCATCGAAGTACTGCAACCAGTCCCCCTCCGTCCCTATGACGACGTCGTTGTTCCCGCTTACTCCAACAGTGTAGGCTATCCCCCTCGTGGGCTCCTTAAAAATCAGTTTTCCATCCGGGCCAAGAAGCTCAGCGTAGTAACCAAAGGCGAGTCCGATGTACCCCTTCTCGTTGAGGGCCATCCCAAAGACTATACACTGGTCACTGTAGGTCCAGCTCCAGTTCACCTGGGCGCCAACAAGTGGCAGTATCGAAATGAGCAGGAGGATAGCTAGCGCAGTCCCCTTCATACCTTTCCCCAGCCAATTTCAACATTCAGTTTAAAGGGTTAGTGGTTCAGAAGCCTAATACAGTGATGGACTGTTCAGGACGTGCCAACAGTCACTGCCCTGGATTTTCCAAAAGATTGCGCATTAGACTTAACGAACCCTTCCCAACCTTTGGTTTAGAAGTTTCGGGTTTAAAAACGCTTTTTTAGGCCCCTTCAAAGTTTTAGTTGAGGGATAAATGTGAGCATGCGTATAATTATGTTCACTGGAGGTGGTTGGGTTGAGGTACGTTAAACTTCCCATGGAGAACACCTATGCCTTCCTTGAAAGGCTCAAGGAGTGGGGCAAACTCTACGCCCCCGTGAAAATCTCGGAGAAGTTCTATGACTTCAGGGAGATAGACGACGTCAAGAAGGTCGAGTTCAACTACACAAGAGGATGATAAAAAGAGTCAACCAGGAGGCAACTAAAGTAACCTCCCAACACCCTCCATACCCATAGAGGAAATTCTCTCCTTGGCTATCTTTTCAGCTGTTCTTGCCCTTATCCTGTCTTCAACTTCTTCCGGCCTTCCAAAGAATATTGCTTCAGCGGGGCACATCTCACTGCACGCGGGGTTCATGCCTTCTTTCCTCCTGTTGGCACACATATCGCACTTGGTCATAACCTTTATCTTTGCATCGAAGCTGGGGGCTCCAAAGGGGCAGACGGCGAGACACATCAAACAGCCTATGCACTTCTTCGGGTCTATTATAACCGCCCCGTCCTCGTCCTTGGATATCGCTCCAACGGGACATATCTCAAGGCACGGGGCCCTCTCGCAGTGGCGGCAGTTTATCGGAACCGGAAGGCTAGAGACGGTGTAGTATATCCTGATGTTGGGCTTGCCGTCGTGGAGGAAGTCGCAGACGCTCTGGCAGGTCTCACACCCTATGCACAGGCTGTAATCAACGTGGAGTATCTTCTTCTCCATACTCACTCACCCCCCATAAGCCAGACGTGCATGCTTCTTGCCGCGTAGAGGCCGTCCCTCACGGCCTGACCGACCTTGGATGGACCGGTAACAACGTCTCCTGCGGCAAATATCCCTTCAACGCTCGTCATGTGCCTCTCATCCACAACAATCCTGCCTTTTTTGTCAACCGCTATGTTGAGCTCTTCCCCCGCTGGGGGGGTGGGCGTCTGTCCAACTGCAAAGATGACGTAGTCAACATCAAGTGTGAAGTTGGATCCCTCAATGGGCACGGGCCTTCTTCTGCCGCTCTCGTCGGGTTCACTGAGCCTTGTTCTCACAAGCTCTATCCCCCTTACCTTTCCACCTTTTCCGATTATTTTCACCGGCATTGTGAGTTCAAGCCACTGGACTCCCCTCTGCTTAAGGAGGTTTGTCTCATACGCTCCGGCTGGAGCCTCCTTTATCGTCCTGCGGTAGCTCATATAGACCTTCTCGGCACCGAGGAGGAGGCTCTCGAGGGCGGCATCAACCGCGGTGTGCCCTGCCCCCACTACCACGACTTTTTTGCCCTCCGGAGAGATTATGTCCTTCCAGTCCATGTGACCGAGCTTGGCGCTCTTTATCCTGAAGAGGTATTCGAGGGCGGGATAAACGCCATCAAGGTCTGCACCTTCAATGCTTGGTATCCAGGACTCCCAGGTGCCGGTGGCTATGATGACAGCATCATAGTTCTCGGCGAGCTCTTTCAGGCTGACCGTTCTCTCGACAAACTCGTCTCCGGCTTCCTTCTTTTCTGTCCCACAGGTAACTTTTGTCCTTGGGAAAAACTTCACCTCAAAGGCACTTTCGAGCTCATTGCAGCCTTCCCTCACTCTGTACACGGGTATTCTGAACTCCGGGATACCAAAAAGCATTAGCCCACCAGGTTCGGGAAGCTTGTCGTAGACGTGCACCTCGTGTCCCTGGCAGACGAGGTAGCCTGCAGCGCTTAACCCTGCAGGTCCTGCCCCTACAATGGCTATCTTCTTTCCAGTTGGGGCGGGTTTTTCCCTGCAGAGAAAGGCAAATCTCATCCCACTCATTTTTTCACCTCCACGACCTCAAACTCAAGGTTCTTTATCGTTGAATAGAGGCCTTTCATACTCTCAATCTCCGAGAGGGTCTTTCTCAGGTATCTAGAGGGGTCGTAAAGAACCTTAAACTTCCCAAAAAACTCCGTGTGAAAGTTTATCAGGGCGTTTTTGGGATAGACTATAACATCAATTCCCTCCCAGAGCTGTGAAGCTTCAATCAACAGCTCAACTTTGTCCCCCTCTTTAACCACAACGAGCCAGGTGTCTTCGAGGAGGGCAACTCCGAGGAGGTTTTCCCCGTAGTGCCGCTTGAACTTCTCCAGGAGACCCTCACTCATCTGGAAGCCACCCCACGGTAACTTTACCTTTCTTTATCTCGTCGAGGAGCGGGCCTACGAGCTTCTTATCCTCTTCAGGAAACAGCTCAAGGTCGAGGGTTCCCCGCTCTATCAACCTCGCAGTCTCAGGGCTTATCTCGCATATCACTTCCTCAACCAGGGCGTTACCCTCAAAGTGGTCGAGCACCCTTGAAACCTCATTTTGAAACTCCAAGTACGACCTTCTTCTCAGCAAGTATGCCCTCATACATCCTCACCACTTCGATGTAGTGTTTGTACAGCATATCGAGCCCGTACCTCAGGCGGGAGTCTTTCACCTCGTCTTTCATCCGCTCCACGAGTTCTTTGAACTCCCCTGGGTCGTTCGACTTTTCGACCAGTCTCATGAATTCCTCCAACAGCGCGTAGCCGTCGAAGTAGCCTATCTCCTTCCTTATCCTCTCCCTGAGGAGGAGCTCGATCCAGGCGTTGAACTGGCTCCTTGGAAGTACGAGTTCCTTAAGGGTGTAGTGCTCACCCTTCACCTTCTTCTCAACGAGTCCCTTGAGCAGTGCGATGCCGTAGAGTATTTCCTCCGGCCTCGGGGGACAGCCGGGGATATAGATGTCCACGGGCAGGAACTCCGATGCCCCTCCTTTCCGTGGATATTCGAGGGACAACCTGTCTGATTCTCTCCTGATGGCGTAGCTGTCGTAGAATATCCCACCGGAACAGGCGCAGGTGCCGACGGCTATAACTATGCGCGGTTTTGAAGGCATTGCGTCGTAAGCTTTCTTGGCTGCGTAGTATGCCTGTCTCGTTAATGGTCCTGTGACGAGGAGGGCATGCGCGTGCCTCGGGGTTGGGACGAGTTTTACACCGAGCCTTTCGATGTCGTGGTATGGCGTTAGAACGTCAAGTATCTCTATGTCGCAGCCGTTGCAAGCTCCAGTGTTGAGGTGGAAGACCCAGAGGGAGCGTAGCTTCATCTCCACTCCCCTCCGACCCGGGAGGCGTTTATGATGGTTAAGCTCTTCTTGCACTTCGAGCAAAGCGGCAGCTTGTCCCTAACCCTCTCGAAGTCGAGTATCCCAGGGGGTATAACTGAGAGCACCTTCTGCACCTGCCTCTCCGTGTAGTCCGTGAAGTTCCCGCAGTTCCTGCACCTCGCGAGTCTCATCTCAACGACCTCAATGTGGTCGTTTCTATCGTCGGTTGCGGCTTCAAACTCCCTCGTGAGCTTTATGGCCCCGGTCGGGCAGGCCTCCTCACACCGCGCACACCTTATGCATCTCCCAACGTCGAGGACTATCTTCCTCGTTCCGGTCGAGTAGTCGTCAATCCTTATCACGGCGTTTGGGGGACAGACGTTAGCGCAGGCACCGCATCCTATGCAGAGCAGGGGGTTTATCCTCGGCAGTCCCCTGTACTCGGGCGGCGCCTCCTCCGGCTCGAATGGGTAGGCCTTTGTTACGGGCAAAGTCCCACCCCCAGGTTTACCACACTGACCTTTCCTGTCTTAACGTCCACGACCTGAACCCTCTCTGTACAGGAATAGCACGGGTCTATGCTTGCAATGATGAGCGGGGCATCTGCTATCGTGTACCCCCTGAGCATGTCCGGTGCCGCTTGGAGGTTGTTGTAAGTTGCAGCCTTTATGCGCCACCTGTAGATTACGTTCGAGTCCTCCGTCATCACGTAGTGGACGTTCTCACCCCTCGGTGCCTCAACCGCGGAGATGCCCTCAACTCCACCTGGAATCTCGTCGAACTCCGCCATTATAGGTCCGGACGGCATGGCGTCAATTGCCTGCTCTATCAGCGAAAGGCTCTCCCTGACTTCGTCTATTCTGACCATGGCCCTTGCGAGGACATCTCCCTCGGTGTAAACTGGGACGTCAAAGCTTAGCTCGGGATAAGCCGCGTACGGAAAGTCCCTCCTGACGTCGTAGTCGATTCCCGACGCCCTTGCCACCGGCCCGTTCGCGTCCCACTCCCTAGCCAGCTCTTTGGTGAGAACCCCAACGTCCCTGCACCTGTCAACGAAGCTCCTGGCAGAAAGCAGAAAATTAACCACCTCATCGAACTTTTCCCTCATCTCGTCTATGAACTTCTCAATCATGGAGACGCGGTAGTCCAGAAGGTCCCTTCTAACCCCGCCAACGACGACCAGCCCGTAGGTCTTTCTGTTTCCGGTGAGCCTCTCCGCGAGTTGCATAACCTTCTCCCTGACCGCCCATACCTTCATGAACGCGGTGTCAAAGCCCGTCAGATGGGCGGCGACGCCAATCCAGAGGAGGTGGCTGTGAAGCCTCTCGAACTCAAGGAGTATCGTCCTTATGTACCTCGCCCTGTCGGGAACCTCGATTTTTCCGGCCTCCTCCAGGGCCTGGGCATAGGCAGTGGAGTGGCAGAAGCCGCAGATGCCGCAAACTCTTTCAGCTATGAAGCACACTTGGTTGTAGTTCATCCTCCCGCGGGCGAGCTTTTCTATGCCCCTGTGGGAATAGAAGCCGCGGTAATCGATACCAACTATTTCCTCTCCCCTGACAAACAGCCTGAAGTGCGCCGGCTCGTCGAGGGCTATGTGGTACGGCCCTATGGCGTGGACTGAGGTTCCCTCCATCTTGGGAAGGTGCTGGGGCCCCCTTTCCCCCGGCGGAGAGCTGTGGTATTCAAAATCCTCCCTCAGGGGAAAATCGTTTTCAGGCCAGTCGTCGGGGAGAACCAGCCTCCTGGGGTCGGGGAGTCCTTTTGCCCTGAGCCCGAGCAGGTCCTTAACTTCTCTCTCAAACCAGAGGGCACCCTTGTGGAAGCTCGCAACGCTCGGATACTCTGGGTTATCCTCTGGAACGTAGAGCCTTATCCCCAGGATTTCTCCCTTCTTCCAGTCGGCGAACCAGTACGTCACGCTGAAGGCGTCCTCAAAAGGCCTCTCATCCGTTCCAACCATCGTGAACAGTCTCACCGTGGGCATCGATAGGAGGAACTTCACCATCTCCGGAAAGTCCTCTTGACTGATCATGGGGGCATAAACGACCTTCTTCTCGCCCAGCGTTTTCTTTTCGAGCACGGCCCCAAACTTTCTTTCGAATCCCTCTATCATCTTCACCACCCTGCGAAGGCAAGAACCAACAGAATGGAACCAGCCGCAAGGGCTTTGGCACCTTTTCTCAGGGCCTGATCAACGCGGTAACGGGCGTTCATGGACTCATAGACCACCATCAGGACGAATATTGTGAGTACCGCCAGGGACTGAAGGATTAGTGCTCCGATTCCGCTTGCAAACGGCAGTACGAGCATCGCTGACAACAACCAGAGCATCGCGAACCTCTTAACCTGAAACGCCCACAGGAACACGGCCAGTGCCCTTCCGCTGTATTCCGAGAGCACACCGCCGAGTATCTCGGTTTCCGCCTCAGCTATGTCGTAGGGTATGAATCCCGCTTCAACATAGGTCAGGTAAATGAGCAGGATGTAAGCCCCGACGACTGAAGGCGAGAAGTCCACGGAGCGGGCGATTGAGGCTATGTCAAGGGAGCCCGTCTTGAGGGCTAACACCGCTATCACAACTGCGAAGGCCGGCTTAAAGACCATCGAGAGACTTATCTCCCTGCTTGCACCCGAGGCAGTGTAGGAGCTTCTCACGCTTAGACCACCCATCACTACCGAGGCTGAAAAGAGGGTGAAGAAGTATAGGAACGCTATGACGTTGGCCGGGGTTCTAAGGGGTGTCTCTTCTCCCCAAGGGATGAGAAACAGCATCGTGAGGGCGCTCCCAAATGCGAGGTAGGGGGCAATCCTAAACGTGGCGGACTCCACAGGCCGGATGCTCTCCATCTCGAGGAGGCTTAACAAATCGTACCAAGTCTGGAGCACCGGGGGCCCTATCCTGTCCTGTATCCGCGCCCGGATTTTCCTCGCAACACCATCCAGCAGGGGCGTAATCAGTGAAACCGTGAGCGGGAAGAGCTCCCTCATCCAAGCCACCCCCAGATTAGCGCCGAGGCAATCAGTAGGAGCACTACAATCATCACGCCGAGGGGGCATTCCCTCAAGAGGGCTATCATGCCTCGAAGCAGCCGCGCCGGCGGGAGAAAGAGCGCCTCGTCTATGTAGTCAACCTCCACCGAGGTCACCGCTCCCCCGACCCGGGTGAGAACCTTTCCCGCGGAGGAGCCCACCTTCGAGAGGCCCTCGGAGATGTGGTTGAGGGGATAGTACATGTGCTCCGGTAGTATGTCAAAGTCCTCAACTCTCTCTCCGTTCGTCCACACGGCGTCCCTTCTTCCCCTTGGGGGCAGCGCGATGAACAGCATCCCACTGAAGAGGGCGAGGACTATCGTTAGAAGGGGCATGTCAATTTCGAACCCGATATCGGTTCCGGTCAGTTTTATTCCGAGCCACGGGAACACCCCTAGGAGGACGCAGAGAAGGGCTAACATGCCCTCACCGACGAGCATTGGCGCTTCGACCTCGTGAACCTCTCCCTCGGGCTCTCCCGTGAAGATGCGGTACATCTTTAGGTACGCCGCGAGGGTCACGGCACTTCCAAAGAGTGCTATTACACCTCCTGCGATGAGGACTGGACTCCTCGACAGGAACGTTGCCTGGTATATCAGCCACTTGCTGACGAAGCCGTTGAGCGGTGGGACTCCTGAAACCGCGAGAATCCCGATTATCGAGAGCGCAAAGGTGAAGGGCATGTTTCTTCCAAGTCCCCTCAATCCGAGGTCCTTCCGCCCCGTGGCGTGCAGGACGTTGCCGGAGACCATGAAAAGGAGGTTTTTGAAGAGCATGTGGTTGAAGCTGTGTAGGAGCAACGCCGCGAGGGCCACGGTTTTAAGTGTTCCGTGTAGGGCAAGGTACGCCCCGAAGGCGAGGAAGATGTACCCGAGGTTGTCAACGCTGGAATAGGCTATCATCCGCTTCAGGTCTCTCTGAACCAGCATCAGCAACGCTCCTATGGCTATGGTTGCCATTGAGAGAATTATAATCGGTGTGGCGAGCGTTGAAGTATTCGGGAAGATACTGGCGACCCTTAGCATTCCGTAAACTGCCATCTTTAGCATTACCCCGCTCAGCAACGCCGAAACGTTGCTCGGAGCGACTGGATGGGCTTCGGGGAGCCAGAAGTGGAGCGGGAAGATGCCCGCCTTCGTCATGAAGCCCACGAGGAACAGCCAGAGGACCCACGCTGGTGGAATGTTACCCTTCAGGGTCTCGAAACTCAGGGTGTTGAAGAGTGCATACGTGTATCCAAGAGCTAGCAGGAGGGGTGCGGTGTTCAGGGCCTGCATTGTAACGAGGTATATCAGGCTCGCCCTCTTCGTTGCGCTCTCGGTGTAGTTAGCGACGATTAGAACGTAGGACGTTAGCGTCATCAGCTCCCAGAACGCTATAAACTGCAGAAAGTCCCTGCTCAGGAGGATGAGCTCCATGGAGAGGAGAAACAGGGGGTAAGCGGCCGTTACGAGGTGCTTGGGCCGCATGTACGAGTAGGAGTAGATTGAAACAGCCACCCCCGCCGTGCCGAGGAGCAAGAGGAAGAACCTTGAGAGCTCGTCCGCTTGGAGGGACAGCTGGGGGATGCTCCCGGTGGCCTCAAGCAGAACGGCCGCTGACGCAATGGCAGAGATTGCACTCACTACCTTCCCATTCCTTTTGACCAGTCCAACCATAACCGCGAGCAGGAACAGGTATGCCGAGAGCATTCAGGGTACCCCCATGAGGTAGTTGAGGGCAACCGCGAGCCCGAATGAGAGTGTAGCCAAGAGGGCTAGAGGAACGCCGACCGTTCTCTTCAAGGGCTCCTCCCTCCCGTCGCTGAACACCATCAGGTTGATGCTCCGGATTCCCGAATACAGGAAGGCCACGGAGTTCGCAAGCAGGAGAAGGGCGAGTAATGTTCCCAGCGGGTTCGAGTACAGGGAAGCGGCCTCTATGAGGAGGTGTGACTTGCCGAAGGGGGGAAGCCCCGCGAGGCCGAACACCGAGATTGCCCATGAATAGGCGAGCGGGGGCGTCTCACGAAGGCCCCTCACGCGGTCAATGTCGGTGGTTCCGTGGCACCTCTTTATGGCGTCTGTCGTCAGAAAGGCCAACCCAACGACGGGGGTGGAGATTATAACTAGGTGCCTCGCGATTTCGTTTCCTTGGCCGCCGAGCAGGATTACGAGCAGGGCGACGTACACCGTGCTTGTGTTCGCAATAACCGCGTACATGAGGAGCTTCCTGCCCTCCCTCTGTCCGAGGTATGCCAATCCCGTAAGCACGAGGGTCACGGCCACGGCAACCGCAACCGGCGCAAAGGCCCGCTCAGAAGGGTTGAGGGCTGAAAGCGACCTCATAAGCAGGTACGGTCCCATAACAGTGGTTCCCGTGCCTATGAAGGCCGATGCTGGAAACGTCGCGGCGGCATCCATAAACCATGAGTAGAGCGGAAACTGGGCCCCTATAACGAGTGACGTGAAGGCGATGCAGAGGAAGCGAGTGTCTCCGGGGGCGTTCTTGGTGAGGACGCCACAGACGCCGATTGCTATTCCAAGGCTCAACGTTGCGAGGGCTTTGGTTCCGGCTTTCTTTTCAGGCCCCGCGAGACGCCAGCATGAGAGAGCCACCAGCTCGAGGAAAATCAACATCTGGAGCAGGCTTGGGGAGTACACTACAACCAGTTCTGAACCCAAAAGAACGGCCGCCCAAGGAAGATAACTATCCCTCCTACCGCTTTCTAGGGCGTAGGTCAGAAAAATCGCGCCGAGAGCCGTCAGGACGAGCGCCGTGAGTACCGCCGTGGAATCGACTCGAAGGCCGAGGTTTCCACCCCATAGGATAGCACAGGGATTGTGCGAGACATGGGGGTAAAGAGCCGCCTGTAAGAGCAGGGAGCTCCATACCAGCGAAAGTGCGGCCCTCTCGAGATTTTCGAGAAGGAAGAAAGCCGCCGCGTAGACCATGATTATCGCCATGAGGACAAGCTCGATCACCTAAACCCCCCCATTATCCTCTCAACCTTCTTCAGGAGCTCCTCTCTCCTCATGAGGCTCTGGGTTACCTTTATCCGGGTTATCTCATCCTCCGTTGCGAACACGAGGGCACCGGTGGGGCACGTTGAAACACACGCCGGGAGCTTACCCTCCTTTCTCCTGTGGGCGCAGAGGTCGCACTTCACCATGACCTTCCTCCTCTCATCGAAGCGGGGCATTCCGAAGGGACAGGCTATCTCGCAGAGCATGCACCCCACGCAGTCCTGATGCCTCACTCTCACCGCTCCGTCCTCGTCCCGGTAGATTGCCCTAGCGGAGCAGACGAGCATGCAGGGGGAGTTCTCACAGTGCCTGCAGTTCAGGGACATCATCATTATCTCAGATGCCTCGATGAGCGTTATGTTTGGCTCTCCGTTGTGCTCCCGCGCGCATGCTGCAACGCAGGAGCCGCAGCCAACGCACTTCCGGAAGTCAATGAATATCTTCCTCATGCTTTCTCACCACACATGGAAGGGACTTCAGCTCAAGGCAGCCCCATTTCGAAATCTTCAGCGGGATAATCCTTCTCAATTCATCGGACCATGGAGCGACGATTGTATTCCGCGGTATTGAAGATGAGACATCAACCCTGAAGGTGGCCGTTCCAGCCTCGGTTTCGACGGTAACCCTGCCCCCATCTTCAAGACCAAGCAGTGAGGCGTCTTCTCTGTTTATTTTTGCAACACTCTCCCTTTGAATTACCTCCGGGAGAAAGCGCATGGACTGATCCGTTATTAAAAGTCTGAATTTGCCTTCGAAGTTCAAGGGAGGCTCGATTTTTGGCCTTACGGCCATTTTACGCCTTGGAATAAGGACTCCACCGGTTTTATTCTTCACGTCCTTTGGCTCCGGGTAACCAGGAACGAGAAGGCTTATCTCCCTCAAAATCTCTTCAGGAAACGCGTACGAAAATCCCGGAAGCTTCATCCCCCTTCCGAGTTGGGCTATTATTTCAAAGTCCGATCTCGCCTCTCCCGGGGGACGTTTTACCCTCTCACACCACTGGACCCTACCCTCTGAATTTGTCGTCGTCCCCCCACTCTCCAGCAGGAGTGCCGACGGTAAAACTATGTCGGCGAATTCCATTGTTTCCCCCTGGAAAGCACTCTGAAACACCACAAACTCCGCCCTTTTGAGGGCTCTCTCCGCGTGGGGCATGAATGCCACGATGTCAGTATCGAGGATATAGAACGCCGAGAGACCTCGGGAGAGCATCTCAACGAGACTCAGACCCTCTTTCCTGTTGATATATCCAACAAGCCAGGCCTTTAGGAACGGCTCGGCGTCCTTGTAATCCGTATACCCAGGAAGATGATAGGGGGTTATCCCCATGTCTATGACTCCCTGGGAGTTACCGTATCTTCCCATTGGTATTATCGAGAGTCCCGTGAGTGTTGCAAGGGTTATCAGGGCCAGAACGGCTGGATACCCGTTGGCGGTCATTGTAACCCCCGAACCCCACAGGAGCACACCGCTGGAGCTGAGCTCTGTTTCCCCCGCAATGGAGATTATCGTGTCAGCCGACACCCCTGTAATTTTCTCTGCCTTTTCGGGGGGATAGAGCGAAATTAGCCTCAACGCTTCCGGTGAAAGTCTGGAGCTGGCATCCGGATCCATATTCACAACGACGTTAAGGATGGAGAGCGCTAAGAAAACGTCCGTTCCGGGAAGGGGCTGAACTACCGAATCCACGAGCTTTTCAACTGACGTTAGCCTTGGATTAACGACGATTATCCGGGCACCTTTTTCCTTTGCCCCCACCAGCCATGTGAGCAGAACCGGGGCCGTTCCAACGGGGTTGAACCCCCAGACAATAACCAAATCGCTCTGCTCTATGGCTGAAAAAGGCGCCCACATTTTCCAGGCGTTTGTCTCGTTTAGTGCCCTGATGGAGACGGCGTGCGATACGGCCGCCGTGCTGTCAACGTTGTTCGTTCCGAGAAGCCGAGCGAGTTTCTGGAAGAGGTACGCCGATTCGTTCGAGACCATCTCCCCTGATATGAACCCTACCTTCTCAGGGTCATCCTTTGAAAGCTCTGAAATCCTTAAGACGACCTCTCCAACCGCCCTCTGCCAGCTGATTTCAATGAAGTTACCGCTCTCAGTGACTTTTAATGGTTTTTTTAAGCGCCCTTTTGAGAAAAGGAACTCCCTGAGCAAGTTTCCCCTCGCGCAGAGTTTCCCCTGGGGGTTAGGAATGTCTTCAAGGAGAAGGTATTCCAGACTAAAGGGGCGAGAAATTGCCTTTTTTACATCCACCCTGCATCCCATACTGCAGTGGGGGCATGTTATGACAGGCCTCATCGGTTCCCCTCCGGAGGATCATTTAAGTACATATGACTAGTTTTGTTCATCTTCAGTAATGGGTGAATTTTCCTATCTTAAATTCATTTCTCAAACCGAACATACAGAACCTTTGGTTATGCTTTTAAGTGGCCATTAAAATCTATTTTGGTTCATTCTCGGTTTTACGCCCTCCATTCAACGCTACAACAATTTTGTTATTCTTTTTGGGATATGAAAACAAAAGAGTTTTAACCTTTGGTTTACAATTTCCGGGTTTAAAAACGCTTTTTTATCTATCTAACCAAGCCAAGATCGAGGGGACAAATGTGAGCACGCGTAAGTTTATGTCCATTGGGGGGCGGTAATATGAGATACGTCAAGCTTCCAAAAGAAAATACATACGAATTTTTAGAAAGGCTAAAGAACTTCGGAAAACTGTATGCTCCGGTGAAAATCTCTGACAAGTTCTATGACTTCAGGGAAATCGATGATGTCAGAAAGATTGAATTCAACTATACCAGAACCCTAATGCCGCCGAAGAAGTTCTTCTTCGCACCAAGGGAGAAGATGTTCGAGTTCAGCATCTCAAAGGCAGAGTATAAGGAAGTAATCCCCGAAGTCGAGCCCTTCGTCCTCTTCGGTCTCCACGCCTGTGACATATACGGCCTGAAGATACTCGACAGCGTGTACTTGGATGAGTACCCCGACAAGTACTACAAAGTCAGGCGTGAAAAAGGCATAATCATCGGAATAAGCTGTATGCCCGACGAGTACTGCTTCTGCAACCTGCTCAGGACGGACTTCGAGCATGATGGCTTCGACCTGTTCTTCCACGAGCTCCCCGACGGCTGGCTGATTAGGATAGGAACCCCCACAGGCCATAGGATAGTTGATAAGAACATCAAACTCTTCACTGAAGTCACACAGGAGGACATCTGCAACTTCAGGGAGTTCGAGAGGAAGCGCGCCCAGGCCTTCAAGTATCATGAGGAGTGGGACAACATCCACTACCTCCTCGAGCTGGAGATGGAGCACCCGCTCTGGGAGAGGGAGGCCGAGAAGTGCTTTGCCTGCGGCAACTGCAGCACGGTGTGCCCGACCTGCCGCTGCTATGAAGTTCAGGACATCGTCAACCTCGACGGGGACACGGGATACAGGGAGAGGCGCTGGGACTCGTGTAAGTTCAGGAGCCACGGACTGGTCGCGGGCGGTCACAACTTCAGGCCGACGAAGAAGGACCGCTTCATAAACCGCTACCTCTGCAAGATGTCCTTCCACTGGAAGCTTGGAATCAACTTCTGTGTCGGCTGTGGGAGGTGCACTGCCTTCTGTCCGGCGGGCATTGATTTTGTGAAGAACCTTAGGATTATAGCCGGATTGGAAGACCCATCCTGTCCGTCGAAGCTGAGCAAGGAAATTCCAAAGAAAGGTTTTGCGTATGCCACTAACATTAGGGGTGGGGACATATGAGCGAGACCCACGTCTGCACCTGCCACGACAACCCCTACGCCCTCGACAGAGTCAAGGTTCTCAAGGTGTATCAGCTGACAGAAAGGGAGAAGCTCTTCCTGTTCAGGTTTGAAGACCCAGAGATAGCTGAGAAATGGACATTCAAGCCCGGACAGTTCGTCCAGCTCACCATCCCTGGAGTTGGGGAGGTGCCGATAAGCATCTGTTCCTCGCCGATGAGGAGGGGCTTCTTCGAGCTCTGTATCAGGAAAGCTGGGAGGGTAACCACCGTCATCCACAAGCTCAAGCCCGGCGATACCGTACTCGTCCGCGGCCCCTACGGAAACGGCTTCCCGGTCGACGACTGGGAGGGAATGGACATACTCCTCATCGCCGCTGGTTTGGGAACGGCACCGCTCAGGAGCGTCTTTCTCTACGCAATGGACAACCGCTGGAAGTACGGAAACATGACCTTCATCAACACCGCCCGCTACGGCAAAGACCTCCTCTTCTACAAGGAGCTTGAAGCGATGAAGGATTTGGCTGAGGCCGAGAACGTCAAGATAATCCAGAGCGTAACCAGAGACCCTGACTGGCCCGGCCTCCACGGAAGGCCCCAGAACTTCATAGTTGAGGCAAACACAAATCCAAAGAACACGGCCATAGCGGTCTGCGGCCCGCCGAGGATGTACAAGGCAGTCTTTGAATACCTCATCAACTATGGATATAGGCCAGAGAACATCTTCGTCACACTCGAAAGGAAGATGAAATGCGGAATAGGCAAGTGCGGCCACTGCAACGTCGGAACAAGTACGAGCTGGAAGTACGTCTGTAGGGATGGACCCGTTTTCACGTACTTCGACATAGTATCAACGCCCGGCCTACTGGACTGAGGTGGTTGCGATGGAGAAGAAGAAACTGAGGATTGGGTTTTACGCCTTAACGTCATGCTACGGCTGTCAGCTCCAGTTCGCAATGATGGACGAACTCCTCCAGCTCCTTCCGAACGTTGAGGTGGTTTGCTGGTACATGCTTGAAAGGGACAGCTTTGAGGATGAACCCGTTGATATAGCCCTCATTGAGGGAAGCGTTTCAACGGAGGAAGAGGTCGAGCTGGTGAAGAAGATACGTGAGAACGCAGAGATCGTTGTAGCCGTCGGTTCCTGTGCGGTACAAGGCGGTGTGCAGAGCTGGACTGAAAAGTCCCTTGAGGAGCTGTGGAAAACCGTCTATGGCGACGGAAAGGTCAAGTTCAAGCCCAAGAAGGCCGAACCCCTCGAGAAGTACATCAAGGTTGACTACAACATCTACGGCTGTCCCCCGGAGAAGCGCGACTTCATATACACCCTCGGAACCCTTCTAATAGGCTTCTGGCCCGAGGACATCGACTACCCGGTCTGCCTTGAGTGTCGCTTAAACGGCAACCCATGCATCCTCATCGAGAAAGGCGAGCCGTGCCTCGGCCCGATAACAAGGGCCGGCTGTAACGCCCGCTGTCCCGCCTACGGCATGGCGTGCATTGGCTGCCGCGGAGCGATAGGCTACGACGTTGCCTGGTTCGACTCATTGGCGAGAGTTTTCAAGGAGAAGGGCCTGACCAAGGAAGAAATCCTCGAGCGCATGAAGATATTCAATGCCCACAACCCGAAGCTGGAAGAGATGGTCGAGAAAGTCTTCCGGGAGGTGAAAGAATGAAGAATCTCTATCTTCCAATCACCGTCGATCACATAGCTCGCGTAGAGGGCAAAGGTGGCGTTGAAATAATCGTCGGTGAGGACGGCGTCAAGGAAGTCAAGCTCAACATCATCGAGGGGCCGAGGTTCTTCGAGGCGATAACCATAGGCAAGAAGCTTGACGAGGCTTTGGCGGTCTATCCAAGGATATGCTCCTTCTGTTCGGCGGCGCACAAGCTCACCGCGGTGGAAGCCGCTGAGAAGGCGATAGGCTTCACTCCGCGCGAGGAAATCCAGGCCCTCAGGGAGGTTCTCTACATCGGAGACATGATAGAGAGCCACGCGCTCCACCTCTACCTTCTCGTCCTCCCGGACTACCTCGGCTACTCCAGCCCGCTCAAGATGGTGGACGAGTACAAGAAGGAGATAGGCATAGCCTTGGAGCTTAAAAACCTCGGAAGCTGGATGATGGACGAGCTCGGAAGCAGGGCGATACATCAGGAGAACGCGGTACTCGGAGGATTTGGAAAACTTCCGGACAAGGCCACCCTTGAGCTCATGAAGAAGCGCCTCAGCGAGGCACTCCCCAAGGCCGAGTACACCTTCGAGCTCTTCGCAAAGCTTGAGCAGTACGCTGAAGTCGAGGGCCCGATAATTCACATGGCTGTGAAGCCGAGGGGAGGCGTCTACGGCATATACGGCGACGCCATAAGCGTCAGCGATGGCTTCGAGTTCCCGAGCGAGGACTACAAGAAGCACATCGTCGAGCGCGTTGTGGAGCACAGCTTCGCCAAGCACTCTTTCTATCGCGAGAAGCCTTTCATGGTCGGTGCACTTCCGAGGCTGGTTAACAACGCGGAGACACTCTACGGAAGGGCGAAGGAGCTCTACGAGAGCCACAGAGACCTGCTCAGGTCAACCAACCCCTTCGCCAACAACCTGGCTCAGGCCCTTGAGCTGGTTTACTTCATCGAGCGTGGCATAGATCTCATAGACGAGGCCCTCGCGAAGTGGCTGATAAGGCCGAAGGACGAGGTCGAGATAAGGGATGGCTTCGGCGTTAGCACGACCGAGGCCCCGCGCGGAATCCTCGTTTACGCCCTCGGAATCAAGGACAGAAGGGTAGCTTACGCGGACATCATAACTCCCACAGCGTTTAACCTCGCCATGATGGAGGTCCACGTCAGGATGATGGCGGAGAAGCACTACAACGACGACCCAGAAAGGCTCAAGTACCTCACCGAGATGGTAGTAAGGGCCTACGACCCGTGCATCTCCTGTTCTGTTCACGTGGCGAGGCTCTGAGTTTTTCGCCTCTCAATTTTTGTCATTATTTCACACTGAGCCGGCAGAAATGAAAATGTAGGGCTGGTTTCATAAGTCACCCGGTTGTCTCTTCGCAGGGGAAGTAGACTTTCCCGACGAAGCCGTCTCCAGCGGGTCCAACGATGTAGACCGAGGCAACGGAGTACCTGTAGATGACCGTGAGACCTCCGTCAGTGGATTTGCAGACCGTTGGGAGGACGTAGGTGCCGTTTTTGAACTCCACCCTTGGAGCGTTGGCAATCTGGATTGGCTCCCCCAGTTCCACCGTGGCGTTGAACGTCTCGTTCCAGAGCCTCAGGGTATTCACCGACCAGCCCAGGGGCCTAACGATGTGGTGCGTTCCGTTCTTTTCAACCTCGTAGTTAACGGTAATGTCAACGACTTTCGCCGGCGTTCCGAAAACCTTGATGTTTGCAAATGTCATCGAGCCGTTCTCCAACTGCAGGGTCACCGACGTCATTCCTTCGGTGTTATTGAAGGTGTAGTAGGGAACGAGGTAGACATCCTTCGAGAGCCTGAAGGCCGAGACGTTGCGGACGCCCGGGCCAGCCTTTATTAGAATCACAGGATAGGAGTAGTTGACGACGATATGGCGATACCCAATGAAGTTCGCGCTTATGTTAACGGTGAGGGCGGTCACATTAACGGGGGCCTTGAAAGGAGCGTAGGTGACGTTAAGGGAGAAACCGGGGGCAGTCGTTTCCCGTTCCACATGAATGAGACATCCAGCAGAAAAAACGACGAGCACCAGCACTAGGGGTGCAACCTTCTTCAGCATTGGAACATACCTCCTTTTGAATCCGGGGTAGTTATAACTATTAATCATAGTATATAAAGGTTCCGACAAGACTTATAAACACCGGGGAGAACTTCTGAAGGGAAGCAAGATGGGAACCATCATCCTCGCCCTCGGCAACGAGCTAATGAAGGACGACGGCGTTGGCCTTGAGGTTGGAAGGAGGCTCGTCGGGAGGGGTTGCAACGTCTTAGAAGTCGGCACCGACATCCTCAAGCTTTCAAACCACTACAACGGCGAGGAAAGGCTGATAATCATCGATGCCATTCTGAGCGGGGAATTCCCGTCGGGGGAGATAGTGCATCTGCGAGGAAAGGAAGTTTTTGAGAAGCTCAAGGGCGAGATAAGGAGTGCCCACTTTATGGGAGCCATCGACGGCCTCAAACTCCTGATGGCGATGGACGAACGCCTTGCCAAAGCAGATATTCACTTCATCGGCGTCGTTGCCAAGGAGATAGACCTCGGGATGGACCTGAGCGATGAGGTTGAGGGGGCCATCCCCGAGGTGGTTGAGCTCGTTGAAAGATTGTGTGGGTTAACCACCGATCAAAAAGACATGTAACGATCGAAAGGTTTCTCACGGAAGGTTCTTTTGCTCGCTTTCCTGGCAAGTATAAGGCGTACAATCCCGTGGTGATGGGTCTCCTCCAGCTCGACTTCAAAGAACCGCCTCACAAGGACGTGAGTTTCCCTCAAAGTGCTGTCCTCGACAAGGAACTTCAGGAAGAGATTCAGGGGCAAAAGGAAGAGGACGTTAATGGTGGTGCTGTCACTTTTTGTGTGTTCGAGGAAGATGGCCCGTCCTCCAGGCTTTAAAACCCTGTGAAGTTCTTTCATAGCCCTCTCCGGATGAGGAACCGTGCAGAAGGTGAACGAGGAGACAACGGTCTCAAAATACGCGTCCGGAAACGGGAGATTCTCAGCTTCCGTGAGGTAGAACTTCACGTCAATCCTGAGCTCCTTAGCCCTTCTTTTGGCAACTTCGAGCATCTTCTCACTACCGTCGATGGCGTAAATCTCCACTCCTTGGGGATAATGGGGGAGTGTTTTACCCGTCCCAACGCCCACCTCAAGGGTTCTACCCCGGGCAAACGAGAGGGCCCTCTCCCTGAGGGGTTCAAAGAATCCCTCAAGCGGCCTCTCCAGGATGTCGTACTGCCGCCCTAGCCTGTTGTACTTTTCCCGATACATGAGGATCACCGGGGGGCTCACATGCCCCCGCTCACTGCAAGTTCAATTATCCGCCTTATCTCCACGAGGAACTCCATTGGGATGTCCTTGAGCATGGGCTCAAGGAAACCCTTGACTATGAGCTGCGTCGCCTTCTCCTCGCTGAGACCGCGCGACATCAGGTAGAACAGCTCCTCCTCACGTATCTTGCCTATCGCGGCCTCGTGGCTCAGCTCGGCGTCGTCAACCCTGCTGACCAGGCCGGGGTAGGTCTCCATCGTCGCCCCGTCGCTCATGAGGAGCGCGTCGCAGCTTATGTGTCCCTTCGTTTTCGGCGCCTCGGCCACTATCTTGCCCCTAGTTATGATGGTGCTCTCGTCCATTATAACGGATTTGCTGGCGTTTATCCCTGCCGCGCCCTCGCCCCGGAGGTACATTTCCCCACCCAGGTCAACGTACCAGTCCTTTTGGCCTAGAAGAATCCCGTTGAGCTCAACGTAACCACCAGAATCGACCCAGTACTTTGGATTGGCCACGTTGCTCCTGCCCGTTCCGAGGCCCACGGTGGTGTTTATGAAACGGGCCCCTTTACCGAGCTCCGCCCTCGTCATCGGCCTCGTGTGAACGTACTCAGGCCAGTTCTGGAGCACGGTGAGCTGGGCCCTTGCCCCATCACGGATGTAGGCCTCCGTCATGTCAAGATGGAGTGAGTGTCTTACGAGTATCGGCGCCGTGCACCCCTCTATAAGATGGAACTCACTTTTCGGTTCCGCGATTATCATTATATGGGGCGCCTGCGCAAGTGCGCTTTCCTGAATGAGGAAAAACAGATGAAGAGGGAAAGGCACCTTCAACCCCTCTTTGACGTAGAGGAATATCCCCCCGTTCCAAACGGCCGTATGGTATGCCGCTAGCTTGCTTTCCTCCGCCCGGAACATCCGAAGGAAATGCTTCTTAACGACATCGGGGTACTTCCTAACGGCTTCTTCCATCGGAAGGACTATCAGCCCTTTTTTTGCCCACTCCTGAAGGAACTGATTGTAAACTATGCCCGTATCTGTCTGGACTGCGAGGCCGGCAACGTACTTCTGCTCGACCTCGTTTATCCCTAGCCTGTCAAGGAGGGCCTTCATCTCCGGTGGCAGGTCCTCAAGGCTCTCAACTTTTTCTGGGATGCCTGCTATCTCCGGCTTTGCGATGAACTTGAGCAACTCTTCCTCACTTATCATTGGATCGTTGTGAGGGGCTTTCTCGAAGGCTTCTACGGCCCTGTATCTTATCCGCGTCATCCACTCCGGTTCGCCGTTTCTCTTCGCAAGATTCTCTATTTCGCCCTCAATGATGCCTTTGGCGTCTTTAACCGTTATGGTCTCACTCATCGCAACCACACTCCTCAAATATGGTCTGGAAACCCTTCTTCTCTATCTCGTCAACGAACTCCCCACCCCGTTCAAGGACTATCCTGCCGTTCCTCATCACGTGCACGGTGAAACTGCTGGGGTCGAGGTGCCTGAGTATCCTTCCGTAGTGCGTTATTAGCAGGATCGCAGTTCCGTTCCTGTGGAGCTCGTCTATCTTCCGGCTGATGATGCTGAGTGAATCAACGTCGACGCCGCTGTCCGGCTCGTCCAGGATGAGCAGCTTTGGCTCCATAAGAAGGGCCTGCAGAAGTTCAAGTCTTTTCCTCTCCCCTCCTGAGAATCCGACGTTGACGTAGCGGTAGATGTCCCCCTCTTTGAACCACAGGTCCCTAACTTTTTCGAGTATAACGTCATAAGCCCGGACCGGATCCATACCCTTAAGTTCAACGAGGACCTGCTGAAGGAAATCAATGATCCTAACGCCCTCCACCTCATGAGGGTTCTGAAATGCCAGCATCACCCCACGCCTTGCCCTTTCGTCGGGGCTTAGGGCAGTTATATCCTCCTCCCCGAGGAGTATCCTGCCCCCCGTAACCCAATATTTCGGGTGACCGGCTACCGTGAGGGCCAAAGTTGATTTTCCGCTCCCGTTTGGTCCCATGACAACATGAAACTCTCCTGACTTAACTTCGAGGTTAACTCCCCTAAGAATCTCCCTGTTCTCTACGGTGACGTGAAGGTTCTCAACTTTGAGCATTATCTCACCTCCGTGGGTAACGTTGATAGGACGTTTTTAAGAATTTCTGGCCACATTTGTGAACCAGCCGCAGAACCCAATAGGTGGTCGACTGTGAAAAGGGAAAGGGGGGATCAATCCGCCCCTTTGAGTGGGAGGGCATCTTTTATGCGGTGGAGCAAGGTCTCCTTTCTCCCCCCTTCTTCCAGCGCTATCTCAAGAACCTGATCTATCGTCTCAACGGGGATTATCTCCACCTTCTCTGCCCTGTCCCTGCTCAGGAAAACGTCCTTTTCATTGGACTTGGGGATTATGACGGTTTTTACTCCCGCCTCGATCGCCGCTTCTATCTTCGGCGTGGCGCCCCCTATCGGTAACACCTCACCCCTGACACTGAGGGAGCCGGTCATCGCAACATCCTGTCTTATTGGGATGTTCTCAAGTGCCGAGATAACTGCGGTGGCAACGCTTATGCTAGCACTGTCCCCCTCAACACCCTCGTATGTCTGCAGGAACTGAACGTGGATGTCGTACTTGCTGATGTCCTCTCCTTTGTACCTCTTGATTATCGCCGAAACGTTCTGCACGGCCTCCTTTGCTATCTCGCCAAGCTTCCCGGTGACTATAATCTTGCCCTCTTCCCTGCTCGCGGCCGGGGCAACGACCGCCTCTATGGGGAGGACTATACCGCTCTGCTCCCCTATGACCGCCAGACCATTGACACGGCCTATCTCGTTCCCTTCCGCTTTGATGACCTGGTACTCCTTCTTCATCTCTATGTACCAATCTGCGAGCTGTTTCTCAAGCGGTTTTGCCATTTTCATTGCCTCTAGGACGTCCTCGCGTTCAACGTGCTTCCTGCCCTTCTTAATTGCTATATCCCCTGCGGCCCTTACTATACCGCCCAGATCACGAAGGCGGAGCGTGAGGTGCCCTTTTCTGCCGGCGCGCTTCTGGGCTTCGCGGACTATTTCTTCAACGGCCTCCTTGGTGAAGTGAGGTATCTTGCCGTCCCTTTTGACCTCCTGTGCAACGAATTGAACGAGCTTTCTTCTGTTCTCTATTGTGTCAGGCATCGTGGTCCTCATGTACACCTCGTAACCGTATCCGCGAATACGGGAACGCAGTGCTGGATGCATCTTATCGACGGTATCGAGATTCCCGGCCGCCACCAGGATGAAGTCGCAGGGAACCGGTTCCGTCCGGACCATGGCGCCGCTGGACATCTCGCTCTGTCCGGTTATTGGGAATCTTTTTTCCTGCATTGCGGTGAGGAGGTTCTGCTGCATTTTGAGACTCAGCGTTGCCACCTCGTCCACGAACAGGACGCCCCTGTGGGCGCGATGTATCATACCGGGTTCAACCCTCTCATGGGCGGGTGTACCCAGACCACCGCTCTGGAACGGATCATGGCGCACATCGCCGAGGAGCGCCCCAGCATGGGCACCTGTTGCATCGACGAATGGGGCTTTACCCCTCCCACAGTTGTCTATAAGGAGCTTTGGAACCAGAACGGACGTCCGCATGCGCATGTTGGATAAAGCCATTATGGTTATTATTATAACGAAGATACCCATGAGGAGCGTCGTTGCATTGAACTGCAGAAACAGGGCCATCATCACGGTGAATATCACCATCAGAAGGAGGTACGACTTGATGTTCTCCTGTCCCTTGGCTTTCTCGCGGTAACGCTCCACTATACGCTTTCCTTGACACGCTGGTACGGTCTTTATTTTGGGCATGTTCTCGTCTTCTGGATTCGGAAAGACGAGGATGTCCTCCAGACTTTCAACAGGAAGGAGCTCGGCCATCGCCTGACCAAGCATAGATTTTCCGGTTCCCGGCTCACCGATAAGAAGGACATGCCTCTTTTGGTTTGCGGCGGTCTTTATCACTTCAACCGCGTGCTCTTGACCGATGACCTGGTCTATGAGTTTCTCAGGTACCTCTATGTCCTCGGTGGTTTTGAAATCGAGTCCCAAATCAAGGGTTTCCCCGTATACCGGCTGAGATTGAGCTTCCATATTGATACTTTCGTCCTCGCCCATAGTCTCTCCCTCTCTCACCCTCTGAACCCGCATTCTCAGGGCGATTTATAACTTTTTTCAATGAGAGGAAAAGCTAAAATACGGGGACCCGAAAGTATTCATGGTGGAGACGATGAGGGTAGAGGATCATGTAATGTTCACGGTTAGACATGGAGAATGGAAGGCTGGAGACAAGCTCCTGGACTTAAGGGATGAAAACGTGGCCCATTTCTTGGCGAGTGTTGCCAACACGGTAAACCCCAAGATACCCGAATATTTGACTGGGATCATGAACGTCGCTGGTATTCTGAGCTTGGCGGAGGAGCTCTCAACGAAGGATTTTGCGGACGCGGTAGTCGCCATGAAATCACCGGGGATCTCCAGGAAACTGGGCTCGCTGGTCTTTGAGGAAAACAAGAAGATAAGGAAGCATCTTGTGGACGTGGCGAGGGCCCTGCTCGTCAGGGAAACCCTTTCCAGGAAGATGACGGTTCAGTATCCTGAGAGGCCGATTACCGATGTCAGTGTCGTCTTTCCGTTTCCGGAGGATCACGTGAACTTCACGGCCAAACATGGAGGATGGATAGTGGTTAAAAGAATCATGATAGACGAGAACACCCCAATGGCGGAGGTAGCGAGGCTACTAGCAAGTATAAACGAGACGGTAACCCTCAAGCTCCCCACCTACGCTGGGATCGATGTGAAGGGCATAGACGCATGGTTTGGGGAGTTTAAAAAGGTGAGAAAGTCTGAGATACCGCTCGTTCTTGAAAAGTACCGGCATTTTGTCCCTTCCAACTACGCTGGGAGGGAGTTTGTGGAACACGCCAGGATTTACGCACTCAGAAAAGCCCTCGAAAAGATAGGACTACCCCTCGATATCCCGGCAAAGTCCCTTGAGAAGTACCTTGAAAAGGCAGGGTGACGGCACACTAACGGGGTGATACCATTGGGTAAAAGCTTTATATCCACGAACGAGTCCCCTCAACCGATAGGCCCGTACAGCCAGGGAGTAGTGGGGGAAGGGCAGCTGCTCTTCGTTTCCGGCCAGATACCCATAGATCCTAGGACGGGGGAGCTCGTGCAGGGGCCCATAGAGGAGGCCGCGAGGATCACTATAGAGAACGTCCTTGCTACTGTTAAGGCCGCCGGTGGAAGCTCCGATAACGTCGTGAAGGTGACCGTGTACATGATCGACTTGAGGGACTTTGAGAAGTTCAACAATGTGTACGAAGGGTACTTCGGCACTTCCAGACCAGCCAGAGCGGTTGTTGAGGTGTCGCATCTCCCAAAAGGGGCAAAAATTGAAATCGACGCCATTGCCGTTCTTTAAGGTTGCGGTTAAATAGGTGAGTGGCATGAAAACGAGCGTGAGGATAAGAAGAGAACTCTTGGAGTACTTGCTTGAACTCGCTAGGGACTTCTACCCCAACGAGTTTGCAGGGTTCCTGCGGGAGAGGGAGGGGGTGTTTGAGGAAGTCCTTATAGCCCCTGCGGGCCACTTTGGGAGGAACTCCGCCTTTTTCAACACTTGGATGCTTCCCATGGACGAGAACATCAAGGGTACCGTGCACTCACATCCAGTACCAAACGCACGCCCTTCGACGGCGGATCTCCAGTTCTTCTCGAAGTTTGGGGGAGTCCATATAATAATCGCGTACCCCTTCACCGAGGAGAGCATCGTGGCCTACGGAAGTGATGGCGGTCCTATGAAGGTGTTGATAGTTGATTGATCCTCTCACACCACAAGGTGAGGCCTGAAAGAGCGAGATGTTGATCGTCCCGTACTCCCTAATTATTTTCATGTGAGCAAAAATTCTTAAAGGTTTGAGGACTAACTGGTTACGGTGAGGAAGATGAGACTTGCGGAAGTCGTTGAGAAACTGAGTGCCGGTCAGAAGAGCACCGTGCTTCGCTGTGCAGAATCATGCGATATCCTTGACCTCGACACTGAGGTAGACCCCAACGTCAATCCCAATGCCCTTACTTTCCTGAAGGCCGTTTCAAACCCTACACGCCTCCAGATGCTCAAGCTTCTTAAGGACACATGGCTGTGCGTCTGTCTTATATCGCAGATACTTGAAAAAGACCAGACTCTCATAAGCCACCATCTGCGTGTTTTGAAGGAGTCAGGGCTGCTGGAGGAGAGGAGAGAGGGAAAAATGCGTTTTTACAGAACGAACTCCGAGGCCATCAAGAACTATCTTGAACGAATAACGACCGAGATCGTTTGAGGGTGCCGTTATGAAAAATGAGCAGGTCAAGGTTGATGAGCTGATCCAGGAACTGGGTGGGTACTGGACACCATTTAAGATGATAGCTGCGCTTGTTGAGGAGGTTGGAGAACTGGCGGATGAGATGCTAAAGGTGGAGGGCGTAAAAAGTGGTGGGGATTTGGTGAGGCTTCGGGAAGAGGTGGGTGACGTTATGTTCGCCCTCTCCTGCATAGCCAACCACTACGGGATTGACCTGGAAGAGGCCCTTGGAGAGAGCATTGAGAAGTACAGGCGGCGGGATATGAGAAATGGAACTTAAAGTAACATTTGGCCCCCCTTTCCCCCGTTTCAAGGTCCTAAATAGTGACGTAATGTCATGCTCCTGTCAGGGGATACGTTGCATTTTATTAAAAGTTGTGAACTAAAGGTTAAGTTGTTGAAAAGTTTACAAGATAACGGAAAAACTTTTATATAGCTCCGGCATTATTGAAAACTAAAGATGGTCGAGGTGGGTGAGATGGCCGATAAAATAACCGGCATCGATATCAGGATTTTGAAGCTCTTGGCAAAGAACGCTAGGCTTACCTATAAGGATCTGGCCGAGCTTCTTGACACTACCAGGCAGAGGGTCTCCCGCAGGATGGACCGGCTCGAGAGGAACGGTATCATCAAGAAGTACACCGTTATCCCCGATTATGATTCCCTGGGGTACATGTACGCCCTCCTGGGCATAACACTAAAGCCCGGCACGGATGTAGATAGTGTCATCGAGGTGCTGAAAGAAAACGAGAACGTGAAGGTGATCCAGAAGGCGATAGGGTCACACAACCTCATCCTCCACGTGGCGGGTCCAAAGGACATGAAGGAGATGGATAGAATACTCTCTGAGATAACTAAGAAAGTGCACGCGATAGACTGCCTTGACATAACGTTTGTTACTGACACGATTAAATTCGAGACCCTCTGAGCGTTCGGGCTCAGTTTTTATTTTTAACGATGGTCTGCAGAAAAGGTAATAAAGCATCGCTTGAATCAGGACAAGGTGGTATTGGTGCTCCAGGGACTGGCAGAGAGCTCGGTGATAGTTGGCCTGTTGGCTACACTTGCGTACAGATCGGGGGCCCTCGATAGAAAGGGCTGTCTTGCCGCTGCCTTTTTGGGCCTTTTAATACTGGAGTTCGGTGGTGTTTATCCATTCCTGGCACTGCTGTTCTTCGTTATCCTTGGCGTCATGGCCACGAAGTATCGTTTTCATGAGAAATCCAGGCTTGGTATAGCCCAACACAACCACGGGGTCAGGGGCTGGGGCAACGTTCTGGGGAACGGGCTTGGTGCCCTCATCTTTATCCTGTTTGAGTACGTCTCCCGGAGGGACGTATTCTGGGCGGCGTCCTTTGCGGCGATAGCCACTGCCAACGGGGACACCCTAGCAAGCGAACTGGGTAAGATATTTGGTGGGAGGCCCCGCCTTATAACGAACCTCCAACCCGTGAAAGCGGGGACCAACGGTGGCGTCACCCTTGTCGGCGAGTTGTTTGCCCTTGCCGGCTCATTTGCAATTGCTATCTTTGCCCTTCCCCTAACCGGAAATAAAATGCTGATGCTCCTGGCCGTTGTTGTGGGAGGCTTCATCGGGGTAAATCTGGACAGTTTGATAGGTGCAACCCTTGAGAACCGGGGGATAACTGATAACAACTCCACGAACTTTTTAGCCTCTTTCCTTGGCGGCCTTACCGGGGCGGTTGTGTACTATCTCCTGATGCCCAGCGGATAATGGAACCAAGACTTCAAACCTAGAAGAGGGTGGAGGCGTCAAGCCTCCGGTTCGGCGAGAACCTTTATCTTTCTGATCTCGGCGCGCTTTATTGGGTATATCTTCTTGGCTTCTTTGGCCATCTCAGCGCCCATCTTGCCGGTTACGGCCTCGGTTACGAAATCCCTGTATGTAAGTTCCTCGGCTTTCCTGTAGATGATGTCGTGTATGATGTCACGTATGGCTCTCTCCTGGCTGGTCTGGATGCGCCTGTAGGCTATGACCATACCCATTACGCGGAGCTTGTAACCGTCTTTAGTAGTGACGTTGTAGATGCCATCGATCCTCGTGCTTCTTCTCCTGACGAGACTCCTTATGTAGCTCCTCGCAAGGGTGTGTCCCCTGAACTTGGTGTATGCGTTCTGTCCCTTGACGTCGTAAACCTGGAAGTAGAGCTTAACCTGTCCCTTGGTGAAGTCTCCGGTGAGGTCTTTGAGTGTTGTCTCGATTACCCTCCCCACAACCTTCTCCGGTTCATCCGCCGGGGTCAAACCTATCTCCTTGCTTCCGAAAAAGTCTGGAGCGTAAACCACGAACCACTCCTTCGACTTCCACTTATCCTTGGTTGCGGCAGCCTTTTTCCTTGGGTTAGTCTTTGCCATCTTAACACCTCCAATCCTTCACACCTTTTCAGTGACGTCTTCAGCGATTTTGATCGAAAACACCAAATCATCCAGCGCTTTGATGAGGGTTTCAATCTCACCCGAGTATTTAACCTTTGTTATGGCGTCTCCATCAACCCATAGGGTTTTCACATTTAAACTTTTCTTTAGCCGGCCTGGTATTGAGGTGTTGTCAACGTGGATGGCCTCCGCTATTGCCCTTGCGAGTTCCTCGCCCCCGTAATGCCATGTTATCTCCACGTTTGCCTCAATCTCCATTCGTCTTTCCCCCGTCCACTTGCTCCCCTAGAATTCTGTTGAGGAGCCTGGCGAACTCGTCGATCTTTGATTTCGGGAAGCGGATTCCAGCAGCTATTGCATGTCCTCCTCCCTCTCCTCCCAGCCTCTCTGCAACGTATTTCAGGGCCTCCCCAAGATGGTAGCCTTTCGCGAGGGCCCTCTCTGTGGTTCTTGCAGATCCTTTCACCAGGTTCTCATCCTCGTCGCTGTCGGCCAGGATCACAACCGGTTTCTCGGGGTTCACCAGCCCGGAGTTTATGGCCATGTTGGCGGCTATCCCGACCAGCGTGTCCCTGATGTTCCTGCCCGCATAGAACACGTAGGCGTGCTCCCCCTCGTCAGCCATGTTCCAGTTCTGGATTATGAACCTTCTGGCCTCAACCTGCTCCTTTTTGTAATCGTCTAACATCTTCCGGGCTTTCCTGTAGGCTTCCTCATCCCCGAGGCATATCGCAACCCCTAGCGTTCCAGCGTTGAGCCTTCCGGTGGCGTTCAGCAGCGTGGAGAACTCCCTGGCCTCGTGCCTCACGTCCCCCTCCGGATACAGGGGACTTACGACCACGTCTCCAATGAGGCGGTCTATGGATTCCTTGGGCGCATCATACTTTATCATCTGGATTATGAGGGCGTCGTGGAGCTTTCTCTTCTCCTCCTCACGGAGCTGCCAGTAGTGGGCATCGGGGTCAAAGCCCTTGGCCCTTAACCACTGGATCGCATTCCTCTCATCCCCAGTTATCCCTGGTATCTCCGGGTTAGTCGCGTAGGCAAGCATCTGTCTCAGAGGGCGGCTCTCTCTGCCGAAGAGTCTGAGCTCTTTTCTGATCTCTAGGATGTCAAGCCCTTTACCGTCTTCGATAATGTCGAGGTTCATCCCGTGGAAGGTTCCGTCTATCTCCTGCATATCACCAACGGCACCGACGAGGGCAATATACGCCAGATCACGGTTCTTATCACTCATCTCCCTGGCGACGAAGTAGGCAACACCGGAACCGCTGAGATCCCGGACGCTGTTGGCACCAAAGGGTACTGGATTCACGAGTAGATGGGAGTCATTCGTGAACTCCTCTCTCTCAGGCGGATGATGGTCGGCAACGACGACCGTGGCATCGTTCAGGTATGACTCTATCCAGCCCATCGCCCCGCTACCCAGGTCGCTGAAAACGTAGATTCGGTGTTTTTCGCGTGCAAGTTCTTTAACAAGGCCCTCACTGACCTGCTTCACGATACTTAACTGGAAGCTTCCTCCCTCCCTGGCTATGGCCTTCGCCAGCACTGCACCCGCTGTTATACCGTCCGCGTCGCGGTGGGAGATGAGGCGGATAGTGTGTCCTAACTCGATGTGCATTTTGATTAGCTCTGCTCCCTCACGGGCCTTTTCTAAGAAAGCGCCCCTGTCCATTTTACCACCTTATAAGAAAGGAGAGAGGTCAGCGAACCAAGAGCTTGGCCTGCTCCGGATCGTACCTCCACTTGGCGGGCAGCTTGCCGGTTCTCCTGTAATACTTGACGAGCCTCCTGATCTTGCTCTCGGTGAGCTGTAATCCGCGCCTTGAGTGCCTGTCCTTCGGGTGCATCTCAAGGTGCTTCCTGAGCTTGACGGCCTTCCTGATGAGTGACATGAGGTCCTCGGGGATGTTCGGAGCGAGGCCGTTCTCCTCAAGGATCTTGGTTATCTTCTTGCCGGTGATAAGCTTGACGCTCGGAATGCCGTACTGGTCCCTGAGGATCGTCCCTATCATGGCAGCGCTGTAGCCTTCCTTCCTGAGCTTGATAACGAGCCCCTCGACCTCCTCCGCCGTGTACTCGACCCAGGTCGGCGGAGCGGTCCTCGGTGGCCTCTTAGAACCAGACTTACCCCTCTTTCTCGCGTGTATCCTTGCCATATCATACCCCTCCTGGTGACGGCCAGCTCCCGCCAGCCGCCCCTTCGCATCGGCGTAGAAGGAGGAGTTTAAAAAGTTTGCCGTCAGTGACAGCTGACGGCTCCTCCTTCCTTTCCACTCCAGCTGCAACTGTCCACAAGGTTTCCCTCGACATCGTACAGGCAGGCGGTGTCCCCGTCGTTGTTCCATACTGCTTGCTTCCTGCCCGGTATAGATCCGTTTCAGTGTCCGTACCCTCGCCGGGTGAACCTTAACACTCGGCCCCCGTCTTTATAATAAAACCTGCGGGGAAAATATAAACATGATTGCTTTCGTCCATCAGCCTCCCTCCACCCATCCCAACGTCGGCGGATCCCTCGTTCGTTATAAGGATGTATCCACCGCTCACGTCGCTGCCGGGGGTTGTACTCCACATAGGAAATAACGACCTTGGAGTTTTCGGAATTTGTGGACAAGAGCTCTATCACTACGTAATATTGTAAAGGCAACTATGCCAATTGCAGCGGTAAGCATAAACGGGTACTCAATTAAACCTTGGCCCGCCCCATAGATCATCACTGTGCTCCACAATTGTAATCTTGAGAGCTATTAGTACAGGACACCAGAAAAATATCATCCCGGTAAACAACTGGTAGCGGGGGGAAGATTTGAACTTCCGACCTCCGGGTTATGAGCCCGGCGGGCACTCCTAGCTGCCCCACCCCGCTGCTCGACCCGTTAGGTAGTGAACCGTGCAGGGTTTATAAATCTTGCGGAGGATCACCGAGACACCGGTAAATAAGGGCAAACAGAAAAGACTTTCACCCGGTGGGTTCTATCACCACCGCGACCTTTGCGTTCCTCCCCTCGGAGGCGAACCTCACAGGTCTTCCTCTGTTGTCCACTGTGAGGGTCCAGGTCGTTCCGGAGGGCGTTTTTATGTCGTATGAATACGTTTTTCCTTCAAGGCCGAGACCCCTCAGAATTCTGTTCCCAACCGGATCGTTCTCGACTATCTCAATCTTCCCACCTTCTTGGAGCCTCTCACGGAGGGACACGAGAGGGAGGTTTTCCTGAAACATCAGCATGGCTTCTTCCCTAGAGATTCCGAAGTATCCTTTCCAGAAGTCAACGACGTCCATCACCGTTCCGTTGGCCAGCTTCACCCTGCCGCCTACGTTTCCGGTCCTGAGGTTGACCGTAACGTTCCCGCTCATCACGAGCGTACCATTCATGTAGAACTCCTCGTATTCCTCCACCGTCCCGCTGGTTAGATCAACCTTACCCCTAGCCACGACTTTCCCGGCGTACGCGAACCTCTTCTCCACGTGCCCTGAGGTTCCGTTGTATATGCCCTTAACGTGGAACTGCTCAAAGGTGACCTCCCTGGTGAATGAGTAGTGGTTCACTCCTTCAATGCCCCTGAGGAGGGCCTCCTTTGACGGCGGCTCCGCGAGGGCGTAAGCCACCCCCAAGGTGCTCCCCACTAGGAGCAGAATCCCAAACGCGACCAGAATCTTTCTCATACCTCATTCCTCCTGAACGTTAACGTAATGCCATCCAATAACCAGCTTTGAGCTGGGACCGCCCTCATCGTCCCGAGGGTAGGGATAGAAGAAGCTCTCCGTGAATCCGGGTGCTGAGTACGTCTTGAACATATCAAATCCTTCTGTGTTGGTCAGATGGGCAGTTGCAACGTCGAGGGAAAATGTGCCCAAGAACGGGATGAATATTGAACTCCATCCAGAACCTTGATACCAGGATGTTGTGTATGTTCCTAACGTACCCTGCATCTTGAATTCGTAATGGAATGGCCATATCCCAACGGTGGTAGTTGCGTAGAAATCGGGGCCGTTGTCTGAGAGAACAACATCGTATGTTGGAGCGTAAGCTACCACGGCGGCGGTATCAGCCAACAACATCATAACTGTTCCAAAAAAAAACAATTGTCCCCAACTTCAACATATTCATAGAGCCCCCCTCATCCTGTTCTTTGTGCTCAAAGTATAAAAACCTTTCGAAGTTTATAAGTACACAAATTGACATTGAACTATTAGTTTTAGTTAATCCCAAAATTGAGCATATGGCACAAATTGAATGTTCACGATATTTGGAAGAAAATGCCTATAAACCCTGAAATCTCAGGGATATAGGTGGTGTGATGTACCTGACCAAGGAGGAGGAGATGGTTCTGGAGGGAGAGTATGGCTACGCCCTCCAGAAGGCGATGGAGATACTCGTGGCGCTTGGGGAGATCTACGATGCCGACCGCCTCATTCCCATCAAGAGTGCTCAGGTTGCCGGCGTTTCCTATAAGAACATCGGGGATGCAGGAATAGAGTTTCTGGAGGATTTTGTTAACACTGGGGCAAGGGTCTCGGTCTACACAACATTGAATCCAGCCGGAATAGGTGACGAAGGATTTATGGAGAAGCAGAAAAGGGTGCTTGAGCTCTACAGATCAATGGGTGTAGAAACAACCTCCACCTGCACCCCCTACTACGGTGCCAACCTGCCAAAGTTCGGCGATCATCTTGCGTGGAGTGAGAGTTCCGCGGTGAGTTTCGCAAACTCCATAATTGGGGCCAGAACAAACAGGGAGGGTGGCCCATCGAGTCTGGCCGCCGCAATAGTCGGTAAAACCCCAAATTACGGTCTACATCTTGATGAGAACAGACGGGCGACCGTGGTCGTGGACGTGGGGGCTGAAGTTAGGACCTTCGTTGATTACGCGGCCCTTGGCTATCACCTGGGCAGGACGCTCGGCAACGATGTGCCTTACTTTAAAGGGTTGAAGCCTGAGAGAACCGAGTTTCTCAAGGAGATGGGGGCGGCTATGGCAGCGAGCGGTTCGATAGCGCTCTACCACGTGGAGGGGGAGACCCCGGAGTATCGCCAGGTCGTTGTCGATAAACTTGAAACGATATCAGTGGAGAGGAGCGACATACGGGCCGTAAAAGAAGCTTTCTCGGATGACTGGAGCGAGATAGATATGGTACTCGTTGGGTGTCCACACGCGTCGCTTCCCGAGGTTAAGGAGATCGCGGAACTCCTGAGACTGCGTGGAAGACCTCTCAGGATACCCCTTTTCATAACCGCTAGTCGGGCGGTGAAGGCCCTGGCGGATTCCCTTGGTTACACGGAGGTTATAGAGAGGTACAACGGGTGGATCCTAGTTGATGCGTGCTTTGTGGTTTCACCCGTCAGGGGCTGGTATAACGGCATAGCGACCAACAGCGGGAAGAGCGCATTCTACTTCCGCTCCTTTGGCTTCAGTGTGAGACTCGACGATGTCGAGAAGCTGATCATGGAATCCCCGTGAGGTGAGAGCATGAGACTTAAGGGAAGAAGAGTGGTGGGAGGAACTGCTGAGGGGGAGCTTGTGGTCTCTAAAAAACCCCTCTCGTTTCTGGGTGGGGTTGACCCTGAGACTGGGGTGGTGACCGACGCGGAGAGCGATATTAAAGGACAGAACATAGCCGGGAAGGTTCTGGCGTTTCCCCGGGGAAAGGGTTCGACCGTTGGGTCCTACGTCATCTACGCGCTTAAAAAGAACGGCAAGGCCCCCAGAGCGATAATAGTTGGTGAGGCTGAGACCATAGTCGCAACCGGAGCAATAATAGCGGAGATTCCGATGGTGGATGGAATAGACGTTTCGAAGCTTAAGAACGGGGCGAGGGTTAGGGTAAACGGAGACTCGGGGGAGGTGGAGGTTCTCAACTCTGGGGAGTAGGGTTTTTAACCCCTCCACCTTCTTCCTTATCGGGAGGCAAAAATGGTCCGGGGAATTTACGAGTGCATAAACTGCGGCCACAGAGAGGAAGTGGATTCAAACGAACCCCTGCTTGAGGGGGCCTGTCCCAAGTGCGGCGGGGACATGGTGCTGGTGGGTTATGCGAGGAACGGGGAGAAAGTGCCCGTACAGCCGTTGGAGCTCCCGGTACCCGCCGGCCCTCCGGTCCTTCCCCGGGAGGTCGCGGAGACAATCAAACGCTTTTACAATGCAGAACTCATTAAGACGGACGGCAGCGTGTTTGTCTATGAGGTTCATGAGATATTTGAGCGGAACTTTGAGATGATCCTTGGAGAACTGGAGAAGACGGGCTACTGGGCGGCCCTCAAAAGACGCGAAGGCAAGACCCTTCTCTTCGTTTTTCCAGCCCAGGCACCTAAAAAGGACAACCTCTGGCTTCCGATCGCTTTCCTCTTGGCCACTATAGCAACAACGCTTCTAGCCGGCTACTACCTGGCCGTGAACTACATCGCGTTGCTCGATGAGTACGGGTTACCCGGGATCAGAAACCCATGGCTGGATGCGATTGCGTTCTCGGTCAGCCTCATGGCCATACTGGGAACCCACGAGATGGGGCATAAGGTGGCCGCCGCCTACCACAACGTAAGGTCAACTTTTCCGTACTTTATCCCGTTTCCAAACTTTCTGGGTACTCTAGGGGCCATCATACGGGTTAAATCACCCCTTCCAACAAGAAACGCTGCGATAGACCTCGGCGTCAGCGGGCCCATCGCGGGTTTTCTCGTTGCGATTCCCGTAAGTGTGATAGGACTGCGGCTCTCAGCGGTGGTCCCAGGGGTGTCGATGCCCGCCACCAGTAAGAGTATCCTGTTCGGCGAGAATCTGTTCTTCATCCTGCTAGAGAAATACATCGTTAACTTTCCTCAGAACGGCACCGTCTTCCTTCATCCCGTGGCGATTGCCGGCTGGGTGGGTATCCTCGTGACGTTTCTGAACCTCGTCCCGGCCGCCCAGCTGGATGGGGGGCATATAGCCAGGGCGTTCCTTGGGGAGAAGGCGCACTACTACTTCACTCTGGCACTGGGGCTCGGCATGCTGGCCATGAGCTACCTGTGGGTCGGGTGGGCCCTGTGGGGGATCCTCGTCCTGATGATGGGTGCCATGGGAAATCCCGGGGCTCTGGATGAGGCGAGTCCAATATCTAGGAGGAGGGTGGTACTGGCGCTCATTGCCGTTATAATCTTCGTACTCTCGGCCACACCCAGGCCATTCTGGGTCACCGGCTGAGTCCGTTCTCCTTCAATATCTGCTCGATATCGTAGTATATCGAGTCCCGTGAGACCCCAAACGTTCTCGCCAGTTCCGAGATGTTCAGGACCCTAGGGTTGTAGTTGAATATCCGGAGGACATTGGCCAGCAGGGCCCTCCGCTCCTTTATCGTCAGGTTCGGAAGTGCCCTGTGCTCTGGGGATATGTTGTAAATAGCCACGGCAACACCGTAGGTTCTTCGGGTAACGGGGGTGGTGTAAGTTCCAACCTCAAAGTCGACCACCTTCGCCTCTTCCGGCAGCTTCGCATTGAGGAGCTCAAGAGCTTTAGAGACTGCATCCCCTCTGTTTCTGCCGGTTGCGTGTTCTACCAGAACCCCTTTAGCCATTGTAACCGTCGTGTCGAGCAATATGGTCACGTTCAGGTTCATAAACGCCCCAAAGCTTAGGGAAATTTTGGATGAATATATGAAACCTGGTGCAGAGGAAAGTATCTCTTTTGATTTAATTACAATGGTATTTACACAATCCTCAACACTAGCCGATTCACATTGGATACTAATCAATTGCACGTGACCACCCCTGTTCACCCGGCAATATTGAGTACATTACTCACAAATCTGAGCAGAAATATATATAAGCTTTTTCTGTGCATTAGTGGATGAAGTAATCCCTCTGGAGGTGAAACCATGAAGAGAAAGGCCCAGGGTGCAATTGAGTACCTGTTTATGATTGCAGCTGCCCTGATAATAATCCTGATCGTGGTCAGGCAGCTCAGGGGTAGGACAAAGAGTGCCACCAACACCATAAACAGCACGGGGACTGAGCTTAACAGCACCCTCAACCAGCTGAACCAGAGTGGTTGATCTTTGGACTATCGTTTTATTTTTCTATTCATGTAGTTCCTTCTGTTCGTGCACCAACGAATGTACATGGGTGGCTAGTAATGGGTAGAAAAGCTCAGGCATCCCTGGAGTATATACTGATGTTTGCTGTAGGGATGTTAATAGCGGCTGTAATAATTTACAAGCTGATAGGGGTTAAGGGGCTTGCGATATGGGCGGGGTCCAAGATGAACACCACCGGCAACGAAATCTCCGAAAATCTTCATAATTTAAGCAACAGCAGTACTGGATGAGGGGGACAAACCTTTTTAGGTTGTCGTTTTAGCGTTATCTGGGTGGTGATCTATGGCGTTCCTTTCCTTTGGTTCGAAGAGGGATAAGATAAAGAAGCTCATAATGAATGAGCGCTTTGATGAAGTGCTCCCGATGGTCATCAAGGACAAAAAGGCACTCAACGGGCTTGTTGAACTGCTGGACGATCCTGCGCCGGGGATAAGGGGGGATACGCTCCTTCTCCTGGGGGAGGTTCTCAGGCAGAACCGCGACGTCCTGAAGCCTCATGTTAAGGTCGTTCTCCTAAAAGCACTGGAGATGACAAGGAACAGGAATCCCTACGTCAAGGAGAACGCGATGGTGCTCCTCTATGGCATGATTAGGGAGCTCCCCACGGAACTTGGAACCCTGAGGGGCGAAGTCGTTGATGAGCTGATCGAAGAGATCGACGAGGGGGACAGCACGACGAAAGCGTTTGCAGCCTTTATACTTGGAGAGCTAAATGCCATCGAGGCCGTTCCAAAGCTGGAGGGTCTGGTGGACGTGGAGGAAAAGGTCATACTGCCCTTTGAGGGCAAGAAATGGGTTCCACTCGGCGAAATCGCGCGTGAGTCCCTCGAAAAACTCGGGTGAGGGGAGATGATACTGCCGTCCCTCCTGCTCATCCTTCTGTTGATATTCGTTGTGTGGATAGTTTTGAAGCTCACGCTGGCGATAATCAAGTGGCTTGCCGTCAACGCCATTGTGGGCCTTCTTCTGGTGGGCGTTTTGAACTTCCTCGGCGTCACAAACATCCATCTGACCTTGATAAATTTCTTTATAATAGCCGTGGGCGGTGTCGTGGGCGTGTTTATCCTGATCTTTCTCTCCCTGATTTAGCTTTCCAAACCTTTATAAATTCCGTTTTCGTGCTTCCCTTGGCGAGAAGAACAGGTTCGGAAGGTGATCCTCATGTCTCATAAGTCAGCAGAGATGTACGAACTCAAAAAAAAGGTGGAGGAACTGAAAGGTTATCGAGGTCGAGCAACTGAACTCGTCAGTCTCTACATTCCCGACGGCTACGATATAAACAAGGTTATGCAGCAGCTCAGAGAAGAATACGGTACCGCTCAGAACATCAAAAGCAAGTCAACGCGAAAAAACGTCCTCGGGGCACTGGAAAGGGCCATGCAACATCTCAAACTCTACAGACAGACACCCAAGAATGGCCTGGCACTGTTCACCGGCAACGTTAGTGAGCAGGAGGGAGTGAGCGACATAAGGCTCTGGGCCATAGTCCCGCCCGAGCCGCTCAGGGTTCGCCTCTACCGATGCGACCAGACGTTCATTACCGAGCCCCTGGAGGAGATGCTCCGCGTCAAAGATGCCTATGGCCTCATCACCGTTGAGAAGAACGAAGCGACCATCGGTCTGCTTAGGGGAAAGAGGATAGAGCTCATAGATGACCTCACGTCGAATGTCCCCGGAAAGACCCGAGCCGGTGGACAGTCTGCGAGGCGTTACGAGAGGATTCGCGAGCAGGAGACCCACGAATTCATGAAGCGCATAGCGGATCACGCGGCGAATGCCTTCCTTCCGCTTCTCGAAAAGGGGGAGCTAAAGGGTATAATAATCGGCGGCCCCGGCCCGACCAAGGAGGACTTCATAGAGAAGGAGTACCTTCACCATGAGCTCAGAAAGAAGATAATAGGTGTCGTCGATATAAGTTACAGTGGAGAGTACGGCCTTAAGGAACTGGTTGAGAAGGCCAGTGATATACTCAGCGAACACGAGGCCATAAAGGAGCGCCACCTCATCCAGGGGTTCTTCCGCCATCTCGTTAAGGACACCGGAATGATAACCTACGGTGAGAACGAGGTTCGAAAAGCCCTGGAGCTTGGCGCGGTGGACAAGCTTCTTATCAGTGAGGGTTACGACAAGGTGCGCGTGAAGGCCAAGTGCAACAACTGCGGCTGGGAGGAACTCAAGACGATGAACGAGCCCGAATTCCACGTTTACAGAAAACAGCTCACCCACTGCCCCAAGTGCGGCAGTCAGAACGTTGCGGTTGAAAAGTGGGATGTGGCGGAGGAGCTCATAAAGATGGCTGAGGATAGCGGTGCGGACGTTGAGATAATATCCCTCGACACCGAGGAGGGTCAGCAGTTCTACAAGGCCTTCGGTGGAATAGCGGCTTTTCTGAGGTATAAAATTCTGTGAAGGTAGTTTTCAACCAAGAACCTCCGTGAGGAGTTTTTCTATCCTCTCCTTTACCTCCGGCCCGTCTACAGCGTAAGGTGGCCTCAAAATCGGTTTTATTGAAAAGCCCCTCACCGACATCGCCAGCTTTATCGCGGAGCCGAAGGATGATGCAACGTCGTAGACCCGGGATAGCTTTGCCAGCCTCCTGGCGTGCTCAAAGGCATCCTCAAACCGTTTCTCCTGGAACGCCTTCCAGAGGACCAGGTGAACCTCTGGGGCGAAGTTGGCGCAGGCCATTATCCCCCCGTCCCCACCGAGAATTAGGGTGTTAAGGAAGTGCTGGTCTAGGCCGGTGAAGACCTTGAAGTCATTCCTCTCGCCCTTGACATCAAGGATAACGTCTCTGATGTGGTTTATGCTGTCGATGGTCTCCTTTACGCCGGCGATGTTTGAATATTCTAGGGCCAGGCGCTTGATGAGGGAAACGCTGAGCGGGTTGGCGCAGGAGGGGATGTTGTAGGGGATGATCTGGATATCAGTTTTTTCAGCGATCATCGAGTAGTGGGCGAACAGGGCGTTGTCGTCCAGGGGACAGTAGTAGGGGGGCGCTATCACGACGTAGTCCGCGCCGATGTCCTGGGCATGCTTCGTAAGCTCAACGACCTCAACGGTGTTGGAAGATGTGGTTCCCACGAGATAGAACGATGAAGTGACCAGTTCGCGCCCCTTCTCGGCAAGGAACTTCATCTCTTCGGTGTTCAGGCTCGTGAACTCACCGGTCGTCGCGTTGATGAATATCCCGTGGACGCCGACCTTCTGGAGAAACTCGATGTGCTCCTCGAGGGCCGGAACATCAATGGAGTAGTCCTCGTTGAAGGGCGTTACAAGGGGCACTATAACACCGCGCATGGAACCACCGGGAGGTGTTGGAGAAAGGGGTATTTTAGGGTTCCGGGAAGTTTTTAAGTACCGGTACCGATACCTGGTATCGGGGGCGATACCTATGCTCTTTGACCCGAGACCAAAGGAGAGAAGGGAGGAGATGTTTGACAGAGAGGAGGAACTTGAAGCCATCCTCAGAGGCATGGGGGAGTACCCAATAACCCTTATCATAGGAATCCGCCGCGTGGGTAAGAGCTCCCTTCTAAAGGCGGCCCTTAACGAATATCAGGGAGTCGGACTCTACCTCGATGCCCGCAGGCTCTACGCGGCAGGGAGCGGAAACATAAGCGCCTCAGTGATAACGGACGAGCTCAGTAGAATACTCATTGGAAGGGGCCGTTTTGGATTTCTCAGGGGCATGAGCATTGAGAAGGTGAACATTGGGGGAATCCAGATCAAATCCCGCGACATGGGGTTTATGGACGTCATTGAGGTTATCAACAGGATTGGGGAAAAAACGGGCCATAAGGCCATCCTGGCCTTTGACGAAGCCCAGTATCTAAGATTCTACGGTTCCCGGGGTGGAAAGGATCTGCTGGCTGCCATAGCCCACGCCTACGACTCAATGCCCAACCTGGGTTTTGTATTCACAGGCTCGGAGGTTGGACTTCTCCACGACTTTCTGGGACTGGATGACTACTCAAGCCCCCTCTACGGAAGAATCTACGAGGAGGTTGAGGTCAGACCGTTTCCGAGGGAGCTTTCCGAGGAGTTCCTTAGAGTGGGCTTCTCAGAGGTTGGATTGAACGTACCGAAGGACGACATCAGAAGGGCCGTTGACGAGCTGGATGGAATACCCGGGTGGCTCGTTGAGTTTGGATTCAATTACTGGAAAAAGGGAGACCCAGAAAAGGCCCTGGAAACCACGATGGCAAAGGCGAGGAGCATGATACGGGAGGAACTACTAGAACTTGAAAGACGCTCCCCGAGGTACACCCTCATCCTACGCGCGGTCTCCATCGGACTATCAAGATGGTCCGAGTTAAAGGACTACGTGGAAGCAAAGAGTGGCCCCATAACGAACGCCAGGCTGACCAATCTCATCAGGAACTTGGAAAAGATGGGGTGGATAAAAAAGGAGAACGGGGGATACAGGATAATAGACCCCGTGGTGGAAAAAGTGCTGAGGGAGTGATCACATTTTCTCCGGCGCCTCTATTCCAAGCAGCTCGAGCGCGTTCCTCAGCACCTGCTTCGTCGCCAGGACGAGCAGCAGGCGCTCTTCCAGTATCCCCTCCTCCGCCTTGAGCACGGGGTGGTCCATGTAGAACTTGTTGAAGAGCGAGGCGAGCTCGTTGGCGTACCACGGGATGAGATGGGGCTTGACGTCCCTGCCCGCCCCCTCCACGACTTCGGGGAACTTGGCGAGGAGCTTTACCAGTTCCTTTTCCCTGTTGGTGAGCCTCGAAAAGTCCGCCCTCTCCATGAGGGCCTCCCAGTCGGTCTCGATGCCACCGTCCGCGGCCTTTCTGAGGATGGACGCACACCTGGCGTGGGCGTACTGAACGTAGGGGGCGCTGTCTCCCTCGAAGTTGAGAACATCATCCCAGCGGAAGGTTATCACCTTGTCCGGGCTGTACTTGACGAGGTTGTAGCGGACGGCGCCAACCCCGACGGCCTCGGCTATGTGCCCCTTCTCCTCCCCGCTCAGGCCGGGGTTCTTCTCCTCCACGAGGGCCCTGGCACGCTGAACGGCCTCGTTGAGAACCTCATCGACGGTAAAGCCAACCCAGGTTCCTTTTCTGCCCGAGAACTTGCCCTCCTCGCGGACAATGTGTTCGTACGCAAGGTGGTGGAAGTTCCCGGCGGAGTCCTCAAAGCCAAGAAGCTGAAAGGCGTACTTGATGGCCATCTGGGGGTGCTTCTGCTCGGCACCGATGACGTTGATGACCACATCGGCTTTCCCGAACTTCCCGGGCATCGCTTTCCCATCGGGGGCGGTCGTCCAAGTTTCGTGCTCTTCGTTCTCCCACGGCTTGTAGAGCATATCGGCACTGACCTTTCCGAACTTCCAGAGGTGATAGGCTATGTCCTTTCCGGTGTATGTAGCGGTTCCGTCGCTCCTCTTGAGGACGAGGAAGGGATTCTTCATGTCCGGGAAGAGCTTTCTAAGGTCCATCACGAAGGCTCCTTTGTACTTGCCTTCCTCCGCCCAGAAGAAGTTCTCGTTGGCCTCGATGAGCTTGTAGGCCTCATCGAAGATTCCGCTCCGCATTATGTCGCTCTCCCAGCTGAGGAGGTCGTAGTTTATCTTCATGCGGCTGGTAGTGAGCATCTGCGCCCTGACAACCCTCTCCGCGAGCTTTCTGCCGATTTCCGCTATTTCGTTGTCCCCCTCCTCGAGCTTCTTCATCAGCTCACGAACTTCCCCATCAACATCGGGGTTCTCCTCTATGCGCCTGTTAACCTCGACGTAGAGGAGCCCCATTACGTGGTCAATGAAGTCCTCCTTGAGGCCCTTTTCCCTCATCTCCGCCTCGATCCTGTCGAATTCCTCTTTGAGGTTCAGGTAACCCCAGAGAACCTGGGCAAACTGGACGCCGAGGTCGTCTATGTAGTTCTGAACCTCGACGGTGTAGTCGAGCTTCCGCATTATCCTTGCCATGGTATCGCCGAGAACCGAGTTCCTGGCGTGCCCCATGTGGAGTGGCTTAGTCGGGTTCACGGAAGTGTGCTCGACGATGACCTTCTTCCCTTCCCCAAGCGCGCTCTCGCCGTATGCGTTTTTCTTCTCAAGTATCTCGCGGACGAGCTCCCGTCCGAAGGTGCCGTAGTCCAGGTAGAAGTTGATGTAGCCGTTGACCGCTCTGACCTCTGAGATTTCCTCGGGGAGCTTCCCACCGAGCCTCTCCGTGAGTTCCTCCGCTATGAGCTTTGGCGCCTTCCTGAAGACCCGGGCAAGCTGGAACGAAACCGCCGTTCCGAAGTCGCCGAGCTCGATGTTCGGGGTGTCATCGAACGTTATCTCCCCGCTCCATTCTTTCCCCGCCTCTTTCAGCATGTCCTCAAGGGTTTCCTGAAGGATGAGCTTCATTTTCTCCTTAACTTCGCCGTATCCCATTCACACCACCGCTCCCACTTGGGCCCAACCTTTAAAAACTTCTCCCGCTAATTTACTCTAGGGGTAGGTAGGATGGAACACAGGGTGGGCGAACACAAAGCAAAAAAGGGCCTCATAAGGATTGAGTTCGACGAGGAGAACGGGATCGCTAGACACGTTAAGATAACGGGGGATTTTTTCATGCACCCCGAAGACGCGCTTGCAGAACTGGAAAGAAGACTGGAGGGCCAAAGGGTAGCCGAGCTGGATGGCATGATAGACGAGTTTTTTGCACTTAGACTTGACGTGGAAACACCCTACGTGAACTTGGAGGACTTCAAGATAGCTTTAAAAAGGGCGTTGGAGGGTGGACGGTGAGCGAAGGGAACTCAAAGCGATTCTCTCCGGGCAGGTCATTTCTTCTTCTGCTGGGCATTTTCCTAGGGGTTAGCTTTCTGGGCTACGCCTTCGCGGCGTTAAACAACAGCGGTGCTCTGACCGTTACACGGTCTATAGCACAGAGGATGGGCCCCCTTTACGACTCGAGTTTCAGGAACTTCCTCAAGATATTCACGAACAACGTTACGGTTGCCTTCTTTATGATGATATCTGGGCTCTTCTTCGGCCTGGGCCCCTGGCTCATAATGGGGTTCAACGGCTTCGTGGTGGGGGTGGTGGTTAGGGTGGTTCAGAGTGTACGGGGGTTCTCAATGGAGCGTATCCTCCTGGGGCTCATTCCCCATGGTGTGTTTGAGATACCGGCCCTGGCCCTGGCCGGAACCGCAGGGATAGTATGGTACAGGGAGATCGTTGGGGGTGATGGTGAGGCGGGTAAAAGATTCCAGGAAGGGGCAGTGAGAGCTCTGAAGCTCTTTGCGGCATCAGTTCTGCTCCTTCTCGTTGCGGCGTTTGTTGAGGCCTATATAACCCCCAGGGTTGCCGGTCTGGGATAGCTCTTCTATTTTTACAGTTGTGAAGGTCCCCGATTCCTCGTAGGATTCTATTTCCCTGAGCAGCACGTTCATCGGGTTCTCTAGGCCCGCGACAATGCTCCGAATGTAGGCTCGGTAGCTACCGTTCATCTCCATCATTTCCTCGGCGGCACGGGCAACCTCCAGTGGGTCAGTCGAGTGAAATTTCAACCCCTTGGAAACCAGCCACTCGGTAACCGCCAGCAGTTTTCCGGGGTAAGTTGAGATGGTCGGGGTTCCAAGGGCTATCGCTTCCCGGTTCATCGTCCCCCCTGCTCCTATCATAATCTTTGCGTAGTACAGAAGGCTCAAACTGTCCACGGCATGGTCTGGTATTATAACGTTTGAGAAATGTTCCAGCCGCTTTTTCTGCCCTTCGGTACGTGGGAACAGCACTATCTGAATGTCCGGGAGGAGAGGAATCACGTCCTCCAAGATGCTCTTTTCGGCGTCGCCCGTGAAGTAGTTGGCCTTAATGGGCTCGGTGCGCATAACGAGGTAACCGTTGCGCTTCAATCCGAGCTCCTTAAGGACGCCGTCATCCGGGGTAAAACCGTAGAGATGGGCGAGCTCAGCGAAACCATTCAGGGGGCGCATGCCGTTGGGGTCGGCGCCGCACCTGAGAAGCTCGTAGGCATCTATGGCCTTAGGGTAGACGAGAAGGCTCGTGTACGGGAGGATAAGCTTGTTCTGTGCAACTGCGGTCTCGTTATCAACGAAGCCTATGGTTGGGACCTTTAGCCCGAAGGCGACTCTAGGGGCCTCCGTGGAATGTTTGTAGAGGGCAATATCCGGCTTCTCCTCGATGATGAGTTTCGATAGTTTGTACATTCTTTCGGCGCTCATCAGGAGCTTGCCCTCCAGTGTGGCACCCCCGTGCTGACCCACGGCGTAGTAATCGAAGCCGTACATGTCAAGAATGTCGGTCAGGCCGTCGAACTCTCGCGCTGTCACGAGAACCTCGTGGCCTGATCTTTCAAGTTCCCGGATCACCCCTTTGAAAAAGTGAACGTGAGGAGCGTTAGTTATATCCACCCATACCTTCATTCTACCCACCATACTACTGGACAACTCTGTTCAATATAAGGGTTTCCCAAAAACGGTTTTTAATCCCCGTTTCACATGGTTCCCCATCTTTCCGTTTGGCCTTAACCCAGTCCTAACGCTTTCTCTCGGTGAAACCGGAGATGGTAGAAATGAACGTGGGCAACCCGGCTCTTTCGAACTACGAAAGTGGTTTAAACCTCGGAAAAAACTTAAAGACCCTTTTGAAACCGTTTTCTGGAAAAGACTTTTATCCCCTGATCGAAAATCTTCTGCGGTGAGGTTCATGAGGGAACTTATAGAGAGCAGAAACGCAAGGATCGCGGTTATCGGTCTAGGTTACATAGGTCTGCCCACGGCGATAATGTTCGCCAGTGCCGGCTTTGAGGTCACCGGCTTTGAGGTGAGGGAGGAGGTCGTTGAGAGACTCAAAAACGGCACGTCTCACATAGCTGAACCCGGAATCGAGGACCTCCTTGGGGAAGCCATTGAAAGCGGCAGGCTGAACCCTACATCCAATCCCGAGGACATAAGGGACAGGGATGTTTATGTGGTGTGCGTCCAGACCCCCCTTGGCGACGATGGCACCCCGGACCTATCCTACCTGGAGAGTGCGGTCAAGACCGCCGCAAAGGCCATGAAAAAAGGTTCCCTCATAATCATAGAGAGCACGGTACCCCCTCTTACGACCCTCAAGATGGCGGGGCTCATCGAGGAACTCACCGGACTCAAACGTGGTGACGATTTTTACATGGTTCACGCCCCGGAAAGGGTCATGCCCGGCAGGATATTCAAGGAGCTGGTGTACAACTCACGCATTTTCGGCGGTGTGACCCCAGAGAGTGCCGAGCTGGCGGAACTGCTCTACCGCTCCTTTGTCAAGGGCCAGACCTTCAAAACCAGTTCAACCGTTAGTGAGGTTGTAAAGCTGATGGAGAATACGTTCAGGGACGTTAACATAGCGCTGGCCAATGAGTTCGCCTTTCTTGCACACCAGTACGGGATAGACGTCTTTGAGGCCATAGAGCTCGCCAACACGCACCCCCGGGTCAGGATCCACACCCCGGGGATAGGCGTTGGCGGTCACTGTCTTCCGAAGGATCCGCACCTTTTGGTCTGGCCGGCCAAGGAGGATTTTGGTCTGATAAAGCTTGCGAGGGAGATAAACGATTCGATGCCCCTCTTCACGAAGGACCTTCTTTTCGAAGCCCTGAAAACTCTCAACATTCCGCCGGAAGAGGCGAAGGTGGCTGTCTTTGGGATAGCCTACAAGGGCGACAGCGACGACACGAGGAACTCGCCGGCACTTACCTTCGTTGAGGGTATCAGGGAAGACGTCGCTGAGGTTAGAACCTACGATCCCTTAGTCCCGGGCACGAGCAGAAGTATCGAGGAAGCCGCTGAAGGAAGCGATGCGGTCGTTATAGCAACCGACCATTCCGCCTTTAAGTCCCTCAACTGGGAGGAGCTCGGGAAGCTCATGAGAACGAGAATCCTGATAGACGGCAGGCACGTCGTCGAGAACCCGCCGAGGGGCTTCCTCTTTAAGGGCGTCGGGAGGGGGGAGTATTGAGGCCCGCCTTCGTATTCGGCACCCGGCCGGAGATAATAAAGCTCGCGCCAGTTGTAAGGGCTTTTGATGAACTGGGGGTTGAATCCCTTCTAATACACACCGGCCAGCACTACGACTATGAGATGAGCAGGGTGTTCCTTGAAGAACTCGGACTGGACGACATAGACCACCACCTAGAAGTTGGCTCTGGAACCCAGGCCGAACAAACCGGAAGGGCAATGATGGGGATAGAACGGGTTTTGATGGACGAGAAACCGGACGTAACTCTCGTCCAAGGTGATACAAATACTGTTCTGGCTGGAGCTCTGGCGAGTGTCAAGCTGAGGATTCCGGTGGCTCACGTTGAAGCAGGATTGAGGAGCTTCGATAGGACGATGCCGGAGGAGATAAACAGGGTTCTGGCGGATCACGCAAGTGAGATCCTCTTTGCTCCAACGGAGGAGGCCAGAGAAAACCTTGAACGGGAAGGGATAGTGGAGAACGTTTACGTTGTCGGAAACACGGTTGTTGATGCCGTTCTTCAGAACTCGGAACTGGCAGAGAAAAAAAGCAACGTTCTTGAACGCCTTGGCCTGAAATCGGGGAAATACATCCTCGTAACTGCTCACCGTGCCGAGAACACCGACAGAAAGGAAAATCTTGAGAAGCTAGTCGAGATATTGGAGAACCTTCCTATCAAGGCGGTTTATCCAATGCATCCGCGTACGAGGGGCAAACTTGGGGAGTTCGGCCTCATGAGGCGCGTTGAGGTTATCGACAACTTGATGATAACAAAGCCCCTCGGTTATCTTGACTTCTTGAGGCTGGAACGGAACGCGAGGCTCATCATGACGGATTCTGGGGGAATTCAAGAGGAGGCCATAATCTTAAATGTGCCATGCTTGACGCTCCGCTACAACACCGAGAGACCGGAAACGGTAAAAGCCGGTGGAAACGTCCTTGTCGGGCTTGAATTGGATAGGGTCCTTCATTATGTAGATAAATTGCTCACTGATGAGGGGTTCTACAGTATGATGGCAACTGCACCCAATCCCTTCGGCGATGGAAAGGCCGGCGAGAGGATAGCCAAGGCCCTTCTGAATCTCTGGGAGAATGGGGAGTTAAAGGTAACGACCTCCAGGTTTATCTAGGGATCCTTTCCGCCCGCTAAAATGGGGTTCCAATGTAGATTCCATGCCTCGTCCGTACTATTTTCACCCTTATCCTGTCCCCCACTTCAGCCTCCGTGTTGATTACCTCTATCAGCCTGTTGCGGGCCTTTGCAAGCATCTCCCCCTTTATTCTACCCGGGAGGACGACTTCAGCCTTAACAACCTCACCTGGCCTGAAGGAGAGGGGTATGAACTCCCGTTTTTCCATGCCGAAGTGGCCTGGTTTGAGGACGAGGGGCCTCATGCCCGTCTTTTTCTCCAGTCCCCTAAGCCATCCGTAGAACTCCCTGAACGGAACCACTCGGGCTATTGTGGGATTCCTTCCGAATTTGTAGGGTACGTAGTTCTGAAATCCGATGGCGGGCCAGCGTTTCCCTGCCCCAATCCTCCGGGCGAACTCTATGAATGCCTCGGCCTCATCGTCGTTGATTCCAAAGATTATGACCGGAGCTATGAGGACGTCTATCCCCGCGTTTACCAGGGCCTCGGCCATGTCAAGGACGTGATCAAGGTCGTATCTCCTCATCCCCATGAGCATCTTTGCCTTGTCTGAATTGAGGGAGTGGATGGAAAGGTTAACCCTGTCGAGGCCGGCCTCTGCCAGCTCTTCGACGAGTTTGTCCGTTAGTAGAACGCCGTTGCTCTGCATGGAGACAACCGATACGTTGGGGTGTTCCCGGAGGGCCTGGACGAGCTCTACGCGGAAAGGATAGAGGAGCGGTTCCCCCTGCCCGTCAAGATGGGCTTCAATGCCCATTCCCTTGATCCTCGCAACGTTGTTAAACCACTCCAAGAGATAATCAATGTCAACGACGTAGTCGAGCTTTCTCGTCCTGGAATAAGGACCCTCATCGACCGAGCAGAATACGCAGGAGAGATTGCAGCCTGTGACACCGCGTACCTGAATGAGGTTGGTGCCCCTGTCGATGAGCCCGAACGCGTTGTAGCCCAGGAGTGGGACATCCATGCCTTCGTGAATGTAGACGATCGACCGTCCGGTGTACACGTTCATCAGGCGACTGCCAAGGTTATTCTGGAGGAAAAGGGCGATGAACTTTTCAACTCTTTCATAGTCCGTTCCCACGATTAGGGCCCCGTCATCAACGGAGATTAGGGGGCTCACTCGAAATTTTCTCCGGATGATCTCCTCAAGCTCGCTCTTCTCAAAGTCTGCATAAAGGGTGTTCCGCCATATCAGTCTGATTCTATCATCGGCCTCTTCAAATCTGGAGTGGGGTAGCCTGAGCCGTATCATGTTTATGGACTACAGAGGGGCATTTAAAAATACGGCGATGGCTAAAATATCCGTCCAGGGATGTTCGTGGATGCTCAGGGATACCAAAAGTTTTTAAAGCTTTAACCAGTGTGAGCATGCTGGCATGGAAACATTTTAATATTATTGAATTAAAGAGTCTAGCGATGGACTACTATGGGTGGTTGAGATGTGGGGAAAGGTGGAGCATTACTTTGATGAATACCCTGTGAGAAAACAGATCGCAAAGACACTTCTGAAGTACGGTCTCAAGGTTTCGGATGATATGAAGATCAAAGCCGGTGATATTGAGGTCCCCTACACCAAAATAGCCAAGGCCCTAGACGTTGACCGACGGGTTGTCAAGGAAACGGTGGGTATGATACTCAAGATTCCGGAACTCAGGGACATATACATGAACCTTGAACCAACGGTGCACATGAAGTACGTCGGGAGACACGTTGGATACGGTGTCATCGAGATAGAGCCCGAGCCGCGTGCCATCGGCATCCTGGCCAAGATCGCACAGAAAATAGCCGAACGGGATATCAACATAGTCCAGGTTGTCGCGGAGGATCCGGAACTGTACCCGGAGGCAACCCTGACGATAATCACGGAGAGGCCCGTGGCGGGGGATTTGATCAACGAGCTCTCCAAACTTGAGGGTGTTAAGAGGATTTCAATCTATTGAACCGGTGTCTTTTTCCCCTTTGACGCCCTTTCCCGTGAAACTCCGCGGGGCATACTTGACCATTCGTTGGCTCTAACGCACTCTTTTCTGCAAAGGGGGACATTTTTGGCGCCGGCACCTTAACCAAAAGTTCTAAACCTGGGGTTTTTCCGGAAACGTTTATAAGTAATTGTTTAAAAGTCACCTGTAGCTACTGCTAGCTTCGAGCTGAAACTCAACTGGAGGGTTGTTCAATGGGGGAAGCAAGCAGAGTAAGTAGGTATCTGTACACTGTGATCGTGCTGTTCATAATATGGCTGTTCCTAACGGCCAGTATCGACCCACAGGAGCTGGGATTCGGTTTGCTGCTGTCGCTTATAGTGGCGGCTTTTACGTACGAGATCTTCACCACCGGGGGGCTGGCGAACCTCCATCCAAAGAAGATCATCTACGCTGCGGCGTACATACCGTACTTTCTGTGGGCCATGATAGTGGCCAACCTTGACGTGGCGTACCGGGTTCTCCATCCAAAGCGCCCGATACGCCCTGGGATCGTTCACTGCAGGACGGTACTGAATACCGACGCCGGAAAACTGGCGCTAGCAAACTCAATCACCCTGACGCCTGGAACGATAACACTCGACGTGGACGACGACGATTACTTCATACACTGGATATGGGTTCCGGATGAAGTCCTCCACGCAGAGACTGAGGATGAGCATGTAAAAAACGCATCCTCCGCAATAACGGTGCCCTTTGAAAAATTCCTGAAGGTGATCTTCGGATGATGGGAGTCAACGTTTATCTTGTCCTGATAGCGATCGCGCTTCTGCTCAGCATGTACAGGGTATTCAGGGGGCCGACCACGGTTGACAGGCTGGTGGCGGTGGACATCATGACAACCATAACCGCCGGCCTCATGGTTCTCTTCGCACTCTACTACAAGAGGATGATATTCCTCGACGTTGCACTGGTGTACGCGGTCCTGGCCTTTGGAGGCGTCATCGCCTTCGCGCGCTACTTGGAGGGAGGGATATGAACGCCGCGGCCGTAATCGGAGAAGCCCTGGTGCTGATAGGTACGTTCTTCTACTTCCTCTCAGCGCTGGGTCTCATCAGGATGCCGGATGTTTACAACAGGATGCAGACTTCAACTAAGAGCGCCACACTCGGTTCACTCGGTGTTGTGGTTGGCACTGGAATCTGGGCCATTGGAACCAGCTACGGAAGCTGGTCATGGCTGGTGAAGACGATAACCATAGCCACATTTCTCCTGCTGACGAACCCCATAAGCGCCCATGCGCTGATAAGGGCAGCTTACAAGAAGGGCATCCCGCTGTGGCATGGCAGCGTCCTTGACAAGTACGGGGAGCACTTGAAGCAGGAGGGGGGAGAGGAATGAACTGCATCAGCTGTATCGACTACATCATCATAGGGATTATGGTACTCTCAGCAGTGTTTGCGGTGGAGTGGAGGGACCTGCTGGCGGCAGTGGTTGGTATGGCGGCGGTCAGCCTGTTTGCGTCGCTGCTGTTCTTCTTCCTGCAGGCACCCGACGTTGCCATGACCGAGGCCGCCATAGGTGCCGCCCTCAGCGGGGCCGTCTTTATATTCGCCATAAAGCGGACGAGGAGGTTTGAAACCGAGGAGGAAGAAAAGCCAGGGTGGTGGGTGAGATGGTGAGCATCCTGAAACGCTCTCTTGCCATCATTACGATACTGATAATCGGATACTGGCTGGCCGTGGCGATGTCCCACATCCCCTTTGGTCAGGATAAGATGCTGGTCGGCCAGTACTACCTCAACCACGTTAAAGACCAAACTGGTGCGGTAAACGCCGTTACCGCGATAGTCGTCAACTACCGTGGATTCGATACGCTCGGTGAGGTCACGGTGCTTTTCATAGCATCCACCGGCGTTGGAGCGTTGCTCTGGAAAAGAAAGAGGGAGAGGACGGCTAGAGTCCCTGGAAGCGTCGTGCTCACCACGGGTACGAGGTTTCTGTTCCCGTTCATAGTGCTCTTCGGTGCCTACATATTCATCCACGGACACCTCACTCCGGGAGGAGGCTTCCCTGGTGGTGCCACTATAGCAACGGGTTTCCTGCTCCTGTACATGGCGTTCACGGTGTACGAGATACCGCACAAGGGTTTCGAGGTGACCGAGGGACTGGTCGGGATGAGCTACGTAGCGGTCGGCCTTATCGGGCTGCTCATAGGCAGCTACTTCCTGTACGACTGGATATGGCAGACTTGGCATGTTGGAACCGTTGGAAAGCTCTTCAGTGGCGGTTTCATTCCAATAATCTACATCCTGATAGGCCTCAAGGTTGGAACCGAGCTCAGCGGAATCATAGATAACATGCTCAAGGAAGGGGTGAGTGGCAATGATTGAAATCAGCGCCTACTATTTCGGAGCTATAGCCCTGATAATGATCGGCCTGTACGCTGTGCTGGTCAAGAAGAACCTGCTCAAGATGCTCGTGGGCCTGAGCATCATGGAGACGGGGGTCAACCTGCTCCTCATAAGCATCGGGTACATCAATGGGAAGAGTGCCCCAATTCTCAGCGAGGGGGTCGGCCCTAAGGGCGCCGTTGACCCCATTCCCCAGGCCCTTGTCCTCACCGCAATCGTCATCGGCGTTGCAACGACCGCCATGGCCCTTAGTGCCGCCATAATCCTGTACGAGAAGTACGGAACCCTTAACATCGAGGAGATAAGGAGGTTGAGAGGATGAACGGTCAGTACGCATCACTCCTCATAGCTATACCCCTGATAAGTGCGTTCTTCGTTCCGGTAATCAAGGCCGCAAGCAAGAAGGCAGTGATGCCGTTTCTGGTGCTTGTCACGGCGGTTCAGACGGCAGCGGCTGCATGGGTTTTCAATGAGGTCTACACCACAGGAAAGCCAATAATCGTCATGGCGGGTAAATGGCAGCCCCCCATTGGAATCGACCTTTACATCGGCCACTTTGCGGCGCTGTTCGTGTTCATAGTAGCCGCGGTAAGTTTTCTGCTCAGCATATACAACTTCAAGACAATCAAAATCGAGCCGATCGACAAGTACGCCATGCTGTTCCTGTTGCTTATGCTTGGGGCAACTGGGATGATAGCAACGGGCGATATCTTCAACCTCTTCGTCTTTATGGAGATAACGTCAATAACCGCGTACGCGCTCACCGCCTACAACAAGACTGGGGAAGCGGCAGAAGCCTCTATGAAGTACATGATCCTGGGTGGCATAGGTTCAAGCTTCTTCCTGATAGGCATAGCCATCATCTACGGCTCCCTTGGGACCCTGAACATGGCACAGATCGCCCAACTGGCAGGTTCCATGAACGCCACCGCCGCTCAGGCTGGACTGGCCCTGCTTATCTTTGGCCTTGCGGTTGAGGCCGAGCTCTTCCCGCTCAATGCGTGGGCACCCGACGCCTACCAGGCCGCGCCGCACCCCGTGACCGTCATGTTTTCAGCGTTCGTTGTCAAGGCGGGTCTCTACGCGGCCGCGAGACTGCTCTACCTCATGCAGGCTGTGGGCAGCTGGCACTCCGTGCTCAAACTGGTGGTCATCATGGCGACCCTGACGGTGATCGTGGCTGAGTTCTCGGCCTTGAGACAGAGGAACGTCAAGAGGATGATAGCCTACTCCAGCATATCCCAGGTGGGCTTCATAGCCCTAGCGCTTGCCCTTGGGACCCAGGCTGGCGTTGACGCTGGGGTCTTCCATATGGTGAACCACGCGATAGTCAAGGCTCTCCTCTTCATCGCCGTCGGCTACGTTGCGGTGGAGTTGGGGGGTGACGAGGTGGAGAACTTCAGAGGGCTCGGGAGGCGGATGCCGATCACGGCGTTCAGTATAACGATCGGCTCACTGGCGGTCATTGGAATCCCGATGTTTAACGTGTTCTGGAGCAAGCTGAGGATAATACTGGCGACAGTTGACGTCGGCTACACGTGGGCCGCGGCCCTCGTGCTGATAGCCAGCGTCGTGGAGGCGGTCTATTACCTGAGGCTGCTACACGTGATGTGGTTCGAGAGAAGCGGGGAGAGGATCACAGAGAGCGCTGCACTGGGTGCCATAATGTTGCTTCTGGTGGCCGTTGTAATAGTCATCGGCGTCTACCCGGACTACGTCTGGAACCTTGCCCAGAAAGCCGGGGCCGATATCTTCAACGTCGCCCAGTACATTAAGAACGTGCCCTTGATGGGGGTGGGAGCATGATCAACGAGGTTACAATAATCCTCTTCGTCCCGATATTGGCGGGGATCCTTGCCTGGGTGCTCGATGTTAAGGGCGTGCGGGAGCTCATCGGCCTTGCGGGTGCGGTCGTCCCGGTGGCTTACCTCATAAAAGCCTACCCCACGGTGGCGGATGGGAAGTCCATCACCTACTCCTTCACCCTGGGGAGCTTTAACATGAGCTTCGCCCTGAACACCATGACGTGGTACTTCGCCATCATTGGGGCAGTTCTGGGCCTTACAATGGCACTCGGCATGGTGTCGACCGCGAAAAGCGGCTACAACTGGCTATTTGCCCTCATGAGTTTCACAGCCGTGCTCGGTGTCTTCACAGCCCAGGATTTCGTGAGCTTTTTCCTGTTCTGGGAGCTCATGACGTTCGCCAGCTTTATGATGGTGCTCAAGTACAACAGGCACGCTTCGTTAAAGTACTTCGTCCTCAGCGTCATCGGTGCCTACTCGATGCTCCTTGGAATCGCCCTTGTGTACGCCAGAACGGGGGCCCTTGACTTCACCACGATATCCCAGATATTTGCCAAGGATGCCCAGCTCACCGGACTCTCCGGCATGGGTTACCACGCCACACTCACGTTCAGCAGAACCGACATGATCCTGTTGTTCACGTTCTTCCTGACGGCGTTCGGTGTCAAGGCGGGAGCATTTCCACTCCACGTCTGGGCACCCGACGCCTACAGTGAGACGGATCAGAGCTACACCACGTTCTTCAGCGGTGTTCTCAGCAAAGCTGGAGTCTACGGTATATTCTACGTCCTCCTCATGATGATGGGTGCCAAGCTTTACTTCAGCCTCGGGACCTTCCACGGCCATCCGCTCTTTCTCTACATCATCGCTTGGATAGGGGCGATAACCGTTGTGGTGGCCAGCTTCCTTGCGGTGCTTCAGGAGGACCTCAGAAAGCTCCTTGCCTACTCCTCGGTCGGACAGGTCGGCTACATCCTCTTGGCGATAGGAACCGGTACCGCCCTTGGTTTTAGCGGGGCGCTCTTCCACGTCCTCAGCCACGCGATATTCAAGGGGCTGTTCTGGCTCGTGACCGCCGCGGTCATACTAAGAACTGGAAAGACTAGGTTCGAGGACTTCGGAGGACTGGCTGAGAAGATGCCGATAACCTTCGCAATGGGCCTCGTGGCGGTGCTCAGCCTCGCGGGAATACCACCGATGGCCGGCTTCGCCAGTAAGTGGTTGATCTACGAGGCGGCAATCCAGGCGCACATGCCCCTGGTGGCCGGTGCGATATTCCTCGGAAGCGCGCTGGCGTTTGCCTACGTTGTTAGGTTCCTGTACTCTCTGTGGTTCGGGCAGAGACCGAGTGACCTTGACGACGTTAAAGAAGCACCAGCACCCCTCCTCATCGGAATGGGCATACTTGGAATACTGAACATAGTCTTTGGAATAGCCCCGGGTCTGGTCGTTGAGTACATCAACAAGCTGTTCAGGAAGCCGGTCATCACCGGAAACTACTACAAGATGATAACCCCCAACGGAACCTACAACGCCCTGAGTGTTGCTCTGGTGCTCGTTGCAGGTATAGTGATAGCGGGGCTTCTGTACGTGTACGGAGCCAGAGCTAGGAAGGTTCCGGTCACGGACACATACCAGTCGGGTAACCCTGTCACGGAGGACTACAACCTCAGCATAAGGTGGAACTTCTACAGGCCGCTCGCCGAGGCCCTTGACTTCTGGCTCAAGTACAGCTGGGACAGGTTCTACGAGAGGCTGGGCCAGTTATCGGAGGACTTTGCCGACGTTCTCAGGAAGAGCGTCTACAACGGCAACGTTCAGTCCTACTCATGGTACCTTGCAATAGTGCTGCTGATACTCGCACTGTGGGGGGTGTTGTGAATGAACTTCGACGTCAGGCTAGTCCTTGAAGTTATCGGAATGCTGCTCTACGCCACCTTCATGGGCTTCATATTTATGGGAATCGAGAGAAAGGCGATGGCGAGGATACAGAGAAGGGTCGGTCCGCCGATATACCAGCCGATTATAGACACCCTCAAACTGCTTGGAAAAAAGGAGAGCATCAGCCACGGCTTCATCTACGACTTCGGTCCGATATTTGCCCTCGGCGCCAGCATAACCGCGTTGCTCTTCCTTCCCCTGGCAAACTTCCAACTCTTCAGCAGCAACGCGGACCTCATAGTCGTCGCGTACCTCCTTGAGGTGCCGATGCTCGGTATAATGCTCGGTGCCATGAGCTCTGGAAACCCGTACTCGGCTCTCGGTGTTCAGCGTGGCCTCCTCACAATGGTTGCCATGCAACTCCCCTACGGCCTTGCGATAATCGCCATCGTCCAGCACTTCGGAACGTTCAAGTTGGGCGAGATAGTGGCCCTTCAGCAGATCCACGGATGGAGTATCCTGGTTCCTGCACTCCTGCTGGCGATGATAGTCTTTGACATAGTCTTCCAAGCGATGATCGGGCTGGAACCCTTCGACATCATAACCGCCCCAGCGGAAATCTCTATGGGTCCAATGCTTGAGTACGGCGGCAAACAGGCGGCGATACTCTTCACCCAGCACGCGGTTCAGCTCTTCGCTGAGACGGCGTTCTTCGCCATACTGTTCCTCGGCGGAGCGAGCAACCTCCTTGAGTTGCTCATCAAGCAGATAGCGGTGCTGTTCATTGCGATATTCGTGGCCAGTATCTACCCGAGGTTCACCATCGACCAGGCTGCGAAGTTCTTCTGGAAGTGGCCGACGATAATCGGAATAATAGCCGTGTTGCTGACGGTGTGAGGTGATGTGAATGAGCGAGAAGAAAAATGACGATTTCATAAGCTACGAGCTCCAGGAGTTCAAACTCTTCGAGCCCCTGTTTCGATGGGCCAGAAAGAAGAGCCTCTGGATAGTGGCGTTCTGTACGGGGTGCGGCGGTATCGAGATGCCACCCCTTGCCACAGCCAGATATGACTTCGAGCGCTTTGGAGTAATGCCCAACCCTGCGCCGAGGATGGGTGACCTCTTCCTCATCACAGGCTACGTCACCCCGAAGACCCTCAAGAGGATCATCATAACCTACGAGCTGATGCAGGACCCGAAGTACATCATGATACACGGATCATGCCCGATAAACGGCGGCGTTTACTGGGACTCCTATAACGTGGTGAAGCAGTTCGACAGATACCTGCCGGTTGATGTTGCCATAGCGGGCTGCATGCCGAGGGCCGAAGCCGTTATGGACGGGATAATGGAGATAATGCGCAAGATAGATGAGGGAACCGCTGACGGATGGAAGAGGTACCGGGAGAACTACGAGTACTACAGGAAGAACCAGGATGAGCTTTTTGGTGAAGACTGGCGTGAGAAAGAAGCGAGGAGGTGGCTGGCATGGATATGAACGAGAAACCCAAGGTCGAAGAGAAAGTCGCGAACACCGAGGAGACCAAGCCTGAAATTCCCGAGACCAAAGAGGGGAGGCTCGTTGAGGAAATACTGAGAGAAGCGCCTTACGCCGAAGGAAACGTCAGGCGCGAGCGGCGCGTTGAGTTCAAGGTTCCCTCAGAAAGGATAAAAGAATTCCTTGAGACCGCCCAGAAAAAGTTTGAGATGCTCATACAGATAACCGTCGTGGACTGGCTCAAGGAGGGGGAGTTTGAGGTGATCTACCATCTCTGGAGCGTGGATGAGAGCATTCATGCTGCGGTAAGGACTAGGATTCCACGTGAGGACCCCAGACTCCCGACGGTCATGGATATATGGCCCGTGGCGGAGACTTACGAGCGCGAAGGTCATGAGTTCTTCGGAGTTATGTACGAGGGCAACCCAAGGCTCGGGCCGTTCATCCTTGAACCGAGGGAATACGAGAAGCACCCCTTCAGGAAGGACTTCAACATGCTTGGGTACGTGAAGGGGATATACGGCGAGGACTTCGACAGGTACGATGAGAGCAAGACCAACTACGTGATATGAGGTGATGACCATGGCCGATTTGGAAGTACCGAAGGAACTTAGGGAAGAAGCAAAGGGGCACGACATGTACCTGCATCCGATAGACAAGAGCACCTACGAACTGTTCTTTGGACCGCAGCACATGGCCACCGAGAACTTCAGCATAATCCTGAAGATGGACGGCAACAGGATAGAGAAGGCGATAGTCAATCCGGGTTTTCTGCACAGGGGCTTTGAGAAGCTGGCCGAGGGCAGGCCATACTTCACGAATATAGCCCTGCTCCTCCGTATATGCGTCCCCGAGAGTGACGTTCCGGAAAACATCTACTCAATGGCAGTCGATGAGATAGTCGGCTGGGAGGTTCCAGACAGGGCCCAGTGGATAAGGACGATGGTCCTTGAGATGGCGAGGATGAGCGCATGGATGTTCTGGGTACTGGGCTTTGGAAACGAGATAGGCCTCTACACGGCCGGTCAGTGGGCGGCTGCCTACCGTGAGAGGTTCATGCGCCTCTTTGAAGAGCTCACCGGTGGCAGGGTTTACCACATCTACACCGTCCCCGGTGGCGTCAGGAGGGACATACCCGGGGACAGGTGGCTCCGTCAGCTCCGCGACACCGTCGAGTACCTCAAGGGCAAGCTCAAGGACTTTGACGAGATTCTCTTCGACAACTACATCACGATAGAGAGGACCGAGGGAGTAGGCGTCATGAACAAGAAGTTTGCGCTGAGGCATGCGGTCACCGGGCCGAACCTTCGCGCGGTCGGTGTTCCCTACGACGTCAGAAAGGACGACCCCTACTATCTCTACCCTGAGCTTGACTTCGAGATTCCGGTCTTGAAGGAGGGCGACAGTCTCGCGAGGGTCCTTGTGAGAAGGTACGAGATTGAGCAGGACCTTTACATACTCGAACAGCTCCTCGATATGGGGCCGCCAAGCGGACCTTATATGGTACAGGATCCAAGGCTCAAGGCACTACCGAGGTTCAAACCGCCGAAGGGAGACGCCTACGCACACGTCGAGAGCACTAAGGGTGACTTTGGTGCTTACGTAGTCAGCGACGGAACCCACAAGCCCTACCGCGTCCACGTTCGCGGACCGAGCCAGAGCCACGGCGTTACCGTGCTCGAGGAACTGCTTAAGGGAGCACGCCTCGCGGACGTGCCGGTCATCCTGAAGACCCTTGACAACTGCCCGCCGGACATAGACAGGTGATGAAGATGGAGAGCGTTAAAAAACCCCGAGTTAGGATCGTCGGCGAGGAGAAGGTCAGGCTCAAGAAGTCATTCGTCAAACCATGGTTGGGCATCAAGTACCTCTTCAAAAAGCCGGTCACGATAAAGATACCCTTCGAGAAGATAGAGCCGGCACCCAAGTACAGGGGGTTCCACACTCTCGACTGGAAGAAGTGCATAGGCTGTAACTTCTGCGGTCAGATATGCCCGGCCAGGGCAATAGAGATGACTTGGATAGAGATCGATGGAAAAATTGAGAAGAGACCGCATCCAAAGGTGGACTACGGCAGGTGTACCTTCTGCCAGTTCTGTGTGGATGTGTGTCCCACAGGGGCGCTCGGGCACGTGGAGAACTGCTACCTGACCACCTCGGGGATGGAGGAAGACCTGGAGCTGTACGACTGGGTTCCCATCGATCCCAAGAAGGTTCAGGAGCTCAACGAGAAGTTCGGGGACTACCGCTTCCCCGTGGAGAGGATCACATTCAACAAAGAGACCAAGGAAACCACGTACTACCTGAGGGACGGAACAGAGTTCAGGTTCAAGGTAATTGGCTACGGCCTTAAGCCCCCTGCCGCGGCGAGACCTAAACCTGCCGCAAAACCTGCTCAGAAATCCGCAGAGTCAAGCAAGAAGGACGAGGGCTCAAAGACCGAGAAAGGGAAGGGGTAACTCCCCCGGCTTTTTTTCATCGTTGGTGTATGCTTTTCCCCTCCTAAAGTTTTTTAAGAAGTTGCACCTTTACATTTTATGGTGGTATCAGTGGAGGTTGACGTGAGTAGTGAAAGGAACCTTGGTCTAATAGGTTCCATACTAGCACTTGCGGCGGGATTTTTCGGTGCTGTGCCGTACATAGGGGTTTTTGGAAGCATCCTCTCTCTGGTGGGCTTTGTACTCATACTGATAGCTCTCAAAGGAGTTGGGGACAAGGCGGGAGACGGCAGACCGTTCAGGTACTATCTCTACGGATTCATAGTTGCAGTGGGCGGTATTGTGCTCGCCGTTATCATCGTGCTGGCCGGTGTCTTAGCCCTTCACCCGAGCTCAGGGGAGGGAGTTGTTTTCCATGGGTCCCATCCTATAGGGATAGGGGAGTCAACATCTGTGGTCTACGATCTGGATCAGGGGACTCAAAGCTCCACTGTGCTGGGTCTGATCGTCATCGTGGCCATCGCCGTTATTGTCGTCTTCATCCTGGCGGCCTACTTCCAGAAAAAAGCGTGGGAGGCCATGTACGACATAACCGGTGTCAAAGAATTCGCGGACACTGCAAAATGGCTCTGGTGGGGGGCGTTGACCTTGATAATCCTGGTGGGCGCGATTCTACTCTTGATCTCCGCGATCTACCAGATACTGGCGTTTTCGAACATGCCTGAAAAGTTGAGGCCGGGAGAGGGCTCCACTGAAACGGGGATGGATGAGGTCATCTTCTGAACTTCTTCACCATCCCTGAACTTTTGAGAGCACCCTATCGGGTACTTTTCCCTCCTCCACGTCGTTTATTGCCTGTTCCAATCGGTTGAGCCCCTCTTCAAGCAGGTCCTCCTCTATCGTCAGCGGTGGCTGTATCCTGAGCACGTTGCCCTGCAGGAACGCCAGTATAAGTCCGAGCTCATAGGCCCGCCAGACGACCTTCCTGGCCTCGGAGTATGCCCTTTCCTTCGTCTCTCTATCCTTCACAAGGTCAATCCCAAGCATCAGGCCGAGGCCACGAACGTCACCGATGAGTTCATGTTCTCCCTTCATCTTCTCCAGCCGTTTTTTGGCGTATGTCCCCAGTTTCTCGGCCCTCTTTAAGAGATCCCTTTCCTCGATCTCCTCTATGACCACCAGCGCCGCCCGACTTGCAATGGGGTTCCCGCTCAGGCTGAACGCATGTCCCATCGGGGGCAGGGTGTCCATGATCTCTCTCCGTCCGAGGATGGCGCTTATGGGCAGTCCACCCCCCAGGGGCTTGGCGAGGGTTACTATGTCGGGTTTGACTCCAAAGTGCTCTATTGCAAACCACCTGCCCGTCCTTCCCATCCCGCTTTGAACCTCATCGACGGCCAGTAAGATCCCGTGCTTGTCCAAAAGGCGCTTCACCCTTTTGAAGTAGTCTCTGGGTGGAACAACCATGCCCGCATCCCCCTGTACTGGTTCGGCAAAGAGGGCGGCGATACCCTCGGCATGTACCTCTCCTTCGAACTTCTCCTTCAGGTAGGACACGCACTCCATCCTACAACTTTGGGGTTCCTTCCCGAATGGACAGCGGTAGCAGTTTGGGTATGGGATAAAGTGAACGCCGTTGAGTTCCCCCACTTTAGCCCGGGCTTCAAAGTCCAGCCCTGTAAGGCTCATAGCGCCGTACGTGGAGCCGTAGTAGCTTCGCAGATAGCTGAGAATTGAACGTCTTCCCGTGTACGCCCTGGCGAACTTTATTGCACCATCGTTTGCATCACTTCCGCTGAGGCCAAAGGCTATCTTTGGGTCTTCGATCGGTGAGATCTCGGCCAGCTTCTCTGCCAGGAGGAGAGGCTCTATCGGAAAGCCGTATATAAACGTGAAGTGAACGAGTCTGTCGGCCTGTTCCTTTATTGCCTGCACCACCCTGGGGTTGTTGTGGCCAACGTTCTGGACGGCAGCATCGCTGAGGAAGTCTATGTACTCCCTCCCACGGATGTCCCAAACACGCGCGTTCTCCGCTTTGACCCCTACTATTGGGGTGTAGGTTACCCGCGATGATGTTGGGAACATGTGGGAGTACCGTCTGGCAACATCCTCCTCGTCCATGGTCACACCCTAGATGTTATACTCCTTAGAAATTAATAGAGATTTCGGTTAAATTTTACGTATTACATATAAATCTTTATAAATAAAATGCTGAAATATTAAGATCGGTGGTTTGTATGGCTGAGATTCGTCTCGATGAACTTGATAGGGGCATCCTTCGGATACTCCAGGAAAACGGGAGGGCGAGCTACTCTGAAATGGCTCGGAGGTTGAGGGTTCCAGAGTCCACAGTGCGTCTTCGGGTCAAAAAACTCCAGGAGATAGGGGTTATACGAAAGTTCTCTGCGCTCATCAATCCCTTCAAGGCGGGTTACTCAATAGTCGCTTTTATAGCGGTTGATGTTGAGGCCAGCAGGATAAAAATGGCAGCGGAGGAGCTCAGTAAACTCCCTGAGGTGGATGTCTTGGGGATCGCAACGGGTGCTCACGATATCCTGATGCAAGTCACGGTGAGGGACCTTCAGGAGCTTGAAAACTTCCTTATAGAGAAGCTCGGAAGGATAGGGGGGATAAGGAGCACCGAGACCTCCATCCTCATGAGTGTAAGGAAATGGGGCTATGCCAGGGTGTTTTAATGGCCCCCTACTGTGCAATAACTCCAAAAGAGATCAACCGGACGTCTGATTCGTCTTCGGTAGCCGGTTCTTGACGAAGATGGTGTAGAGCTGCCCTATGTACACCTGGGACTTCGTGTCGTTGTAGGGCAGGATGTACCACTCTCCTCCCACCTCAAGAAAGACCCCCGAATGTTTCATGGCTTGGTACACTATCTGTGGGGTGGCGCTTACGTTGAATTCCCCCTCAATGACCCCTCTAAGCTTTCCCTGGTAAGTTATTCCAATAGCCGGCACTCCCGAGATCCCAGTCAGCCTTGAGAGTTCTCTAAATATCTCGTCATTTGTGGCGTTTCCGACCAGTTCATAATAAGTCAGACTTCTCTCACCGAAGGTTGCGGGAATTAAGGTATGCATGTGCCTGCAGTGCGGGCACGTTTTCATACCGTACATGTAGAAGTGGAGTTCGTTGAAGTATATCTTGGTGCCGTTGATAATCGTGTACCCTGAGGGTCCCATCGACTGTGTTGTTGAAGTGCCTGGTGAAGTTTCGCCCGATATGCATCCGGCCGCAAATCCCCCAAGAACCAAGAGCACGATAAAGATCGCGTACCTCTTCATTTTCCCACCTATCTACCACTCGTCGTGTAGGGTTATAAGTCTTGATGTTGGTGACCTGCACGGTTCTTCAATCGCTAGCCACGGGAGGCTTAAATTCTTTGAGCTCTAAAACCTTTGGGGGTAGCCATGCAGGAGTGGTATCGCTCTAGATCCCTTTACGAAGCGGTTTTAAAGCTTATTCAGGCCGGCAACTATGATGAAGCTGTCAATATGGCCAGGGCCATTCCGGATAAGGTTGTTCGCTCTAAAGCAATGTCCCGTATAGCCCTTGAGCTGGCTAGGAAAGGTGGTGACTACAGGGACGCCCTTGAGCTGGCCATTAAAAGTGCCCTGGACATAGAAACCGAAGCGGAGAGCACTAAAGCCCTGATGAGCCTGGCATTTGAGTTTCTCAACATGGGAGACACGGATGAGGCCCTGAAGATAGCGGAGTACATGAGGGATCTCTCGAACAAGTCCAAGATACAGGCGGAGGTTGCCATGGTTCTGGCTAGGTCAGGAAGGGTATCCGAGGCAATGAACCTCATAGAGGGCATAATCGATGACGATGTAAAGACCTGGGCGATGTCAAGGCTTGCGAGTCAACTTTAGTTTTAAGTGCCTATCCCACCCAATTATTCCCTCACTTTTAACTTAAAGAAGTGCATAATGCTTTTTTGTCTTTACGGTTCTCCCGTTTGGGTGACGAGTATGAACGGTGGAGAGATAATAGGGTTAATCGGAATGATACTGCTGGTGAGTTCATGGGTGCCCCAAACGATCGAAACAGTAAGAACGCGACAGTGCCCTCTTAATCTGAAGTTTATAATCATCTACGTGACCGCCGCGACGATGCTTACGGTGTACTCCTACGTGATCGGCGATTGGATCTTCTTTACCCTCAACTTCCTATCGGCGTTTCAGAGTGCGGTAAACCTGGTGGTAAAGCTTAAAGAAAAGTGACTCGATGTTTATATCCGCTTGTATAGGCCTACCAGCTCTCCCCACTGGATCACGTGGTTCCTCATGGCCTCTTCAAGTTCTTCCCTTGTTGACCCGGGCTTCAGGTTGAGCTCCACGTTCAGCGCGTATATTCTGAAGCGGTAGTGATGTGTCCCATGTCCACGTGGAGGGCACGGACCCCCGTACCCCACCCTGCCAAAATCGTTCCTCCCCTGGATGAGGGTCATAGGGTTCTTAACCTCCGCCACCTTGGGGAGGTTCTCCGGGATCTCGCCTCTTGGCGGAATGTTCCATGCTATCCAGTGTGTAAAAGTACCTCTGGGGGCATCTGGGTCGTCCATAATTATGACCAGGCTCCTGGCCTTGGGGCTTATGTTGCCGATGTAGATAGGCGGGTTGATATCTTCCCCGTCGCAGGTGAACTTTGAGGGGATAAAGCTGCCGTCATGGAAAATAGAACCAATCTTCAGGCTTTTTTCAGCGTTCATAACACCACCTCCATTGGTAGAGGACAGGCACCCAGCCAGGAACACCACGAACGCTACCAGCAGGGGGACTGCCTTCATGGTAACAATTGTATTTCCAAACGTAAAAACATTTCGCCCGAACCCTTTTTAGGTTTCATGGGAAACCGTCGTAGGTGATACCCATGCGGCTTGAGGGGAAAGTGGCTGTTGTTACGGGATCTGCAAGGGGAATCGGCAGAGCCATAGCGGTTGAGCTTGCTAAGAGGGGGGTAAAAGTTGTCATAAACTACGCTCACAGTTATAATGAGGCTAGAAAAACGGCGGAGTTCTGCAGGATCCACGGTGCGGAGACCCTCTTAGTAAAGGCGGATGTCACTGACAGGAAGCAGGTCAGGAAGATGGTTGAGGGGACCATCGAGCGTTTTGATAGGATAGACATCCTCGTGAACAACGCCGGAATCCTTGGAAAGGCCCTGGAGCCCATGGAGGTCACCGACGATGACTGGGACGCTGTTCTCGGCGTCAACCTCAAGGGGGCCTTCATCGTCACCCAGGAGGTTCTCAGGTACATGAAGAAGGGAAAGATAGTTAACATAGCCTCGATAGCCGGCAAGGACGGTGGAACGGTCGGGCCTCACTACGCGGCCTCGAAGGGCGGACTGATAGCCCTCACGTTCAACCTCGCAAGGCATCTTGCTCCCAACATCCTCGTCAACGCAGTGGCCCCGGGACCGGTTGATACAGAGCTGATAAGTCCTGAGATAAAGGAAAGGCTCCGTTCGCTCTCGCTGACCGGGGAGATAGCCAAACCGGAGGAGATAGCCCACGCTGTGGTATTCCTCCTCGAAAACGACCACATAACCGGCGAGGTTATAGATGTCAACGGCGGCAGGCTGATGGATTGATTTTTAAGCTCTTCCTCCATCTTTTTCTTGATGCCCCATGAAGGTGCTGTGGGAGGGGGAAATCCCAGCTGATGAGATAGTCGTCTCACCCAGGCCTGTCTGGAAGTGCCGCTCCTGTCCGATGTACGGCAAAAGACCGAGCTGTCCTCCACATGCCCCGAACTGGACGGAGGTGAGGGAGTGGGTGCGGCACTTCAAGAGGGCCATGATAGTGAAGTTCGAGATAGACATGGACAACTTCGAGAGGGAGAAACGGGGGGTCCTCCGGTATCTTCTGAAGAGGGAGGAGGAGTTCTTCCGGGAGGGAAAAATGTATGCAACAGCCCTCTTCCCCGGTTCCTGCAACCTCTGCGACGACTGTCCCTTCGAAAGGGGAGAGGCCTGCAGACTGCCGACTAAGGTCAGGCCGAGCATCGATGCGGTTGGGATAGAACTCGCTTCCCTTGTGGAACTTGACTTCTCCGAAAGTGTTTTGTACGGGATGGTGCTAGTTGATTAGAGAGGAATTATCCGTTTGAGGTGGCGATGCATGGTCAAAATCGCTTACGTCGCACTTTTGGGACGCTCAGAGTGGGCACTGGTGAACACATACTACGCGGTGGTCAATAATGGGAAAAAGCCCGAACGGATCCTCATCGTGACTGGGGAGAGGCACGTGAAAACACTTTCAAAGGTCGTTGATGCACTGAAAGAGATATCCAGGGCGTACTCGTTCAACCCCGATATAAGTCGCCTTGTAATCAAAGACGACAACTTGCAGGACGCTGAGGAGAGGCTGAGGAACCTCTTTGACTCCCTGGACTCCGAGGGGTACACGATAGAACTCGACATAACATCCGGGAGAAAGGCCATGGTCGCGTTGGCCGTACTCAAGATGGCGAGGCATAAAAACGGTGAGATCAACTACCTGGCCCTCCTTGACAGGGATTCCCCGAACCGGCCCTACATGATGATACCAGCTCACATGCAGCGGCTCAACGTCTTCGGGTGGGACAGCGATGTACCATGAGGAACTTATAAGAAAACCTGAGCTTCAGATCCTCCTGAACGTTCTCGATGAGGTCGAGGTCAGCTTTCCACTCTACGAGCTCCCTCTTATAAGGGCTAGGCGTTGGGAGAATGGGTATATTGTTGACGCCCTCGCAGGCTACCACGATTTTTCAAAGGCGATGCATGGGATTGAGCACCTGAGCCACGAACTTCCAACTTACAGCGACTTTTACGAGACATTTATGGCATCGGGGATAATCCTCTACGATAACGTTGATGAGTTCAAACGAAGCCTTGAGCTGTACGATTACCTGAAGAAGGGTGTTGCTTTTGCGCCGGATACAAATGTCCTCTACCACAGATTTATCTCGAATTTTCGACAGCTGGACGGATACCAGATTGTAATAGCCGAAGGCGTGAAGAAGGAAGTAGAGAACGCCATGAACTACAAATATCGGCGAAATCAGCTTGACGAGATGAAACGGGCTGTGAAAAACTCTTGGCTGTTAAAAGAGCTCAGCAACCGCCGCGTTAAGAAATCCCGCAAGGCGGCATACATAGCCCTGAAGGAGTTCGAGCGCCTTAAGGATCGTGTTGTCATCGCGGAGAATGTAAACGAAATCGCCCACAACAACGACGAGATAATAGTCAAATCACTCAAGAGGTACGATGATATAAGCCCCGTTCTTGTTGTTTTCCTGACAGCGGACGTTGCAGTGACCGATGTCGCCGAGATGGAAGGATTGGAGTACTTCCTGTTCCAATATCCCAGTGCCAGTATCGGGAGGCATAGCGTCTCGGCGTATCAGCTTAGAACACTTCTCTTCAATCTCGCGGCTGTTTTTGGAGTAATCGAGGTAAATGGAACCCTAATTTTTGGAGAGTTCGGCGGGAAAAGGGGCCTAAACGAGCTGAAGCTGGTCTTTGGGAAAGAAGACAGGATCTACAATGAGTTCGGATTCCACCTCAGGCTCAGCAGGAAGTTGATGGGAATTATGAGGGGATGGAACTCCTAAGCCTCCAAAGAGTAGGAACGGAAGCGCGTACGGGGGTTTCCTAATTCACCCCACCTCCAATCCGCCGGATGAAACCTCACTCCCGTTGTAGAGGACCTTAAAGAGGTAGTTGCCAGGTCCTCTGACGGTCACCGTCAGACTGAGATTGTCAATCCTCATTATTGTGGAGCCGTTCTTCAGATTGAGCTCTTCTGCCTTCCAAACACCTGAGCCTTTCTCTATGCGCCGGGGCTTAACGTCCAGATAGGAGGTTGTTCCAAGGCTTTTTCCACCACTTTCAACCTCAATGTAAACAGGCATCTTCTCGACATTGGCCACGTAGGTGACTCTACGTAGAGGCTCCCCGTTGATGGTGATGTTTAAGTTTTCCGGGACGAAGGGCGGAACCAGTCTCAGAACAGGAATCGTTATACTCGCGTTTAAATCCTTCCCGATGATTTCGACCTCGAAGAGGTACAGTGTTGCGTTGGTATCCTCAAGGAGTTTCTGGGTCTCGTTGAAAAGGCCCATAGGGGCAGTTAACCAGCCGGAGAAGGTGCCGTTTATCTTGGCGCTCCCGACAGCGGTCGTGAAGGATGAAGTCCCACTGAGATTCCTTCCCGTGGAAGCTGTTGATACGCTGCCTCCTATATTACCGGTCCGGGTTTGAGTCGTGTCCGAGGTCAAGATGCACCCGCTCATGAGTGCCCCCATGAGAACCATCACAACAGCGATGGCACTAACATGGCGCATTCTCTCACCAATAACATCAAGAAATTAAAGCTTAAAAGTGTTATGGAAAGAACTCCCGGAAAGAGAAAATCAGCTCAGCATCCCCTTGAGACTCTCCACGAATTCCATGCTCCTCCCAATGTCGGCGAAGTACTCTTGGGCCTTTTCCACGTGCTCCCTCTCGACCCTGTTATTTCCAGCGAGGATACTGGCCGGTGCTAGGAGCTGAACGGCATAGCGCAGGCTGGTTCTTTCGCCCAGCTCGGCCAGGTACTCCATCGCTTCGTCACTGACCTCTATATTCTCCTCCCTGGCCCTTATCCTGACTATCTCGCGGATCTCATCCTTTCCATAGGGCTCTGTGTTGATTATAAGTAACCTGTCGAGCATGTCGATTGGAATGCCGTGCGGCGCCTCGATGTCAGTTCCCCTTATCTTCGTTCTCCCGCGGTTGGTGGCCAGGATGAGTATCGGTGCCAGTTCACCTTCCATTGCCCTAGCCAGGAATGAGAATGCCTCCACATCGAGCATGTGGCACTCGTCTATGAAGAGCACCCCTGGAACGAGCGTTGCCCTGCCCTCTTCAATCCACTGCTTAACGGTTTCATCAACGCGGGCCCTGACCTCGTCGCTTATCTCTGCTCCTGTACTGAACAGCAGGCCAAAGATATTTCCACGGGCGTTGGCCACGTCTAGGTCGTGGAGCGTGACTGTGTACGTGAACTCCTTTATCTTAAGAACTGGGCCACCTGGCAGGTTCACCCTTCTCTTGAAGAAAAGGCCCTCCTCTTCCTTGGTTGTCCCTATCTTTGATATTCTACCTGTTTCGGCGTCTATCTGGATTACGTCTCCCTCTTCGATGCCCATTTCCATGAGCTGATACGCTATCTCCCTACCTGCCCTCACGGATTTCTCATCGTCTTTCGTGCGGAGGGTTACCGTGACGCTCTCTGGCACCTCCGCGTAGGGATTAAACGGATGCCGCGTCTTGTTTATCCGTATTTCCTTGACCTCGCCCTCGTAGACCTTCTTCTCCTCGCTTATCCTAACCCCTATTGCCCTCCTCAGGGCCTCTTTGAGGAACTCTGTTTTCTTAATCTCAGCCGAATAAATCTCGCTTCCCGCTATCTGGACAAATGGCACATCTTCACCGAGTTCCCTTGCTATGCCCATTGCTATGGCGGTTTTGCCACTGCCCGTGGGGCCAACAAGGAGAATCCCCTTTCCAGCCAGCTTGCCGCGTTTGATGAGATGGACCGCTATCCCTGCAGCTTCCCTTGCCTTTACCTGTCCTACCATTCCATCCGCCATGAACGGAGCTTTTCCGTTCTCGTCAAGTCCCAGCCCCCTTATGTGGGAATGGCTTCCAACCCTCTCAAAGCTCCTGGTGGCGACCTCCTCGATAACAGGCATGTTCCCACCCCCTTAATCTTTCCAAGGGTTACTAAAAGAGGGAGGGGTTTAAAAATTTGACGGAGCGGCTCAGCCGTGGTCGATGCGGGCATCGTTAACCCCAAAGGCCAATATCCTCATTGCCTGAAAGGGTTATACCAGGTCTTTAAAAACTCTCTCAAAGCACATGGAGGTACTTGTGAACCTGAAAGCTCAGGCCGACGTTCTTCCTCCCCATTACCACGGCGGCTTCACGATAAACGGCCATGAGTCCTTCCTGACTTATTCCCATCGGCTCCCTCGGCTGGATCACGAGGGGGGCCAGACCTTTCAGCAGCTCCGCATACCATCGAACGTTCTCGATTTTCGTCTTTGACGTAACGACGAGCTTGGCGTAAACTTCTGTCCCGGCTTCCTTCAGGGTTCTTATGCTCTCGACCTCGCGGAGAACCAAAGCCTTCCAGTTCTCAGTAGCCTTAGCCGTTTCATCCTTTATATCAACGCTCGCGTAGTCCGTGAGGGGGGCAACCTCATTAACCCGCTCCGGAAGGCCCCCATGAGTTTCGAGGAAGTTGTTGAAGCCGAGGTTTTTCATTTTCTCCATAATCGCCTTGAGCGCCCTTATCTGGAGCGTCGGCTCGCCGCCGGTGTAGCTTATCGAGTGGATGTCCCCTGTGTCGAGGCGTATAATTGCATCGACGACATCATCGAGCTCCGCAGGGTTTGGTCTGTACTCGAACTTCCCTGTGAAGGGCTCCACCTCGTAGCGCCAGCGGAAAACGTGGGAGGCGTTGATGTATTCCTTGGAGTCACACCAAATACAGTTAAGGTCGCAGCCGGCGAATCGGACGAAGATCTGCCTCCTCCCAAAAGCAGAGCCCTCGACGCTCCCGCCTTCACCCTGCCAGCTGTTAAAGACCTCGGCCATTACGAGTTTCATGTCAGACAATACGTCGGAACGGTTTTAAGGGTTTGGCTTTCGATCACTCAAGTTTCAGACCAATCTCTAACTCTCCTTCGGATTTCCTCGATGCACGGAACATCGCTTCGCGTTCGGTAGTACTTCCTGACTATCATGCGCTTTTCGTCCATTTCGGCCCGATACTCAAGGAATCCTGCATTCAGAAGCTTCCGGAGATGCGAGATGAGCAGGGGCTTTGATATCCCCAGTGCTTCCCTGAGCTCCCTGCTGGTTTTTTCCGCATCCATGCACAGTATCAGTATCCTGAGTCGGGTTGTACTGGAGAGGATCTTGAACGTCTCGGAAAGTCTCTGGATGTTCTCCTCGGCATCCCCCTCGGCCATCAGTCCATCACTCCTTGAGTTCCTCCCTCAGTTCCCGTATTTCCTCTCTGAGAAGCCTTATCTCCTCAAGCAGGGCAGGCATGGCATCATCCGTATCGGGGTTTATCGGTTTCGATGTTTCAGATGGACCGGAACAGCGGGTTATGAGGAAAACCACGCCCACAACAACCATCAGGAGCAAGAGCCAGCCCAGGAAGTCCATCCCTGGAGGCATGGGTACGGGCATCTTTCATTCCTCCTTCAGTTTTCATTACAGTCAACGTTTATTCTACCGGGTAAATGTTTGTTTACCTGTTATATAAACCTTCCCATTGAGCACGGGAAAGGCGTGAGAACATGTTCAGAGTTCGATGCCCTTCATGTGTTTGCTCACGTAGCCCTCAAGAATCTCGACTCTTACGCTCCGGTCCTCACCGGTCATATCGGCCATAAGCTGAACTCCCCTAGCGTAGTCCCAGAGGCGCCTTTTGGCTCCCTCTGTAACGTGCTCGGCCATAACGATTATCTCCCGCTCGTTGGGCCTTTCGCTCACGATCTCGATGACCTTCCGGGCGTCCTCCTCGGTGAAGGTTCCACCCTTCTTGAAGAGCACCATCATCACCTCCGACATTAATTAAATAATAGCATGATTAACTAATTAAATAACTTAAATGTATCTCATAAGCAGTTCAACGGCCTCTTCAAGTATCTCCCTGTCCCTTCCATCGAGAACGCTCTCGAGGTAGTGGAGGCTGGCGAGGTTTAAAATTATGTAAGCGGTGTTTCGATCCAAGCCGAGGTCGTAGGCCTCGTAGTAGACGATCTTCTTACCAAGGGCCTCGTTGAGCATCTCTACGAAGTAAGCGATGTCCTCAACGGTCAGCTCATCCCGTTTGCTCTCCATTTCATCGAAGTACCTCTCCATTGTTCTGAGAGTCTCCAGGTCAACCTTCAGCGTTCCCTCAGCGTAGGGAAACTCACCAACGCGGAAGACTTTTACCCCTTCGTCGTCCTGAACTCCGATGTAGTCCCACAGGAGAATTCCCTCAACGGGGTTGCGACCGTATTTGCCCGCCAGATAGGAAAAGCGCTCTATAGCCTCGTCCATGTTATCGATGAACTCCTCCTCGTCCTGAAATCCCACTATCTTGCTCACGGTTCCAGCCACATCCCGCACCTATCTTGAATAGAGTACGTGGTTATAAGTGTTTGTTCTTTTGTTGGGCATCTACTCCGAGGGGGATTTGGATGCCCTTTAGAAAAGCGCGGCACCTGAGGTCGATGCCGTGGCATCAGGAGCAGTAGCTCCACGACAGCAGATTCTGATATCTGTTAACCTCCATTTTGGCAACTTCATACAGTTCGTGTTCCGCTCCTGGCCTCTCCCCAGCAGATGGCGGTATTGAATGGGGTAATACAGGAGGGAGAACAACGGCCAGAGTACCGGGTTGAACTTCATGACATCCTGAAGGCTTTTACTGAGCACCAGAACTCAGGAGGGCACCCCAAAGCTTTCCGCAGGATTTTTATAGTACCGCTCCAATGGGATAGAGGTGTCGCCATGGTCACGCTCATCATCGCGGAGAAGCCAAACGTTGCCAGAAAGATAGCGTACGCACTCGCTGAGGGAAAACCTCTGCGGAGGAGTATAGGAAAGGCGAACTATTACGAGTTCACCCGTGATGGGAAAAAGGCCGTGGTAGCCCCCGCCGTCGGACACCTCTTCTCCCTGGCCCCTAGAGTAAAGACTTACGGTTATCCGATATTCGATGTGGAGTGGGTCCCCGTTCACGTCGCCGAAAAAGGGAAGGGCTACGCTAAGGACTACATCAACGCCCTGGCCTCTCTGGCGAAGAAGGCGGACGAGTTCGTAGTGGCCTGCGACTACGACACGGAGGGTGAAGTTATCGGTTACACGGCCCTCAAGTACGCCTGTGGCATCAACCCCACCCAGGCAAAGAGGATGAAGTTCTCGGCCCTGACGAAGAAAGACCTTCTCCGCGCGTGGTACAACCTTGAACCCACCATAAATTTCGGGATGGCTGATGCAGGAATAGCGCGCCACATCCTTGACTGGTACTGGGGCGTCAACCTTTCAAGGGCCTTAACATCAGCGATAAAGCGTGCGAGCGGCAAGTGGATGATTCTTTCCACGGGTCGAGTTCAGGGCCCAACGCTCAAGTTCCTTGTGGACCGGGAGAAAGAGATTCAGAACTTCAAGCCCACGCCCTACTGGGTTATCAAAATGCTCCTTGAGAAGGATGGGGGGCAGTACACGGCGGTCTATGAGAAGGAGCGCATCTTGGACGAGGAATCGGCCAAACGCATCGTTGAAGAGGCCAAGAAAGGCCCCGCGTTCGTCGAGAAAGTTGAGGTCAAGAAGCAGAACCGGTATCCCCCTGTGCCCTTCGATCTTGGAACCCTCCAGAGGGAGGCCTACTCAGCATTCGGCTACTCTCCGAAGAAAACGCTGGATCTTGCGCAGAAGCTCTATGAGAAGGGTCTCCAGTCCTACCCCCGTACCTCTTCTCAAAAGCTTCCCAAAAACCTCAACCTCCGCTCGATAATACAGAGGTTAGCGAAGCTTGAGGCGTACAAGCCTTTCGCCCACGAGCTCCTTGGGAGAGAGAAGCTAAGGCCTGTTGAGGGGAAGAAGGACGACCCTGCTCATCCGGCCATTTACCCAACGGGAGAGCTTCCAAAGCCAGGTGACCTGACGAAAGATGAGCAAAACATCTACGATCTCGTGGTCAGGCGTTTCCTGGCCCTCTTCATGGAGCCGGCCGTCAGGGAGATAATGAAGGTGGTCATAACCTCCAACGGTCACCGCTTCCTATTGAGTGGGGCCAGGACCCTTAAGGAGGGCTGGCTGAAGGTATACGGAAGGTACGTCAAGTTTGACGAGGTGATCCTCCCCGCGTTTAAGGAGAGCGAGCTGGTCAAGGTAATCCAGATAAAGCGAGAGAAGAAGAAGACGAAACCGCCGGCGAGATACTCACCCGCCGCGGTTATCAAGAGGATGGAGGACCTCGGCATAGGAACCAAGGCCACCCGCGCCCAGATTCTGGAGACCCTCTACAGCCGCGGCTATATTGAGGGTAAGAGAAAGATAAAAGTAACCCCTCTTGGAATGAGGGTCGTGGAGGCTCTTGAGAGGAACGTGCCCGACATAGTCAGTGTCGAGCTCACAAAAGCCTTCGAGGAGAGGATGAAGGAGATTATGGCAGGGAAGGCCGACAGAGAAGGTGTCATCGAGGAGAGCAAGAACCAGCTCATCAAAATCCTCCAGATCTTCAAGGAGAAGGAGCTCGACATCGGAAAGATGCTCATGGAGACTACTGGAACCGGTGCGACCACCTCAAAAACGGCCGCCAGAACGGCCGGCGCCGTGAAGGAGCTCAGCGAGGAAGAGGAAAGGGGAGTTAAAAAGACCATTGACAAAGGGGAAGGGAGGAAAAAGCCCCTCGTCGTTGGAAAATGCCCGAAGTGCGGTGGCGACCTCGTGGTGAGGTACAACCGGAGAACCGGAAAGAGGTTTGTGGGTTGCTCCAACTGGCCAAAGTGCAACGTCACCTACCCTCTGCTCCAGCGCGGCGAGGTGATACCAACCAACAAAACCTGCTGTGGCGGTGCACCTGTCGTTAAGATACGTGAGGGTGAACGGGAGTATGAGGTTTGTCTGGACATGAACTGCGATGAATACCGTTATAGAAGGAGCACCAGAAAGGCCAAGTAACCGGAAAAGAGAAGGAGAATCACAGGAGCTGTCTGAGGAGCTTCATCCTCCTTGGACTCATGAGAACCTTCGGGTTCTTCAGGAGCGCTTTGATGACCTCAAAGTAATTGCCGCCGGCTATCTTCTCGGCGTCGGCACCGCTGAGGAGCTGGATGAAGAGGTCCAGATCCTCATCCGTGAGCTTCTCTGTAATCTTCCTGACCTTGAGGATCTTCTCAAGTCTCCCCCCTTCCTTCTCCCACCACTCTCTGGCGTAGTTCTGAAGGAGGGTGATGTTCTCTTCCTCAAGGGCCTGGATTATCCACTCGCTCGCGATGGTTCCGGCCTCCATGGCCTCACCCATTCCACCACCGTGCATTGGATTTACCTGCCTCGCCGCGTCTCCAACGACGAGAACGTTATCCTTGACGAGCTCCTTGACGAAACCGCCGACGGGGACGACTCCAACGTTCACCTCGAGGATCTTCTTAGCCGGAATCCTGTTCTCCCCCAGCCACTTGTCGAGGTAGTACTTGGCCGTCTGCGGGTTGTCCGAGTTGATCCCTATGCCGACGTTGGCCCTGTCCTCGTCCTTCGGGAAGACCCAGACGTAACCCCTAGGGGCAACCTCGTTGCCGAACCATAGGTGTATCAGATCCGGGTCGTAGCCTTCGATGAGCATCTCGTACTCATAGCTCGAATCGAACTCGTGTGGCGGAGCGTAGGTGTTTATGCCGGCCTTCCTCGCTATTGTGCTTTCCACACCATCTGCCGCGACGATAACGTCTGCGTAGATTTCTACCGGCTCATCTTCGTGCTTGGCCTTAATTCCAGCGACCCTACCGTCTCTCCTAATGACGTCCACCGCCTCAGTTCTGGCGAGGACATCGGCCCCGGCCTTCGCCGCGTAGTAGGCCAGCATCTTATCGAAGACCTTCCTCTCCAGGATGACACCGCTGACGTCCTTGTACCTCATCTCAAGTTCGTAGCCGCTTGGGGAATAAAGCTTGGCACCGTACACCTCGCGGTTGATGAAGCGCCTGTCGTAGGGTATCCCGTACTTCTCGAATACCTTTACGCTGATTCCCTCGGCGCACTGCTTCGGCGTACCGATCGCCCACTTTTTATCTATTAGAATAACGGAGTATCCTTTTCTGGCAACGTTCCTCGCAATTATCGGGCCGGCGATTCCGGCACCGACTACGACTACGTCATATTTCATCCCTTTCATTCTTCTCCCTCCAGGGGTTCGGCGGTCAGCGCCCCAACGGGACAGGTGTTAACGCATATCCTGCATGAGATGCATTTATCCTGGTAGAAGTTCCAGCTCGAGGAGCTCACCTCTATTGCGAGCGTTGGGCAAACTCCGGCACAGCCCCCGCAGAGGTAGCATCTGTCCGTGTTGACCACGATTCTAATCTTCTCTACCATCACCTTCACCCTCTGACTGAAGCCTTTCTGAATCAATCTCGATAACGCCATCTTTTATCCTTAACGGTATAAATCTGCCCAGTTCCTCTGCTTTGGCCACGACCTCCCTCTCCTTTAAGTTGAGTCTGTCACTGAGTTCATCAACGGTTGCGGTGCCCTCGATGAGCAGATAATGGAGGATGGCCAGCTGGGTCATGTCACCTATCTCGCGGAGATAACGTTCTTTTATCCGGCTCATAAGAACATCACGGCCATGTTCCACGGATCCCAGGGCCTGGAGAACCTTGTTGAGCTCCCTGTTGAGGCGCAGGAACTGGGTCACCAGCTCAGTGAGGTCGGAGTCTTTGGTTTCGGGCAGACTCACTTCGATGTTGAAGGTGCCCTCGTTTGGGTCTTTTAAGTCCAAGCCGTGGTACCAGAATACGTTCGGGGTAACCGTGGCAACGTAGGTTCTTGATATGGCAATGTCGTAGTACTTCCTCGCGGGTCCGATAAATGGTCCCTCCTTCTCGTGAGACTTCAGGATTCCTTGTCGTTCCATGATTTTAAGGTGCTTGGCCACAGCCGTTGAAGAAACGCTGACCTTGCTGCTGAGGAAGCTGAAGTAGCACTCCGTACAGGTGAGGTGGCTGAGAAGATCGCGCCTCACTTTGTTCCCCAAGATGTAAAATATATCCGGTTCAGTCATGACCCACACCACCCATATCTGTGACGTAAAGCTTATATAGTGAACATTTAACCTTAGGTTGCAAACTCGGGGATTAGTCCCCGTTGCATGATATAGCGTTCAGATGGTTATAAACCTTTAGTTGGAGGTGCGTAAGGATGGGATTGATCGGTGATGGGGACAAGAAGGTCATCAAAGAGGAGTTCTTCTCCAAAATGGCCAACCCCGTAAAACTCATCGTGTTCATTGGAAAAGAGCACTGCCAGTACTGCGACCAGCTCAAGCAACTGGTTAGCGAGCTCTCCGAACTGAGCGACAAGCTCGACTACGAGATCGTTGACTTTGATACCGACGAGGGAAAGGAGCTGGCCGCGAAGTACAGGATCGACCGCGCTCCCGCAACGACCGTAACACAGGACGGCAGGGACATGGGGGTCCGCTTCTTTGGCCTTCCTGCTGGACACGAATTCTCGGCCTTCCTTGAAGATATAGTGGACGTCAGCAACACCAACACAGATCTCATGCCGGAGAGCAAGGATGATCTTTCCAAAATAGAGAGGGACGTTAGGATACTGGTCTTTGTCACTCCGACCTGCCCGTACTGTCCGCTTGCCGTCAGGATGGCTCATAAGTTCGCCATCGAGAACGCCAATGCCGGCAAAGGCAGGATACTCGGTGACATGGTCGAGGCCATCGAGTACCCGGAGTGGGCTGACCAGTACAGCGTCATGGCCGTTCCGAAGATAGTTATCCAGGTGGACGGTGAGGATAAGATCCAATTTGAGGGTGCCTACCCCGAGAAGATGTTTATGGAGAAACTCCTGGCCGCCCTCGAGTGAGGCTCGCCCTCTTCTTCACTTTGATTTTCAGACCCATGTCACACGTTCTTCCCACGATGGCTTTTTACGGAAACGTTATAAACACCCCCACTGGCCTCCATACGGGGAGGGTTGGGAGACATGAGAACGGGTGGAGTTAATATTCGGTTCACGGGTGAGCTCGATGATGGCTTTAAAGACGGTTTCTTTGGGCTTTTTGCGAGACGGTACCTCCCTGACGTTGAGGTTCGTTCCGGCGGCCCGCAAGTTGTCGTCGAGCGCTTTAAGGGGAGGAACTTCCGTGTATTTAGCGCCAGCTACGATCACCTAGGTGTTGATTCTTACAAGATTGAATCCGATGTCCCCTCCGCCTATGGAAACGAGGCGCCGATTTTCTTCATCCTCCAGGCGGCTGCTAGGGCGGGTGCCAAGGAAGGTAGGATGTTCATAACCGACTCCGTTGGGGTCGTTGCACCGAATGGAAAGGCGGTCCTGTTCGTGGGCTACCCACACACCGGCAAGAGCACGATGTCCGTCCTTGCACTGGCCCGTGGGCTCCCGGTGTTGAGCACCGAGAACACCGTCGTCGAGGTTAGGGAAGGAGGACTCTACATCATTGGTGGGACCGAGGTTCTAGTCTACGACCCAAGGGTAGAGGGCATCTACGACGTTAGGGTCCCGTACGATGAGCAGACGAGGAGCGGATACCGGATCAAAGACATGAGTGGGGATGAAAGGAGGGAAAAGTTGCTTAGAAAGGGCGTTGAAATCGACATGATAGTCCTTCTACATGCGGCGTTCAACTGTATGGAAGCCAGTTTCTCCCGGATAAAAGGTAGAAAAGTCAGAAAAACCCTCTGGTACTTCTCAACGGCCCTCATGAAAGGTCTGGACTACTACGAGCCCGCTCCACTTCACGTTCCTATGAACGAGAGGATAAGTCGAAACCTGCGGGAGTTTCTTGAAACCGCGTCCACCAGCTACTCCAGCAGGATGTTCGAGGCCTTTGGAAACCACAAGACGGTCTTTGAAAGGGTATTCGAGATGGAATCCTCCTCTGAGGATTGAGGGACGTTCATTGGATAACGGTCGTCAATGTCAAACTGCAAAACCCTCAATCATAAGGACGTCAAGACCCGCTTTTTTGGCAGTCCTAAGCGCATCCTTCGGTGAGCAGACTATCGGCTCGCCGTGTATGTTGAAGCTCGTGTTCAGCACCGCACCCAGGTCAGTTCTCCGCTCGAAGGCTTTGATGATCTCGTAGTAATCCGGGTTTATCTCCCTCCTCACCGCCTGCGGCCTCGTTGTACCGTCCACGTGAACGACTGCCGGGGCAAGCTCCCTAAAGCTTTCACTCGCGCTGTAGCTCATCGTCATGAACTCGTTCGGCATCCCGCCGAGGTCTTCGAGGTATCCTTCGGCTTTCTCCCAGAGCATGGAGGGCGCGAAGGGCTGGAAGACGTCTCTCTTCAATGCAACGTTGAGCCTATCCTTGACGCCCTCATCCCTCGGGTCGGCTAAAATGGAACGGTTGCCCAGAGCCCTCGGCCCAAACTCCATTGCTCCCTGGAAGAAGCCAACGAGCTTCCCATCAACGAGAGCATCGGCAACGAAGCCGGAGGCGTTCCCTATCTCTTCGTACTTGACCCCTTCCTTCTTCAGGAATTCCTCGACCTCCTCCTTTGAGTACCCCGGCCCAAGATAGACGTGCTCAAGCCTGAACGGCCTCCACCTTCCGTCGAGCCTATCAAGCTGAGCCTTCACAAAGACCACCGCCCCGAATGCCAAACCGCCGTCGTCCATCGCCGGAAAGACCCAGAGATTATCATCGCCAAAGATTTTCCTCAGCACCGCGTTTGCCTTGACGTTTTGGGCAACTCCGCCGGCGTAGGCGAGGGGGAGGTTTTTCTCTACGAGCTTCAGCCCGAGCTCCTCAATCAGCTCCTCCAGATGCGCTTGAGCGCTGGCGGCTATCTCTATGGCCTTCCTCTGGAGCTCACCCTCAAGATTTCCACGCTTCATCTGGAGGGCAATCTCCTTGGCGTGTCTGAGGGGGTAGTCAAAGAGCTCGGCGAGCTTCCTCGTGGCCTCAATCCCGATAAACCTGAGATGGTTGTCGAAGCTCAGACCGTTCAGCTCGATTATTGAGCTCAGGTCGTAGGTTGGCCTGCCGTAGGCGGCCAAGCTCATCACCTTACCCTCGTGACGCATCGGCTTGAAGCCGAGAAGCTCTGTAACTGAGGCGTAGAAGTCGCCCAGGGAGTCTAGGTAAGTGCTCTGAGCGATTCGTATCATCTCGCCGTCTCTCGCGGCGTAAACCGAGGCGCTCAGCCCATCCCCGGCGGCATCGATACTCACTGAGAGGGCGTCTCTCCAGCCCGAGGTGTAGTAGGCCGCGGCTGAGTGGGCCAGGTGGTGCTCAACAAAAGTTACTTTCCTCTTGAACTCCTTCCCAAAAACCGCGCGGAGGTTCTCTTCAATCTCAAGAAGGCGCTTCCTCTTCCTGAATATGCCGGCAACGGCTATAATCTCAACGTCCTCCGGTTCTGCTCCGGCTATCTCCATGACCTTTTTCAGGCTCAAGACCGGGAATCCTCGATATTTTTTAATCCCGTTGAGTCTCTCCTCATTGACAGCGAATAACCTATCCCCGTCTATGAGAACCGCACCGGCGTCGTGACCGTCGTGGATTCCGAGCAGCATAGTCGTCCATTGACACCTGGCTTTTAAAGCTTCACGGAGGAATATTTAAAAGTCTTGACAAATGGATACATTTGGAGGAGGTGGGATTATGAGAAAGGTCGCTGTGCTCATACTGGCGGCGTTTGTCCTTTTGGCTCCTCTTGCAGGAACCGCCGGAGCGCTCCAGTGGAACTACAAGAACTTCCTGAAACAGTCCCTCGCTTGGTACTACATGTACCGGAGCGATGACCAGAAATTCAACGGGCTCTACAATCTCAGTGTCCAGGCAAACGTCAGCAACAAGACCCTGGAGCTCGCTATGGACCTCTACACAAACGCTAGTAGGGAATACAACGAGTCCATGCAGTACGGCATACCCACGGACTACCGGGACTTCGGATGGATGATCTTTAGCATTCACATAAGAAAGGCATATCTGTACATTGAGGCTGCGATCAATATGCTCAGGACCGCCCTTCAGGAGAGGGGAATCAACTGGACTAAAACCTTCGGCTTTTGACTCCCTTTTATATTTAGCGTAGAATAAGAAGGGAGATCGAGGTTTAGTAGGTTCTCGCGAACCTCGCTATGAACTTGGCCTCCCTGCCGCAGACCGGGCACTTCTTCCCTTCCGGGGCTCTGGCCTCTTCGTCCGGATACGGGGTTCCGAGCATCTTGGCGTCCAGTATTTCCTCCATCTCAAGCCCGCAGCTCTCCTCACCGCACCACGCGATTTCCACTATACCGCGCCTGTCCTCGAAAACTTCCTTCGCTTCCTCGATGGTGTCAACGCGCTTGATGTGGCTCTCAAGTAACGCCTTCGCACGGCTGTAAAGGTTCTCCATGATCTCGTCGAAGGTCCTCCTGACGGCATCGACGAGTTCAGTCCTATCAATGACCTCCTTGGTGAGCGTATCGCGCCTCGCGAGGACAGCCTTCTTTCCCTCAACGTCTCTCGGGCCTACCTCTATCCTGAGGGGAACTCCCTTCAGCTCCCAGTCGTAGTACTTCCTTCCGGGTCTTATATCGCGCTCGTCCACATGGACGCGTATCCCGGCGTTCCTGAGCTCTTCCGCTATCTCCCTCGCGTAGGCAAAGACGTCGGCCTCGGCGTCTTTCTTCGGTATCGGGACGACCACGACCTGTATCGGGGCGATGGTAGGGGGAAGGACAAGACCACTGTCGTCGCCGTGTATGGCCATGACCGCCGCCAAAAGCCTCTCGCTCATTCCGAAGGTGGTCTGGTGGACGTACTCGTGGTCGCCGCTCTCCGTCTCGTACTGGATGTTGTAGGCCTTTGCGAAGTTCTGGCGGTAGTTGTGCATGGTGCCTATCTGGAGCGTCCTGCCGTCGGGCATCATGACCTCGGCTCCAAGGGAGTAGTAGGCACCGGGGAACTTGTCCCAGTCGGGGCGATTGGAGACGATGTAGGGAATCGCGAGGAACCTCGCGAGGTTGTCAAATATCTCAAGATCCTCCTTTATCTGCCTCTCGGCGTCCTCGTAGCTGTCATGGGCTGTGTGGGCCTCGAAGAACCTGCTGATTTCCCTGACCCTGATAAGGGGCCTCGTGTGCTTGGTCTCGTAGCGGTAAACGTTAACTATCTGATAGACTTTGAAGGGCAGGTCGGCGTGCGACCTTATCCAAAGCGAGAACATTGAGTACATCGCCGTCTCGCTCGTAGGACGGAGGATGAGCCTGACGTCGAGGGGATCGTGACCGGCGTGGGTGACCCAAAAAACTTCTCCCTCGAAGCCGGCTATGTGTTCGGCCTCCTTCTGGAACTCTGTCTCGGGGATGAGCGCCGGGAAGAGAACCTCCTCGTGTCCGGTCCTCTCCATCTCGGAGTGGATGAACCTCTCAATGTTCCTCATGATTTTCAGCCCGTACGGGAGCCAGATGTTCATTCCCTTGACCGGATATCTCTTGTCCTGAATTTCAGCCATCTCCACAAGCTCGTTGTACCACTCGCTGAAATTCTCGCTCCACTTTTTCCTCTTAACTTTACCCGCCATCTGCACCACCTAGAGGGAGAAACCGGAAAAGTTTTTAAGTTTTCCCGGTGGCACCAGGATTTCTCCATACCATGCAAAACCTTATTAGGGCCGTTTCGATAAGCATCTTAAGGTGATACCATGAGGCCGAAGGTGGCCGTTCTCTTTAAGATGAAGAGCAAGCCCGTTGAGGAGCTCAAGAAGTACGCGGACGTTGAATCCATACTGTATCCAAGCGTCGATGAGCTCAAAGAAAGGATAGGAGAGGTTGATGGCGTCATAATCTCCCCTTTGAACAGGTTTCCGCGCGAAGTCATCGAGAGGGCTGAAAGGCTGAAGGTCATCAGCTGCCATTCCGCCGGCTACGACCACGTTGATGTTGAGGCAGCAACGAAGAGGGGAATCTACGTAACGAAGGTAGCCGGTGTTCTGAGCGAGGCAGTTGCCGAGTTCGCCGTCGGTCTGACCATAGCGCTCCTCAGGAAGATCGCCTACTCCGACAGCTTCATTCGTGCCGGGAAGTGGGACTCCCACAGAACCGTCTGGAGCGGGTTCAGGGACATAGAAACGGTCTACGGGAAGAAAGTTGGAATCCTCGGCATGGGTGCCATTGGAAAGGCCATAGCGAGAAGAATGAAGGCGATGGGCACGGAGATACTCTACTGGTCCCGCTCTCAGAAGCCCGATATTGAAAAGGAAGTCAGGGCCAGATATATGCCGCTCGAAGATGTTCTGCGGGAAAGCGATATCGTGATTCTGGCCCTGCCGTCCACACCGGAGACATATCACATCATAAACGCGGAGAGGCTGGAACTCCTCGAAGGCAAATACCTCGTCAACATCGGGCGCGGGACGCTGGTAGACGAGAAGGCCCTCGTGAAGGCCATTGAAGAAGGAAAGCTGAAGGGCTACGCAACGGACGTCTTTGAAAACGAGCCAGTTCAGAAGCACGAACTCTTTGAACATGAGTGGGAGACTGTTCTGACCCCCCACCACGCCGGCCTTTCGAGGGAGGCCATGGAGGACATGGGCTTCCAGGCGGTTAGAAATCTCCTCGCCGTTCTCAGGGGGGAGGTCCTGGAGGCGCTCGTGAACCGCGAGGTGGTTGAGATACGCTCCCCAGAGGACGTTAAGATGCTTTGAGGTGGTCGTGATGCTTGTTGAGGAGCTGAGGGAAATAACCGGGATCCCAGGTATTTCGGGCTACGAGGAGAGGATCCGGGAAAAGATAGCTGAGTGGCTTGAACCATACGCCGACTATGCGGTTGACACGATAGGAAACCTCACCGTCGAGCTCGGCGAGGGTGCGCTCAAGGGCATCTTCATGGCCCACGTGGACGAGATTGGGCTTCTCATAACAGGCGTAAGGCCGGACGGAAAGCTTACCTTCAGGAAGATCGGTGGAATAGACGACAGGCTCCTCTACGGCAGGCATCTCGACGTTATAACCGAGAAAGGGAAGCTCGACGGCGTTATAGGTGTCCTTCCGGTGCACCTGAACCTTGAAAGGAAGTTCGGCACCGTTACCTGGGACAAGCTCGTAATAGACATCGGGGCTGAAAGCAAGGAGGAGGCGGAAGCCCTCGGCGTTAAGGTGTTGGATTACGCGGTCTTCAAGAAGCACTTCGCGGTTCTCAAGGACCGCTATGTTTCTACGCGCTCTCTAGACGACCGTTTTGGCGTCGTTGCCCTCATTGAAGCCATAAAGGATCTCGTTGACCATGACCTCGATGGAAAGTGGATTTTCGCCTTCACCGTCCAGGAGGAGATAGGCCTCAAGGGAGCGAAGTTCTTGGCGGAGCACTACACCCCGAAGTACGCCTTTGCCGTCGATTCATTCGCCTGCTGCGGTGAGATAACCGGAGACGTAAGGCTCGGAGGGGGAGCGGTGATAAGGGCCGTAGATAACTCCGCGATTTACACGAGGAAGCTCGCCAGAAAGGTTGCCGAGATAGCGTCGAGGAACGACATCCCTCTCCAGATCGGCGTCACCGGCGGCGGAACGGACGCGTCGGTCTTCCAGGGCAAGAGCGAGGTTCTCGCCCTGAGCGTTCCGATAAGGTACCTCCACAGCGAGGTCGAGACCCTTCATCTGGCCGACCTTGAGGCGTTGATAAAGCTTATAGAGGCGATAACGCTGGAGATGTAAGGTCTATGAGTCAGCTATGGGCAGGGAATGCGAAGAAGCTCGTAGGGGGTGTTTAAGAAATGATCGCCTTTGGTGAGGTTCGCGCTCATTTGCCGCCAGGCACGCTCAAGGGAGCGAACAATGGAAGGGTTGCAGGTGGGGGAGCACTCCATCTCAGGAGAAATCAAGGTCTGACAGTTAAAAGGCTTTCCGCGAGCGCTTTCGAAGAAAGAGCTCTGGGGGTGATTCCTTGCTAAAATACCTTGGATACTTTGCTGTCGGAGTTTTCATAGGCATCCTCGCGGCCCTCTTTGGCCTTGGAGGGGGATTCCTGATAGTCCCTACGCTCAACTTCCTCGGCGTTGAGATACACCACGCCGTCGGAACTTCCAGCGCGGCCGTCGTCTTTACCTCCCTCAGCTCAGCCATAGCATACTCAAGGCAGAAGAGAATACACTATAAGGTCGGCCTCCTCTTGGCTTCAACGGCCGTGATAGGAGCGTACATAGGTGCATGGATGACGAGCTTCATAAGCGCCGGTCAGCTCAAGGTCATCTTCGGTGCGGCCCTCGTTGTAGTGGCCATCAGGATATACCGGAAGAAGACAGCCGAGCCGAGCGAGGTTAAGCTTGAGGAAGTTGAGGTCAACTACAAGCTCGTTCCCCTCGGTGGCTTCTTCGCGGGAATCGCCAGCGGTCTCCTCGGCGTCGGCGGGGGGATAATCAATGTTCCTTTCCTGACGTACCTCGGCCTGCCGATACACTACGCGGTCGCTACCTCAAGCTTTGCGATAGTCTTCACAGCAACCGCCGGAGCGCTCAAGCACTACGCCATGGGCAACGTTGAAACTCAGTGGTTGATCCTCCTCGTTCCGGGCCTCATAATCGGCGCCCAGCTCGGTGCGAGGATAGCGAAGAGGACGAGGGCGTCTTCCCTGAAAAGAGCTTTCGCGGTCGTTATGGCCCTCCTTGCCCTGAGGATGATACTGAAGGGAATCGGCTTGCCAGTCCCCTGAAGTCCTGTTCACAGAAGTCCTTTTAAGGGCCGAGGCGGAGGTTTTCCCATGATTCAGTATCTCATCGATTTCGTCATCGGTCTCGCAATTGGGAGCGTTGCAGGTCTCCTTGGAGTGGGGGGAGGTTTTCTAATAGTGCCTACCCTGACCCTCATGGGACTCCCGGTACACCAAGCCATCGGGACCAGCCTCGCGTGCATAACTATAAGCTCCCTCTCCTCCGCCTACACCCATCTAAAGAAAGGTGCAGTGCTCTTTAGGGTAGTCATAGTAAAAGAGTCCTTTTCAGTACCTTCTGCCGTCCTGGGTGCGTACTTGGCGGCGATGCTTCCGGAGGGGCTCCTTCGCGGCATCTTTGCGTTTCTCCTCATCTACCTTGCCTACACGATGGTCCGGAGGGGAGAGTGTTCCGCCCGGACTGGGACAGCCGGCGTCAGGTACCGCCGTGTTCCTATTGTGGGAGTAATATCGGGCCTCACATCTGGCCTTTTGGGAATCAGCGGGGGGGTTCTGAACGTTCCCCTCTTTCACACCTTTATAGAGCTGCCTATGAGGTACGCTGTTGGTACCTCCAGCTTAGCGCTATTTTTTACGGCCTTTGCCGCAACGTGGGCGCACTATCACCTGGGGCAGGTTAGAGTTGAAACCGCTCTGCTACTTGCACCAGGGCTTATAATTGGTGCACACATCGGGGCAAAAGCTGCCCACTCAGTAAGTCCAACAAAGCTCAAGCTCACGTTTGCACTGCTCCTCATCCTGGTTGCTCTCAAGATGCTCGTTTAACCGACCGTCGAAACATGTTTTTAACCACCGATGCCGAAGGAGATGTTGGTGATGATGGAGGACCTCTTCACGAGGATAAAGGATGAGTACAACATTGAAATTCGTGATTCGAATGATATGACCTCCGCCTGGAAGCTGGTAGAGGCCCTCAAGGAGAGGGGGTGGGTGGTTTACATAATAACCTCAAAGGGAAGGAATCAGGTAGATGCATGGCACCAAGACTTCGGAAGCCTCTTTGCTCAGTTCGGGAAAAACCCTCAGTTTAGGAGCGTTCTTGAGGGCATCTGCAATGTGGCACTCCTCGTGAAGGGGATTGAAGTATCGAAGAACGTTTTGGAGGATAAGTGAGAGAGGTGCGGTGATACCATGAGGGCGCAGGGGCTCGCTGTGATTTTGCTTGCCATATTTCTCGCCGTTGGAACGCTTCAGTGGAGCGGGGCCGTGAATGGTACGTATGGTTCATCACCAGGTGGGGAGACCCTTCAAGAGGCGCAAACGGCGGGGGCCCTAGTTGAAAAGCTGAACGCCGTTGCCAACTTCACCGAGGGGGTAATGGCGTCCGCTCATTCTCAGCAATCCCCGGGATATGCCTCAGCGAAGGCCTACCGTGTGAGGGCACTTGAGGAGTACCACTCCAAGGATTATCCTTCGGCCATTGCTGATGCTCTGCGGGCTATGCACTATTACAGAGCGGTTCTGAGCCAACTGAACGGAACGGACATCCCTCCAGGGGAGAACGCTCGGGCCAAACTTGTGAGGATGGGATATTATTTGAAGTCCGTTGGAAGGCTGATCCAATTTGCTGGCTCTCTTGGACTCAATGTGAGCAACATCACCGAGGCATACAACCAGACGGTGGTCGCTTACAAGAAGGTGTGGAAAGACCTGAGGGAAGGGAACTTCGATGGGCTCCCGGCAGACCTTCGAACACTGGAGACGAAGCGGGCCCTTCTGGAGGAGGTGCTTGTTCCACTGCGGGGTTCGTTGATGGATGAAGCATCGGTCAAAATCGTTGAGGGCTTTATAACCCGCGGGGGAAGCGCGATAAACCTGGCCCGAAACATCGTGGATACTGCATCTCAACAAGGGATAGATACCAAGATGCTCCAAGTGCAACTCGTTGCCTTTGAACGCGTCTACGGGCAGGTTTTGAAGCTGAAAAGTGCGGGGGATTACAAGGGGGCGCTGAGGGTCATCCAAACAAACAGAAGGGTCATAACATCTTTCCAGACGAACATCATGTACGTACGGCTGAGACTTGGGGTGGTGGGGAAGGGAGGAACTACGGCGGACGTGGGGACCCTCATCAACGAAACCCGTGGTAGGATCCTGACGGACAGACTTTCACTTGAAAGACTCAAAGAAATGGGAGCAAACACCAGAATCGCGGAGCTTCAGCTGATGACGGCCGTGAGGGAGTTCAACGCGGCGGTTATGTTTTACCAAAGGGACCAGAGGGTGGAAGCAATGAAGCACTTCCTGGCGGCGAGGTTTCTTCTGAACCGCGTTGAGTACTTCATAAGAGCTCACTCGTCGAACGGGGGGTGATGGTGTGCTAAAAAGGCTTGTATCCCCGGTGCTGGTCATGATCTTGTTGCTCGGCCTTGTGCATGCAGAGTACACCACATCCTCCGTGACACTGACGGTGTACCCTGATGGGTACGTTGGTGTGGAATATGACATCGTCCCCCCGAACTACACCTCTCAGATCAGTGTTCCACTGTTGGGATCTCACGTTGAGAACCTGTTCGTGGCCGATGAAAACGGGGATCCCCTCAACTTCCAGGACGAGAACGGCACCCTCGTTGTCTACCTTGAGAAAGATAGTCTAGTTAACGTTTCTTACGTAACCCCCGACCTGACTTCCAAGAAAGGTCTGGTGTGGACACTCAGTGTTAACCTCAGCGTGCCTTTCACGGTTGTCCTCCCTAAGAGCGCGGTGGTCGTCGACCTGAGCGATATCCCCATTGAGATCGCGGGCAACTCGATAACGATGCCGCCAGGGAATCAAAGCATCTCCTACGCCCTCATATACTCCACTACACAATCGTACACCCCGGAGAACGCACAGCGGGGGGGAGCCCGTGATTGGACGTGGGTTCTTCTGGTCCTCTTGGCGGGAGGAATCGCTGGGGCTTATCTGACCTTCACGAGGAGAAGAAAAAGCACCAGAGGGGAGGAAACAAAAAAGACGGCACTAAGCAGGGAGGAATTTGAACGAATGCTGGGGGATCTTGACCTGAACGATGACGAGAGAAGGTCCCTACTTTACGTGTACGACAGGGGCGGAAAGGCCAGCCAGGCGGAGGTCAGAGAAGCCCTTGGTCTCCCGAAGACGACCGCATGGAGGATGTTCAGAAGGCTCGAGAGGAAGGGTCTCGTGAGGATACTGAAGGGAAAGAAAGAGAACTGGGTGGAGCTCAGGTTTTGAGCCCCTCATCTTATTCTTGAGCCAAGCTTTATCCCCTTATCCGGCATGAGGAGAGCAACGTTCTCGCCGTCGTCGGCCGCTAAGAGCATTCCCTGGCTTTCCACACCGCGGAGCTTCTTGGGTTCAAGGTTCGCTATGATGACTACGTAGTGGTTGAGCAGCTCCTCCGGTTTGTAGTACCTCTTCAGTCCCGCCACCAGCTGTCTGACTTCATTTCCGAGGTCCACCTTGACAAGGTAGAGTTTGTCTGCGTTGGGGTGGTCCTTAACCTCTATTATTTTTCCAACCCTGAGGTCAAGCTTCATAAACTCATCGAAGCTGATATACTCCACGCTTTCACCACCCTTCTCCCTTTTCTTCACTTTCTCCTTCTTCAATGCCTTTCCGGACTTTTCAGCTTTAGCCCCAATTTCATCCCTGTAAATGCTCTTAAGGATTGCCCTTGCTTCCTCCCCGTTCTTGAAGCGCTCCAGAGCTACTTTCACAACGTCGTCCCGCTTGTAGTACTTGTCGAGGAGCAGTCTGGCACTCTCCGGGTTGCCCCTCGCTATGTAGTTCACGATGAAGTAGATGATGTCCTCATCGCTCACCTTCCTGAACATTGGTGTGGCCTTCCTGACCCTGTGCCCGGCCGGAATCTCGGTGAACTCCCAGCGCTTGAGCTCCTCAAGGTTGAGGAGGTGCCATATCTTCTCGCCCGCATCTGGAAGGAACGGCTCAAGCAGTATTCCGAGGGCCTTAACGAGCTGGAGGGATATGTTCACGGTTGTTGCCGTCCTCACGCGGTCGGTTTTGGCCGTCTTCCACGGCTTCTGATAGTCGAAGTAGCGGTTGCCGAAGATTGCTAACTCCATGACCCGCTTCAACGCGTCCTTGAACCTGTACTGAGCTATCAGCTTTCCGGTCTCCTCAAAGGCTCTCTCAATCTCTTCAAAAGCCTGCCTATCGAGGTCGTCCAGCCCACCCCTCTCCGGCACAGTTCCATCGAAGTAGCGGTTGGCGAAGGTCATTGCCCTGTGGACGAAGTTTCCGAGGTTGTTGACCAGTTCCTCGTTTATCTTGCTCTTGAAATCGGCGAAGCTGAAGTCGCTGTCGCGAGTTTCGGGCATTACTGCGGTGAGGTAGTAGCGGAGGTAGTCCGCCGGGAAGACATCGAGGAACTCGTGAACCCATATGGCCCAGTTCCTGCTGGTTGAGAACTTCCTGCCCTCAAAGTTGAGGTACTCGTTGGCGGGGATGTCGTACGGCAAAAGCCACTCGGCCTCGACTTCCCCGTCCCTGTATTTGCCATACGCGAGGAGGAAGGCAGGCCAGAATATTGCGTGGAACGGGATGTTGTCCTTGCCGATGAAATGGATAACCCTTGTCTCACCATCGAGATTCAGCCAGAATTTCTTCCACTCGTTCTCCCTTCCATCCCTCCTGAGACCGTCAATCGTTATGCTGATGTACCCTATCGGCGCTTCAAACCACACGTAGAGGACCTTCCCCCTAACGTCCTCATCGTCGAGGGGGATGGGAATACCCCAGTCGAGGTCCCGTGTCATGGCCCTCTCTTCGAGTCCCTCGTTAATCCAGCCGAGGACCGTGTTCCTGACGTTGGGCTTCCAGTGTTCCTGGCCAATAACCCACTCCTTCAGTCTCTTCTCGAAGTCCTCCATCCGGATGTAGTAGTGGGCGGAGTCCTTGAAGGTTATCGGGTGGCCGCAGATGTTGCAGCGCGGGTTGATGAGCTTCTCCGGCGTCAGCGGGTGGCCGCAGACCTCACACTGGTCCCCGCGCTGGTTCTCAGCGCCGCAGTAGGGACATGTGCCTATGACGTATCTGTCCGGCAGGAACATCCTGTCATGCTCGCAGTAGGCTTGTTTGGTGACTTTCTTGACGAGGTGGCCGTTCTCAAGGGCCTTGAGGAAGAACTCCTGGCTTACCCTGTAGTGGACCGGCAACTCCGTCCTGCCAAAGTAGTCAAAGCTTATCCTCGCCCTCTGGAACGCGGTCTTTATGCGCTCATGAAACTCATCGACTATTTCCCTTGGACTTCTGCCCTCTTTGAGGGCCCTGAAGGTTATTGGGGTCCCATGCTCGTCCGTTCCACAGACGAACAGCACCTCATTCCCTTTCAACCTGAGGTAGCGAACGAAGATGTCCGCCGAGAGGTACGCCCCCGCCAGATGTCCCAGATGGATCGGTCCGTTCGCGTATGGAAGTGCAGAGGTGACCATGTACCTGACCATTTTAACCACCTTCCGCCGGTCGATTCAGGTCCTTATAAGACCTGCGGGTTTTAAACATTACGGTGGGTTATTAAGTGAGGTAACAAATATATATGATTTGATATAAAGTCCCGAATCTGTCAGGTGGGGTTTCCGTGGGAAAGTTTATCTATTCTGCAGTCCTCTCTACGCAGGGATTGGGGGTGATTGGATGAATGCTCGTGTCATTGAGAGGTTCAAGTTTGCGGCCGCACACTCCGTGGCTATTGAGGGACGGGTCGAGGAGGTACACGGACACACTTTCCGCTTGGAAGTTGCCGTGGAGGGATCCCTTAGGAACGGATACGTCATAGACTTCCTCCAGCTGAGGGCCATAGTTGAGGAAATCATCAAAAAGCTCGACCACATAAACCTGAACAAACTCTTTGAGAACCCAACGACGGAGAACGTGGCCCTGTGGATAGCCGAGAGGATAAGAGAAAAGCTGCCAGAAGGCGTCGTGCTCCAGCGCTTGACCCTGTGGGAGGGCGATGAAAACGGGGTGGAGTTCAATTTTTAAAGCCCCTGCTTTTTAAAGCCGCTGCACCCTAACGTCCTTCAAACTCTCGGTCATCGCGACCCCGTTGTGATTCGTGAGGCTCAGCTTGCCTGGCAGTGAGACTTTGGTGGGCACCGTCTTCCCCCTGTCCTCCGTCGGCGACCACTCTATCAGATCACCCTCCTCAGCCCCGAGCACCTTTATCATACCAACTGGCCCCTCGATTATGTACTTTGAGGCCCTCCTAGGTGTGTAGAGCCTCCACATCCCTGCGGTTCTGAAGTCCACGACCCTCCTGGAGGAATCGAGCCAGATGACATCTATATCCCTCAGCATGAAGAAGGTATGAATGGAGGCGTTGGCTTTCGTCTCGGCGGGCAGGACGAAAATAAGGGCGTAGTTTATGTTCCTGACGAGCATCAGCCCCTTGAAGCGTCTGAAGAAGGTGTCGGCCATTCTGACGGGCCCGTGCCATGTTCTGTTCTTGGTCTCGTTGGTCAGCATGGGAACAACTACGTCTCCGAATTGATAAGGTTTTTGGGAAAAGAAAAGGTCAAGATTCGTCGTCCCTGATCCTGACACCGATGTCAAAGCCCTTATGCAGGGCCTTGAGGTTAAGCTCTTCGGTTCCCCTCGGGACGGCGTCGAGAACGGCTCGCTCTATCGCCTCCCTTCCGATTATCCCAGTTGCTTCCACCAGGAGCCCAAGGGTGAGTATATTCATGGTTAGACTCAGGCCGGTGGTCTGCTCCGCGAGCTCGGTCAGGGGGAGTGCGTAGACCTTCAGGCTCTTTTCAGCCGCCGCGTTTCTGGAGGGTACGAGCTCTTCCTCCACTACAACCGTGCCTCCTTCTCTCATGGAGTGGATGTACTTGTTGTAAGCCTCTTGAGAGAAGAGAACCGCGTAATCCGGGGAGATGACCTTCGGGTAGTCTATTGGCTCGTCGCTGATCACAACCCCGGCCATGCTTGCACCACCTCTGGATTCTGGGCCATAGGCTTGGGTCTGCACGGCGTAGAGGTCTTCGTAGACCGCTGCGGCTCTTCCAAGGATGACTCCGGCCAGTATAACCCCCTGACCACCGAATCCACTGAAAAGGACCTCTTTCCTCATTCCTTCCACCCCATAGCTTTCTTTGCGCGCTTTATATACTCGCGGTACGCCCTGATCAGTCCGGGCCTGTCCCTGTCGACGAACTCGCCGATGACGACCTTGCCCTCAAGCTCCTCTGGAGACATCTTCTTCGCCTTATTCAGGGGCACGGTTATCCTCTGGTACCAGCGCAGAAGCTCCGGTGCGGTCTTCATCCTGTTCCGCCTTCCGAAGCTCACCGGGCAGGGACTGAGGAACTCAACGAGGGTAAAGCCCTCTTTCTGGAGGGCCTTCTTGATACTGTTGATGCCCTGTATGTAGTTGAAGACACTCCACCTGGCCACGTAGTTCGCCCCGGCCGCAACCGCCAGGCCAGCTATGTCGAATGGGTTCTCAAACTGGCCGTACGGGGCGGTGGTCCCCTTAAGCCCCTTGAGGGTTGTAGGTGCGACCTGACCGCCCGTCATTCCGTAGGTGAAGTTGTTGATGAGGATCACGGTGACGTCCAGGTTTCTCCTGATGGCGTGGATGAAGTGGTTACCGCCTATGGCTGATGTGTCGCCGTCGCCCATGAAGGCGATTATTTTGAGGTTCGGGTTGGCTAGCTTTATGCCCGTGGCAAAGGCCAGAGCCCTCCCGTGAGTCGTGTGCAGGCCGTCGAAGTTGACGTAGCCCGGGACACGGGAGGAACAGCCTATTCCACTGACCCAGACTATCTCGTCGGGGTTCATGCCGAGGTCGTCTATCGCACGGAGGGTGTACTGGAGTGCGGAGCCTATCCCGCAACCTGGACAGAATATCGTTGGTAGCATCTCCCTTCTGAGGTACTTCTCGCGGATGTCGTAAGCTGACTTAAAGTACATCTCAACCCACCACCTTCTCGACTATCTCCATCGGAGTGTGAACCTCACCGCCTATCTTGGGGATGAGTTCGACCTCGGCCTTTCCGTCCGCCCCCTCCTTTACCAGGTGGTAGAGCTGTCCGAGGTTCATCTCCGGCACGTATATCTTCCTCACCCGCTCCGCCAGCTCCTCCATCATGTCGAAGTCGAATGGCCAAACCGTGTTGAGTTTAAGCAGGCCTGCCTCGATCCCCTTTTCACGGAGCATTTTGACCGCGCGTATGGCGGAACGGGAGACGATACCCGTGCTGACTATGGCCACATCAGCGTCCTCAAGCTCGAACTCCTCGTAGGAGATGATGTCCTCCTTGTGGCCAAGTATCTTACCGTATATCCTCTTTATGAGCCTCTCATGAATCTCGGCCTCCACTGTCTTGGGGTGGCCGACCTCATCGTGGGTCAGCCCAGTGACGTACGTACGGTAGCCCCTTCCGAATATAGGCATCGGTGGAATTCCATCGCCGTGGGGATCCCCGAACGGCAGTTTATGCTCCTCTTCGCTCTCGGGGAGCTTCCTGCCTATCACCTTGACGTCATCTGGATGCGGGATGTAAACGCGCTCGCGCATGTGGGCGATCTCGGCGTCCCCAAGGAGCACCACGGGAGTGCGGTATTTTTCGGCCAGATTAAACGCTCGTATCGTAAAATCGAACGCCTCCTGCACGGTTGAGGGTGAGAGTACGATGAGCATGTGATCGCCGTGAGTTCCCCAGATGGATTGCATTATGTCCCCCTGCGCTGGAAGTGTGGGTTGTCCGGTGCTCGGACCACCGCGCATCATGTTGACGACCACTATGGGTGTCTCGGTCATCACGGCGTAGCCGAGGTTCTCCTGCATGAGACTGAACCCGGGGCCGCTCGTGGCGGTCATGGCCTTTGCCCCGGCCCATGATGCACCTATTATCGCGGCAATACTCCCTATCTCATCCTCCATCTGGATGCTCACCCCGTCCACAAGGGGCATGTACAGGGCCATTGCCTCGAATATCTCACTGGCGGGGGTTATGGGGTACCCTGCGTAAAACCTGCAACCCGCTAGGATAGCGGCCCGTGCTATGGCCTCGTTCCCCTGGATGAAGTCTTTCTTACCGGTGGGAAATGGATATCTCATTTCGATCCCTCCTCATATCCTGCCCTGAACGCTTTCAGGTTCACCTCTTCGGTCCCCTTGGGGACACGTCTCTTAATAGCCTCCTCGACGCTCTCCCTTCTCACAACTCCCGTCTTCGCCACGAGGTATCCGAGCACCACCATGTTAACTGTGAGGGCCAGTCCGGTGCTCTCCTCTGCCAGGCGTGTGAAGGGGGCGCCTATATGCGGCCTCTCCGGCTTGACCAAGTCGGTTTCTACAATGAGCAGACCGTCCCCCTTAAGGGAGTTTTTGACGGTGTCATAGCCGAGCTGGGCGAGTGCGACGAGAACGTCCGCCTCAGTGACCATGACGTCATAAATCGGCTCCTTGGATATTATCACGTCCGCTATAGAGTGGCCGCCCCTGCTTGCGGAGCTGTAGTCCTGGGTCTGGACGACGTTCAGCCCCTCTATAGCAGCAGCCTCACCGAGTATGACACCGGCCAAGACGACCCCCTGACCGCCTATTCCCGCGAACCTGATCTGCATGTTATCAGTCCCCCCTCAGTCCAAAACTCTCCTGAACCTCGTCTATCAGTTTGTTGATCTCGTCGACGTATTCGGGCCTTTTCCTGTCGACGAACTCCCCGATGATGAACTTGCCCTCCAGCTCATCCTCGCTCATCTTCCTGGCCTTGCTTATGGGAACGGAGTTCTTCAAGAACCAGCGGAGCATTTCAGCGGGCTCCTTCATCCTGTTTCTCCTTCCGAACTGGACCGGGCACTGGGAGACTACCTCAACGAGCGAGAAGCCCTTCACCTGAAGAGCTTTCTTGATGCTCTCGATTAGCTGGTAGACGTGGGCGGTGGTCCACCTCGCCACGTAACTCGCTCCGGCGGCCGCCACTGTCTCGGAAATCTGGAGGGGGTGCTCTATGTTCCTGTATGGGGATGTGGTCGTTATCGCCCCGAAGGGTGTCGTTGGAGCGACCTGCCCGCCCGTCATCCCGTAGATGAAGTTGTTGACGAGGATGACCGTTATGTCGATGTTCCTCCTTGCTGCATGGAGGAGGTGATTTCCACCTATGCTCGCCAGGTCGCCGTCACCGCTTATAACGACGACCTTCTTGTCCGGCAAACCGACCTTGACTCCGGTGGCAAAGGCTATCGCCCTCCCATGGGTCGTGTGGAGCGTGTCGGCGAGGAAGTACGGTGAGGCTATCCAGGCGGAGCAACCTATACCGCTAACGACGACGAGGTCCTTGGGATCAATTTTGAGACCGTCGATCGCGTTCGCGAAGGCGTTGAGGACCGTTCCACCGCCGCAGCCAGGACAGAGGGCGGTTGGAAGGGCCTCCTTGCGGAGGTACTTAACCATCGGGTAGGTGGAGTATATCTTCTTCGCCATCATGCAACACCCCTTATCTCGCGGAGGATCTCCTCAACGGTCAGAGGCACTCCGCCGATTTTGTTTATGCCCTTGAGGAGGACGTCGCCGTTGACGTAGCGCTCGACCTCGATTATCATCTGGCCGAGGTTCATTTCTGCGACGAGCACTGCCCGTGCCTTTTTGGCCAGCTCACGCATCCTCTCCGCCGGGAACGGGTGGACGGTCTTCGGCACGAAGAGACCGGCCTTTATTCCCTCCTTCCTCGCTCGGAGAACCGCTCCGAGGGCTGGTCTAGCGGTAACGCCCCAGCTGACGACGAGTATCTCGGCGTCGTCCGTGAAGTGCTCCTCGTACTTCTCGTAAACCTCGCGGTTCTTCTCGATCTTGCGGTGGATTCTCCTCACGAGCTTATCGTGAACCTCCGGCGTGTAAACGTCCCTAAGGCCGGTCTCCTTGTGGGTCGAGCCGGTGACGTGGGTGAAGTAACCTTTCCCGAAGAGGGGCATCGGCGGGACGCCGTCCCCGTGGGGATCGCCGAAGGGGAGCCTTGCCTCTTCCTCGTTATCCGGAAGCTTGCGGTAGGTTATCTTCACATCCTCCACTGAGGGTATGGTGACCCGCTCTCTGGTGTGGGCCAGAACACCATCGAACAGAAAGACCACCGGGGTCCTAAGCTTCTCGGCGATGTTGAATGCCCTTATAACCTCCCAGAATGCGTCCTGTCCGCTCGTCGGGGAAACGGCCACTATCGGATGGTCGCCGTGAGTTCCCCACCTAGCCTGGAAGAAGTCGCCCTGTGCGCCCTTCGTGGCCTGTCCCGTGCTCGGCCCGCTCCTCTGGACGTCGACCAGAACGAGGGGGGTCTCGGTCATCACGGCGTAGCCGAGGTTCTCCTGCATGAGACTGAACCCGGGGCCGCTCGTGGCGGTCATGACCTTGAACCCAGTCCATGAGGCACCAACCATCGCAGCGATACTCCCTATCTCATCCTCCATCTGGAGGTAGTAGCCGCCGAGCTTCGGCAGTTCCCGGGCCATGGTTTCGGCGATTTCACTCGATGGTGTGATGGGGTAACCCGCGTAGAAGCGACATCCTGCAAAAAGTGCCCCGTACGAGAGTGCTTCGTTTCCCTGCATGAAGTAGTTCCCCGGTTTGTACAGCCTTCTCAGAAGCCGGAGCTGTTCGGGCTCGTCGCCCCTGATTATCATGGTCACCACCTTACCGCTATTGCGAAGTCGGGGCATAGAAGCTCGCAGAGCTTGCACTTAACACACTTGTCCGCGTTGACTGGGATTGGGTAGTGGACACCCTTCTCGCTCAGGTCCTTGCTCCACTCAAAGACCTTCCGGGGGCACATCTCGACACAGACCCCACACCCCTTGCAGAGAAAAGTGTCGATGTCTATCTCAACGATTTCCTCCGCCTTCCCGGTAACCAAGTAACCTTCCCTAACGACCACGGTTCTCTTTTCGGCATCTGCCATAACTATCACCTGCGTTCTGTTAGGTCCTTTTACGTTTGTCAACATTTAAACCTTTCGTGGATGAACATTAACAGGTAAAGAAGAACGGTCGGGTAGGGTGCTGTGATTGTGAAAAAATGGGGTTAAGTGCCTTTTGGGATCAAAATTTCTTCGCGCACCTACCACGTTACCAGTTGCCAGTCCAAAAGCCCGTTCTCGACGATGTAGCTCCACCCCTCCCTGCACTCCGGCTTGAGGTTCTCAAGGTGGCTCAGATCCTGTGTGGCCGAGAACTTTTTGATGGCCCTCCCGATAATGTGGTCGTAGTCGGTCAGACAGTTGTGAGGTCCACGTTTCGAACCGGCCCCAACGGGGTCGCTCAGGATTCTCTTATCAGGGAAGCGCCTTTTGGCCCATATAAGGACCTCAACCGCGCTCCATAGCCATGGCGGGCGGTACTCATCCTTTCCCCAGAACCTCTCATAGAGCGTCCCCTTCTGGATGTCCGTGATGTTTATCGAGAAGGTGTCCGTGTAGGGTTCTGCCCGGGTTATGCTCTCCTTGACGTCATTTATGCCGTCGCGCTCGCTCAGAAATATGGGCTTGAGGAGGAGGTAGGTCTTCACCGTTGCCCCGGCTTCGTGAGTTATCTCCGCGGCCTTAACAAAGTCCTCGAAGGTGTTCCCCTTGTTTATTGATACGTCAGCAATATCGTCGTTTGCCGTTTCGAGGCCTACCGCCACCTCAAAATGCTTGTCCGGGACGATTTCAGCCAGCTCCTTGACGGCATTGTATCTCACAAGTTCGCTCCTGCTCTCTATTACGATTTCCTCAATGTCCTCCCTCCCCGCCAGAAGTTCGAAGATTTTTCTCCTCGTCTCCGGTTTGAGCTCTCCGTTGTCGAGGAACGAGCCGGAAGTGAACATTCTGACCGCGAAGGGGCCTTTTTTACCCTCGATTTTCTTGAGCGCCTCCCTGACGTAGTCCACTATGGCATCCTGACTCCACTTAACCTTCGGTGCCGCGGTGGGATAGGCGCACATGTAGCAGGCTTGGTTGATCCTGAAGCGGTAGCAGCCTATCGTGGGCAGGATTATGAAGAGCGCCGTTCCGGGGTTTCCGGCGACGTTGTCCTCGCTCGTCCAGTAGGTCATCCTCTCACCTACCCCGGGTCAGAGGTAGGGTTTTTAAAGGTGAGGTCTACCCCAAAATATGCCAAGGATACTACTCACCAACGACGATGGGATTTACTCCAACGGGATAAGGGCCGCCCTCAGAGCGTTAAGTGAACTGGGTGAGGTATATGTCGTTGCACCGCTCTTCCAGAGAAGCGCAAGCGGGCGGGCCATGACACTCCACAGGCCGATAAGGGCGAAGCGGGTGAACGTCCCCGGTGCTAGAACAGCATACGGAATAGATGGAACCCCCACGGACTGTGTCATCTTTGCGATAGCGCGCTTTGGGAGCTTTGACCTTGCAGTCAGCGGCATAAACCTTGGTGAGAACCTCAGTACCGAGATTACGGTCTCAGGAACGGCATCGGCGGCAATAGAGGCCGCAACGCATGATATCCCGGGCCTGGCCGTGAGCCTTGAAGTTGACTGGAAGAAGACGCTCGGGGACGGTGCTGGGGTGGAGTTCTCGGTTGGGGCCCACTTTCTAAGGGAGATGGCGAAGGTCATCCTGAGAAGGGGCCTTCCGGATGGAGTTGACATGCTCAACGTGAACGTGCCGGGCGATGCGACCTCCGAGACCGGGATCGTCATCACCAGACTCGCGAGGAAGCGCTACAACCCCACGGTTGAGGAGCGTATAGATCCAAGGGGGCACCCGTACTACTGGGTCGTGGGAAGGCAGACAACGGAGTTTGAGCCCGGAACGGACGCCTACACCCTGAAGGTCGAGAGAAAGGTCAGTGTGACGCCGATAAACATAGACATGACTGCGAGGGTTGATTTCAGGGAATTGAAAAGGATTCTCTTGGGGAACTAGATGTATAAGCATATCCACTAATTTCTATTAGGGGTAACGTAATCGTCTATTATAAAATATATGGCCAAAAAACTTTTTAAGATGTTGCACTATACGACTTATGGTGGTTCATTATGAACCGACTGAGTACCCGTATGTTGGTGGTTTTTTTTGCGGTTCTGGTTTTGAGTAGCTTCGCGGGAGCTTTGAGCTTGGTTCCTCCGAAGGGCCACGGGGGTTCCGTGACGCCAGCTGAAGCCATATCTGTCGCTCAGATGTACCTTCAGTGGGCGTCTTCAAACATTCCGAACTTTGAAGACTGGAAGAACGCGAAACTTTCTCGGCCTGTGGCGTATTACTTCCCCAACGGAACCAGGAGCGCCTACGAGTTCACCGTGCTGGTGAACGGTAAGCCCGATGGATTCATACTCGTGGCGGCTCAGAGGTACATGCCCCCGGTTCTTGAGTTCGGAAAGGGGGAAGCACCGAGCAGGAGACTTGGAAGAATTGGTACAGCCAGAATTAAGGGCTTTTTAAGGGAACGGCACAAGTTGCTCTATTATGGTGCGCTGAGCTACAGCGTAGAGCTGGGGAATGGAAAGGCCATGGACATCTACGGCAGACAGGTTCCGGTTCCAAAAACCACTAAATTGGCACTCTCACCCAGACAGGTAGCGAGTGCTTGGAGAGCATTTGACACTGACACAGGTATAAGTGATGTGGGTGTTTTATCAACTTCAACGCTAACCAAAGTCATTCCAAATGTCCCAGTATGGACAGAAGATTCATATTGGACTTACACCAGAGGAGTTGGTGATCTGGGAGGAGCCTCAACAAGCTATCCAAATAATGTTGGGCCGAAAGCGGATCCATGGAATATATGGGACGGATGTACACCCATTGCCGCCGCTCAGATCATAGCATACCATGAGCACCCAGAAATCTATGAAAACGGTTATTACACTCAGGAATACAAGGAGTACATGACGTCTTTGGTTGACATCCTTCACCACACCATGGGGACGTTTGATACAAAAGACAAGAAGGGATGGACTTGGTGGTGTGGATATCCCGGTTCCGATGCGTGTGATGGCATTGAGTCCTTTGCAAGTGAATATCAGCGATTAAAGGATCAGGGGATAGTTTCATGGTCTCTTAAGAACAATTATGATGCGCAACCCACTTGCACATTAGGATTGTGCTGGGAGTTTGGTGGATACATAAATGAGGATGATGTCATTGAGGAAGTTAACTCTTACAGACCAGCACTGCTTCAACTTCACAATGGTGGAAGCGCAGCGGATGGACAAGGGCCTTACGGAGACCATAGTGTGGTTATAACAGGGTACGTGGGGAATTCTAACACAGTGGATTATTTGGTCATTCACAGCGGATGGGACATGTATGACCATTACTTGACATGGGGCAACTGGGGCTCGCATACTCACCTTGTAAAAATAATCCCTGAAAAGAGGTGATCCCATGAAACTCCTGAGAATCCTCATTCCTTTTTTTGCTTTTGTGTGGGAATTAATGCTTCCCTTCAAAATTCCTGTAGGATACTATATTAAAGGCGGAATGGTCTGGTTCGAGAACTGGACTGGCTCCGCCGGGAGGCCCTACGTCTGTTGGACGAAGTACTCTCCTTCTCCGATCTTCATTGTTCTGGTTCTTCTTCCTGCGCTCGTGCTCCTAGTTTCATATATTTTCCACAGGGATTCATCACTTAGAAATCTTGGCCTTTCCATGTTGTTTTCACTATTGGCTGCGACCATGGCACCAGTTTTCATGCTTGACCTCTCCATCAATTCTATTCTACTCATGCTCGTTTCCTTGAGCAGTGGGATCGTCCTCGGGAAAGACATTGGGGATAGGGTAATTCTCGCCTTTGGAGGATTTTTACCGGGGCTGGTGTTTATATTAGTAATATCTGCTCAATTCCACGGTGCGTGCTAAAGATACCCAATGGGGGAGAAGTCCGTGAAAGTAGGTGATGTAAAGTTCCCAAGAGGAGGTGAATTCATGAGCCCTAGGGAATTCATTCTACATGTCCTTTCTATTATTTTTGCAACGGTCTGGGAGCTTGTACTTGCCTATAATAGCCGTGCCATCAGTGAGTATTATGTTGAGAAAGGCACGATTTTCTTTGAGAACTGGACTGGTGGAGCCGGAAAACCCTGCGTTTCCTGGATCAGATACTCCCCATCAGTGGAGTTCGTTCTCCTGGTCCTGCTTCCGGCACTCGTCCTTCTCGTCCTGTACCTCCGGTTCAGAGAGCCAGCATTGAAGAGATTGGCACTCTCAACGGGGTTACCCCTTCTGTCGGTGATTGTCGTCTACTTTAAAACCACCGGACCGGGTGTTTTGTTTGTTCTGGTCCTTGTCTCGGCCCTGGTCGGCGGAGGATTTGGGAGGGACTGGCGGGAAAAAGTGTTGCTCAGCGTTGCGAGCTTTCTGCCGGGCTTTATAGTGGGTATGATGATAGCGGCTGAACTCACGGTCGTATGGTGTTAAGGGATGGTGAGCGAACCATGGAGCTCCGATCGTGTTCTTTATCTTGGGAGAATGGTATTTCTCTCCAAAGCTAAAGAAGGGGGGTGAATTCGATGACAAGAAGGGCTTCACGTCTTTTTCTTTCAATTTTGCTTTTAGTACTTTTAGTATTAGTATTGGTAGGTGGTGGCATTTTTACAAGTAAGGGGCTGAACGAAGAAAGTCAGTGCTTTTCAACGGTGCCGGTGAACGTCAGCAATGTTAAGCCTCCGATCGTCATCGGGCCGGGCTATCCTCCTCAAGCAGGATTTAAGGGCATAACTCTTGATGAGGTTGTAAATGGAAGTGCTGAACACGTGCTCGTCGGGTTCTTTAATTTTAAGCCGTACAACTGGACGAAGAAGAAGCCAGGGTGCTACTTTAAATCCCTGGAAGGCTTTTCCGAAAACTGGACCGGTCTAATCCTACCGGGTGTCTCTGTCTCAAACGTAACCCTTTCCGGGAGGGTTTATCTGGCGGTCTACGTGTATCCCAAGGAAACTTCCATTATAATCTCGAAGGTGAGGTATGGAGAAAAACCGGAGGAGTCAAAGATAACCGAAGCATTTCGGCTCAAGTACACAGAGTCCCCCACTGAGATCGTGAACGCTTACGTTTCTAAGCTTAAGAACTCAGACTACACCGCAGTCAGGGAGCTTTCCGACGGTCTTTCCAGGGGCTGGGTGTTCAGGAGAGGAAACGACTATCTTCTCGTGCTTGAGGTCAGGGACGATGGCAACCTGTACCTTCTCCTCGCCAGCGGCAATGGAGAGGACGTTAAAAAACTCACCGACGTCTTTCCTTTGAATGGGGGACGGTGAGCCCGATGAAGCTTCACCACTTCCTTTACCCTTTCCTCTTTCCTGCGTGGGGTTCCTGCTCATGGTCTCACTCCCTTCGAGGTATTATGTTAAAGCATCCTGCCTTCAAATACACCCATATCCAATCTGCAACTTTAACTTTGGACCGTCAGCAACTTTCGTCCTTCTCGCAGCAGCACCGTTCCTAATTGCAATCATCCTTGGCCTCTGAAAGAAATGGGGTGAACTCGTGGCGTTTGGAGTTCCTTCCCTTGCCGTCGTTTTAATAACGATTCTTCTCTTGGACATCTTTGAAAGGTCATGGATTTCCTTTTTCGTACCTGCAACAGTCTCGGTGGTCATGTACAGCCTCCCAAGTATAAGACTGGACGGCCCGATAAGAAGAGCGGAAATGCTGATATTGATAGCCACGTCACTCGTGGTCTCGCTTATCCTCTGTGCTATGGCCTGGGGTGGAACATCCGTCTCAATTCAGAAGGTGGAAAACCATGAAAACCCGAAGAACTCTCCTCCATCTCTTTGTTCTTGCCTCAGCAACGGCGTAGGAGCTAATTTTCCTGTTTCTCTCCTAATCGGTGCCGTTCTGGAAGAAGGAAAAGGAGAGAAGACGTTGCTCACAATTGGGGGCCTTCTGCCGGACTTCATCGTGCTAATGACGATACTCGGAGGGCTTGCAGTCAGTTGCTGATGATCAGCCTTCCCCGAAAATCCGCTCTACGAACCACCTCTCGTCGAAGGGCTTTAGATCATTGTAGCCCTGGCCGACGCCGACGAAGAGTATCGGTGCTCCAATCGCGTGGCTTATGCTCAAAGCGGCACCACCACGGGCGTCGGCGTCGAGCTTGGTGAGGATTACTCCATCTATTTTAACCGCCTCATTGAACTGCTTCGCCTGTTCAACGACGGAGTTCCCTCCAAGGGAGTCACCGACGAATATAACCAGGTCCGGCTTGGCAACACGTGCTATCTTCTTCATCTCATCCATCAGGTTTCTGTTCAGCTCGTTCCTCCCGGCGGTGTCGATGAGGACGACGTCTATTTTCCTGGCTTTGGCGTGTTCTATCGCATCATAGGCAACGGCCGCCGGATCGGCACCGTAATCATGCTTAATGACCTTCACCCCAAGACGTCTTGCGTGCTCTTCGATCTGTTCGATCGCCCCCGCCCTGAACGTATCGCTGGCCGCTATAACCACGGAGAGACCGTTTCCCCTGAGCCAGTGGGCGAGCTTGGCTATTGTGGTTGTCTTCCCACTCCCATTAAAGCCAACGAACGCTATCACAAATGGCCTCTTTCCTTCGGATTTAATAGTTTCCAGCAGGTCAATCTTTCTTTCAGGTGTCAGTATCTCAAGTATCGCTTCCCTGACGGCGTTCTCAACGAGGGCTTTCTTTTTGGTCCCGATCTTAACCTTCTGGCCGACCAGCTTTTCCTTTATCCTTTCCTTCAGCTCCTCGACGGTTTCAAGGGCCACGTCCGCCTCCAGTAGCTCAAGCTCCAGGTCCCACAGGGCATTTTCAACGTCCTTCTCACTGATCTCCGTCTGGGAGACCCTATCTACAAATGAACCTAACTTCTCCTTGAGCTTTCCGAGCATAATATCACCTAATTCATCGAAGGAAGAGAACCTTTAAGGATTTCCCCGGGTGGTACCCCTCGGCGATAGCTGGTGTCATCATACGTCAGGCCCGAAACCGCTCGTCATTGGGGATGAAGTCAGTTCAGTACTTCCTCACGTAGCTTTTTTCTGCAACGATCCTCCCCGCTTCAAACTTCATCACGTCTATCCTCTCGAAGCCGACGGTCTCCCGTTTATATGCGATTAAATAATCAATGAATTCTTTAATTGGATAACGGATTATGGAGTCCTTGATGTACTTCTGCTCGTACAGGAGTACGAGTTTGTTCTCTCCCTCCCCGAGCCAGGAGTAGAGTTTCTCCCTTTCACTCTTCGGCCGCGATAGTGGGTTCACTATCAGGTACGCATCGAAGTCCCCTCCTTCAAGGGGTGAGCCTATGTACACATCACCATTTACCTGAAACGGGAGGTACTCGACAAGAAGAGTTTTTCCCCTCCCGACCCATGCATTGAGGTATATCCTGGCGAGCTTCTTGGCGTCCCCGGTTAGTAGGACCCTTCCCTCTTCGAGCTCCGCAATTTCCTTCAACATAGGCATCACAAAGGGTTTTACTTATCAGTTAAAATTCTTTCCCAAATTTTCGGCAGTTTAAGAACCACAAAGTATTTATTTCGGGTTGGGATATAAGTTCAGAAAATCCCAGGGGTGTCTACATGAAGAAATGGCTAAGCATCTTTTTGGTGGGTCTGGTGGCCCTTAGTATCGTGGCAAGCGGTTGCATAAGCGGGAGCAACTCAACCTCCACGAAAATAAACATCCTGTACACGTACACGGGTTCTTTCAGCGACCCTGCAAAGGGCAAGCAGGCAGCTCAGGCTCAGTTGCAGCAAGGCGCATGGGTTATCTACCAAGTAGCAGGTGGAACCGGACTTGGTGTTTTTGAAGCGGTTGGGGACTACCTGAAGGCCAACAACAAGAAGATGGGTCCTCCGTTTGCCATCGGCGTTGACTCAGCCCAGGACTGGATCAAGCCGGGGGTCATAATAGCAAGCATGATGAAGCGCGTTGATGTCGGTGTTTACAACGCCGTTAAGGCCGCGGAAGAGAACCAGTTCAAGGGAGGGGTTGTTGAGCTGGGTCTCAAAGAGGGCGGCGTCAAGCTCAGCACCCTCCAAGACGTTAAGACCATGTTTGACTCACTTCCACCTGATGTTAGGCAGAAGAAGCTTCAGGACCTTGGATTCCAGAACGAGCAGCAGCTCCTTGATTACCTTAACAAGACCCGCCAGCAGATTCCATCGTGGATATGGCAGGCTGTCGATCAGCTTCAGCAGGAGATTGTGAGCGGCAAGATAATAGTCCCGAAGGCCACTCAGAAGAGCCAGATCGAAGAACTCAGGAACGCCAAGAACTGGACCGCGATGGAAGCCCTTGGAAAGCAGTGGGCAGGCAGCTCTCCATCCTCTGAATCCTACTTCAACAAGACACTGAACGAGAGGCAGAACACCAAGAAGATAGCAATAGTATTCGACGTTGGCGGAAGGGGCGATCTGAGCTTCAACGACATGGCGTACCTCGGTGCCAGCCGGGCCGTCAAGGACTTCGGACTCCAGCTCACCCAACTCCAGAGCAACAGCCCGAACGACTACTACACCAACCTCCAGAGCCTGGCCAAAACGGGCCAGTTCGACATAATCATCGCCGTCGGGTTCATGATGACGGACGCCGTTAAGAAAGTCGCCGCCGAGTACCCCAAGCAGAGGTTCGTCCTCATAGACGGCTACGACCCGAAGATGCCTCACAACGTCCAGATGGTCCTCTTCAAGGAGAATGAGGGCTCGGCACTCGCAGGAGCTCTTGCCACACTTATAACGCTCAATGACCACAAGAACACCATAGGAATCGTCCTTGGAATGGAGATACCGGTTCTCTACAAGTTCGAGGGTGGGTACCGCTTCGGTGCTTACTGGGCCCTGAACTATTACAAGAACCACACACACTGATCTTTTTTCTTTCCTTTGTTCTGGGGGGTGATTCCTGTGGAAAAAGAGACTCCACTGCTTGAGATGAGGGACATTGTAAAGGTGTACCCCGACGGCACAAAGGCCCTGAAGGGGGTTGATATTCAGGTATACACAGGCGAGATACTCGGCCTTCTGGGTGAGAATGGAGCCGGCAAAACAACCCTGATGAAAATCCTGTTCGGTATGCTCAAGCCTACGAAGGGGACGATCCTTTTAAACGGAAAGGAAACCAGCTTTAAGAGCCCCGCGGATGCGCTGGCCAGCGGTATTGGAATGGTCCATCAGCACTTCACGCTCGTTGAGGTCTTCAACGCCCTCGAGAACATCATCCTTGGCAGGGAGGGACACGGCCTGCTCTCAAGAATAAACGTAGACAACGCTAGAAAAAAGCTTCAGAGTCTCATGGATGAGCTGAACTTCCAGGTCCCCCTCGATGTCCCCGTTGAGAACCTTCCAGTGGGTATCCAGCAGAGGATCGAGATACTGAAGATGCTCTACAGAGACATTGACCTCCTCATACTTGACGAGCCCACCGCAGTCCTGACCCCCATAGAGGTTAAAGAGCTGTTTGCGGTGCTTAAAAAGCTGAAGAGCCAGGGAAAAACGATAATATTCATAAGCCACAAGCTCAACGAGGTCATGGAGATAACGGACAGGGTAACGGTCATAAGACGGGGGAAGGTCATCGGAACCGTGCAGACAAAGGATGCGACCCCCCAGCTCCTAGCCAGAATGATGGTTGGCAGGGACGTTGTTCTCAGGATCGAAAAACCACCCAAAGAGCCTGGAGAGGCTATCCTTCATGTGGAGGACCTCTGGGTAAAGGGCGATCGTGGTGAAGACGCGGTTAGAGGGATATCCTTTGACGTAAGGGCGGGGGAGATATTTGGAATAGCTGGTGTGGAGGGCAACGGACAGAGTGAGCTGATCGAGGCGATAACCGGATTGAGGAAAGTGGAAAAGGGCAAAATACAGGTCGGCGACATGGACGTAACAGGTAAAAATCCAAGGGACCTCTATGAGATCGGTATCGCCCATATTCCTGAGGATAGGACACATATGGGATTGATTCTAGAAATGACGGTGATGGAGAACGCCATACTCGGGATGCATTGGTGGAAGGAGTTTTCCCGGGCCGGTGTGCTCATGAACTGGAAACAGGTGGAGAATCACACAAAGCTCCTCGTGGAGGAATTCGACATCAACTCGCCCGGTGCCAGGGCTCCGGTTAAATCTCTCAGCGGAGGAAACCAGCAGAAGCTCATAGTGGCGAGGGAAGTTAGTAAGAAGCCGGAGCTCATCGTTGCGGCACAGCCGACCCGTGGAGTGGACGTTGCATCGACCGAGTACATCCGGAACTACCTTGTCAAGCTGAGGAACGAGGGTAAGGCGGTTCTGCTCGTTTCAGCGGACCTTGATGAGGTGCTCCAGCTCAGCGACAGGATGGCCATTATGTATGAGGGGCAGTTTATGGGAGTTGTCGACCCCACCAAGGTGACAGAGGAGCAGATAGGCCTCATGATGGGAGGTGTGAAGGCATGAACGTCTCGGACGAGTTGCGGAGCTACTGGAAACCGCTTAGTGAGAGTGTTCTTGCGATAATGATCGGTGCACTCGTTGGAGCTGTAGTCCTCTGGCTGAGTGGTTACGATGCCGTTGCGGCATACCGGGCCCTGCTACAGGGCTCTTTTGGCTCCATGGGGAATATGGCTGAGACCCTCAGTAAGTCCACCCCGCTGATACTAACTGCCATTACCTTTGCAATCGGTGCCAGAACAGGCCTCTTCAACATAGGTGCGGAGGGGGCCGTTTACTTTGGGGCCATAGCCGCCGTTGCCGCTACTCAAACCCTTCAGGATCCAGTATCTGGCATCTTAAGTGGACTTTTCGTTGGGGCCCTCTGGATGCTTCCCGCTGCGGTGCTTAAAGTGTACCGTGGCGTTCACGAGGTCATATCGACAATAATGCTCAACTGGATTGCCTTCTTCATAGCCAGCTGGCTGGCCCTCAGCGCCCTTGCCAATCCTCAGAACCAGAATAGCACCGTGCCGATACCTCCAGGAGCGAGACTTCCACTCCTCGTTCAGAACTCAACACTCTCGCTTGCATTTGTCATATCGGTGATAGCGGCGATCATCGTTTACGTGGTCATGTGGCACACGAAACTCGGCTACGAACTCAGAACCAGCGGGCAGAACCCGAGGGCCGCGGAGTACGGGGGCATAAACCCGAGGATCGCGATGGTGTGGTCCTTCCTGATAGGTGGAATGACCGCGGGTCTGGCCGGCGCGGTTCAGGTAATGGGCATACCTCCTAGCTACTCAATAAGTCAGGGACTTGCCAACGTTTACGGCTACGGTTTCGATGGAATAGGCGTTTCGCTGGTCGGCAGGAATCATCCCCTCGGTATAATCTTCGCGGGTATACTCTTCGGCGCCCTGAACGCCGGTGCCACACAGATGCAGCAGACCGGTGTTCCCCTTGAGATGGTCAAGGTCATCGAGGGTATCATAATAGTTGCCGTTGCGGTTCCGGGACTTCTTGACCTCTTCACAAAGCTCTTCAGGAGGGGAGGACCATGAACGAGACCATGATTGTGGGTCTTGTACTTGGGTCACTGGCCGCGATGGTGCCGATCGTCCTCACCAGTGTTGGCGCGACTATCAGCGAGCGGGCAGGTGTGGTCAACATAGGATACGAGGGGATTCTGATGCTCTCGGCGTTCTTTGGAGCTATCTTTGCAGAGATGGCCCACAGCGGCTGGGTTGGTCTGCTCGGTGGTGCGTTGACTGGTCTGGCCCTAGGTGCCGTTCACGGTGTGATAACCGTCTACTTCAAGGGGGACCACGTTATACCCGGTATCGGTATAAACCTCATCGGCTACGGCGGTGTTGCGTTTGGAATCCTCGCGTACTGGGGTACGGCGGGACAGCACCAGGTTCCAAGCTACGCCCAGATAAGCCCCCTCTGGATGGACGCGTTTGGAAACTCCCTCAGCCCCATGGTACCCATAACTTTCATCGTGGCCGCCCTTGCCTGGTGGATACTTTTCAGAACACCGTTCGGTCTCCGCATTCGTTCCGTAGGTGAAAACCCTGAAGCCGCGGACGCTCTGGGCATCAACGTTGAGCTGTACCGCTTCACCGCTGTCTTGATAGCATCAGCCCTGAGTGGGATTGCAGGGGCTTACCTGAGCGTGGACTGGCTTGGGACCGTGACCAAGACGATAGCCGCGGGGAGGGGTTTCATCGCGCTCGCTAACATGGTCTTCAGTGGGTGGAACCCGCTTGTGGCTCTGATCGGGGGATTCATTTTTGGGTTCTTTGACAACCTCTCCATCTACATACAGAACAACCCCTGGCTAGCGGGAACGATACCCTGGCAGTTCATAGCCACCCTCCCGTATATCGTGACCTTGATAGTCGTTGCAGGCATAATAGGAAGGGCAAGGCCGCCAAAGTGGGACGGCAGGCCGTACAAGAGGGAGTGATGTCCCCACTCTCTTGTATTTTACCTCTTTTTCATCTCTTAAGTATGACCCCGACCGCCGCACCCAGCATGATGCCCACCAGAAGGGAGAGGAACACGTAGGTGGTGAGGTTGCCCCTTCTTTGGACCATTTTCACCTGCGGTTTTCCGCCCAGGGCCCTGAGAACTGCGACCGTGTTCTCTATCAGCACATCCGTGTACGTTTTGTTGGCCCAGAACACCGTTATCTCTGCGGTTGGCTTCCCGCTCTTCTCCGATAGCTCCTCTGCGGCTTTCTTTAACTGCTCGGGGCTGTTCCTACCGTAAACTATGAGGTTGGCTTTCTCCGCCTTGGGAAGGAGCGTGTCCACACCTACCGCGGGCACTTCCTCCTCCGGTTTTATTGCGGCCACGGTTTCCACTTCAAGCCAGTGAACGGCGTACTCATCAGGTGGCATCTGTATGATTGCCGTCCTGTTCTCTTCCACCATTGCCCCGTACGCCTTTACGACCTCCAATACTCTGGTCCTGAAGGCCTGAAAGTCCGCCCGGTAGAGATCTGCCTTGGCGGGGTCAACCTTTTCAAGGGCCTTTTCAGTGGCGGCGGCTATAGATATGGCGTTGTAGGGATCAAGCCAGACCCCGTGGGGATTGTCCTTGCCGTGGTACCACGTCTCGGGCAGGTAGTGAAATCCCTCCGCCTTGTAATCCTCGATGAATAGTGCCTGTCCCTGGATGGTTCCCTCCCTCACCAGCTCCGCTATCTTCTTCTCAACCGGTAGATGGCCTCCGGTGGTCACCACAACGTCCGCCCTTTCCAGGAGGTTTATCTGATCCGCGCTGAGCTGGTACTCATGCGGGTCAGCACCGGGTGGGATTATGTACGTCACCCCAACCGAACCTCCAAAGGCCTCCTTTACTATACTGGCTAGGGGGGCTATTGTTGTCACCACAAGGGGGTGCTGATCGGCGGCGGTTGCCGTGGGTATTGACATTCCTATGAGCAGGAGGACTGGAACCAGCGCTCTTAACCGCATTTCCGGTCACCCGAATTCGCTCTCTCGCTTGGGCTTTAAAATGTGCCGGAAAATTTATAAGTTCACGTACACAATACCACGGGGTGTTGTCATGAAGCGACTGTTCGTGTTAATAATCCTCTCTTGCCTTATAACAACACCGCTAACGGCTGCAGTTGGTACCGCCCAGTACTCAGTTGATCAGAGGGTTACCGTGGAGATAAACCCAAACGCCGAACTTCTTGGGGTGGTTTATTATCTTGCCTTCGGGAGAAACGACACCTTCGTGATAGATCGGGGTGGTTATCTCGACGATATCGACTCGTACTTCGGCCCCTACCGAGACCACCCCGCCGTTAGGCTCCTCAGGGGATACCTTGAGAACTACACTTCAATTCCACAAAGGGACTACCAGCTTATGATGATAGAGTACTACCTCCTTCTCTGCTCAAACCCTCCAGAAATAAAGCCCCGCGTCCCTTCTGGAGTTCCCTGGTTCGATGACGACTTCCTACCCGCTCTGAGGGACTTCGCTAGGAAAACCGATTTCATGGCGTTCTACAGCTCTCACGTGGACTACTACCGGGAGGGCCTCAACATCTACACGGCAGCCCTTCATCTACTCCCTCCTGATGGGTTCATGGCAAACTACTCCGGATTCTCGAATGTCGAGTATCGCTTTGAGCACCCGTTTCTATTGGCGGTTCACGGCCACAGCTTTGACCCGGTAATCGACGGTGTCCAGGTGTGGGGTGCTGGCGGAATTCTCCCCCTGGTCAGGAGAACGCCTCAGAGAACAACCTGGAGCTTCAAAACCGCCAGGGACACCATGTTCGGGCTTTCCCTTAATCGGGATATTATGAACAGCACCCGCCTAGATGAACTGTTGTACTTGGGTTTCATATACCACGAGCTGGGCCATGACGTGACCCTCCAGGAGCTCTACGAAGAACACGACACTCTTGAGAACCTCACTTACCTTCAGAAGACCATAGAAAACGACATGCCGTATCTCGCGAAGTACGACATACATTTCTGGAACCCAATCGGCATGCTCTACGAAAGCTTCGCCGATTCTTGGGAAGATTTTGCCCTTTTCCATATCAACGAGAACTACAGCCTGCTCGCCATGGACATGCAGGAGGCCTGGGGCGAGTTCTGGGTATGGGCTCTGTTCTCCAAGACCCGTGAGTGTGCCCTTAAAGTGCAGACAGGGGAGGCTGGCAACTTCACCTCCTGCGTCCCCCAGATACTGAGGTACCTAAGGAAAACCATACCCCCAGAGAAAGCCGCTGAGATTTATCAGAATGTTGTTCCGGTCACCCCTCTGAGGGCCTTCGACAGGGGGGCTCAGGCCGGGAGAGTCGTGATCGTTTACGGAACCCAGAACCCCGACCCGACCGGAACCCTCCACGACAGAAAAACTGCCCGGGCAATAGCCGAGAACCTGATGAAGTTCTACTCGCTTTGGCCGGAGGGGGTCGAGGTCGATGTCAAGTCCGATGTTGAGGTTACCCCCGACGATCTCAGGAGCAACCTTGTCATTGTGGGCGGACCGGTCTCCAACGCCCTCGCCAGGGAGATGCAGGGGGCCTTCCCGATAAGGTTCAGAAAGATCAATGGAGAATGGGCCCTCTGGCGGAACACCAGCTGGGAATTCAGGTGGGTATCCGACAGCTTTCTACTTCTTCCAACGAACTCCCCAAAGAGGGCCTCCTTTGGCAACGTCGCCATCGCTCACTGTTACTTTAGCCCTGTGGACAAGGCCAGCATCCTGATTGCGATCAGAAATCCGAAAGATCCAAGGAACTACATCGTATGGATAGCAGGAGCGAACAGAGACCTGACGGCGCTCTTCCAGAACCCCACCTACTACCTCAGCAGCTACGAAATATGGAGTAAGAAGGGGATAGAAATCGGTTTCTATTCTCAACCACTGGCACCTTCCTGAGGGGTGACCCTTTTCTCCCCTTCCTTTCCGTTTCCTCCGCTCCTTATATGGGGCTTGCCGATGGCTATCGTGAATCCCTTGAAGCTATCGTCCTTTCTGTTGAACTCTATCGCCAGCGGGAGCCCGTTGTCCTCGTTGAAGACTATGCGCACTATCCTAGCCCGCGAGTGGTCGTTCAGGTAGTCCTCCTTTAGGTCGTCGTAGTCTTCGAGAACCCTGTCTATGCTGTCGCTGTGCATGTCGTAGATTTCCCTAGCGTAAACGCTATGGCTCTTGATCTCCTCGACCTTCTTCTCCTTATTCAAGCTATCACTTCCATGAATTCATCATGCCCTGCGCCAGGCGCCCTCCCGAAATTTAAAAACCTTCCTTCTTTCGGCCATGCGGAGGGCCTCCTCCAGCCGGCCCTTCGGAACATCTATCCCGTGAAGGTCTTTGAACAGCCCCACAATCTCATCCGTGGTTAGAGCCTCCCTTTCCTCGAAGATGTTACCTACGAGGTTGACCATATCCTCGACGAAGTTCCACGGAAAGACAATCCAAGCCCAGTCAATCTCTTCACCGTAGTAGTCCGGCTTGAAGCGCGAGCCCCTTATCGTGAGGAGCGTTGCGACCCTTATCTCCGCTGGATTCTGTCCCTCAACGTAGTTCTTGGCGAGCGTCAGGCTCTCTCCCGTGTCACTGATGTCGTCCACTATGAGAACCTTCTTGCCTCCAAGGTCGTAGTTGCTTCCGTACTTGAGTCTGGCTTTTCCGTCTGGAGTTGCTGTAACGCCCCAGTGCTCGACCTTGAGGCTAACCAAGTCCTTGACGCCGAGGTAGTCGCAGTAGAGTCTTGCAGCGATCCAGCCGCCCCTTGCGAGGCCGACTATGACGTCAGGCCTCCAGTCCCCCTCCAGTACCCTCCAAGCGCCCTCTTTTGCCCATCTCTCAATGTCGTTCCAAGAAGCGAGGTAAGCCGGAAACTTCTTCATTGGATTTCCCTTAACGGAGCAAAGAGGAGGTTATATTTAAGCGTTACGCTCGGAGCTTTGACGTAAATATGGCAAAAGAGGGAGGGGAGATCAGACCTTAACCCTCTTCCATATCGTTCCCTGCGGTGTGTCTTCGAGCTGGATGCCGAGCTCCCGCAGTTCTGCCCGTATCCTGTCGGCCAAAGCAAAGTTGCGCTCCTTTCTGAGCTGGGCGCGGACGTTTATAAGGAGCTCTATCAAAGCCTCCTCCTCGCCTGCCTTCTGCTCCCTGAAGTAGTCCTCGAAGATTCCGAAGACCTCACTGACGATCCTGAAGAACTCCATCGCCTTGCGGAGGATGCTCTCCTTCGGCCTCTCGACCCTGCTGAGGTACCTGTTTACCGCGCCGCTGGCCTCAAAGACAGCTTTCATGGCTTCAGCGGTATTGAAGTCGTCGTCCATCGCCTCGTAGAACTTCTTCCTCGCGTTCCGTATCGCCTCGTAGGCCTCGAACTCCTCTTTGCCCCACTTAAAGGAAATCTCTCCCTTCTCCATGGCCACGCGGATGTTCTCTAGGGTGTTGTAGAGCCTCTCCAGGTTGTTCCTGGCGTGCTCCATGCCCTCCTCAGTGTAGTCGAGCGGCGAGCGGTAGTGCCTCTGGAGGACGAAGAGTCTGATGACCTCCGGGTCGTAGCGTTCGAGCATCTCCCTTATGGTCACGAAGTTGCCGAGGCTCTTGCTCATCTTCTCCCCGTTTATCATAAGGAAGCCGGTGTGGAGCCAGTACTTGACCCACTCGTGGCCGGTGCAGGCCTCGGTTTGGGCTATCTCATTTTCGTGGTGCGGGAAGATGAGGTCGTTGCCGCCGCCGTGGATATCGAAGCTCTCCCCGAGGTACTTGGTGCTCATCGTGGAACACTCGATGTGCCAGCCGGGCCTTCCCTCGCCCCATGGGCTTTCCCATTTGGGCTCCCCGGGCTTGGCCTTCTTCCAGAGGGCGAAGTCTTCAGAGTTCTTCTTGCCCTCACCGGGCTCAACTCTTGCGCCCTTCCTGAGCTCTTCAAGCTTTATCCCGCTGAGCTTTCCGTAGTCCCTGAACCTCTGAACCTCAAAGTAAACGCCATCAGAGCCCTCGTAGGCATAGCCCTTCTTTTGGAGCTTCTTCACGAAGTCTATTATCTCCTCTATGTGCTCGGTAACGCGCGGATAGATATCCGCCGGTTTGACCTTAAGGGCAGCCATGTCGTCGAGGAAGTATCTCAGAAACTTCTCGGCGAGTTCTTTGGGATCTTCTCCCGTCTCGCTGGCGCGTCTGATGATCTTGTCGTCTATGTCCGTGAAGTTCATGACCATGAGGACCGTGTAACCGTGGTGCTCCAGATATCGTCTCACCACATCAAAGGCTATGTAGGTCCTTGCGTGACCTAGGTGAGTGTAATCATAAACCGTCGGGCCACAGACGTACATCCTGACCTCACCGTCGTGTATTGGCCTGAACTCCTCCTTTTCCCTTGTCAGGGTGTTGTACACTCTTATGGGCATTTTCTCCACCACCAGGGAAACTTCACGGCAGATTTTATTAGGTTATCGCCTTCATCTTGCGTTGGATTTAAACCACACGATTACCTCGGGCATCTTTGGCTCCAACGGAAAACGGCAAAAGCTTAAAAAGCGACCGATTCAATCGGGGTTAGAGCGGAAAAGGGAGGTAATGATAATGGTCAAGGTTCAGAAGGGTGACGTCATAAGGCTCCATTACACCGGAAGGGTAAAAGAAACGGGGGAGGTGTTCGACACCACTTCGGAAGATATCGCCAAGGAGGCGGGGATCTATAAGGAAGGCGGCATATACGGACCGGTTCCGATAGCGGTCGGAGCGGGTCATGTTCTTAAGGGTCTTGATGAGCAAATTGAGGGACTTGAGGTAGGAGGAAAGTACGAGATAATCGTCCCACCCGAGAAGGGCTTCGGTAAGCGCGATCCCCGGCTCATAAAAACCTTCACCCTCGGCCAGTTCCGCCGGGAAGGACTCTACCCGTTTCCTGGTATGGATGTTGAGATCGACACCCATGAGGGCAGGAAACTCCGGGGCCGTGTCCTCAGTGTCTCAAGCGGTCGCGTGAGGGTTGACTTCAACCATCCGCTTGCCGGAAAGCACCTCCTCTACGAAGTCGAGATCCTAGAGAAGGTCGAAGACCCAATAGAGAAGGTCAAGGCCCTTATTGAACTCCGCATGCCCAAGGTCGATGGGGACAAAGTCATCATCGAGGTCGGTGAGAATGACGTTAAGATCGATTTCACACCCATCCAAGAGGAGGTGGACAAGAACACCCTCGTCCTTGGGGAGTTGATACTGGAGAGCGACCTCAAGTTCATCGGCTACGAGAAGACCGAATTCAAGCCGAGTGTCGACGAGCTTCTTAAGCCGCCTGCCGAGGAGGGCGAAGAAGAGGAAGAAGTCACCGGAATTGAAGAGGAAGCCAGTGAACCCCTCGTGGAAGAAGCGGAGACGGAAGAGGGAATCGAAGAAAAAACGGCAGAGGGGGAAGTTGAACCAGAGGAGGAAAAATCCCAGGGAGAAGAACCCAATGAGAAGCCCAAGAAGCGGAGCACCAAAGGCAGGAAGACCAGAAGGGCCACTACCAGAAAGACAACGAGCAAAAAGAGGACAAAGGCCGCTGAAGCTAAGGGGGAGGAAGCTGAAGAGTGAGGCTAAAGCTTTTATTTTCCGCCCCTAATCTCTCCCTATGAATTTCAAACGGAATCCCTGGGTCCTTTACCTGCTCTCACTGGGTTTTGTGCCGCTCATATGGCACAGGGGAATTGGGATCTTTGAATGGGCGGCCTACGATTTTGTAGGCTACGTGGTTCTTCCCTTGATAGCTTCCGTTCTCTTAAAGTTTAAACCCGGGGAACTTGGGTTCAATGTCCCAAATCGGAATGGCTGGACTATGCTCCTGCTCCTTTTCGCCGCCTCAGTCCCTATCAGCTTTTACGGTCTTACGATTCCGGAGATGAGAAGCTACTATCCGATCTTCTCTTACTCCTCCACGGTGGACTTCATGGTGAATGAACTTGTGATGGGGATCATCATGTTCGCCCATGAGGCTTTCTACCGGGGAGTCCTGCTATTTCCCCTATCACGGAAAAACGAGTGGCTTGCCATCCTTCTTCAGGACATCCCCTACACCTTGATTCACCTGGGGAAACCCGGTGTGGAGATACCCTACGCCTTCGTCGCAGGAATAATCTTCGCAAAAATGGATTTAAAGGGGAACAGTTTTATTCCGAGCTTTCTTCTTCACTGGTTTGGGTCGGCTTTCTTCGATGTGCTGTGCGCGTTTGCCTGACCCCAGGCCGGTCACGGCTTTAAATGTGGTGAGACGTTTATTGGTTGCCCTCGAATCCCCGGAGATAGGATAGCGTTTTCAAGCTAGGCACAACCGCTGATCCTCGTTGAGAACCGCCTCGAATCAAAGCCGCCCTCTGATGTCGGCGAGCTGAGCGCTGAAGAACTAAGGGATGGTCCTACCGAAGGGCCCTAACGGAGGAGAACTTTGATGCCTTCCCGGGGGCACGTGGAGGTTTACATAAAGCTCAGGAAACGAGCGCCCTGACCCTCTCCACCACCTCCCGCGAGTCCCTTCCGAAGATCAGAACCATCGGCTCCTTGCCCCAGTCGCCGAGATGGTAGATTATATCGGGCCTCCTTCCGACTCTCTTTACCGCCGCCTCGATGCCCCATTCCATCGTGCCCTTCTCGGCCCTCTTCAAATCCTCAGGCTCTTCCTTGCGGTCGTAGAAGGAAACGAAGAAGTCAATAGCTCTGGCATGCTCTATCAACCCTTCCGAATAGCGCAAGTTCATGACGGCCCGGACTTCAGGATAGAACTCACGCATCTTGAGCAAAGCCCTCCTCAGGTGGTCGCTGGCGTTCAACCCGACCGGTCCGACAGGTTTTATCGTTTTTCCGTAGCGGACGATTCTGCCCTTCACCGCGAAGACCTCTCCAAAGGGAGTCGCCAGCGCGAAGTTCGCCCCCACCTCGGGGAGGTAGGGGTTAAGTCTTTCACCGAGATTCACCAGCTCTTGAACCGCCCTTTCAAGCTCTTCTCTCGCCCTCCAGCGGTGGGCATCCCTCTGTAGTTCCCAGAGGGGATTGACAGCCTTCGCTTCGGCCTTTGAGAATCGTATGGAGTTTTCGACGAAGCGCTTGGCCCTTTCGACAGCTTCGGGAAGCTCAAGGCCCTTGGCGAGGAAAGTGGTTAAAGCCGAGGAGAAGGCACAGCCCGTCCCGTGGGTGAAGCCATCAACTTTTCTTCCCTTAAACTCGAAGAACTCCCCGTTCCAGTGGAGGATATCTGTCAGATCCAGGTGCCCGCCTTTGACTATAACCGCTTCCGCTTTCAGAGTTCTGGCGATGAACCTGGCGGAGTCCTTCATGTCCTCGAGGGAGTGGATTTCAATACCGCTTAGAGCTTCGGCCTCCGGGACGTTTGGGGTAACGATTGAACCCTTCACGAGGACCCTGAGTGAGTCGATGTCGTCTATTAACTTTTCCCCGGTGCTCGAAGCCATCACCGGATCGAAGACCCTCGTTAAGCCCTCCGTCTCCTCGGCAACTGCCTTCGCTATCTCCCCGCTCCCAAGCACGCCCACCTTGACTGCCTTAATATCAAAGTGCCCCCTAACGGCCCGTATCTGGTTTTTCACGACCTCCGCTGGAAGGGAAAAATAGCCGGAAACCTTCTCGGGGTTCTGATAGGTAACTGCAGTCAAAACGAGGAGCGGGTGCTCGCTCAGAGCCGAGACCGTCTCGATGTCCGCCTTTAAACCTGCCCCGCCCCCGGTATCGAGGCCCGCTATTATCAAAACGGCCATCCCATCACCTCAGCTTCTCAAGGATTTCGAGGGCCGCTTTCCTCCCGCTCAGGAACATTCCGCCGAATATCGGGCCCATTCTCGGGGCACCGCTTATCGCGTTCGCGGCCATTCCGGTGACATAGAGGCCGGGGAAGATTTCCCTCGTGTGTTTAACGGTCAGCTCCTCACCCATCTCGACCCACATCGGGCCTTCCCCGGGAACCTCAAGCAGGCCGCGCCTGACGAGATGCTGACTTACCTGCGCCCCGTGGCCCGTTGAATCGATTACAATCTTAGCCTCGACGGTGAGCGGGTCAACGTGAAGGCCCGTCATGAGAACCGGCGTCCAGTTGATTACTATCCCGGCTACTCGGTCGTCCTTGACAACCAGGTCCTCGACCTCAACCATGTTGAAGAACCTCACGCCGGCCTTTACAGCCTTGCTCGCTATAGTTGTTGCCGTGTCGATTGCATCTGCCACATATAGGCTGTCCCTGAAGGGCCTGTACGTTATCCCGAACTCGTCGAGGATTCCCCTCGCTTCCTCCTGCACGACTATTTTGTTGAATCCCATCGCGCCGCCCCAGATTCCGCCGCCGATGGAGAGCTTCTTTTCGAAGACCGCAACCTTGACCCCGTTCTTGGCGAGGTAGTAGCCGGCAACCATTCCCGAGGGACCCGCGCCCACAATAGCGACGTCGAGGCTCAGGCTTTCGAGAAACTCCTCGGCATAGGCCTCGATTATCGCCCTGCTTATCTCCGTCTCCCTCATCATTACCACCCAAAACCTTTTAAGGTTCGCTAAAAATCAAGTTTTGAAATTTAAAAACTTTGTTATAAACGGGTTTTAAAACCGGGTGATTGAAGTCCTGAAGGAATCAAAAGGAAAAAATAAAACCTCAGCTCTCTGTCGAATCGCTGGGGGTCACCGTGGGGCAATAACCCGTGTGCGGGTCACAGGGCGGGCTGTAGCCAGAATCTCCGGGGATGAAGACGTCTCCGAACATTCCAGTGAGGGGATATTTGTTACCCTTATACTCAAGCCTAACTTTGCTGGAGTATATTGCGAGACGCACGTTGGTATCTTTGTACATCTCTTTCAATGCCAATGAGATGCTGACTAGTGAAGACGTTCTTGTTTCTTTGGTTAATCCCATACCTATCGCCAAGGTGAATGGTGTAACTTTTGTGTTTTCGCTTCCAATGATGCCCAATACCGGCGCCGAAGCCGAAAACAGTGGAAGAGTATTTACCCTGTGGCCAAAGTAGTAAGTATTAGTGAGGATTCCTCCTTTACTCTCCATGTTATCTCTGATATCCCAGTACCAATGTACAAACCACATGGTTCTACTCATTGGCCCACCGCTCTTTCTCGGCCATCCCACTTCAACGAATTTCCTTAAGCGCATGTCCTTTTCATCGGGTTTTCCAAGAACCACATAGGCGTAAGTATCAAGAGGCTTCTTGTTCCAAACTTCACCGTTAATATAATCAACTCTATAGAGCTGGTACTTAGCGAATATAGCGCTTCCTCTAAGCCCTGCCCCGATAACAGAAGGTGATGTTAACTCTGAACCCCATATCTTAACCGTCGATTCTGGAATTCTGAGTGATCTCCTGTCTATTGTATACGAATAACCAAGGATCTTTCCTTCCACCGAACCGCTGACACCACCTTTCTCAACAGCTCCAACTGCAGAAAAAGCCAGCTCTGCATTATTGTCAGATATTGCATCGTAGTTCAAAGAAATAAAAATGCTATTCACCTTATCGGTATCGCCGGTCACTTGGAACGCAGCCACTGGGATGATGCTGGCTGTCCCTAATGTCTTCTTGTGAAGCCACTCAAAGCAGTACCACGTCCGATCATTACCCTCATAGAACACTGGCGAACAGGAGGACTGGAGAAGCGATGAGCCCTCAGAGGAGACGCCGATGGTTTCTCTGGTTTCCTTTGAGGTTACACTCCCATGGTCCTGCAGTATCTTCATGACTTCTTTCTTCTCGTAAAGTCTGCCAATAACGTTGCTGTCAAGTTGGACCTTGACCCTCATTCTGGATACGATCTTGTCAACAGTGAGGGGAATCGTTTTCATGAAGTAATTCAGATTGCCATCTCTGTCAACAGTAGTCCCCAGCAGGAGCAGAGAAGGTTTCACGCTCCCCGGGTCGATGCTTTCGGCCGTTAAGTACTTACTCCATTTGTGCATGGCATAAAGCACACGGTAAAAGTCTATCGAGATCTTGCCCTTGCCGGAATAAATTCCCAGGTCCATCAGAGAGCCGTTGGGCATAAGCATTGAGACAGTAACCGTCGCCGGACCATCGGTGGGCAGTTCAACCTCGAAAGAAGGCTTGAAGATAAAGCTCCTGTAGTAGTTCACCCTTACTCCATAGTATTCGGTGGACTCCGTGGGAATCTGAGAGGCCGCAAAAACCGACGTTGACACCACGGCAAGTATCAGGAAAAGGACTACTGTTACTCTTTTCATATAGTCACCTCAATAATCCGTAGTATCTACAACTTCAAAAAGTTTCCTATCGAGCGTCCAAAAACCTTTTAAGGCCCGCTAAAAACAAGTTTTGAAATTTAAAAACTTTGTTATAAACAGGTTTTAAAACCGGGTGATGGGAATGACCCAGCTTGAGGAAGCAAAGCGGGGCGTAATCACGGAGGAGATGAAGTTCATCGCCGAGAGGGAAGGTATAGACCCCGAAAAGCTCAGGAGGAGCGTCGCCAAAGGCCACACTGTCATCTTCCGCAACGTCCGCCACGACTGGGTGAAGCCAGTCGCGGTTGGTAATGTCGTCCGCGTCAAGGTGAACGCCAACATCGGCACCTCCCGCGACATCGTCGACCTCAAGGCCGAAATAGAGAAGGCTAAGGTTGCCCTCAAGTACGGCGCCGACACGATAATGGACCTCTCCACCGGCGGTGACCTCGACTCCATAAGGAATGCCATAATGCACGCCGTTGATGTGCCAATCGGGACGGTGCCGATTTATCAGGCAGCGGAAGAGATGCTGGCCAGGGGAAAGGCCATCATCGAGATGACCGAGGACGATATGTGGAGGGCCGTTGAGAAGCACTTCAAAGACGGAGTCGATTACACCACGATTCACGTTGGAGTTACTAAAGAAGTCGTCGAGAAGATGAAGAGGGTAAAGAGAGTTGTCGGCATGGTCTCGCGCGGAGGAACCTTTCTGGCGGCATGGATACTCCACTGGGGAGAGGAGAACCCCTTCTACAGGGACTACGACTACCTCCTTGAGCTGGCCAAAGAGTACGACGTTGTCTTAAGCCTCGGCGACGGGTTAAGACCGGGTGGACTTCCAGATGCCGGCGATGAGCTTCAAATAGCGGAACTCTACACCCTCGGGAGGCTCGTGAAGCGCGCGAGGGAAGCCGGCGTCCAGACGATGGTGGAGGGACCCGGTCACGTGCCAATTGACCAGATTCCGGCCCAAGTGAAGCTCGCCAAGGTTGCAACGGACAACGCGCCCTTCTACGTCCTCGGCCCGCTCGTCACGGACATCTTTCCGGGCTACGACCACATCACGGCGGCCATAGGCGGGGCGATAGCCGCTTTAAACGGCGCGGACTTCCTCTGCTACGTAACGCCGGCGGAGCACCTCGGACTGCCAACGGTGGAGCACGTCCGTGAGGGTGTAATTGCAGCAAGGATAGCAGCCCACGCGGTAAACCTGACGCGCTTTGATGCCGATTTCAGGAAGGACTACCTAATGAGCGTCGCGAGGGGCAGGCTCGACTGGGCAAAGCAGTTCGAGCTGAGCGGGGACAGGGACAGGTTCATCGAGATAAGGAAGGAGAGGCCGACTAAAACAGAGGCCTGCTCGATGTGCGGCGACCTCTGCGCGATAAAGCTCATCAACGACATGCTGAGGAAGGGTGAGGCCGAGTGAGGCTCATCTACAGCGGCAAGACGAAGGACGTCTACGAGGATGGCCCGTATTTAGTCTTTTACTTCAAGGACTCCCTGCTGGGCGAAGACGGCAGAGAGGACACGGGTGGCAACGAGGTGATAGGCGAGAGACCGGGCAAGGGGAGTGCAGTTCTCAAGCAGACGGAGTTCTTCTTCAGCCTGCTGGAAAGGAACGGGATAAGGACCCACTTCGTCGAGCGGATTGACGAGAGGTGGGCGCGCTTTCTGAGGGCAGAGAGGATTCCGCTGGAGACTATATACCGCTCTAAGGCTTACGGAAGCTTCCTCAGGAGATACAGCGGCTGGGTGGAGCCCCTCCAAGAGCTGGGAATAGTTGAGTTCACCCTCAAGGACGACTCTCTCGGCGACCCCCTCATAACCGAAGAAGCAATATCACGGCTCGGTATAGCGAGCGAAGGGGAGCTGGAGAAAATGAAGGAGGTAACGAAAAGGGTCGCCGAAATCCTGGAGGAGTTCTTCTCCGCAAAGGGGCTTGAGCTAATAGACTTCAAGCTGGAGTTCGGCAGGCTGAATGGAGAGCTTCTGGTGATAGACGAGCTCAGCGGCGACACAATGCGCGTTATGAAGGGTGGAAGGCTTTTGAGCCAGGAAGAGCTCCTGGAGGTGGTAGAATGATAATCTCCACCATAGCTTCCCATTCCTCACTTCAGATACTCCTGGGGGCAAAGAGAGAGGGTTTTAGAACGAGGCTCTACGTCAAACCGAGTAGAAAGGCTTTCTATTCCTCCATCCCGCCTGTCGATGAAATCATCGTAACGGAAAACATGAGGGAGGTACTCGGTGATGACGGCATCATCGTACCCCACGGCTCTTTCGTGGCCTACCTTGGCATAGGGGTCATCGAGAAAGCAAAGGCTAAGTTCTTCGGCAACAAGCGTTTCCTCAAGTGGGAGACCAGCTTTGAGCTCCAGGATAGGGTCCTTAAAAAGGCCGGCATTCCAATGGTTGAAGTCATCGAGCCCGAAGAGGCTAAGCCAGACGAGCTTTACTTTGTCCGCCTTGAGGGACCGAGGGGCGGAAGCGGGCACTTCTTGGCTTACGGTTATGAACTGGAGGAGAAGATCAAAGGCCCGAGCGAACCCTATAGGATTGAACGCTTCACAGACGGCGTTTACCTCTATGTCCACTTCTTCTATTCGCCGATTTTAAACCGTTTGGAGCTCTTTGGCGTTGATGAGCGCCTGGTCATCGCGGACGCAAACAAGAGGCGGCCCTTCAGGACCCTCCCCTACACCATAGTGGGAAACAAGGCCGTAGCGCTGAGAGAGTCGCTCATTCCAGTGCTCTACGATTACGGATTGGCTTTCGTCAAGGCCATGGAAGAGCTTGAACCTCCTGGCATCATCGGTCCCTTCGCTCTCCACTTTGCCTACGACGGTGAATTCCGCTGCATAGGCTTCGCCTCACGCATAGACGGGGGCAGCAATGCCAAACACTGGTACTCGGCCCTCTACTGGGAGAGGCCAATGCTCATGGGCGAGAGGATAGCGCGCGAGATTAAGTTCGCCCTCGAGGAGGACCGCCTTAAGGAGGTGGTAACTTGACGTACACGGGTAGAACTCTGGGAATTGGCCTGATGAACGGCGAGCCCTTCGTCTTCTACCTTCTCTGCTCCCGCTCCTTCCCGAAGAGAAAGGCCATCTTTAAAGGGAGGGCAGTTTACATCGAGAACATGACGGAGACGGACAACCCCTACGTCAGCTACCCCGTGGTGAGGCTCCTCGATGACTATGCCGTCGTCACCAACGGCCTCCAGACGGACTTTATCGCTCAGGCCCTTGAGTGGGAGAATCCCAAGAAGGCTCTAACCCACGTTTTAGACGCCTTTGACTACGAAAGGGACAATTACAGCACGCCGAGAATAGCGGGTATAATCGGGACCGATGGCAGGGGCTGGTTGGGCTTCGCCGGCAGGGACGAGTTCTGGGTGAAGACTCTGGGACTCAAAGATGGAAAGACCTTCGTAACGGCAACATACGATCTCGGCCTTGTCGAGCTCGATTTCCCGGGCTTTGAGGGTGCAGACGAGCTTGCCGAGAAGGCTATGGAGTTGCCCTTCGAGAACAAGGTTCTGGCGATTGGGGTCGTGGAGGAGAAAAAAGGGTGGAGGCTGGCCGTCAGCCCCTAACCGAAAAGGCCTCCTCCAGCTCCCCCTCAAGCGGCTCTGCCCCGGTGGCGAGGCTCACGAGCACCATCACCACGGCCGACACCAGCGCCCCGCTGACGTAGATGTACCCTCAGTACTGAAAGGACACGACACCGGTTATTCCGAGCACCGCGGTCAGGGAACCTGCTGCCATACCCGCCAGAGCGCCCTCCTTCGTGGCCCGTCTCTAGTAAATGCCGAGCACGAGGGGTATGAAGACGCCGGGGGTGTACACATCGTAAGAGTATATCAGCAACTCCACGATTCCCTGTGGATGGTGAGCGCCGCCGCCAGGGACGGCAGGCCGATGGTGACGGTGGTTATCACCGAAAGGTTCAGCAGCTTCTTTTCGTCGGCTCTGGGATTGATGAAACTGACGTTACGAAAATATGACAAAAAATTCAAAGAAAGAGGATAAAATCCGACACTCTGACAGAACAAGTATGTTGGTTAGTCGGGCATGTCTCTCACGTGCACGTCTACCTGCGGGAAGGGTATCTCTATCCCCTTCTGTCCGTAGAGTTCGTAGATGCCCTTCGTCAGGTCACCCTTGACTGTCCAGTAGTCCTCCGTCTTCACCCAGGCCCTGAGCTGGAGGTTTATCGAGGAGTCTGCCAAGGTCGTTATGGAGACGCTCGGTTCCGGCTCGTCGAGGATCATGGGGTTGTTTCTCATGAGGTTCATCGCAGCCTCCACGGCCTTGTTCAGGTCGGTGCCGTAGGCGACGCCAACGTCAACGTTGACCCTCCTTGTAGGCATCCGGCTATAATTGGTGATCACACTTCCCCAAACGAGCTTGTTTGGAACCGTGATGAGAACATTGTCCGGTGTCAAAAGCTCTGTGCTCATTATTCCCACTGCGTTGACCTTTCCGGTTTTTCCAGCTACCTCAACAACTTCACCAATATCAATTGGTCTGAGAGCGGCAATCCAAACTCCTGCGGCCAGATTCGTCAGGGTGTCCTGCATTCCAAATCCGAGTACTAGACCTATCACCGCCGAAAGCCCCAGAACAACTGAACCTACGCCTATTCCAAGGGCCCTGATCGCGAGCAGTATCACGGCCACGTACAGCAGGGCGCTGAGGAACTTCCCAAGGAACTCAACCACGAGTTCCGGGAGCTTGGTTTTCTTAAGTCCACGCTTGAACGAGCCCACTATTACCTTCGTTAGTATCCAGCCGACGATCAGTATGACGAGTGCAGTTATCAGCTGCATCGGACTCATGTTCAGGTATGGGAGTGGCTTGTCCACCGCCACCATGGTAACACCTCCATTAAGTTCCGTATTCAATCACTTAAGGCTTTTCATTCCACATGTAGAACCTCAATCCCGGAAGGCTATTAAGCGGTGGGGAGAATGATGTATGGTGGTGTGGATGGAAGAACTCCCGACTTCGATAATTGAGGAGCTAAAAAAACTCGATAAAAAATCCCTCTTGGCGTACTGGATTAAGGGGGAACTCGACGAAGCGGAGCTTTATGAGAAGTTGGCTGAGAGGGCCAAGGACCTTGATCTGCCTGACTCTCTTGTGAAGACTTTCTACGAGCTCTCCCATGAATCGCGGGAGCATGGGGAACAGCTACGGAAGGTTTACGTCGAAACCTATGGTGAAGAGCCGCGCCCACCACAGATCCCCCCGCTTGAGGTGTACCCTATACTGGACAAGTTCTCACGTGCAGATGAAGTTGTGGAGGGCCTGGAATTGGCAATGGAGAGTGAACTGCTGGCCAAGAGGGTGTACGAAACTCTCGCCGAGGAAGCTGGTGAGGGGGGGCTCGCAAACATCTACAAAACCCTTGCAGGGGTTGAACTCGGGCACTACAATAAGCTTATGGAAGAATTCAAAGTTCTGAGGGAACATCTGAAAACCGCGGGAGAATGACCCCCCACGGCATTTGTTCTGGAATCACTCCGTTAGTTTAGGGATGTAAACCAGCATCATGCCTCTCTGAATGGATGACGACGAACCGGTGTTATCTTCCGCGTGATTACGTTTCCCCTGTCCTGATTGCTTGGATATCCGACAAAGTTAATGCCATTAGACGAACCGAAAGCTTTATATATTCGAACCAACATGGTTTATACTGAAGAAGGCATACCAAAAGAAGAGGTGATGGAAGATGGTAGTGATAGGAGAAAAGTTCCCGGAAGTTGAGGTCAACACCACCCACGGCAGGATAAAGCTGCCCGACTACTTCGCCGAGAAGGGTAAGTGGTTCGTTCTCTTCAGCCACCCGGCGGACTTCACACCGGTCTGTACGACCGAGTTTTACGGCATGCAGAAGCGTGTCGAGGAGTTCAGAAAGCTCGGCGCCGAGCCGATAGGGCTGAGTGTGGATCAGGTCTTCAGCCACCTGAAGTGGGCTGAGTGGATCAAGGAGAACCTCAATGAGGAGATAACCTTCCCCATCATAGCCGACGACCGCGGCGACCTCGCTGAGGCCCTTGGCATGATTCCGAGCGGCTCAACCCAGACGGCGAGGGCCGTCTTCATCGTTGACGACAAGGGTGTCATCCGCGCGATAGTCTACTACCCGGCCGAGGTCGGAAGGGACTGGGACGAAATACTTCGCCTTGTCAAGGCTCTCAAGACCAGCACCGAGAAGGGCGTTGCGCTCCCACACAAGTGGCCCAACAACGAGCTCATCGGTGACCGCGCCATCGTTCCGCCGGCAGGGACGGTCGACGCCATCAAGGAGCGCGAGGAGGCCAAGGCCAAGGGCGAGATCGAGTGCTACGACTGGTGGTTCTGCCACAAGAAGCTTTAATGGGGAATTTCCCCATTTTGTCTTCCCCCTTCTGTTGTACATTACCTAACATTCTAACAGTCTTTTGGGACCGTATGGGACGTTCGTCCCGTCGGGTTTCTAAAATACCGCCACTCCCAAGACACCTCGGTGGTCGTGATGGACAGACTGAAGGCGCTGGTATTAATCGTGCCCCTCATAAACTATGGAAAGACGACTGATCCCATAACCAGGGGTTCCTCCATTTCCGTGGGAGTGTGGCGGACGTCCGCATCTACGCCAGTCCATTGAACTGGAATGAAGTCAGAGGGCCCTTTATGGAGGCTAAAAGCCTAAGACGGGCTTGACTAAACGTGTTTCTTCCATAGCTGCCACGGTGATTCTCCATCGGTTCTCAATTTTGGACTATCCACATCCATCCTCAACGTTTTGTTCAGGAAAGCTTTTTTATGATTCGCACTAACTTGGTTCGGTGATTGAAATGGCGAAGGTCTGGGTTGAAAAGCTCTTCGATGATCCGGAGCTCTACATCCTCAGGGTGGACGACAACCGTATCGGCTACTTCGAGGCCACTTGGGACATCCCAGAAGGAATAACCTACAACGCCTACTTAATGAAGCTCAAAGATGCCGTAGTTCTTTTCGATCTGAGCAAGAGGGAGTACACGGAGGACTTTATGGAAGCCCTCAGAAAGCTGGTTGATCCAGAAGAGGTAACCCACGTGGTTATTCACCACACTGAACCCGACCACACTGGGGCCCTACCGGCTTTCCTTGAGGCCAACGGCTACAGGGCTCAGCTTATAGGAACCAGCTTTGCAAAGCGCTTTCTGGAGGGTTTCTACGGCGAGAGGGTCGTTGAGAATTTTTACACAATCAAAGACGGCGAAGAGATTAGGATTGGGGACAGAACGTTCCGCTTCGTAACCGTCCCCTGGCTCCACTGGCCGGACACTATGATAACCTATGCAGTCGAGGATAAGCTCATATTCAGCTGCGACGCCGGGGGCGGCTACGGAATTCCGGAGACGATAGATGACGGCGACGAGGAGGTCGTTAAGAAGTACCTCCCCCACGTGACCAAGTACATAGTGACTGTAATAGGCCACTACCACAAGTACATAGTCCAGAACATCAAAAAGCTCAAGAACCTCGGAATAGTCGAGGAAGCGAAGGCGATCCTGCCCGGTCATGGCCTGATATGGAGGCGGAACCCCCGCAGAATCTTCGAATTCTACGAGGCTGTGGGGGCTGGGAGTGCCACAAAGGGCAAGGTTCTCGTTATCTACGACTCCATGTACGGCTTCGTCGAGAAGCGGATGAGGATAGTCCTAGAGGAGCTGGAGAAGCAGGGGTTCACTCCGGTGGTCTACAGGTTTACAGACAGGGATGCACCCGCCGTCAGCGACATACTTGGGGAGGTTCCCGACAGTGAGGCCCTTGTGATCGGTGCTTCAACCTACGAGGCCGATATACACCCGAGAGTACGCTACACCCTCTACGAGATTCTGGATAAAGCTAACTATGAAAAGCCCGTCCTCGTCGTTGGGGCCTTTGGATGGGGCGGTGTGGCCGGGAAGAAGATAGAGACCCTTATAAGCCGGAGCAAGTTCGACCTGGTGGAGGTCGTCGAAAGCAGAGGCATGCCCAGGCCAGAGGATGAGGAAAAACTCAGAGAAGGCGTTAAGAAGCTCGTTCGGTGGCTCTCCTGATGTATCCTCTTTATTGATGTGAACGGGGTGTTACGGTGAAGGTACTGGTGGTTGGGAATGGTCCCGGAGGTGTAGAGCTTGCGAAGAACCTCTCCGGGACGTTCGATGTAACCGTGGTGGATCGTGAGGAAGTCCCCCACTACTCGAAGCCAATGCTCAGTCTCTACATAGCTGGGCTTGTGGGAAGAAAAAAGCTCTTCCCCTATTCAATTGAATGGTACGAGAGGAGGGGCATTGAACTCTTGCTCGAAACTGAGGCCAAGCTGATAGACCGGGGAAGAAAGGTTCTGATGACAAACGGAGGAGAGCTCCCGTACGATGTCTTGGTCCTGGCAACCGGGGCAAGGGCCAGAGAACCAGGGGTAGAGGGAAAGGAATATCTGCTTACCCTGAGGGACCTAGACGATGCAGAAGAAGTGAGGCGGCTAGTCGAAGAAAACGGGGAGCTGCTCGTGGTCGGAGGAGGTTTTATGGGGCTGGAGCTGGCGGCGAATCTCGCAAAGGCCGGTTATCGTGTTAAACTGATCCACAGGCGGGACACGTTTCTGGGCCTTGACCGTGAGCTGAGCTCCATAATACGGAAGAGGCTGGAGGAAAGCGGCGTTGAGTTTCACCTGAACGTCGACCTCCTACGGGCAGATTCAAATGGGGTTGCAACAAGCGGGGGCTATGTAAAATCTAGGGTAAAACTCTGCGCCATCGGGATAACCCCGAACGTGGGGATCGCAAGGAAGAGCGGGGTACACGTTGGAAGGGGTGTTCTTATCGATGAAGAGTTTCGGACCTCGGCCCGGGACGTTTATGCCATAGGGGACTGCGCCGAGTACAACGGAACGATCTGTGGAACCGCCAGGGGAGCAATGGGACACGCCAGGGTTCTCTCAGACCTTCTAATGGGAAAGGAGAACAGCTACGACTTCGATTTCCGTTCCACGGTCTTTAAGTTCGGCGACCTTTCAATGGCCATAATTGGACGTACACGGGGACAGGGCCGGTGGCTCGATGAGAACGTGAAGGTGTTCGCGGAGGGGGAATGGGTCGTGGGGGCGGTTGTTGTTGGGAACTCAAGGAAGGCTTTCTCTCTTGAGGCGAAGATAAAGGATGGTGTCAGGACCTCTGATCTCTAGTCTTCCGTTACCGCTCACCGGAAAACGAAGGTGGAGGTCAGTCCACCTCAAGGCTGAAGTCTTGGTAGTCCATCCATATCCCCGTTTTCATTATCGAATCGTACTGGGCTCTAAGAAGCTCGTAGTGTCCCTTCTCCACCCCCGCGAGTTCTTCAAAGACCCTTTTGACATCCCCGTGCTCCGCGTTTTTTGCGGCTTCCTCGTAGAACCCCCAGGTGAGTTTTTCCTGCTCCATACCTATCCTGACCGCGTCGACCTCGCTCAGCTCGCCCTCATACTTGGGGGTGAGCTTTTCGAGAAGTTCTCTATCCACCGCAGGCAGTTCACACCTCTCGATGAGTTCCTCGACGAACCTCTCCTCGAAGGATTTCCAGTGCTCCGCTTCCTCCTCCGCCAGAAAGAGGAACATCTTTTTGGCCCTTTCGTCTTTTGCTTTCCTGGCCAGGCCCAGGTAGAACTTCAGCTCGACCTTCTCAATTTCGAGAGCCAGCGCAAGTGCTTCAAGTTCATTCATAAGGATCACCGCTATGAATACTCCTCCCTGTTAATTAGCTTTTTGACCTCTTCAAGGACCTTCGCGGCATGTCCCTTCGCCCGGACATTTATCTTTTTCCACACAATCTCTCCCTCGGGGTTTAGGACGAAGGTGCTCCGTATCACTCCCTCGTATTCCCTGCCGTAGCTTTTCTTTTTTCCCCAGGCCCCAAAAACCTTATGCAATCTGCCGTCAGGGTCGCTTAGAAGTTGAACCTCAAGGGCATGCCTCTCTTTAAAGCGACGGTGGCTCCTTGGAGAGTCCCTAGAAACTCCTATCACCTGTACCCCCAGTTCCTTAAACTCATCAGAAAGTCCACTAAACTCCTTCGCTTCCGTTGTGCAGCCGGGCGTGTTGTCCTTTGGATAAAAATACAGGATCGTCCATTTCCCGAGAACAAGCTCCCTCAGTGTCCTCTCCTCCCCCTCCTCATCCAAGACCTTAACGTCCAGGTATTCCACGGAGATCACCAGTATAATTAGATCTCCCTAAGATTTAAGTCTTTTGACACCGCTTTGTTATCCCGTTTATTTCAAAAGCAAAACCTTTAAAGTTTGAGGTACAAACTGAATGTGGTAATTGAAGGACCAGAGGTGATATCGTGCCGTACGTCGGATTCGTAAAGACGAGTGAGGGACCCCTCAAGACGTACGAGAGGATCCTCGAGGCTCTGCAACAGGAGGGTTTTGAGGTTAGGTTTTCAAAGCATCACTGGGCGGGTGATATGCCGTTCGGTCTCGTCATAGCCGAGACCAGTATGGGGCGTGTGGCGGTCCGGTGGAGTCTCGGAGGGAGTTTCGAGGTGAGGCTTGAGGAGATGGATGAAGACGCTTTCGAGGACTTCGTTGAAGAGACGCTTGACTACATCGGTGGCGATTGAATCCTTGAAATATCAAATTATTTAATTATTTAACTGATGTATTAAATAGTAAGTGCCTTCATGAAACGGGGAACAAAGGTTTTATGTGACCCTTTCGAGACCGCTTCTCCCTACGATGTAGGTGTCCTCGTGCTTTATCGCACCCTCCGGAATCATCAGGGGTGGGTGAATTATCGCGAGGGCCATGTTCTCCTGCACCTTTGAGGCCCTCTGGGGCACGACTATGGTAGTTATCGGCGGCTCCTCGATCAGAAGACCAACGCTGTGCGTGTATCCCGCCAGATAGGCGTCGCCGAACCCCCTGTCCTTGAAGAAATTTGCCAGCTTTCTCTCGACCGAGGCCAGGGTAACACCCGTTCTGGTCTCTTCAAGGGCGAGTTTCAGGGCTTCTTCTTTAACATCCATTGCCCTTTTGACCCGATCCCCCGGATCCCCGACAACGAAGGTTCTGGCGGTGTTGGAGTAGTAGTGGTTCCAGTCTGAACCTATGACTACTGTGACCACACCATTCTCAGGAACCTTAAGGTCTCTGAAAGGCTCCGCGTGGGCCCTTGGTGTGGTCGAAACGTAGACCTTCGGATCCTCACTGCCACTGACCATGAGCTCATGAACCACCTCAGCGGCGATCTCAAGCTCGCTCATGCCAGGTTTTAGGACCTCCCTCGCAACCTCCATTCCCCACCGGGCGATCTTTCCAGCCCTCCTAATGTTCTCAAGCTCCCACTCATCTTTTATCATGCGAAGCCCCATGGTCAGCTCCAGGATGTCCACTATCTCAACGGTCGGGTTTAGACGCTTGAATATCTTAAAGAAGATGAGGTAGGCGTCCCTTTCTATTCCAAATTCAAGGCCTACTGTGCTTATGCCGTTGGAGTGTATCCAGCCAACGATTCCGGCCATCAGGTCCTCGGCCTTTTGGAACTCCACGATGTTTTCTATCCAGCTCTTTTTCCTGAAGATGTCGGCCTCTCCTTTAACGACGTAGACTACGGGCTCTCCCTCCGCCGGAATCAGAAGGCTTGGTCTAAGCCATTTTGTCCCTGTGAAGTAAATAAAGCTCGAAAGCGTCCTTATAACGGCGCCTTCTATTCCGTTCTCCCTCATGACATTTTGAAAACGCTCAACGCGCCGTTTGAAGATACCCCTTTTTCCCCTCATTTCAATCCCTCCAGTCAAGCAGTCTCTTCTCGCCCTCTATTCTTTTATAAGGTTCGATGTCCATGGTTATCTCGAGCGTGCCAAGGTAGTTCCCGTCTCTACCGAATACCGGCAGGTACCTGATGTAAACGTACTTGGGACCGAGCCTGAGCCAGAACGCGGCCTCCTTCTTTCTGCCTTCTCTGAAGGCCTTGAGTATCTTGTTAACGATATGGACGCTCTTCGGCGGGTGGCAGAGTTGAACGGGCCTGCCCAGCACCGACATGGTCCTGTCGAATATCCTCTCCCCTGGCGAGAAGAACCTAACGCGGTCGTCTTTGTCGATGAACGTGATATCAACCGGGAGCGCCTCGAAGATGGCCTTTAGTTCCTCAACGCTCAGGTAGCCGGTTCCCAGGTCGACGTCGCCTTCCCGCTTCAGCAGGCTCTTATCGAACTCCAGTGGCTGCCCCTTCAACGCCTGCTGAACTTCCTTTGGAAGTCCAAGGAGCTGTTCTACGCTCAGCTCTGGATCTATCTCCCAGGGGTGGAGCGGCTTAACGCTCTCACCGAGGTCCCAGGCGGGTGGATCAACCTTATAGAAACCGATCTCATCCTCCTGCATTCTTACGGCCTTCCACTCGCCCTCTGTGAGGAGGGCTTTGAGCGTCGGGTAGTAGATGTTGTTCTCCCTGAAAACCATATCGCTCAGCGCGAATGAAGCCTCGCCGGCTTTCTCCTTAAAGCGTTCAATGAACTCACTCCACTGCATCTTATCCCTCTTCCTAAGAAGCCCGGCCATGTGCTTTATCATGAACCTTATCTCATCATGTTTTGTCCAGAGGACGGTTGCTATCGCCGTAAGACCTCTCCGCTCGATGTATGGGAACGTCAGCATCTCCTCACGGTTGTAGTGAGTGAAACCGACCTTCCTGAGGTTGCCCACTATCTCTTCCAGAACGCCGAGAATTTCTTCCCTCATGCGCTCGTCCTTTGTCGTGGTGAGGGTTCTCGCGTAGAGGTTGAGCATTTCAGAATCTTTCATAATCTCCTTGTTCTCCTGGTAGAGGGTTTTGAGCGGGTGTCCGTCAGGCAAATCTCTCTCCTCGAGCTCATCCGTGCCTTTAACCGCTTCCCTGAACAGCTCAACGTGCAGGTCGCACATCTTCGCTATGTCCTTGGCGGAGATGCCCTCCTTCACGAGCTCCTGTTCAATTAGGGGTATCTCCAGGGGGGAGATCCCGCTCAAAACCCTGCGGAATTCCTCTTTGAGCTTATTCACGTCCTCTCCTCTGTGGATTCTAAGGAGAAGCCTCTTCAGCTGTTCCTTCTTGTATTCACGCTTATCCAGTAGTTCAGTCATTTCCATCACCTTCATGACGGGTGTCATATGAAGTACTTATAAGCATTGTTGGGCAGATATGCCCGGTAAAGTTTATATGTCGAGCGTCATATAAGACGAACGTGGTGATTAATATGATGCTCAATGTTCGTGGATTAGAGGCGCCTCAGCCGGCGGTTATGATCATAGAAAACCTCGGAAAGCTCAAAGTTGATGAAACACTTGAGGTGATAGGGGATAAGCCTTTCATCGACATTCTGGGGAAGCTTGATGAGGCGGGCTACGAAGTTGGGGTCAAAGAGGTCTCGGGCTTCTTCGTTCTCAGGGTTACCAAGACTGAAAGCTCCAAGGAGCTCAGGATGGAGGTCAAGGAGTGCGACGATAAACTGGACGAGATAACGGAGGAAACCAACGTGGGTAAGCTCCTTAAGGCATATCCAGAATCACTTAAGGTGCTCGTGAAGTACGGCTTCTCCCCCCTTGAGAATCCCGTGATGGGGAGGACCCTCGCGAGGACGATAACTCTGAAGGGAGCAAAAAGGCTCCTCGGCATGAGTGACGAGAAATTCATAGAAATGATGAACGAGCTGAAAGGACTGAAGAAGACTTAAATATCCCATATGTCATAAAGATGACCATGAAGACCAACGCCTTTGAAGTGGCTTCACGCTACGTGTATCCCTCCCTCAGACGGCGCCTCGTTGAGATGTTGAGGAATAGGGGGCTGAAACAGGCGGAGATAGCGGAACTGCTTCACATAACCCAATCAGCGGTATCCCGCTACCTGAGAATGGACAGGGGTGCACTGATGGACGTGTCCATCTTTCCTGATGTGGAGGAGGAGATCAAGGCGCTTGCGGACCGGGTGCTTCAGGAACGGCCAGATGAGTACGTGGTACACTCTGAACTCGTTCGAATCGCAGTGAGGATGCTTGGGAAGGGATACGTCTGTTCGTTTCACTCCAAGGTTGACCCGGAGCTTGATCCCGCGGAATGCCGGGTCTGTGTTGAACTTTTCGGAGGGTCATGAAACGGCCCAAACTAGGGATCCGGAAAACCCTTTTATACATTGCTACATAACATATTCCGAGAGTTTTCGAAGGTGAAACGTATGGTGGTAAAGAGGAAAATGACGAGGAAGTTTCTTGAGGAGGCCTTCGCCGGGGAGAGCATGGCACACATGAGGTACCTGATTTTCGCGGGGCAGGCTGAGAAGGAGGGCTATCATAACATAGCAAAGCTCTTCAGGGCTATTGCACACGCTGAATTTGTACACGCCAAAAACCACTTTATGGCCCTCGGGAAGTTGGGAAAAACCCCGGAGAACCTTCAAGAAGGGATAAACGGCGAGACCTACGAGGTCGAGGAGATGTACCCGGTATTCCACAATGCCGCGGAATTCCAGGGAGAGAAAGATGCAGTCCGGACTACCAACTACGCCCTTGAAGCGGAAAAGATACATGCCAAGCTCTACGAAAAGGCCAAGGAAACCGCCGAGAGCGGAAAGGACATCGAGATAAAGAGGGTTTACATCTGCCCCATCTGTGGGTACACTGCCATTGACGAAGCCCCAGAGTACTGCCCGGTGTGCGGCGCTCCAAGGGATAAGTTTGTGGTCTTTGAGTAAACCTTTCGATTTCTTATTTCTCAAGTTTGGGACGCAAACTTTATAAGGTATGGCTAAGAATATTAGGGTGGTGAAAGAAATGGCCAAATGGAAATGCATGGTTTGCGGATACATCTACGATGAGGAGGAGGGTGATCCGGACAGCGGAGCTGAGCCTGGAACCAAGTTCGAAGACCTTCCGGACGAGTGGGTCTGCCCGCTCTGCGGTGCTCCCAAGGACATGTTTGAAAAGATAGAGTGAGGTGATTGGGATGATAAGCGGAACGGTAAAGAGTGGAGACTGGAAGGGGGAGAAGCACGTCCCCGTTATAGAGTACGAGAAGGAAGGCGACCTCGTCAAGGTCGAGGTCAGCGTCGGCAAGGAGATACCTCACCCAAACACCCCGGAGCATCACATAGCCTGGATTGAGCTCTACTTCCACCCCGAGGACGGCAACTTCCCGATTCTCGTCGGCAGGGTTGCTTTCACCAACCACAGCGACCCGCTGACCGAGCCGAGGGCGGTCTTCTTCTTCAAGACGACTAAGAAGGGCAAGCTCTACGCGCTCAGCTACTGCAACATCCACGGCCTCTGGGAGAACGAGGTTTCCCTCGAGTGATTTATAACGTCCCGTTCTTTTCTTTTTGGTGGGGGTTGTTATGAGGGCGGTTGAGCTTGCGAGTAAGTTTTATGAGGATGAGTACAGAGATTCCGTGCTCTACGCACAGCTTGCGAAGGGCGAGAAGAACGGGACGTTGAGAAGAGAATTTTTGAGGCTTTCCACCATCGAATCAGAGCACGCCAAGTTCTGGTATGATTTTCTTGAGCGCCGTGGGGTAAAGGCCCCGAGGATGAAAGTGGGGAAACTGTCGTTCCTCTCGATAAAGCTTTTGAGGAGACTCCTAGGGCCTGGGGCGGTTGCTTCGCTCCTTGAGCTGGGGGAGAACTCTGCAGTTGAGAGGTACTTTGAGTTCCTCACTGAGTTTGAGCTTGCCGAGGACGAAAGGAAGATCCTCTCGGAGGTAATAGTTGACGAACTTGAACACGAGCACTTCTTTGCGGAGGCCAAAAAGCGATTCCACACGGACAACATACGGGACTTCGTTTTGGGCATGAACGATGGCCTGGTTGAACTTCTGGGTGCTGTAACGGGTCTCTCCGCTGTTTACGTCAATTCTCCCCGAATAGTTGGCATAAGCGGTCTGATCGTTGGTGTTGCAGGGGCCCTTTCGATGGCCATAGGGTCCTTCATATCGGTTCGTTCTCAACGACAGGTAAATGAGAGCGTGCAGAAGCGTATGGAGGCCCTCTTTGAAGTCTCACCGGGAAGGGCAAAGGATGAACTACTTGAACGGCTCGGGGAGAGCGGGATGCCAGAGGACATAGCAGAGGAGATCGCGGAGAAAATCTCAAGTAACCATGAGGCGCTTCTGAAGCTACTCACTGGTGGGGAGAGGGTGGAGAACGAGGTGCGCTCGGCGTTGTATACCGGCCTGGCATACATACTGGGCGTCGTTTTCCCTGTGCTTCCATACTTCCTATTCGGCTCGTCACTTACAGCACTGCCCTTCTCAGTGGTCTTTGCTGGGGCCGCCCTGGCAGTAGTGGCCACACTCATCTCGGTGCTCTCTGGAATCTCAATACGGACAAAGATCGCGGAGATGGTGACGACCGGACTCGGTGCCGCCTTTCTCAGCTACCTCTTCGGCAGGTTGATGGAGAGCGTTTTCCATATCTCCGCACTTTGAGGGGGCCACGCCCCCGTTTTAAGACTCCCTGTTAACCGGGGCCCCTTCCAACGGGCTTTTTTGAACGACTGACCTCCACCTTAGGAGCAGCAGTAAAAATGCCGTAATGCCAACTGCTGCCTCCCCCGTTACCCCCTTGAGCTCCAAGAGGATATCGTAGGGGATCATCCAAAATGAGAGGAACCCTAAGACCAAAAGGAACCTGCTCGAGTCATCAAGCAGGCCAAGCTGGGAATAAAAATACAGCGCCATCAGGACACCAAGGAGTATCGTCACAACCGGTGGAAGTGAGGAGTGTGGAAAGGCGGTATACACAAAGAACAGTAAAAATGCGACGGCGAGTCCGTATAGGAAAGGGTGTTGGGTCTGGCCTTTAGACGTCTTGGGTGAGGGTTTCCGGAGGTACCTGGCGACCGCCAGGAGGAAGCCCACCAGGACAATGGTCAAGGTGTACTGAACCAGGGGCGGCCTATACGGGTTGAGGAAGATGAACATCACCAAGCCCGACAGTGTAAACGAACCAGCGGCAACCGCGAGTCCTCTCCCTTCTAGGAGTGGCTTGTTTTTGTAGCTGGGATAAAGAGCCTCAACCACCAGTACCGGCAGGGATACGCTAAGGAGGGAATGGAAGATGGTGAGCCACGCTGCCCAGACGGTGTTCACCCCCCACACCCTTCCGTAGGTTCCCAGCATGCCGAGATCCTTCCAATGGGGGTCAAACCAAGACTTGATAATCAATCCCTCCTCTACCACTCCGTAAACTGCTCCGAGGAGCATCAATCGCAAGTACCCTCTACCCCACCTTACCCAGAGCTCCCGCATTAGAAGGACACCCCCACCGTAGAAGGCCCACAAAAAACCGAAAGCCAGGGGATTAAGAGCCCTTAGGGGTGGGGTTGAACCACTGAGTATCTCGGCGAAAAAGGGGGACAGGAGTGACAATAAAAGGGCTGCACGTGTCTTGGAGCCAGGATGGCATCCTTTAAGTTCATTTTCCGAAGATTCTAACTTCATTACAACCCCTTCTATTCCGGCCGTATTGATCCGCCTCGATGTGCGGGTGGTTACCTACGATAATCCCCGAGCGTTATGTACACTTTAGCCTTGAGGGTTATTACCCTTGTGCCCGGAGCAACCTTTGACTTTAGAGTGTTAAATGGTTTGATAAAGTTAAAATATGATGACAATGTATAATAAAGTATGACCCTGAACTACTATAAGAAGATATCCTTTTTTATCGTTGTCCTTGTTATAGTGCTCTCCGCGGCGCTTCTGTTGAAGCCCTACATCCCAAGGGAAGGCAGTGGCACGGGACTGGTAAACGGGGAGATACTCCTTCCGGCCCCTCGGTTGAAAGGTGATATGAGTGTTGAGGAGGCCATAACCCTCAGAAGGAGCGTCCGAAATTACAGGAGGGAGCCGCTGACGTTAAGTGAGCTTTCACAGCTCCTTTGGGCCGCGCAGGGTATAACACATGAGAACAAACGCAGTGCCCCGAGTGCTGGTGCCACTTACCCCATGGAGGTTTTCGTGTTTGTGGGTAGTGTCGAGGGAGTGGAACCTGGGATATACCGCTATGATCCCATCCGGCATTCCCTGCAGACCTTGAAGATGGGGGACCTGCGAGGGGAGCTCCAAAAGGCCGCCCTCAACCAAGAGTGGGTTGGGAAGGCTGCCGCTGACATAGTCTTGGTGGCGTTCTACGGCAGAACGACCGGGTACTACGGGAGTAGGGGGAGGATGTACGTTCACATGGAAGCGGGACATATCGGACAGAACATCTACCTGCAGGCCACGGCACTTGGCCTCGGAACTGTTTCAGTGGGGGCCTTCGATGAGAGTCGTGTGGCCGGGATAATAGGTACAGAGGGTGTTCCCCTCTACATATTCCCCGTGGGGAGGTCCTAGAATGGTCGTCCTCAGCCACAACACCATAGGTTATCTGACCTTTGCAGTTATGACGCTCTCCATGCTAAGCGGGGCGTTGATCCTTCTCTCAAAAAGGAGAGGTCTATGGATAAAAGTCCACATCCTCCTGAGCGTCGTCGCGTACATCCTCATGGTCTGGACAATCTGGATAGTCAGGTAGCCTCCCCGGTCACGCCTAGGTAGCGGTCAAAGGGGGAGCGGCTAACCGCCCCACTGTGTCCTACAATTCAGCGAGTTTTGCCAGCACTTCCGTCCTACCCCTGATAAGATTCTGCCTCCCAACCTCTTCCCCGTCCTTAAGGTAAATCAGCGTCGGGACGTTGAGGACGTCAAAGTGGTTCACGAGGTCGTTCCATTTCTCGGCGTTGATATGAACAACCTTTATCTCGGGAAACTCCCCGCTCAGCTCCTCCATGAAGCTTTCAACGATCCTGCACGGTGGACAGCCCGGGATGGAAAACCACAGCACAACTTTGCCAGAGTTCAGCTCGGTGTTTCCATTGTATTCGACTATCATCTCGGCCACCTCACACCTTGGCCCTCTTCAGCAGGAGCGAGTTTGTGACGACACTGACGCTGCTTATGCTCATCGCTCCCGCTGCCCACTCGGGCTGGAATTCCACGCCGAAGAGGACGAATGCCAGACCAGCCGCGAAGGGAATCAGCATCGTGTTGTAGAACATCGCCCAGAAGATGTTCTGCTTTATCTTCGCCAGCGTCTTCTGGCTCAGCTTTATTGCCCTCACCACGTCCCTCGGGTCGTTCTTTATGAGAACCATGTCCCCGCTCTCCATGGCTATGTCCGTCGCGTTGCCGACGGCTATGCCTATATCCGCCTGGGCCAAGGCAGGGGCATCGTTTATGCCGTCGCCGACGAAGATAACTGTCTCGCCTCTCTTCTGGAGCTTTTTGACCTCCACCGCCTTGTCTCCGGGCAGAACCTCTGCGAGGACGTAGTCCACCCCAAGGGCTCTCCCTATCGCCTCGGCCGTTCTCCTGTTGTCACCGGTTATCATGCCGACCTTCTTGCCCATCCTGTGGAGCTCCTCAATGGCCTCCTTTGCTCCGTCTTTTATTGTGTCCGCTATGCCGATTACGCCCTCAACGTTACCGTCCACAGCGACCACTATAGCAGTTTTTGCTTCGTTTTCAAGTCTAGTGAGGAAGTCCTCTATTCCGGTGATATCGATGCCGTTCTCTGCCATGAGCTTCCTGTTTCCCGCCAGTACCTCCTTCCCACCAACAACCGCCCTAACGCCCTTGCTGGTTATCGCCTCGAACTCCTCCGGCTCCTCAAGCTCAAGGCCGAGTTCCTGGGCCTTCCTCACGATAGCTTCGCCAAGTGGGTGCTCGGAGCGCTTCTCCACCGAGGCAACGAGCCTTATGAGATCCTTCTCGTCCATGCCAAAGGTTATTACGTCGGTCACTTCAGGCTTGCCCTTTGTGAGCGTTCCGGTCTTGTCGAAGAGCACGACGGTGGCTTTCCTCGCTATCTCAAGCACTTCCCCGTTCTTGATGAGTATCCCCATCTCGGCACCTTTGCCCATTCCAACCGTCAAAGCGGTCGGCGTTGCAAGGCCGAAGGCGCAGGGGCAGGCTATTACCAGGACACTGAGGAGGGTTGTAAAGGAGAAGAGCACTGGCTCACCGGCCACGAAGTACCAGTAGGCGAAGGAGAGTAGCGCGATTGTGAGGACGGCGGGTATGAAGTAGGAAACTATCGCGTCGGCGAGCTTCTGTATCGGCGGCTTCGTGTTCTGGGCCTCCTCAACGAGCCTTATAATCTGTGCCAGAACGGTATCCCTGCCGACGCGCTTTGCCTCTACCCTGAGCACTGAGTTCCTATTTACAGTCCCCCCTATAACCTCGTCCCCGGCCTTTTTGAGATTCGGAACCGGCTCTCCGGTTATCATGGACTCGTCCACGTAGCCTTCACCATCGAGCACGATACCATCAACGGGAACCCTCTCTCCAGGCTTCACTATCACGATGTCCCCAACTTTGACGTCACTTATCGGAACCTCAATCTCCTCGCCGTTCCTTATCACTGTGGCCTTCTTCGCCTGAAGCCCCATGAGCTTCTTGATAGCCTCGCTCGTTCTCCCCTTGGCCCTCGTTTCGAGGTACCTGCCGAGGAGCAGGAAGGCCATGAGCAGGACGCTGGCCTCGTAGAAGTTGAAGTCCTCCGGGATGACCCCTACCGTTGCGAGGACGCTCGCAAGGTAGGCCGAACCTATGCCCAGGGAGTACATGACCTCCATGCTGAGGGTTTTATGCTTGAGCGAGCCCCAGGCTTTGCCAAATATCTCCCTGCCAGCGTAGGCTATCGCAACGGTGGACAGGATGAACTGGATGGGCATGGGGTACGGGATTTCAAAGCCGAAGCGCCCGGCCTGCATGGAGGTGAAGAGGACTATCCCTATTCCCCACGCGACGCCGAGCTTCTTCTTCATGTTGCGGAGATGCCTCTCCCGCAGCTCCCTCTCAAGGTCGTGGGTTTCCTCGCCCTCAACACCGATGAACTGGTAGCCAACTTCTTCAATGGCTTTTTTGATGTCATCAGTAGTTACGAGGCCAGGGTCGTAGCTCACCCTGGCACTTTCGGTTCCCAGGTTGACGCTCACGTCCAGAACGCCGGGCACTTCCCCGAGCGCGGCCTCTATGGTCCTGGCACACATCGCGCACGTCATTCCACCTATCTTAATCACCGCTTCCCTCCGCTCTCTAACTACTTCATAGCCCAGCTCCTCGATGGTGGCTATAATTCTGTTCAACCCAACCCTGGATTCATCGAATTTAACGTGGACGTTCTCTGAGTTCAAATTAGCCCTGGCTTCCTTCACTCCAGGAAGTTCTTTCAGGGCCCTCTCTATGGTTTTAACACACATGGCACAGGTCATGCCGTTAACCTTCAACGTAAGCTCCATTTCTTCCACCGTTACTTACTATGCTTGAGGACTTATGGGGATTATTTTTTACAATCTGAAAAGCTCAACCAGAGAATTTTTATAGTTTGAAGGAGATACCTCAGCCCGGTGAAGTTGAATGAAGATAGACGACCTGGACTTGAAGCTCATCTATCTGCTGATGGACAACTCCCGGCTGAGCATCTCAGAGCTTGCGGAAAGGCTCGGTGTCAGCAGGCCGACCGTCAAGTCCCGGCTTGAAAAGCTTGAAAGGGAAGGAATAATCGAGAAGTACACCGTAAAGCTCAATCCACAGCTTTTCAGGGCGCACAACGTCGTTGCGCTGATAGTAAAGACGGACGAGCCAGATAAGATGAAGGAGTTCGAAGAGATCATCGAAATAAACCGCTTCACGAGCAGGAAGTACCTCATAAAAATAGCCGTTGAGAACATGGAGGAGCTGAGAAAGGTCATAGAGGGTGCAGGGTTCGAGGTTATCGAGATAATGCCCATTCTCGAAAGCGTAGAGCGCCCCAGTCCTCCAAGGGTCAAGGTTCCCTTCAAGTGCGACTACTGCGGCAAGGAGATAGTGGGAGAGCCCATCGTGTATAAGTACCACAACAGGGTTTACTTCTTCTGTTGCCCGACCTGCCTGAGGGAGTTCAAGAAGACGAGGGAGAACATAGAAAAATTCAAGCTAAAAGAGGAGGTAAAAGGAAAAGCGGGAAGCTGAGGACTCACTCGTCCTCCTCGATTCCCATGGCTTCCTCACAGGCTTCGTGCCTCTCCCTCCAGCCGTCGCCCATGTACTTGGTCATGTAGTCTTCCATGGCAGACTCCATCTCATCGTGCATCTCAATGAGGTTGCCATCCCCCATGTGCTCCTCCATTTCCGCGTACATCTCATCATCCATCATGCCGTGCATGCCGTAGCCCATCATACCACCGTGCATGTAACCGCCCATGGGGCCAAATCCCCAGCGCGTGCCGGTTCTTTCGGTTGTCTCGAATCCCCCCGTATGGGCCATTCCAAGCGGAAGGGCTATGAGCGCTCCGATGAGGAGCCCGATAAACAGGGACTTCCACTCCATTTTGCATCACCTCGAATTTTGTTTTCCATATACGCATTCGCCCGGCGGGATATAGGGCTTATTGCTCACATTCTGGAAATTCAAACCCCGAAAATTTTCGGAAAGGAAACCATAATTACAAAGAAAGCTGAAAAAATGAGAGGTACTCATCCCCCAAGGAGCTTCCTCCGTCGCTTCTCGTATTCCTCGTCGTCTATTTCGCCCCGTGCGTACTTCTCATCGAGTATCTCCAGGGCGCTCTTCTTGCTTCCCCCAGAGCCCTGCTCAACCAGCCATTTAATGAACCAGACTA
>Ga0256840_1000001_pt1 | contig 186792 bp, 191 predicted proteins | sample 355202metaG_FD_185969 | JGI IMG/M metagenome (GOLD analysis project Ga0256840, IMG submission 185969) | Hydrothermal vent microbial communities from Mid Atlantic Ridge, Atlantic Ocean - 355-202 | ecosystem: Environmental > Aquatic > Marine > Hydrothermal vents | place: Atlantic Ocean: Mid... | reverse complement strand
CTATAGCACGAGAAGCATTACCCCCCCCTACCATTGCATTTGCTGCTAAAGCTTCATTGAGTCCATCTTTTTTTTCAAAATATTTCAATATAAAATAAACTGCACCAGGTAATGTTCCTTCAGTTGGACTTGCTTTACCAACCCTAACAGGCTCTGAGCGACCAATGTCCCATAACTTAGCCATAGAAGTCAAGGCTAAGTCATCTGAAAACTTTTCATTATGCAGTGAGCCATTAACATCTGCTTCTTCTTTAACTTTTTGTATAGCTTGAGAAACTTTGTTTTGTATAAATGAACTCATACCTTCTGCTATATTTTGTATAGCATCGCGAGGGGATTCTCCCCCAATAACTCTAAAAGTCACCCTAGCAAAAAATTCTCCACCAGACAAAGCCTCTTCACTTCTATGCGTAAACATTGCTTTCCTAGAAACAGATGCTATCTCTTCTTCTGTGTCGTAGTAAGCATAAGCAGCAGCGTGACGAATAGCCATTGCATTGGAGATGCCACCTAAACTCTCTAGTGGTACATTTTGCTGTATCTGTCCATAAGTTTCTTTTGTCATAGTACATATCCAAGAACCCCAACCATTCTCAAACCTATGTTTCCAATGTGGTATAAGTTCTTGTACATCAAACTCTCGAGATGGCTCAGCAGTAGCTGCTAAATGTTCAAGTACAAGGATGTTATAATCACCATAGTCAGTAGTACCACCTGCTTTTTTCCCAGGATGATAATTTCTCTCACCCCAGCCTATACCATGTGTAACTCCACCCATCATTTCACCAGGTGACATAAACTTTTGTATTGGTTTTTTTCCATACGCTTCATATATCTTCTTAGCATCATACTCATAGTGAGAGCCTAAACATAGTGCATCACCAACTATCGCACCATAGAAGGCACCCTTTATAGCTTCTTTTTTATCAAAATTGTGCATATTTATCCAACTTATAAATTTTAGGTAAGTGTAGCCAAGGAAATATCTACTTAAGCTAGATAATTTAGAATAGCTTATAATTTTAAGGATATATTTTTGCTATAATCTAAGCACAAATATATGGAGTAGTAAAATGTTTAAGTATTCATATGAAGAGGTTCAAGAAGCTGTTGAATTATTTGGTCTCATCGGACTTGAAACAAAAAATGACATTAAAAAAAAGTATTTACTACTCTCAAAAGAATTCCACCCAGATAAAGATGGAGGCTCTACCCAAAAATTCCAAGAGATAACTAATGCAAACAATATCCTCATGGAATATGCAGATAGTTACAAGTTTAGATTTACAAAAGAAGAGTTTAAAAATCAGCATCCATTTTCAAAGATAGGAAATAATGATGCTATTTATAGAGGTGACTAAACGAAGTAAAGTTAGTTATTTTTTCGTAAAGTTCCATCAAGCATCTTCTTCTCCTACTAGTTCCTCTAAAAGTTTTGTTTGTTTTTTTGCTTCTTCTAATCGTTGTCTATTGATAACAAAAGAATCAAGGGCTAGTATCATAAAAAAAGTTGTAAAGATATACACAAGTGTTAAAAAGATTGTAGTGGGAAGTCCTAGAAACATAAAGCTTCTAAAAGTTATAAGAGCACCAAAAAGGACGATAGCCCATGATGCTCCAAGTAAAAAGCTTATAATTCTATCGAATTTATCTTGAAGCATAAGGGAGTTTTAGTGGTCGTCTACAGCTACTGCACCACCAAGGTATACGTACGTTAGCATCATGAAGATAAAAGCTTGTAAGAATGCCATGAAAGTCAAAAGTGCAAATGGAATCATTGGTAGTACCCAAGGAGCAAGCATTAAAATTACCATCAAGAACATATCATCACCTTTTACATTTCCAAACAAACGAAAAGATAAAGAAACAAGTCTTGAGAAGTGAGAAACTATCTCAATAGGGAACATTAACCAGTATAACCACCAAACAGGTCCAAGAAAATGTTTAAAATACTTAATAACACCTTGCTCTTTGATCCCGATGTAGTTATAGTAAATAAATACTGAAACAGCTAAAGTAAATGCAAACTCTAAAAATGCTGTTGGAGCTTCAAAACCTGGAATAACACCTATGAGGTTAGCAATACCAACAAAGAGACCAATAGTAGCAACTAGAGGAAGGAAACGACGAGCTTGTTCTTTACCCATAACATCAGTTCCCATCTTAAGAACACCACTGATATATGCTTCCATAACATTTTGAGTCCCAGTTGGAACCATTTTAAGATTACCCATAGCCATTCTAACTAGCATTAAGGCAATACCAGCAGATAATAGCATGTGTGCCATATAGATAACCATTTTATAAGTTTCAGGATTACCATGATGAGAAACTCCAAACATAGCACCTATAAATGTAAACAATTCTGGCATAAAAAAACTCCCGTATATATTAATTGGCGCAATTATAATCAAATAATTGTTAAAGGCTCTTTAATTTTATACCAGACTGCATAAAGTAAGGGTACATATACAAGATTTAGTACTGTAGCCCATGCAATTCCAAAACCTAAAGAGATTGCCATTGGTTGTAATATCATTGCTTGACCTGAGGCAAAAAAGATAAGAGTAGACAAACCAAGAACAGTAGTTATAGATGTCAATAAAATCGGTCTTAATCTCGTCTTAGCAAGACGCATAAGTTCTTCTGTATTAGTAGCTCTTCTTATAAAGCTCACCATTATAAGCCCATCGTTAACCACTACTCCAGCAAGACCAACTATACCTATCATCCCTGTCATTGTTAAGTTGATTCCCATAATGAGGTGCCCTAAATAAACACCCATCAAGACTAAAGGAATTGTACTTATAACTATGAGAGATTTTTTAATAGAATCAAATAACCATACTAAAGTTATAAAAATTAAAAATATTGCAATAAGTGCTGACTGCATCATCTCTTTTTTATTTTTGGCATTCTCTTTTTCTTCACCTTTTATATCAAGAACAAAGCCATCTTTTCTTAACTTTTTGAAGACTGGTTGAAGTTTTTGCATCACTTCTGAGGAAGTTACCATTTTTTTATCTGTAGAGGCAAAAACGGTACGAATTCTCACGCCATCCTCTTTTTTAAGTGTTACAAAGCCTTGTCTATATATAAAATCACATACCTCATTTAAAGCTATATACTGCGATGATGATGGGATTTGGACCTCTACTGTATCTATAGAGTGCAAGGACTCTTTAATGTCACTTTGTATCTTTATGCGAATGAGACCATTCTCATTAAACATTTTTCCATACTCACCCTTTAAAAAATACGCCCTTAGTTCTGCAGAAATCAACTCCTCATTGAACCCTAACTCTTGTCCATATCTGTTCACACGAAGCTTTAACTCTTTTTCTCCAATGTTAGCATCATTGGCAACATTGAAAATACCTTTTATCTTTTTAAGTTCATTGGTTAAGTAATTCACACCATCTAAAATATTCTTTGAACTTTTTGTGCTTAAACTTACTTCTATATCATTAGCGACTATTCCTGCACCAGGAACCTTCACCACTAACTCTTCAAACAATGGCTTAGAATCAACCTGCATCTTTTCAAATGGTGCTGTAATCTTTTTTAACTCTTCAGCAATAGAACGTGCACTTCTTTGTCTTGTGAGTATATCTGCATCGTATTCTAAAGAGAGTATAGGGCTTATATACTTATTAAAAAAGTTATCAGGAGCTCTTTCATGTAAGTCTATAAAGATATGAAACATATGCTCCCCAATATCAACTCTGTTTTTAGCATCCATTTTAAAGCCGATAACACTTGTTATAGAGGACATATCTTTGTCATCAATAGTGCCTAAAAGTTTTTTTTCTAGTTGCGTAACTATAACTTCTGTATCTTCAAGGTCATTGTTGATATTTACCTTTCCATATACGTATATTTGGGTAGTATCAAAGTCTGGAAAAAGCTGAAATTTAGAGTTTTTTATCAACACTCCTGTTATTAAGAAAATCGCACTCACTATCACTATAAGCGATGTTTTTTTTCTTTTAAATACAAAGTGCAAGGCTGTATCATGCCAAGCATAAAGCTTATTCCAGAGTCGCGCTGTATAATCAGTAGATTCTTTTACACGTAAAAAATCTTTTGCATGAAGTGGTAAAAAGTAAAAAGCTTCAAATAAGGAAGAGAGTAACAAAACAGTAATCATAATAGGGATGATTTTTATAAACATACCCATCTCTCCACTCAACAAAAGCATCGGCAAAAATGCAAATACCGTTGTTAAAGTTGCAGTTAAAACTGCCGGGAACATCTCCGTAGCTCCAACTATAGCAGCCTCTCGTCTATCCATCCCCTCTTCCATATGTCTATAGATATTTTCAGCTACAACTATAGCCTCATCTACAAGCATTCCTAAGGCTATGAGTGCCCCTAAAAGTGAGAGCATGTTGATAGAATCACCCATAAGTTCTGTAGCGATTAGACCTATCATAAAACTCATAGGGATTCCAACAGCAACAACCATAGCAATTCCACGATTTATAAAAATCAACATCGCTAAAAACACAAGCATCAAACCAAATATGATGTTTGAAAAAACTACATTAAGACGATTCTTAATCCAGATAGAGGTATCTGTATATATTTCATACTTGACATCAGGGTGCTTTAACCTACTTTGCTTAAGAACTTTTCGTATCTCTTTGACAAGAGAAATGGCATTTCCTTGCTTTGATTTTGTTACATTAAGAGAGATGTTTCGCATACCATTATAGTGAGAAAGCTCCGCTTCATCGCTAAGCTCAAAAGAGACATCTGCGACATCACCTATACGCACCCTAGTATCTCCAACACTAATGATAGTATTTGCTACATCCTCTTTTGTCTTTTCACCATTAAATGTAGAGATGTAAAGATGTGAGCCTTTTTCATCTATCGTACCAATGGGAAAAATAGAGCTTATATTTTTTAAGGCACTTACAACTAAGGAAGGTTTTAAGTTATATGCTTTTATTTTTTGATTATTGAGACTTATAACTAGCTCATCTTCTGCATCCCCACGAATTTTTATTTCGCTCAAGTCAGGTATTTCACTTAGTTTACTTTTGAGCTCATCCGCTAAGAGCAAAAGTTTTTTCTTCTGTATATCTCCAGCCAAAGCGATAAGGACAAGAGGAAATGAATGAAGTTTTATCTTAGCTATTGGATCAGCCATATCAAAAGGCAAATCTCTTTTAACTGTGTTTAAGATATCTTTTACTTCATTTAAAACTAAAATATTGTCACTACCAGGCTTTATGTCAATAAAGATAGAAAAAGAACCATTTTTAATGGTAGTTCGTACTGTGTCTAATTCATCAATATTTTTTAAATCATCTTCTATGGTTTTAACAACCATCTTGTCAAGAACATCAGCACTTGTTCCAACATAAGCACCATTGATGGTTATCTTATCCATATTCATTGGTGGAAATATCTCTTTAGGTATGTTTATATATGCAAAGATTGAAAGCATAGTTATAAATATAAGTAAGATATGATTTAAAAGTGGTTTATCTATCGCAAATTCTAAAAAACGTCTAATCATAAAAGAGTGTGTCCAATACTTGATTTTTATACTTTATAGCTTCCACTGAAGCCCCTATCACTTTATTTTCTTCTTTTAAGGTATCGTATTCTATTTTGAGTTTAGCTATCTCTCTACTCTTAAAGTATATCTGTTGCGTTAAATAAATCTTTGGAAATAAAATACCAAACACTAAGACAATTCCAGATAAAAGAAAAAACAGATAGGTTATATCCAACTTTTTTTTAGGTGCTAAAACTTCATCTACCTCACCTAAGAGTTCATCTTTCCCTACATTCATATATGCATCTCAAATATTCTCAATTTTGCACTTCTGCTTCTAGGATTTTGTTTGAGTTCATCCTCTTGGGCAGTTATTGGTTTTTTTGTGATAATTTTGCCAAGAGAGTGATTGTTTCCACATGTACACCTCATAGCCTCACTTGGACATATACAGGATGCAGCCCACGAAGCAAAAGTCTTTTTTACAATTCTATCTTCAAGAGAATGAAAAGAGATGATTGCTATTTTCGCATTTTTAAACTGTGCATTTTTAAGAGCACCTAGTAAATTTTTCAACTCACCAAGCTCATCATTCACCTCAATGCGAATCGCTTGCATAAGTAGTGTTGCAGGATTCGTTTTTTTACCCTTAGGTAGATGTGGCTTAAGGTATTCACTTAACTCTCTAGCTGAATGAAACGGTCTGCCATCTATGATGCTAAGTGCTATTTTTTTATAGTTTCTCAGTTCACCATACTCTAACAATACCCTTTGCAACTCTTTACTTGAATACTCATTAACCACTTCCAAGGCACTTAGCGGTGCATTTTTATCCATTCTCATATCTAAATTATCACTATCAAACGAGAAACCTCTTGTTTTTTCATCTAATTGTAGTGAGGATACACCAATATCTGCTAATACAACCTTTATATCAGACATATCGTACTCAGCTATCACATCATGAATAACTTTAGAAAATCTACCCTTCTTAATATCTATTCTCTTTTTAAATGGCTCTAATCTTTGCGTGGAAAATTCGATAGCTGTAGTGTCTTGGTCTATGCCTATTAGCTTAGCATCATGAGTTGCCTCTAGCATCATGGATGAGTGTCCACCATAACCCAATGTACAATCAACGATGATTCCATCATCTACACCTTTAACAATATCTATAACTTCACGATATAAAACTGGGATATGTGGGATATCTTGCACGCAAACTCTTTTTTAATACAATTATACATTAAATAAGTAATACATAATAAATTAATCTTCAATTTGGAATTGATAGTGTATTATTAAAGAAAAAAAAAGAAATATACTATGAAATACATTTTACTCATCACGCTACTTTTAAACTCACTCTTATTTGCTACTTCGCAAGTTGTTTTAGGAACATATTCAACAAACAAAGCTGCCATAGATGTAAAATCTCAAATAGACACTATTATCTCCAAAGATTTTCGTTTTAAGAAATTTTTAGTAAAGAATAGTATTCAAAGCATTGTCAAAGAAAAGGGTAAATACTTCATTGTAGCCTTAGAACCTATTAACGATATAGTAACACAACATGCAATTTTAAATAGAATCCAAAAAACGCAATTTAAAGATGCCTATGTACTTCAAATAAAACAACCTCTCCACGAAGAAGTTATAGCAGATGAAGAAGATTTATTATTAGAAGAAGAACCAGAAATTGAAGAAATTAGAGTACCTAAAACGAACATTCCAAGAATAAGAACACACAAACAACAAAATATGCTAGATATATACTTTAATGAGATAATGGCGACTATAGCTATACTCATTTTATCTATCATCTATCTCATCATAAAAAGAAGACAACATACTACAAATGAATATAGTGAAGTAAAGCTTTCATCAAAACAAGAAACTCCCCCAGTCGAAGAAACGTACAAACCCGATGATGAGCCTAGAAATGAAAACGAAAATGTATATGCCATGCAAGAAAATAATGAAATTGTGTATGATGCTTTAGATGACCTTGCAAAAAAACAGAAAGATGAAAAAAAAGAAGCTATTAAGAATATCATCACTATATCTATAACATCAAACGTAGCTAAAAAACAAGTACCTAGGCACAGCAAAATCACTAAAAATGACTTCAAACACTTCAAGGGTACAAGAATAATGATAGCCGAAGACAACATCATTAACCAAAAAGTCATTAATGGGCTTTTATCAGATTCTATGATGGATATTGTGACAGTTGATGATGGACAAGAAGTTTTAAATTTTCTAGAAAAGGACAGTAACTTTTCAATCATACTTATGGATGCACATATGCCCAACATGGATGGTTACGAGGCAACAAGACGTATACGCTCTAATCCAAACTATTCTCATATCACCGTTATAGCTCTTAGTGGTGATACTGCAAGCGATGACATTAAGAACATGAAAAGTGTTGGTATGCAAGAGCATCTTGAAAAACCACTTAAGATGGACCCTCTTTATGATATCTTATACGCATATTCAAGTCCTCAAAATAGTTCTCAAGAATTAAATCCCGCACTATCAATAGAAGATGGATTAAAAGTATGTGGTGGTGACGAAAAATTTTATAAGGAGATATTGAGTGATTTTATCAAAGATAACTCTAGTACTATGGACGATATTGACAAACTACTTCAAAACAAAGAGTTTACTAAGGCACAAGAGTTTTTACTTGACTTGATGGGAGTTGCAGCAAATATTGGAGCTACAAGAATTCAAGAGTTATCACAAGAGCTTAGAACATCACTTAATCATCCTGAAGATAAGAAATATATCAATATTTTTCAAGACTTTACTAGAAATTATGCCGCTTTAGAAAAAGAGGTGCAAGAGTATCTGTAACTCTTAAGCACCACCACCTAATGCTTTTTTTACATTATCATTTGCCATAGTGATATTCCATTCTGGTTCCCAAACAACTTCAACTACTACTTCATTTATATCTTTCATACGTTCAACAGATTCTTTTACCCACTGTTGTATCATCTGATGCATTGGACATGCTTTTGTAGATAAAGTCATAGTTACATGGACATTACCTTCATCATTACATACAGCATCATAGATTAGGCCCATTTCTACTAGGTTAAAACCCACTTCAGGATCTATAACTGTTGATATCGCTAAAAAAAGCTCCTCTTTTGAATAAAGTGCATCCTCATTTGTTGAGTTTTGTAGTTCTTTACGGCGTGAAATATTATCCATTTTCTAATCCTTGCTTAAAATTTATCATATAGAGTATCGTTCGAATAAAAGCTAAAGCACCAAATGTTAAAAATGATGCCCCTGCTTTTATCATCATATCATTTTGAAATACTATAGCTAAGGTTATAGTCAAGACTCCAAAAACACTAAAAGTGAGTTGCGCATGAGAACTTTGTTTTGGCAACATATCTGCAAGCATAGGTACTTTTTGTTTGCCTACAAGGGGCGAATAGCGCTCAAACCATACTAGAAATGGAACAATTTTATACATATGTCCAGTTATTGCAAAACCAAAGAAACCAAAGAAAAAAAGCCAGGCCGATGCTAAGAGTAAAGTTTCTTTTTCACTTACAACATAAACAACAGCCAAAACTAAAGAGGCTAACATAGAGAGATATGCAAAGATAATAGACTTTGCATAAATATCATTTTCTTTTCTCGCTCTTGTTTTATAAATCTTATATACCAAATAAAAATATACTACTAAAGAGATACTCGCAAAAGTATATCCGCTGTACTTTATGATGCTAAAGTTTACAAAGGAAGATATAACTATCAAGATAACAGCTAAACTCATGAGACTCAGTGCTCCGTAAAGAGGCTTCTTACTAAAACCATGAGAGAGTCCAAACATAGGCAATAAAACAGTAGAAAGCCCCATAAGTGTGATAGAAATATACCCACCTATCACCAAAAAAACATGCGCACCTAAAAAAGCCTGGATATCTATGTTCAAAATACCAGCATAGCCAAGTGCCATCACAAGACCAAATATGATGCCAAAAAATAAAAAACTATTTGAAATAAAAATACTACCCATTACAACATTAAATTTTTTTACCTTTTTCATAGTTGCAAAAATCTCAAATACAAATATCATCATCGCAACTAGGACTATAGTTCCACCATAAGGTAGTAAAGCAGGAAGATATAAAAAACCAAACACCATCATAAGTGTTCCAATGCCAAGAAGTGGCCATATAGCATAGAACAACTCAACTGCCGCATGCCCTACTTCCAAAACAACAGGGACCAACTGAGCCATTGCTCCAAATATTACCATCATTACAAAACCAAGTAAAAAAAGGTGTATAAAACTTAAAACTTTTATATCTAAGTGATGAAAGTTTTCGACACTAAACCCAAAAAGATACAGTGTACTGATGAGATAAAACAAAGCACCTATAATAAAAAAAGGCGATATGAGCTTAAATGGTGGTGCAAAATCTTGTGATATTTGAAACATTATAACCTCTACTTGATGTGTATCAAAACTTTCTAAATTTAATATTTGTACAATTATAGTAATAAAACAACAACCTAGGATTGATATGCCTCAACGAATCATCATAATACTCTTATTTAGTTTTCTTAGTCTCATTGCAAATGAAAGTGCACTGAAGGCTTATAAAAATAAAGACTACAAAAAAGCTTTTCATCTTTATGAACTTTCTGCAAAAAACGGGGATTCTCTTTCACAAAGTGCTTTAAGTTTTTTATATTTTAATGGTGTGGGAGTTCAAAAAAATGACACATTAGGTCTAAAGTGGCTTATAAAATCTGCGAATAACTTAAACTATACTGCTCAATATGACTTAGGAATGTACTACCTTCAAGGTCGTTATGTCAAACAAGATTATAAAAATGCTTCTACTTGGCTAGAGAGTGCTAGTTCACATGGAAATAAGGATGCTCAATATAACCTTGCACTAATGTATTACAATGGTCAAGGTGTAGATTCAAATGTAACTAAGAGTGCTTTTTTATTAAGTGAAGCAGCCTATAATGGTCATGAAAAAGCAAAATCAAATATTGGCCGTATCTATATGCAACTTTTAAAATTTGATAAAGCAATTTTTTGGTTAAAAATCAATGCTAACGATGGAGATACGCAAGCTTATTATTTATTAGCTGAAATATACATAGAAAAAGAAGATTTCAAAAATGCAGCCTTTTGGGCTAAAAAATCTATTAGCAAAAACAATCCAGATGCACAAGTACTTTGGGATAAGTATAAATTAGATAAATATGAATAAAGCCAGAGTAGGGTCTGGCTTTATATCTTACTTTGAACCGATAGGTTATTAAAAGTATAGCAATAAACTTTGTCAAAATTTGTCAAACAGAAACTATCTTATATCCAGCTCCATAAACATTTTTAATGACATCCTTTGGTAATTTCGTTCGTACTCTTTTCATTAAAGAAGTAACAGAGTCTGCTGAAAACTCTTTCGTTTCATTATCTTTATATATAGTATAAAAAATCGATTCCGCTGAAACTGCTTGATTTGCTTTTAAACAAAGTAACTTTAAAAGCAATGTTTCTCTTGCCTTAAGTAAAACCTGCTCTCCGTCATCCCACAGAGTATCTGTAGCGTTATCCCAGTATACATTTTTTTGTATATAGATACGTTTAGAAATTTTTCGTACATTTTCAACACTCTCAAAAAGTACCGATTTTAATTTATCTGTTTTTATTGGCTTTATTAGATATGTTTCAAGGTGTAACTCTACTGCACGGAGAAGTTTATCCTCTTCAGAGTGAGCACTCATTACGATTATTTTTGTTTCTTTATCCCGTTGCCTTATTTTTGATATTAATGTTAAACCATCCATTAAGGGCATATTGATATCAGTTATTATTATGTCAGGATGTTTATCTAAGTAAATCATATAAGCTTCTTGACCATCCTTAGCAGCATATACTTTTAAAAAAAACAGTTGCAAATACTCTACAAGATACTCTCTTAATTCTCCCTCATCTTCTGCTAAAAGTATGGATATGTCTTTTATTATTTCATTTTTCATTTTTCATCTCTATAGTAAATTTTGCACCATTTTTTATATTGTGTGCACTTATTTTAGCACCCATATTATCTTCTATTATCATTCGAGCTATATATAAACCAAGCCCAGTCCCCATAGACTGATGCTTAGTAGTAAAATAAGGATCAAAAATTTTGGATAAATTAGCCTTTTCAATTCCACCACAGTCATCTATTATATTCAAAATAATCATATTATCAAGCTTTATTAAAGATATGTATATTGTTTTATTTTTGAGAATATTTTGAACTATCACATCCCTTATATTGGAGAGAATTGTTACTATCACTTGAACAAACTCATTTTTAAGTCCATACGCTTGCAATGACTCATCCAAATCTAAATGAACCTTGACATTAGAATCATGGGAGATGTTAAAACTAACTATATCTAAAGACTTGAGTATAGCTTGAGATATATTAAACATTATTTTATCTTTTTCTGGACGGTAATAATTTAAAAAGTCTTCGATTGTATCAGACATATAACTAATATGCTCTTGCATTTTATGCAGTTTTTCACTCACCTCTTCTTTACCTAAAACATTTACACTGTTTTTTTCATCCATAATAGCAACTACTGTATTCATTATAGCAAGAGGTTGTCTCCACTGATGCGCTATATTACCTATCATCTCCCCTATTTCTGCTCGTTTAGATTGTGCAAACAACTGACGATCTCTCTCTGCAATTGTTTTTTCTTTTATCTGTAACTCATCTATGGTATCAAGAAGTTCCCTGTTATACTTATCTTCTATATATAAACCACAGTCTAAATCTTTCATATCACAAATAAGTCCTGAGATGTACTCTCTTTTTATGATGGAACCATGTTGAGGGGCTATTAAGTTCATATCCAGAGCTTCTATCTTTTTAAGAGCATAATTAAATATATCTTTACTTGGCATATACTCTTGATGAAACTGTTTTGCTTTATCAAAATAGCTTTCATCCGCATAAAATTCCCAACTCTCTTCTATTCCACCAAAGATATCTCCAGAAAACAACGTTTTTGTTTGTGGTTCATAACTCACAAATGCACCAGGAGAATGGCAATAAGGTGTTGTTAAAAACTTGAGTTCTAATCCGGAAGAAGTTTGAAGTTTATTATCATGTTTATCTATTTCATAATACGAAGATGTTACAAGATAGTGCTTGATAAGTACGGACATTCTCGAGTGAGTTACTATTTGTAAGTCTTCTCTATCGATAAGTTTTTCTATGGCAGGAACTGCTGCAGCCAAATCTGGATCTTGATGATGTAAAATAATATATTTTATTGAGCCAATATCAATTATGGACTTTACTTTTTTGACTGTTTCATCAAACTCCAACATAGAACCTGGATCTATTAAGATTGATTCATTGCCATTTTTTATAAAATATGGATGACACTGAAAGGGATCATTTTCTAAGTGCATTCCCACCCAGAAAATATTTTTGGCAATCTCTCTAGGCATTGCCCTCAAACCATTTCAATTGATTTCTCAGTAGCACAACTTTTCCAACAACGATAAGTGCTGGAGTGGGTACATTTTTCGCTTTTTCAACTATATTTTCTAGAGTTCCCACAACAACACTTTGTTCTTTCGTTGTCCCTTTAGAAATCACAGCAACAGGGTAATCTGCATCTTTACCGATTTCCATAAGTTTAGCACTAATTTTAGGAAGATTATGAAGCCCCATTAAAAACACTATAGTATCATCTGTTTTAAAATTATCCCAAGGGATTTGGCTTACTTTTTTGTTTGGTGATTCATGCCCCGTAACTACTCTAAAACTCACAGCGACACCACGATGAGTAACAGGTATACCTGCATAAGCTGGAGCACTGATAGCCGACGTGATACCAGGAATGATATCAAACTTAACATCACGCTCTTGTAGATAAAGCGCTTCCTCTCCACCACGACCAAATACAAATGGATCACCACCTTTTAAACGAACAACATTTTCATACTTTATGGCATTTTGATAGATGACTTCATTTATCTCATCTTGAGGCATGATGTGACGTCCATCTTCTTTACCAACGTATACGAACTCACAGCCATTTTTAGCTTCTTCTAAAATTTCTGGATTAGCTAAACGGTCATAGATGATAACATCTGCTTCTTTTACAACACGTAAAGCTTTTACAGTCATTAATTCAATATCACCAGGACCAGCCCCTGTTAAATAAACTTTACCCATTATTCTTTTTCCTCATAAATAAATATACCCGATGGTTTTTTAATTTGAAATATTTCTCGTGACATATACCATTGTTTAGTATTTAAAACCACAACTTCATTAGCATCATTTACAGATATATAAAGATTTGGTCTACTTTTAGACCATCTAAGATGTAATACTTTACCATCAAATTCAAATCTTTTTATCACTTTTAAAGTTTTAGTATCTAGGATTTGAATCACAGGAAACTTCTTGCCGCTAAATGTAACTGCAACATATTTCTCATCTGGACTCAATGCTGAAAATACAGGTGTCCCCTCTATCTCAATATTTTGTATAAAATTAAAATCTTTATCATAAACTAAAATTTTGTTATCACCTACTGCTGGTATAAATATTTTATCTCCAGAGATTGACCAAAAACCAAAATGTGGCACTTTCATAACAGGTTGTCTATCACCTAAAAGAATATCAATCTTTTTAAACTCCATCTTATCTAAGTCAATAACACCAAAATGTTTAGAAGTAAAGAAACCTACTATATAGTTGTTATCTTTTATCATTGCGTCAAAAGGCATAACCCCTACATCTTCGAACTCTTTTTCTATTACAAAATGAGGTTTACCCTTACCTTTATTAGTATCTCTTAAAACAGTAAGTTTATCATTATCCATTTGAGCAAATATCAAATAATTTTTATATACTTTAATACCTACATTTTTACTTCCAGTGTCAAAAGACTGTAAAGGATTTAAATCACGGTCAAGGATATCTACACTTTTTTTAGCATAATTCGCAACAGCCAAATAATGTTTATTTATAGTAAAACCAATAGCAGAATCTGATGTTTTAAACTCTTTAATGATTTTTTCGCTACGTGGATCAAACTTGATGACATAACCATCACGACTTATTACATAACCATCATTCCCATCAAATTTTACAACACCGTGGTTCATATTATGCATACCTAAGATATGTGAACGTGTTATACCTTTTTCAATTACTGCTAGAGACTCACTTTCTCTCTCAACTACAAAAATCTTTTCATTTGTGTTTAACATAGCAAAAATTGGATTAATTGCTTTAGCACTTACACTACTGAACAATGATGCTAACAATGTAATCCCTACAAATACATATTTATTCATCTAATCTCTCTTTCTTCTTGAGTTAAGTAACACGATGGATCTTCACTCCATAAGTCACCAGTTATAGCATATGCACGAGCACGACTTCCACCATTACAAATATCAAGTTGCTCACAACTTGCACAAATTCCACTTATTTGACGTCTAGGATGTATTCTTAATTCATCCAAAAGCTCTCCACTTTGCCAAATATTACCAAAGTTTTCTTTGATTATATTTCCAACTGTTAGAGGGAAAAATGGGTCAGGTCTCACATCCCCTTCACTATTAATATTTAAAAGTTTACGTCCGGCAGAGTTTCCTCCCCAAGTCACAAGTCTATCTCGCATCTTTGATTTTAGTTCTGGATATTTTTCACCAAAAGTATTTAACAGAAGGATAGCATCCATCTCCATATTACCGGTAACAATCTCAATATCTCTACCAGTTTCATAATATTCAAAGGCTTTTTTAATTATAAATTCTACTGATTTTCTTCTTTGTTCTTTGCTTAAATCCATTTTTAAATTATCTAAGCCACGTCCAGAATAAACAAGATGTGATACATATATTTTTGGTATACTTTCTTTTTCTGCCAAATCAAATATATACTCTAAAGAGTCAATCGTCTCTTTAGTAATAGTAAAACGAATCCCAACCTTAGCACCAGTAGCATTAGCAAGTTGAACAGCTTTAAGTGTCTCTTTAAAAGCACCCTTGAGCCCTCGAAAATAATCATGCGTGGACTCATCACCATCTATAGATACACCAACATAGTTAAAAGTATCTACTATACGTTGTACATTACTCTTAGTGAAATATAGACCGTTACTTGAAAGATAAGTAATGATGCCATTTTCTTTACAAAAGTCAGCTATTTCAAACAAATCTTTTCGCGTAAGTGGTTCACCGCCTGAAAATATTATAAACTTAACACCATTTTCTTTCATCTCTAAAATTGTTTTTTTAATCTGCGAAGTTGTTAAAGTATCAACTTCATCTAAAGTGGATTTTGAATAACAATGCATACAAGATAAATTACAACGATTTGTAAAATTCCATATAGCAATGCTACCATCTAAAATTCTTTCTTTTTTATCTTCAACTACGGAAGATATTAGATTGCTTAACCTAAACATTATTTACCTTTATACGAAAGTATATACTCTGCTATAGAGTCTCTTTCTTTGTCATTAAGATTAAATTGAGTCATAACTGTTCTTTTATAACCAAAAGATTTATACATAGACTTAGGAGAAGCTATGTATGCTTCTATCTCTGCCTTCGTTCTCTTTGATGCTATTTCATTAAAGGGTGGTCCAAATGCCATTGCTGTTTGGTGATGACATCCCCAACAATAAGTTTCAAACACATTTTTACCATCAACTTGTGATGCATAAATATATGAATGTAAAAGGATAGTTAATAGTAAATATTTTTTCATTTATACTCTTTTATTTAAAGCGTTATTCTAACCAAAATATGCTTGAATAATAACTTATAAACTATTATAGATGAATAAAAATTCTAATCGCTTGTTTTTAGTCAAGAAACATAAATAAATATTAAAGAAAAAAATTAATTGATTGTTTTAAAGGAAAGCTCTCTCCCGAAGGAGAGAAGATTGGGTTATGCACCCGGGATTGTTTGTCTGTGTTCGATAGAGTAAGTAAAAGTTGGAGTTGTTAAACCTTTGATGTATTTAACAAATTTACCAGTTTTAGCTTCATATATACCAATACGTCCTGCATTCCACTCAGAAATCATAGTCCAATGACCGTGATTAGCTGGTTCAGCATGAAGGATTCTTGGAGTAATTGCTTTACCTTTAGCATCTTTAACAGTTGGAACATTCCATTTGTAAAGAACTTTATGAGTTACAGGGTCTATAATAGTACCTTTAGATGTACCAACAGTAAGAATTCTATCTACTTCTAAAGTTTGCTTGTTAATTAAGTAAACTTTATTCCAGTTAGAAGATCCACCAAGTACATTATCTGCCCATAAGAAAGGAGTATGCTCAGATGTACCAATAAAAAGTCCACCACCAGCAGTAGGAATTTGACGAATTACATCAAAGTTATCATCCCAGATAGTAACTTGACCAAGATTCATGTTAACAGTAGCACCAAGTTGTTGACCTAGACCTTCGTTAAAGAATGAAGAACCTTGACCTGGGTGCGGCTTAGCTGAAGGACCAGTATAGATTTTAGTAACTAAAGATTTAGTTTTAAAATCAACTACACCGATTACATCAGAACCTTGAGAAGCTTGGAATAAGTAACGTCCAATTTCTTTACCTTCATTTAAGAAACCATCATGAAGAATTTTACCAATATTTGGAATATCACCAACGATTGGAAAATTTGGTTTAGAATAATCTACGATATAAACATGACCAGCATCTTTAAGTGCAAATGCAATATAAGGACCATATGGAGTATCATAAATACCAGCTACACGTGAAGAACCGATGTTACCTTCAGTGTCAATAACAGATGAAGTTGGATAAACTTTTAATGGCTCAAGAGACATTGCGTCCATAAGGATTGCTCCACCTGGAACGTAGTTACCAGCCATTAGGTATTTACCATCTGGAGACACCGCTAGACCACGAGAATCAGAACCAACTTGAATCTGAGCAATTTTTTGTTGACCCGGAGTGTTAAGGTCAAACATTGTTACTAAACCTGAACGAGAGATTGAGTAAGCATAACGAGGTTGACGCTTGTTTGTAACTGTTACGTGAACAGCAAAACCAGCTGGGTGCTTAGATAAAACTTTACCTGAAGTACCATCAACAAATGCAACTCTTTCTGCATCTCTTTCTGTTACAAAACAGATATCAGTGTTTTTCTTAACGTCAACTGCATGTGGATACTTTTTGAAGAATTTCATTCTATCATTAAGTGGTTTCCACCCTTTTTTAACAGCTTCCATTGTAAGAACTGCCATTTTTTTACCTTTAAAATGTTGAATATAATCAACCATTTTATCAGCATCACCCTTAGTAAATTTTTCTTTAAATTCTGGCATTGCTGTACCAGGACGACCATTAAGAATTGTCTCAGCTAATTCATAAGCATTTTTCTTAGCTGTTACAGTTGGACGTAAATCTGAACCAACACCACCTTCGTGATTTGGACCGTGACAACCTTGACATTCTTTTTCAAATACTTTCTCAACATCCATGTTAGATGTTCCAGCAAATAGACCTGTAGATACTACTGCTAAAGCAGCAACTGATGTAACTAATTTATTTAATCTCATTTTCTTTCTCCTTCAAAAATAAAATAACAGCAAGGCCCCAATGGAGCCCTGCAACTAATATAGCTTAACTTTCTTGTTCTAAACGAGCTTTTTCTTGTTTGTAAATCCAAAGCATTGGAAGTACTATAATACTGTGTAGAAAAATCGTTAAAGTCATAGGACCTTGATTTAACCAACCGAAAAAACTTGGAACAACATCTGTAAATGGTTCAAACATAATATTCTCCTTATCTTTCGTGTACTGGGTTTTTACCAGTAGTTAATAAATCTTTAGCAAGTAGTGCAAAACCTAAGAACATTACGACACCCATGATGAGTCTCCAATCCATAGCTTGTGCAAACCACATACCTTGTTGACCATCAAAGTAACCTGCCCAAGTAGCACCCATTTGTGCACGAGATACAAGAACTTGAACGTAACCAGCGATAGTTAATGCCATAGTCATACCTAACATTCCACCAACCATTAAAGAGATTGACCAGATAGAAGCTTTAGTATGTTTTAGTACTTTAATACCATTTGATCCTTGAACAGCAAGATAGAACATTCCGATAAGGATAGTTGCATAAGCACCAAAGAACGCTAAGTGTCCGTGCGCTGATGTAAACTGTGTACCGTGAGTATAAAGGTTTACCTGTGGTAATGTGTGGAAGAATCCCCATATACCAGCACCTAAGAAGTTTCCAAATGCATTCATCCAGAACCATACAAAAGCAGGTTTATTTGCAACTACTGATTCATCAGAACCACCAGCAACTTTTTTCCCTTGTTGTTTACCCCAATCATACATAACGTGGATAAACATAGCTACAAGTGGTAACGGCTCTAGTGCACTAAATAATGCTCCAATTTCCCACCAGTACTCAGGTGTACCAATCCAGAAATAGTGATGTCCAATTCCAAGGATACCTGATCCAAATAGCATCGCTACTTCAATCCATAACCACATTTCAACAACTTTACGAGATGCTCCAATCATTTGAATAAGACCATAAGCAGCTATCGAACCAACGAAAACTTCCCAAGTAGCCTCAACCCATAAGTGAATTACCCACCACCACCAGTATTGGTCAAGTGTGATGTTGTCTGTAAAAAACATACCAGCTAAATAGAGACCAGCAAATGCAATCATATCTGCCATAAGAACTGTAACGATACCAGAACGGTTACCCTTCATACCTGTTAAGAATAGATTCCCAACAAAACCAAGTGCAACTACTACGATACCCCAGTCAGCCCAACGTGGTGCTTCAATATACTCACGACCTTCATGAATAAACCAAATAGAAGTCTCTGTTGCAGGTCCAACTTGAATAAATAAATATACTAATACAACTACTACAATAGCAGCTACAAAAATCCAGTATAATAATTTACCAACTTTGATACCAACAGTTTCGATTCCTGTTTCATCTGGTAAGAGATAATATACAGAACCAAACATTGCAAAAACCATCCATACAACAAGTGCATTAATGTGCAACATTCTAGCTACTGAAAAATCTAATAACTCAAATAAGAAACCTGGCATTACATACTGAATAGCTGCAACTAAACCAAATACTAATTGTGCGCCTAAAAGAATTGCAGCAAAAGTAAAATACCATGTTGCTAATTGTTTTGATTCGCTTCCGATTCCTGTAAATTTATTTGCCATTTACTGCTCCTTGCATTCTTCCAAAGTTTCTTGGGAAACCATTTGTATCAATTGATGACATATGTTTCAAGAAAGCAACTAAACCTTTAGCCTCTTCAGGAGTAATACCAAGATCTGGCATCATACGTGAGTGAGTTGGATAAGTTGATGGATGTTGTAAGAACTCAGCCATTGCTTCTTCTTTTGTACTTTTACCAGTCATCGCTTGCATAGTACCACCATCTTGCCATGCTGGGTCTAACCAAGCTTTAGTTAAATCTGGAGCATAATATGCACCATTTCCAAGAAGTGTATGACAATTCATACAGTTTTTAGTTTGAGAACCTAGTTTACCTAAGTGAAGTAAAGCACCAGCTTCTTCTTCTGAGTAATCATCTCTACCAAAAAACATTTCTTTTTCCCCAATTACTGGAACTTCGTGACCACGTTTTGTGCTCATTTCATAAGTAATTTTATAATTAATAACTGTAGGTCCTGGAACCCTTTTAGTTACGCCTGCTTGTAAATCTGCATCTGTACCCATTGCGATTTGACCTGCTGTGTCAAATGTTAACCAAATAAGTAGTACTGCTGCAAACCCTGTAATCCACGCTGCTGATCTTTGCCAGAAACGGTTATCACTCCATACGGATATCTTAGCCATGTGCCCTCCTAATCAATGTTCATTCTGTTGATGAACTTGATCTTGCATATAATAAACTGCATGTGGAAGTAATAATATTCCAAATGCAGCAACAACTAAAGCTTTTGCCGTAAATTCACCTACGTGCATTAAACTCCCCATCAAATACAAACAGTAAGCTGTTAATACCCAAAAAATATATGCTATTGGCATAGTCCATGTTTTAAGTAGTTCAACCTTCACTGCAGTATAAATACCGACATACAATCCTCCAAATACTAATACTAATCCAGAAGATACAAATATAGTTAAAAAATCATCTAAAGCAATATCTTGTCTCATAATTACTTGTTCAACCATGTTCGCTTCCTTTTTGAGTATTATCATTTTCAGATTCATTTGAAGTTTATAGTGATTTTGCTTTAATTTCGTTGACTTACATCAATTTATAAGTTTAATTTTTATTTTAAGGAGGGTTTAAAATTTAGTGTTACTTTTTGAAACGATAGAATCTCAAAAGCCTATTTTATGGGAATGTTGTCAAAAAAATGTCAATACACTCTATCAACTTTTTTTTTGCTTTATCTCAATTTTTTGATAATATTTTACGCATAGAAGAGTATTGCTGAAATACAAAAAGTTACAAAGATTGTTGCACTCACTACTATGTAGCGTTTTTTAGTTTCACCTAAATTATACTTATTATCTAGATATTCACCAAGTTTAATACCCGGGTATACTGTAAAAAGAAACATTGGAAAACACATTACAAGTATTATGACTATATCTGGCATCTCTCTCTTCTTTCTTATAAATTTGATTCACATCAATTTGTTTTAATTTATATTAGTATATCATAAACTAACTTTTAAATTTAAGGAATGTCAAATGAAAAAAATCATAGCTACTGCATTAATATCATCAGTTACTTTAATGCTTATTACAGGTTGTGGTGGTTCTGGACCATCATCTCATGATCCTAGTCTAAGTGAAAATGTATTATATGTAAATATACATAAAAATGAAAAACTAGAAAAAGCCATTTTAAAAGCTGGGGAAGCTTCTGGATGGACAATAACTAAGTTCAAAAGCAACTCAGTAATCGCTGAAAAAGTAGATGGGGACACTACTTATGCTTCAACATTAAAATTTAGTAATGGTCATATTGAATTTGAAAATGCCAAAGGCACTTCAGATGGTGATATTGATGATTTACGAGACGCGATAGAAGAAGCATGTAACGAAGAAACTACTCATTAATTAATTACACTTTAGAAGATGGGCTCTCAGCCTATCTGGTGTAATATTCCCTAAAATAGGGTTACATAGAAATAAATTATTATTATCTAGAAAGAATACTGCTGGATATTCTACTGTAAACAATGCTTCAATTGGATAAGATATTTTTTGATTTTTTGTAATAATTATTGATATATACTTTTTATTTATAGTGTTAATATATTCTTGGTTCATAAAAGTATTTATCAATATTTCCTTATTTATTGGTTTATCTTTTTCTATTAAAAATACCATTATATTTTTTGAGGACTTTACTGCTTGATGATGTGCTTCATCGTAGTTAGATTGCCAATATATACTGTTTGCTTGGGCATTCACTAGTATACACAATACAATGAGTATAAATTTCAAAAAATTATTTTTTTGGAGAATTTATCTGATAACTTTGCATAATAACTACCATCTCATATACAGATATTTTATCACCAGCCTCTTGAATAAGCGCATCAGTATTAGCAAATTTTCCTTGAACTGATTTTATTTTCTCATAACCACTTGGTTTTATCTCACTCATCGCGATGTTAATACTTCCTGCCCACATAATAAAAAGCATAAGCCAGATAGTTTTTTTTGCTCCCGTATATACACCAATAAAATGAAAACCTACACTTAAAATTATTGCAATTATTAATATGATTGTCAAACTCACTTGTTTACTACCTCTCCTCTTGGTTTTATCTCATGTTCACCTATATCACTAACCATTTTTTGACCAAACTCCATCACACCTAATGTTCCTACAAGCATTAAAAGAACTACTATTAAAAGAAAAATTAATGCCATAGAGTAACGCTTAAATATTTCTATCATTTAGGAACAATTCCGTTAAACTCTATACATCTAGATGTATGAAAATCTCTTTCATAATCATCATTTTTAAATTTATCACCCTCTAATCTCCAGCCTAGCTCTTTAGAAAGTAAAACTGACCTTGAAATTGTACGACGTAGTTTATTTTCACAGATAATAGTTTTACCTTCATTAAAAATTTCTTTTACGCCTTCCATTCTTGATGTTGTCATAAAGTAATGAAAGCTAATCATGATAACTAATAATCCACCAACACTCAGCATCCCTCTTTTAAAAGCAACTTTAGGCATAAAATCCCTAGTCGTAACAAATGCTGCAACACTTAAAATAAAAGCTCCAATAACGAGATATACAATCTCTAATTCAAAAAAAAGTTCCATTTATACTCCCTCACTATGTTTAGTTTCCCAAGCCTCAAAAGCAGGGGTAAAATACTCTATACGCACTTTTTTAAACTCCCGAGAACTATAAAGTGGCATATGAGATTTTGAATCTATCTCTTTTGACATCTCCTCTATAATACCGTTTGTTTCTTCTGTTGTTTTACCATGAACCATAGTAAAAAGGTTATAAGGCCAATTTGGATATTTTGGACGTAAGTAGCAGTGACTCACTGCACTAAATGAAGCTGCATTTGCACCTATCGCTTCACCTTTTTCACCTTCGTCAACATCCCAAACAACCATTGCATTTGCGTTAAATCCAGCTTTACGATGGTTAAGTATTGATGCAAACCTTCTCATCACTCCAGCAGCTTGAAGCTCACTAAGGATAGCAAAAAATTTACCGTATGTAATTCCAAGTTCATCTATTATCTTTTTAAAGGGCTCACTTATTATCTCTATGTCATACTGAGCCATGCGAACTATCTTATGATGTAAGTCAGTCATCTCTATATCAGTATGTTTTACTTTTTTTACACTCTCTTTTTTCTCATCTTTACCTGTTGTGTTTAACTTTACATTTATTTTAAAAAGTTTTAATGTTGGAAGCATGATGTAATCATCCGCTTGTGTAAGTTTTGCCAACAACTCTACTGTTTTCTCTAAACCCAGTTTAGAATCTGGTGCTACAGCCATAGTAAACCAGATATTAAACTCATGATTACGCTCATAGTTATGCGATATACCAGGATGAGAATTTAGAATCTTAACCGCAGCATTAATTTTTTCTGCTGGCATTTTAAATGCAACCAAGGAAGACTTATACCCCAATCTTTTCGTATCAAAAATTGCAGAAGTTTGACGGATAATCCCTGCTTTTTTTTGTTCTTGAAGTATCTCTAAAACTTCATTCTCACTAATTCCTAATTCACTAGCAATAGATTCAAAGGGTTTTGCAACTAATGGAAACTTTTTTTGTATTCTTGATAATATTTCGTCTTTCATATTTTCTCTTATAATAATTTTTTATTTGAGATTGATTGTAGTAGGTTTTACATTAATTCTATTTGATTTGTATCAATAGAGAGATACTTTAGCTTAGATATGATACTATTTCGCTTTAAAGGGTGATAAAAGGATAACGATGGCTTACTTTCCAGCATTTCTCAAGCTAGATAATAAAAAAATCCTCATAGTTGGTGGTGGGTATATTGCCCAAGAAAAACTAGAGCATCTTCTTGATTTTACTCAGGACATATCTTTAATTGCCTTAGAATATTCACAAGAGATGCTTAGCATCATAAAAGAAAACAACCTTCATTACGAGGTTCGTGCTTATAATAAAGGTGATATTAAAGAATATTCAGTAGTTATAGTTGCTGTAGATGACATACCGCTACAAGCAAATATATTTGATGAATCTAAACTCTATAATTGCTTATGCAACTCTGTTGATTCAGTAGATTATTGTGATTTTATTTTTCCATCGTATATAAAGAAAGATGATTTAACTATCGCAGTATCAACTTCTGGATCTTCACCTGCTATGGCAAAAAGAATTAGAATGTATCTTGAAGATACTATACCTAATAGCATAGGAAGTTTTTTACAAGAGATGAAAGAATTAAGAAAAACTTTACCAAAAGGTAAAGAACGAATGAAAATGCTTGATCTTAAAGCAAAAAACTATATACAAACTTGGAGTAATAAATGAGTGAAGAAAAAACAGAAATGAGTTTAGTAAAAAAGGCGTTTATATTTTCACTATTAAGTGCTTTTTTAGTGATGGGTGCTATATCCATGAAGCGTGCCCTACCTATTGCCAAAGAGGAACGAATTTACTTAGCTATCAAAGCATATAGTCCCTATAAACTTCAAAAACGAATAGGTGGACTAGAGATACTTGATACAAGATATGATACAAAAGAAAAACCTAGTTCTGCTGAAGTAATGCATAGACTTGATGAAGTAGAAGGACTTTGGGGAAAAGAACATCTTGTTATTGAAAATTCAACTGTTCTTGTTTATGATGAGAACAAAACTAAAACTATCGCTAAAATTGCGATTGAAACTAAAAAAGAAAGAGATTTCTTAAAAAAATTCTTTGGGATTTAGAGTAGTAGTTACTCTAAAATCTCAAATGCTTCTTCGATAGACTCAGATTTCCCTATAACAAACATATAAACAGCGGCATTAAGTTTTGCTAATTTTAAATACTCATCCGAGGGATTGTTAACTTGGTCTAGAGACTCTTCAAGACTTATATTTTCCCAAGATTTTGTATACGCCACTCCATAGAATGCAGGATCAACTATAATCTCTTGTACATTTTCATTTTGACTTATCCATAATCGCCCTTTTGAAAACAACTCAGGAGTGCCCTCATTTCCTTGAATAAGAGCAAATCGTTCATATCTACCCTTGTAGATTTCAACATATTTTTTCACATACGGTTTATGAAAAACACCTGTGATAGCTGCAGTTGACGAAGCTATACCAGGTAGTTTTTCTATCGTATTAAAACCTGTTCTGAGTGTTAAAGTCATTCGTAGGTCTGTGAGGTCATGAAGCTCTTTAAAAAAATCTTTACGGTCAAAAAAATATAAGTTCTCACTCAATGTAAGTTTATTACATATATCTTTTGTTGTTATTCCATCTTTAGCAGGTGTAAGTTCATCACCAATTACTACTAAATTCACTCCAGCCTTTTGTAATACTTTAGCTACAAGTGGAAATATATAAGGATTTCTTCTTTTACCATCAAATGGATAGCCTAATTCTAAAGAATTCTCCACCTTTGAGTGTTTCATCTTAGCATCACAGGCTTCTAATGCCCCACGAAACTCATCATTTGTCTCAGGTTTAAGTCGCCATCCAAGTAAAAATGCCGCTATCTGTTCACTTGGTACACTTTGCTCAAGTATCTGTGTCATCATATCTTTTGCTTCTTCGTGAGTTAAATCACGATTGCCTTTTGGTCCTGTCCCTACTGCGTGTAAATATTTGCTAAAAGTCATTATCTTATCTGTCCATTTCCATATATTTTAAATTTGTATGTTGTTAAACCCTCTATGCCCATAGGCCCTCGGGCGTGTAACTTGTTTGTACTTATACCAACTTCAGCACCAAAACCAAAGGCACCACCATCAGTAAATCGCGTAGATGCATTTACATATATGCACGCGGCATCTATAGAATTTAAAAATAATTCTGCAGCAGTTATATTTTCAGTAACTATCGCCTCTGAATGTCCAGAAGTAAACTTTACAATGTGTTCTATCGCACCTTCTACTCCATCTACTACTTTTATGTTGAGTATGTTTGCTAAATATTCAGTATCATAGTCTTCGTCAGTTGCATGAGTTATATCAATTATAGCTTGTGTTCTTGCACACCCTTTTAACTCAGTATGTGCTTTATCAAACTCTACTTTTAGTTTTAAGAGCGCTTCATCTGCTATGGCACTATCTACTAAAAGTGTCTCCATAGCATTACAAACACCTGGGCGTTGCACTTTCGCATTTAAGGCAATCGCTATGGCATTATCAAGTTTTGCATCTTTATCTATATAGGTATGACACTGCCCTTTATCATGCTTGACAACACTTACCGTTGCATTTTTACTTACATGATTTATGAGCCCTGCACCTCCACGAGGTATAATTAAGTCAACATACTTATCCATCTTAATGAGTTTATCAACACCCTCCCTTGAAGCATCTGGGATGAGTGAAATCATCTCTATTGGTAAGTTGTTTTTTGCTAAAATTGCTTGAAGAATTTTTGCTATCGCTTCATTCGAGTTTTGTGCCTCTTTTCCACCTTTTAAGACGCATACATTTGAGCTTTTAAAACAAAGTGCAGCTGTATCAGATGTGACATTTGGACGAGACTCATAAATGATACCAATAACCCCAATAGGGATACTAACTTTTTCTATCTTTAAATCATCCTCAGTTACCCAGCCATCTAAAACGCGTCCAACTGGCTCTTTTAGTGCAGATATCTCTTCAATCGCAACAGCCATAGCATCAATGCGACTTTCATCCAAAAGAAGTCTATCCATCAAAGCTGAACTTAGATTATTCTCTTTACCTGCTTGCATATCTAAGGCATTAGCTTCTATGAGGTTCATAGTATTACTACGTAGAGCCTCTGCCATCTCATTTAAAATTTTGTTTTTTTGTTTACCACTTAAAGCATTTAGAACTCTTGCGCTCTGTTTTGCTTTTGCTAAAAATTGTTCCATTCTTCTCTCCGTCTTTCTCAACTTGATTGGGAATCTAATAATGATGTTATAATATCATAGATTTAATTTATCAATAGACTTATTGCACAACTAAAACGTAGATTCCAAATCAAGTTTGGAATGACGGATAACACAATCAATCGTCATTCTGAACTTGATTCAGAATCTAGGTTGTGAATGAATTTAATATTACAAATAGGAAAACAATGAAAACTATAACTTTTATCGGCAATGGAAATATGGCTCTAAGCATCGCAAAGGGTTTAGTAGATGAGTATAAAATAGAAGTAGTCGGTAGAGATATGGAAAAACTAAACAAGTTTGAACAGTCATTAAATACTAAAATAGAAAAATATCTGATGGATGACTTCAACATAGAAGATAAAACTATAATGTTTTGTGTAAAACCTGCAAATGTTGAGAGTGTAGGAGTTAGACTGCAAGGAATGGCTAAGGTTGTCTACTCTGTATTAGCAGGGACATCACTTAAAAAACTCAAAGATAACCTAAATTCTGAAGCTATTGTTCGTGCTATGCCAAACTTAGCAGCGAGTGTCGGTCTCTCTATGACTACACTTACAGGTGACGAAGCTTATAAAGCTCAAGCACAAGAGTTATTTAACTCTATTGGAAATACGAGATGGCTTAGTAGCGAAAAAGAACTTGATATCGCCACTGCATTAGCTGGAAGTGGTCCTGCTTACTTAGCTCTCATAGCTGAAGCTTTGGCTGATGGCGCTGTAAAACAAGGACTCAAGCGAGACGATGCTATGGAGATTATGCGTGGACTTTTTGGTGGTTTTGGTGGACTTATACAAGATATCCACCCTGCTCTTTTAAAAGATGGTGTTATGAGCCCAGGAGGAACAACTGCTGCAGGCTATGGTGCACTCGAAGATGGAAATGTGAGAAGTGCCTGCATGGCTGCTATAGAAAAAGCATACGTCAAAGCTACACAACTATAAAAACAATAGTTAAAAATATGGATAGAGGCATATTATATATGCTTTTAGGCGCATTAATATCTGCTTTTAATGGTGCACTTGCAAAAATACTCTCGGAGGAGATAAGTGCTCTTGAGATTGTTTTTTTTAGAAACCTTATTGGAGTTGGGCTTATACTCTATGCTTTAAGAATCCAAGCCCCAACACTACATGGTGGTAAAATTCATCTACTATTTATGCGTGGACTTTTTGGTTTTAGCGCTATGATACTATTTTTTTATACTATAACTGTAATACCACTTGGAGAAGCCATAACACTCAACAAAACTTCCCCTTTATTTGTATCTATACTTGCTTTTTATCTCTTAGGTGAGCATCTATCTAAGCGTGCGATATTTGCATTATGTATCGGATTTGTCGGGATTGTACTTATCACGAAACCTTTTAATGTAGAGATATCTTATGCTCATATATTAGGTATCTTCGGTGGACTGTTTGCCGCCTTAGCCTATGCTACCATTAAAAAAATAAAAGATATTTATGATTCTCGTATTATAGTTTTATCCTTTGTCGGGATTGGCTCTTTACTTCCAGCTATACTTTTTATGATTTCACCCTATATAGATGCACCAAACTCCATCAGTTTTTTATTTCCAGAGTTTGTCTTTCCCACAAGTTTAACCATTTGGTTACTCATAGTTATAATGGCAATCATCTCTACGCTCTCACAGTGGTTACTCACAAAAGCCTATTCAAACTCAAAGGCTAGCATCATAGGTGTTATAAGTTACACAAACATTCCTTTTGCCATAGGTTTTGGATATTTACTTGGCGATAAGTTTCCTGACTTTTGGACCTATTGTGGGATTGGATTTATTGTCTTGGGTGGTATTTTAGTAAGTAAAAGTAAGTAGATTCCGTGTCAAGCACGGAATGACGATAACCATTCATCGTTGTGAAACAACAAAACCTCGTCATTGTGAAACAACAAAACCTCGTCATTGTGAAACAACAAAACCTCGTCATTGTGAAACAACAAAACTTCGTCATTGTGAAACAACAAAACTTCGTCATTGTGAAACAACAAAACTTCGTCATTCTGAACTTGATTCAGAATCTACATAGATAATCAGACTGAAGTGTAATCGCTTCATTAATTGTACTATTACGGGCATCATTTTTCACTGAAAAACGAGCTGCCACAAAGTACGAATCGATTAAAGAAACTTTAAGATCTCTTTAGCAATATTCTCTTTATTTATAATTGTATCATGCACTATTTTTTTATCAAAAAGTTCTTTTATCATTGATGGTATTTCAAGACTAGCCTCTTTTGAAATTGACTCTAAGGCTGTTATGTCCTTAGCATCATTCTCTCCTGTGAGTGCATTTGCAATAACTGGCGAAAACTTTGTCCACTCTGCAGTTGAATAGGCTATAGTTTTTATCTTAGCATCACAACAAGTTTCATATGATTTTAGACATGTTGCAGTATGTGGGTCCATTAAATAACCATAGTTTTCAAAGGTATCTTTAATATATTTTTTACCCTCATCACCATTACAAAAATCAGCATCAAAGCACTCTTGTAGTCTTGCAAGTTCTACTTCACTCAGTTCATAAAAATTATCTACTTCTAGTGAATGCATTAACTCTTTCGTACGTTTTGGACCAAACATATCATATAAAATTCTCTCAACATTAGATGACTTTAAAATATCCATAGCAGGTGAAGTTGTACCAACAACTTCAGAGTTACGAAGGTCGTATTTTCCTGTTTTTATCAGTTTAGTTAAAACATTGTTTTCATTTGATGAGATGATAATTTTCTCAACTGGCAATCCCATCTCCCAAGCATAGTAACCACCAAGTGCATTTCCAAAATTTCCACTTGGAACATTTAAGTAAACTTTTTCCCCCATAACAATAGCATCCTGACGAACTAACTCTAAATAAGAGTGAATATGATAGATAATTTGAAAGATGATACGACCAAAATTTACAGAGTTTGCTGCTGATAAAGAGGTGTTATGTGCTTTTAAAGAATCGTTAAATTCTGATGATGCTAAGAGTTGTTTGAGTGCATTTTGTGCATCATCAAAAACTCCATTTATCCCTATTACTTTTAAATTCTCAGCCTTCTCTGTAACCATCTGTAAACGCTGAACATCACTCGTTCCACCATCAGGATACAGACAAGCCACCTTAACATTTGCACGGTTTTTAAAAGTCTCTAAGGCAGCTGGACCAGTATCACCACTCGTAGCTGCAAGAATGAGGTAATTTTCATCTCTTTGTTGAGCGATAGAAGAGAGTACTACACCAAAAGGTTGTAGCGCCATATCTTTAAAAGCACGCGTTGGACCGTGGTAAAGTTCACTTATATAAAGATTTTCTTTTACTTTGACTACTGGAACAGGGTTAGAAGCATCATCAAACTTATCATATAAGTCTAAGGCTTCTTGTATAACCTTAGCATCAATATCGATTTCAAATCTACTTAACATATCTGATGCTAACTCTTTATAGCTCGAATTTAAGTGTTTCAACAAAAACTCTTCCCCTAGTTTTGGTAAAGTTTCTGGTACATAAAGACCACCAAATGAAGCTATTGGGCTAAGAATAGCTTCTGAAAATCTTACATTGCTTGAGCTATTTTCATCAATTCCACGAGTTTGTATAAAGTTCATAAATATCTCTTATTTAGTTTTTGAAATTATAACTAAACTTCACCTAATAATCCATTCCATCATCATATTTTAAAAATAAAACAAAAATCCAAATAAGTGATACAGTTGCAACTATCTCATAACCAATCGCCCACACAATAAAAAAAGCTGTTAAATCCAAGATAACTAAACTACCAAAATCACCACCAGCAATAGCTAGAAACAAAAATAAAACACCTGTCATATAAGGTACAGAAATAAAATAAAATGTATAAAAATACGCTTCAAACCCATCTATAACAAAAACAATATCGCTAGGTTTAACTTCTTGGTTGGCAAAAGATTTATTTTTCTTCTTGACACTATTCTGACGTTTCATTTGATTATAGTACATATTATTATTGCGAGAGTTATTTATATCTCTATTGCAATCCATTATTATTCCTTTATCAATTCAGAATAAGTATATCACAAAAAAGATTATATATAAATATTATTTAAAAAGCCTAATAGGATTTATGTGATAAGATTTTTGAGTTACTTCAAAGACTAACTCTTCATTTACTCTGCCTATCGTATACCCTTTTTTTATTTTTTTACCTTTTTTAATATTTGGTGATATTTGACTTAAATTTGCATAGATAGTATGTAAACCATTTCTATGTTCTACAATAACTATATTTTTTAAAACAGCTGTTTTATCAGCATAGATTACCTTCCCATTAAACACTGTTTTAACTTTTGTATTTTTACGTTTAGGTCTCATTGAAATTGACTCATTAAAAATTTTTATCCCATATATAGGGTCCGTATATGTTCCATACTTTTTAGTTATAGTGTACCCACTAATAGGGGATATAGTTTTTTTACCACGATATTTTTTAGTTTTTACACTTTGGTAAGAGCTTCCCGGCTTTCTGACCTTTGGAAGGTTTTTATCTGAACTTTTTTTCGCAAAAGCTTTTCTTCTTGCTTCATCCTCTCTGGCTTTTTTTATTCTATCTACTTTAATAATTTTTAGTTTTTCTAGGGTCTGCTTGAGTATGTCTTGTTTTTTGATCAGTTTTTTAAGAGCTTTTTTATAAGATGCTTTTGACTTTTCTAACTTTGCTAATGAATGCTTATTTTTCTTTTGAATATCGAGCAAATTTTTTCTTTTTTTATCTATATTAGAGATTGCAGTTTCTAAGGATGAGGCATGTTTATTTAGTTTATTTACTACTAGTGAATTTTGAAAAAATTGACTATTGAGGGACTTTGCATCTTTTTTTGTTTTATCTAACATCACTTTTATAACTTCAAGTTCCATGAGAGAGTCTTCACTTGCACTATTGTTCTCTTCTAAAATAACTTGAAGTGATATACTTTTAGCAATGGTAAAAATCAATTTTTCTTCTATTTTTTCTTGTGCAAGTTTTAATTTGTCTTGTTCTTTTTTTAATGCGGAGAGTTGTTTTGTATCGGCTTGATAACTTAACTCTTTATTTTGAAGTGATTTTATTAAACTCTTGAGTAGCTTTTGCTGTTTTGCAATGGTTTTTTTTTGCTTTAAAATATCTTTTGCATTTTGAGCCATTTTTTTATTTATATTACTATATGACTTTGATACATACTTGATTTGTCCACTAGCTTTATGAATCTTCTTATCTATATCAGCTTTAGCATAAATGTTTAAAAATAATAAAACTAAAAGTAAAAAACCTTTTATCATACTTCTTCTTTATGTCCAAGGACTATCATCGAAGCAAGTATGATTGACAAAGCGACAGAGATGCCAAATAGTTTTATAAAATCTCCAGTAGGATCAAATATAACAATATTTATGTTTATATTGTTAAACTCTTTTAATACCCATGATGAAGAGGATATATAGGCAAAAATAACAAAAATTATTGCACTAGAGATAATTGCATCAACTAAAGAGAGTCGAAATAACACAGCAGAACGCAACCAAGTAGGTGCACCAAAAAGACCCATTATACTCATCCGTTCATTATGCTTAAACTGCCATATTCGTAACTCTTTCAATATAAGAAGCATAGTGACGATAGAAACAACAACAGCAAACACTAATACAACATTTTTAAAAAGCACAAGTAATTTATAAATTGTGTCATGGGAATTTGAAAAATCTTCAACCTTGGATATATATCTATTTTGTAACAAGTTAGCTCGTAATTTTTTAATTTCCTGAGGCGTTGGATATTTTTTCAATTTAAGTTTATAAAACTTTGGAAGAGAAAGTTTTAGTAACTCCATATTTGCCCTATTTAAGTCAGAGTTTAAGCGTCTTATCACATTATCTGGAGAAAGAATTTCTATCTCATCTATGAGCTTATCTATGAGTAAAAAGTCACTGTTCTTAATACGTTTTTGAGAGACAACTACTATTGAGTAGTTCTTTGAAAGTTTTTCTTTATAAGCATCAATAGAGCGATCAACTATTACAAACACTTGGATAGAAAACAATATACTTACTAAAGCTACTATGAGAGAAAGGTGGTTTTTAACTGATTTCATTGATGCTCCCATATTCAATATGAAAATGTTTATAATCAATACTTAGAGATGCTGGAATGTGGTGAGTTACAACTATCACGGTAGTTCCAAGTTGCGTATTTGCACCCTCAAGCAGATTCCATATAAGTTCTGACGAATATTCATCAAGATTACCTGTTGGCTCATCAGCTAGTATTAAAATCGGATTATGAGAAAGAGCTCGCGCCATAGCTACACGTTGTTGCTCACCCCCACTTAATTCTAGTGGATATTTCCCAGCTTGATGTTTCAGCCTTACATGCTTGAGTAAAGATTCGACTTGATTAAGTGTTACACTCTTTTCATATCCGTTAATAATAAGAGGCATCATAATGTTTTTCTCAATAGTCCATTCTTTAATTAGCTTATAATCTTGAAATACTATACCAATATGTCTTCTCAAAAAATTTAGTTTGCTTCGAGATACATTACCTAACTCAACTCCACCAACTACTAAGCTACCCTGCTTGAGCTTTATCGCTCCAAAGAGTGATTTTAATAGTGTTGATTTTCCACTACCACTCGCACCTGTTATAAAAACAAAAGAGCCAGAATTAATGCTAAAGTTAGCTTGATTGATGATAGTCTCATCTGCTTTATAAGAGAGAGAGACATCTTTGGCGACTATAACTTTATCCATTTAAAACCTCATCTAAAAATTTATGTGCATTTAAATTACTTTTTGATTTAAGTGGTACTGCTGGATAATAAGAGATATCCTCACCACGAGCAATAATATAAAGATGTTCTGGTCTATCAAAACTTCCCATAGATACACGCATCATCACACCATCATCCATCTCATAAGCACGTTCAAAATGGATAAATCCACCATCAAACTTTGTTGTAGTCCCATGCAATTTTAAAACCTCATCATAACTCCTAGAAAATTTTGAAAAAAGAAAATCTCCTTGTATGAGCAAAGGTTCTGAGTCTATATCATTTATCATAGTAAGATCATAAATATTCTTCTGCATAAGTTTCCATCTATCTTCATACTTAGAACTCACTGCGATGTCGCGATTTTTCTTTATCTCTAAAGATATTTTAGCAAAGTTGATAAAGGTTTCGTATGAGTAGGCATAATAATTTTCACTATCTGTTCTTAGTTCAAGCCTGCCATCTATACCAAGGGCTCGTTGTGCTTCTTTTATAAAAGAGGTAGATATAACTCTTCTATGCGGTTTTTTATCCCAAGGGACTGGAAAATGAACAAAAATTTTACTTACAATATTTGAAGGGACCAACTCCATAAAAAGTCTAGCATCATAGTCTAAAATAAGTAAATTATCTAACTCTTGTATGCTAATTTGCTTTAATACTTGTTCAATAGAGGGACGGTGAATCTCTATACCTATAAATAAAGTATCTGGATTATTTTTAGCTTGATGCAAGAGATGTCGCCCTGAACCAAAGCCAACCTCTATAGCAACATCCTTAGCATCAGGGAATGAATCGGCAAAGTATTCTATTGTTTTTAAAGCCTTTACCTCTTGAAGGTGAATATTTTTTGCATTCTCAGGTACATTTGATTCTAAAACTTCAAGTTTAGCTAGTGATGCGTAGGAAAGGAGACACTTATGCACATTGTAGGTAGATGCTGGTCGTGTTAATTTATCTGTTTTAAGTAAACATTTATTTTCATCTTCACGTACAAGCAAGAAAAAATCTTCTCCTTCTATGGTTGTAGAGATGAGTTTATCGTCTGTCTTGCTTACATTTTTTGCTAAAAAGTTAAAAACTACGCCATCTTGTTCGGCCGGAAATGATATCTTTTTAAACTCTTTAATATGAAGATGTGGCATTAATTTTCTTTTACCTTTGCTGTTTCTAACTCTATTTCTATACTTTCTTGCGAACGTATCTTATTTTCGTCTACAGCATACACCTTATAAAAGTATTTAGTAGCTGGTTGTATGTTCGTATCATGAAAAGAAGTATTGGTTATACCATCAAACTCTTCAATTACTTCATCAAAAATACTTTTCTTATGTCTTTTTGAAATGACGTAAGAAAGCGTTCTCTCATCACTCTTACTCCACTTAAGGACAATACCATCGTCTACTACCTTTGCTTCTACAAGAGCAGGAGGGGTTGGTCTTACAAGAGTGATACCTTGAGCAGAGTAAACATCATACTTACTTTGTAAACCATCTTTATCTACTGTACTTACTCTATAATAATACTTAGCACCATCTTTCTCTATATGATCCGTATAAGAGTTCTTAGAAATTTCAGCGATAAGCTTGTAGTTACCATCTACTTTACTTGAGCGGTATACATTGTATTTTAAAAAATCATTTATATTAGTTTCTTGCCAAGTGATAGTAATCATTCTTGGCTGATCATCCGTTGCATTGATATTTACAACCTCTTTTGGCAATGCTTTGGTTGTAACCATAACCTCATCGGATGCTTTAGATATGAGTTTATTATAAGTAAGCGCACGTATATTGTAGACATATGTATGGTGATTTTTCAATTCACTATCAATGTATTCTGCTCTTAGTCTTCCCTCAAGGTCAGCTATCACTTTCCATTCTTTTTCTTCCAGTGTACGTCTTTGTATTTGGTAACCTGATACAAGCTTATTTGTATGTGGACGCCAAATGATTTTTGCACTTCTTGGCATATCTTTTGTAGCATAAATCCAAGTAACAGAATCTAGTATAGGTTTTGTTTGTACTACCACTTTCTCACTACTAAGACCTTCAGCATCTTTAGAATAAGTTTTAAAGTAATACTGGTACCTAGAATTAGGTTCTACATCCATATCTATATAGTGCGTTGCAAAACGATTTTCTATCGTATCTAAGTATTCATCATTTGACTTTGTGTTGTTAAGGTCTAAGACTACCTTATAAAGATAAATACCTTGGACTCTTTTATCCTTAATGCTCTTCCACTCTAAGGCTACTGATTTCATATCTGTTTTTACACCATGCTGTGTGAGCTTAATTTGTGGAAGTGAGGAATCCACTACTACATTTTGTGAGGATGCTGGCTTTGCTTTAGCCCCACACCCACTAAGAATTAGTATCAGCGAAAAGCTTATTAATGTAGTTAGCATTGATAACTTCATTTATTACCCCTGTATTAAATTTATTATTAATATAATTATTCATATACTCATCCATTGGCGCTACATAAGAATGTAGTTCTTTCGTTCGTGGATGCATGAAATGTATTTCATATGCATGAAGCAAAATACGTTCCGATTTATCATCTTTTTTTATATCTCCATAGAGATGATCACCAATGATATGACGACTCATTGTTTCAAGATGTACACGTATTTGATGTGTACGACCAGTAAAAAGTTTACATGCTATAAGCTGAGTAGTTTCATCATCACTGAGTGCTAAAAATCCAAAAGCAGTTTTTGCATCTTTACCACCATTATCACAACCCATTTTCAGACGATTATTATTACTTCTTTTGATAGGTTTTTCCACTATAGTTATATCTTCTTTTAAAGGAGGGATTACTACCGCTAGATAATGTCTTCCCATACTTTTATCTTGTAGTTGCTCTGAAAGGAACTGGTGCGCTTCATTATTTTTTGCTACAACCATTACCCCACTCGTACCCTTGTCAAGACGATGGACTATACCATGACGCTCTTCACCACTGATAGTAGAGAGTCTTATATCTTTATGTTTTAACCATTCAACAAGTGTAGCTTCTTTTACGCTTGGGGCAGGATGCACTGTCAAGTTTGTGGGTTTGTTTATAACTAAAACATCATCATCTTCATAAAGTATCTCAACATCAAAGTCAATCTCTAAAGCACGAGCAACTTTAGCTACTGGAAATTCTACTCTTATTTTCTGTCCCACTTTTAACTTCACGCCAGCACGAGAAACAACTTTTTCATCTACATATACACAATTTTTCTTTATAAGTTGTGCTACTTGTGAACGTGTTTGTTCGATATGTGATGCTAAAAATATGTCCAATCTTTGCACTTCTTGACATTCATAGCTTTTTATTTCGCTCATTTATTTATACCTTTTATAACTCTTATGATACAATTCTATAAAATTTTAGGAGTTGACTAGTTTGTGGAGAATTGATAAGCGCATTTTAGCACAATTTGACTTTATTTCTATTATCCTAATATTGCCTTTAATCTTTACCTCCAATTGGCTTATCAATGAAGTTGTCCCAGCACTAGCACAAAAACAACTCGCTTACGTAGGCATTGCTTTTATTACTTTTTTATTTGTATTTTTACTTCCTATTAGACGAATGAGTTGGCTTATTCCCATTATTTATTGGGTAAATATACTCCTTTTGCTTGCTGTAGAGTTTTTTGGTCACTCTCGCCTTGGTGCACAACGATGGCTAGAGATTCCCTTTATAAATGCTACTATACAACCATCAGAGTTTGTAAAACCAGCCTTAATTCTCATGCTTGCGTACCTTATAGCGAGAAACCCACCACCTAGGTATGGCTATGGCTTCATAGAGTTTTTAAAACTTAGTGGATATATTTTATTGCCTTTTTTTCTCATCGTAAAAGAACCAGACTTAGGGACAGCTCTTGTTCTTTTACTTATAGGCTTTGGTGTTCTTTTTTTTATCGGTGTTCATTGGAAAATATGGGCAGTAATAGTTGGTGCTATACTTCTAGCTTCACCACTGGTATACAAGTTTGGTCTTCATGACTATCAAAAGACTCGTATCAAAGATTTTATGAGTGAAAAACCATCATATCATGTACAACAATCCATCATAGCCATTGGATCAGGTGGACTAACAGGAAAATCTAAGGATGATGCTACTCAAACTCAAATGAAATTTCTCCCCATTGCTACAAGTGACTTTATCTTCGCATTTCTCATTGAAAGAACTGGTTTTTTAGGTGGGCTTGCCATCATAAGTATTTATATTTTTCTAATCCTCCACCTCTTTAGTTTAAGTATTTTCAACTCTGATTATTACATAAAGGTTGTGACAGTTGCTGTATCTTTTATGATATTTGTATATATGGGTGTAAACATAGCTATGACCATAGGTTATGCCCCTGTTGTTGGTGTTCCTCTACCTATGTTTAGTTATGGAGGAAGTAGCTTCTTAAACTTCATAATTCTATTTGCAATTATAGAAAACTTAATCACATTTAAATATAGACACCTTTACGATGGACGAGGGACTAAAAGTTTTGTTTAAGAAAGTTTTTTTGAACTAGCTGTACTTAAATTTAAATAGATTTTACTTGAAGAATGTTTTTTTGAATTAGTTGTGCTTAAATTTAAAGCGAAGCATACTACAGTATGTGAGTTTTAAATTTAAGTGCAAATAATCAAAAAAAATGGCGCGGTGGACGAGATTCGAACTCGCGACCCTCTGCGTGACAGGCAGATATTCTAACCAGCTGAACTACCACCGCACTCTAAAATATTGTTTTTTATATATAAATTGTCACTGTATAGATACTATTTATGTAACAAAATCGAACTAGTTCGATGAGCTTTACGCTGAGTAAAACCTAGTGTTAACGTAGTGAAATGGACTTTGTTCATTTCTCGTACAAATAATATTATGGTGGGCATTACAAGACTCGAACTTGTGACATCTACCTTGTAAGGGTAGCGCTCTACCAACTGAGCTAAACGCCCTTCGCTTTTTAGTTTACTCTGCGTTGTTCCCTCTATCGGATACTGAAGTATTCCTCAATCGGTCTCGCCTTGATTAAACAAAAAATCAATGGTTTTGATTTTCTTCTAAATATAAACACCAATGTAAATGGCGACCCCTAAAGGATTTGAACCTCTGTAACTACCATGAAGTGATAGTGTCCTTGGCCACTAGACGAAAGGGTCAAGTGTTTGTTTTTGAATGAGTTGTGCTCAAATTTCCAGCGAAGCATACTAAAAGTATGTGAGTTGGTAATTTTAGTGCAAATAATCAAAAATGGTGGGCATTACAAGACTCGAACTTGTGACATCTACCTTGTAAGGGTAGCGCTCTACCAACTGAGCTAAACGCCCTTCGCTTTTTACTTTACTCTGCGTTAAGTTCTCTTTCGGATACTGACGTATACCTCAGTCAAACTTGCCTTGATTAAAGAAAAAATCAATGGTCTAAATTATTCTTAAAACTTGTTTTTTTGAATTAGTTGTGCTGAAGTTTTCTGCGAAGCGTACACCAAGTACGTGAGCTGAAAGCTGAAGTGCAAATAATCAAAAAAAATGGCGCGGTGGACGAGATTCGAACTCGCGACCCTCTGCGTGACAGGCAGATATTCTAACCAGCTGAACTACCACCGCAACCTATATATAAATGGTGTCCTGTGATGGATTCGAACCATCGGCCACATCATTAAAAGTGACGTGCTCTACCAGCTGAGCTAACAAGACATTTTGTCTCTTAATGTTAAGAGGTCGAAATTATAGGCAAATAGGTATTATATGTCAAGATATTTATCATCAAATTTCAAAAAATAGTTCTTTATCAAGTAAAAGAAGCATTTTCACACCATACAAAACACTTTGTTGCTGAATATAATTTCTATCACCATTGAGATTTAAATGAAGTTCCTTATGTCTATCTTTAGAACGAACTCCTATAAAGACAGTTCCCACAGGCTTTTGAGGTGTCCCTCCACCATCTCCAGCTATACCACTAATAGATATGGCATAATCAGCCTCACTTACATTTAAGGCACCCTCACTCATTTGATGCACAACTTGTGCACTCACTGCACCATATTGCTCTAAAACATCACCTTCAACTGCCAACCAATTTTCTTTAATACTATTTGAGTAAGTCACTAATGAGCCCTCTAGTATATTGGATGTACCATTGTGTTTAGTAAAATAATAAGAGAGCAAACCACCAGTACAACTTTCTGCAAAGGTTATTTTTTTATTGTTATGTGATAATTTTTCTATTATATACGGAATGATACTTGAACTTGCAATGACTTTAGAGGTAAACTGAGACTTCGCTACACCTATAAATTTTGATATATCACCATGTTTTTTACTTGTTATATTTACCTTAGACCAACCATCTATTATATTTACATCATCTATACTTACGTCATATGCTTGGGCAATTTGTGTTAAGGAAAACTTTAGATTTTCATAATCTTCTTCAAAAATATGTATAATAGCCTTTGTAGCGATATTTTGAATCAAAATCTGTGGTAATTTTTGCATCTCATCTACATGGAGTACATTTATTTGTGCCTCTTTATATTGCAAGAGGTATGTACCCTGTTCATATACATTACACTCAGAAGGTAGAAGCATATTACCCTTTAGTATCTGGTTATCACTTGAAATAGTACATATAACCTTCCCTAGAGTTGAGAAAGTTTGCTTTGTTGTTACAGCTATGAGTCTCTCTTTTGCATCCATAATTGATTGTAAATATAAAAAAAGCGCATTGTCACTCTCTTTAAAAAAGGTTATAGAGTGAATAAAATCAAAATTTTGCTCAACTTTTCTTATCACATATTCTTTCAAAGAACTGTTATATATAAATTTTTTCCCGACAAACACTAAGCGCACACTCATGGTATTTTAACCTTACTATGAAAATTTTATTTAGCCCATAGTATATCTATTTTTACCTATATTTAATGACTAAAAAGATATAGTACAAAAAAATTATCCGAAGACGGGAAAATAATGGACTACAAAGACACACTACTACTACCAACAACTAGCTTCGCTATGCGTGGAAACCTGCCAAATAATGAACCTAAAAAATATGCTGCATGGGATGCAAACAAGATATATGAAAAAATGAAGGCTAAACGCAAGGCAAAAGAGAGCTTTACTCTTCATGATGGACCACCCTATGCAAATGGAAATATTCATATTGGTCATGCACTTAACAAAGTTTTAAAAGATATCATTGTTAAACATAACTATTTTAATGATAAAAGTGTTCGTTTTACGCCAGGTTGGGATTGTCATGGTTTACCGATAGAGCAACAAGTTGAAAAAAAGCTTGGCGGCAAAAAGAAAAAAGAGCTTCTTGAAGTGAGTAAGGTTCGTCAACTTTGTCGTGATCATGCTGCAAAATTTGTAAATATTCAAAAAGAGGAGTTTAAACAACTTGGAATCATTGCTGATTGGGAGAACCCTTATGTCACAATGGATTATAAATTTGAAGCTAACATCTACCGTACACTTTGTGGTGTAGCTAAAAAAGGTCTTCTCATAGAACGCTCAAAACCAGTTTATTGGTCATGGGCAGAAAGAACTGCACTCGCTGAAGCTGAAGTAGAGTATGAAGATAAAGAGTCTCACTCTATCTATGTAGCTTTTGAGTTAAGTGATGATGCTAAGGCTAAGGCTGACCTCGTTGGTAAAAAAGCTGCTGTAGTTATCTGGACCACGACACCATGGACACTTCCATCAAACACAGGTATCTCACTGCATCCGCAAGAGATATATGTCCTCACTACTGATGGCTATATTGTAGCAAAAGCTCTTTTTAAATCTTTAGTAGAATCAGGTGTCATTAAAGGTGAGATAGCACAAGAGATTGATGCTAAGATATTTGAAAACCAAGTAGCTATAAACCCACTCAATAAAAGAGGTTCTAAAATAGTCCTTGGTGACCACGTTTTAATGGACAGTGGTACAGGTGGGGTACATACTGCACCGGGACATGGTGAAGACGATTACCGTGTAGGACTAAAATATGACCTAGAAGTGATCATGCCTGTTGATGAAACGGGTTGTTTTGATGAGACTATAGTCAAAGAAAAACTGCTTCCTAACCCTGAAGAGTTTGTGGGTAAACTCATCTTTAAATGTAACGACCGTATCTTAGAACTCTTAGGTGATGCTCTGCTTCAAGAATCAAAATTTATCCACTCGTATCCACACTGTTGGAGATCTCATACTCCTCTTATCTTTCGTGCAACCAGACAGTGGTTTATAAGTGTAGATGAAAACCCAGAGGGGGAAGACAGAACTCTAAGAAACATTGCAATGGATGAGATAGAAAAAACTCTTTTCTTACCAAAAACTGGGAAAAATCGCTTAACTTCTATGGTTGAGAATCGTCCTGATTGGTGTATATCTCGTCAACGCGACTGGGGTGTACCTATAGCATTTTTCAGAGTTAAAGCTACTGGCGAAGTTATCTTTGATGAAAAAGTTCTAAACTATGTAGCTATGATATTTGAGATGCAAGGGAGTGATGCTTGGTACTCTATGAGTGTGCAAGACCTTCTCTACCCTGGCTGTGAGTTTAAAGCTGATGAACTAGAAAAAGTAACTGATATTTTAGATGTATGGTTTGACTCTGGTTCTACTTGGAACAGTGTTTTAAAATCTCGTAATTATGATGCAGGTTCTTACCCAGCCGATGTGTACTTAGAGGGAAGTGACCAACATCGTGGTTGGTTTCAGTCCTCAATGTTTCTCTCTTGTGCAGTTGAGCATCAAGCGCCATATAAAACAGTGATTACACACGGCTTTACCAATGATGCTAAGGGACAAAAGATGTCTAAATCTAAGGGAAACACTATCCTTCCAGATAAAGTTATCAAACAATACGGAAGTGAAATACTTCGCCTTTGGATAGCATCTACAGATTATCAAAACGATCAAAAAATTTCAGATGATGTACTCAAACAAACTGCTGAGAGTTATCGTAAGCTAAGAAACACATTTAGATTTTTACTTGCAAACATTAACGACTTAGAAACATTAACTCCAGTAGAAAAAATGGGGCAACTTGACAGATGGATATTAAGTGAAGCATCTCGTATATTTGATGAAGTTCACACTGCATTTGAAGGATACGACTTTGTGAATGGTATCAACACTTTAAATAACTTTATAGCAAATGAGTTGAGTGGTATCTACATGGACATCACGAAAGATAAACTCTACTGTGATGCTAAGGACTCTACAACAAGACAAGCTACACAAAGTGCAATGGCTATGATAGTTCAACAACTTTTACTTCTTGTAGCCCCTATCATAACTTACACAGCAGATGAGATAGTTGAACATCTACCAGCCCTATTAAAAGATGATGCTAAGGATATTTTTGACTTTACATACAAGCCTATGCAAGAAGTTTCATCAACATTTAATGCTGAGTATATGAAAAATGCTCGTTATGGTTTTGGCTCCATTGTAGATGCCCTTAAAAAAGATAAAATCATTAAAAATACACTAGAACTTGTTTTATATACAGACTCTAAAACTGCTTTAAGTATGGACAAGACAGAACTAGAAGACTGGTTTGTTGTTTCTGGAGTAAGTGAAAAAACGGCCACTGAAGAACTTGGTAAATTTGAGATAGATGGTGATACTTTCATCGTCTACAAAGCAACTGATGCTAAGTGTCCTAGATGTTGGAAATTTAACTCTGTGAGTGAAGATACTCCATGTAAAAGATGTTCAGAGGTTCTTGCATAATGCCAGACTTTACTCAGCCCGTAGAAAGTTCATTTATAGCCCTTAGCATCGGGGCTATTTTTGTAGGTGTTGGCATTGGAATAGCCTTAGTAAAGTTTTTTAAAGAGGCTCAATGATTAAGTAACTTATTTTATTGAAAATAAATATTAATAAAATAGTTGTCACTCGCTCCACTTACCCCTATATAGTACCTTCCTACACTAAGGGAGATAGAATAACTACTATATCCTTCTCCAATGTAGCCAAAACTACCATCAAAAACTTGAATAGTATCGTAATTCGTAAAACTAGGTTGGTAGGAATATGGATTTGCTTGAGCATCAAGAACAATATTATAAGTACCATTTTCATCAACATCTATAGCCATATAATCTATATCTAAATCAAAATTCATCGATCCATACGCTCCGACACCTGCTATTGAAGATAGATTTCCAATGTAATTAGCACTGTTAATATCGTCTGGATAGTCATCATAGTTTGTATTATCTACATAATCTACTTGTGCCACATTTATAATTAAAGATGTATAAGGGCCTATAATACCTGAAGAATTAATAGGTCTTAACATAAAGTAATGCTGCCCTGCACTCAAAGCGCTATAAATATTGACAAAACCTGTAGCTGCATCAACACTTATACTGTTCTTATCCTCTCCTACTATCTCTACATTTCCTATATTACTCCATAGAGTTGTACCTAATCCATCACGTTCTATACTGATTTGCTCATTAAAACTGCCACTTGTTTTTAAAATGTCAGTATTAACCACTAAATCATTAAGTATGGGTTGCGTAAGTGATGTAACTTCTATAATAACTTTTTTTGCATCACTCAAACCATATTTATTTCTAGCTACAACACTTAGATCATACTTAATAGCTATAAGATGATTGAGTATACTTATCTCTCCATCTTTTGTGATGCTAAAGTTACTACTTCCCACACCTTCTAACTCATAGCCTTCTATGTTGGAACCACCTTCAGAGATAATATCTATCAAGCCTATAGTGTTGGTTGTACTGTTAATGTCAATATGTCCCACAAAGTCTCTAATGCTAGGAACATCATTGTTTTGTGCATATGCATCGTTTGACTGGCTACATCCACTTAGCATCATGGATGCAAAGAGAAAGGGTAGTATGATTTTCTTCATCTTGAAGTATTGTCTAAAAGAGCTTAGCATCATGAGAAGCAACATAAGTCCTAAGATAGCAAATGGATACTTAATAGCATAGACTATTGGAGTAAGTACAACTCTTACACCTGCTTTAGCTAGATTTGAGTGCGCTATATCTTTTGCGATGCTAGGTGAGTATCTATAGTACGTATCGACAAATAGGCGTCCTAATTCATTGTGCATCAGATAACTATCACGAAAATCTCGAAGTACTTTTACATGCTTTTCAAAATAATTTCCATATGCTGCAGTAGCGATGAAGCACCCCTCAAAACCACCTTGTCCCTCTTGTACATCGTTGACTATTGAGTAAGAGCCTGCTGTCGTTCCATCTTTAAAAGTATCACCAATGAGGTTAAGTTGCAAGTTACCACTAGAAAGGTACACTACAGTAGTCCCATCATAAGAGAATGGTCTTGATATCTCAGCACCTATATTTGCTATATCTGTCTTTTGTACTGGGCTTACAAGTGGATAGTTATACACCCTCACTCCATAACTAGGAAAAGAGATATAGACCTCATTGTCTTTAACAAACATTCCATTTGCCTCTAAGCCTAAATCTAAATAATCCATAGTAGATGCACTAACCCCACTCGAATAATAGATACGCTTTACATTTGTTGAATTTTTATTGATAACGTAGAGTATTTTTGCACTTTTGTCTATATACATATCTTCTATATCACCCTCTAGGGTATAACTTTTTGTATCAGTTACTGTTGGAAATGTACCCACATAGGTTGGTGGACTAGTAGCATTATCATACTGATCAAGTGCTGGATCTGACAAAGTAATTGTGAGAGTATCATCTATCGCTATAAAGTCTATGTTGCCATCGTTTTTAATGTTTTTTACATTATCTACATCTATTGTACTTGTTGCAAATACCCCAACTGGAGTTCTTTGGTTATTACCATTTACATCGCCAAGAACTTCAGAGAGTTTGACCTTATATATCTGAAAATTTATTTTTGAAAACTCATACAGATAACTATCATCTATACCAACAAAAACTATATCATCAGCAGAAGTATTAAAACTATTACTAGTATAATTTAAAAATTGAGAATAATCATTCATTACAAAACCATCCTCAGTATTTTCAAGTTTTATAGAGGCATATCCATTAGAACAAATATACTTTCCAGTTGCTCCATCAAATTGGCTAAAGTTTATAAAGAGTTTATTGTCTATGTATAGAGTTTGACCACATGTACGCTGAAGGTCTTTCTGGTTATACATGTTGACACCCCCTTTTTCTACACGCTGTAAAAGATGGTTATAGACTGAGAGTTGATTATCTGTATCTATACTATATACATACCTTGGTCCATAGGCAATAACCTTAGAGTTAAAATTGTCTATATTATCAAATCCATTCACTACTGTTACTGAACCATCAGAAGTGAAGTTTGAGCTAAAAGTATAATTACCTGTAAAACCTGATTGTGATTCCATTTTGATATAGTATGTACCAGGGTTTAATGTGACACTAATCTTAGTGTTAGTGTCAGTAGTGATGAGAGAGACTGCATCTTCATAATAAAGACTCGTTGTGATACCAGCAGATGTAGTATATTCAAACAGCCCCCTCTCATCTATAATAATCTTCACCATATCCACATCTAAGGCTACAGATATATCTGCACTATACTCCTTGTTAAAGTCTATAAACTCTGCATCACTATAGCTATCTGTATAATCATCATTTTGTTTTGTCACACTAAAGTTATAGGCACCGCTTGTTAAAAAAGATGTAGAATGCACTCGCATATAGTATTCACCAGCAGCGAGGGTAAAAGTATTTGTACTTTGCTGTGATGCTAAGGTATCAAAAGTAGCTACTACGCTATCATCATTAAATCGATTTATCTCATAACTTATGTTAGTATCAGCCGTGAAGACACAAGTAAGTGTTGATGTACTTTGCAAAGTTATATAAAACATATCTGTATCACTCACTCTATTTGAAGATATCGTTCCATATGTTTGCGTAGCAAAACTGAGTGGAGTAGCATAGTTCTTGGTATCGGCATAATCTTTTGCCATATCATATTTAAATATCTGATCTTGAGTGCCATTAATATCTCGTCCAATGATATAGCCTGTACCATTTTGAACAGCTATACTTGTTGTTCTCACATATTTATTGTCCCCTGTAAGGGTAGTGGTGTCTAAAAGAGTTGGTGTTGTTTTATCCTCTATATCTAGAACTTTCAAGTATGTTTCATTAGGTAAAGCTGCGTTTGTACTTGTCACAAGATAAGCATAGTTTTGATTAAGCGTAATTTTCGTAATCCCTTGTATATCTATACTTCCTCGAAGTCTTGGAAGTGATGTAGGATTTTTAACATATACAATAGAGAAGGAGTAATCTGTTGCAAGGTAAGCATAGTCCCCTGAGAGTACAAGAGTTTTGAAACTATCATTCCCTTGAAACAGTTGCAACTCTTGTATGCTTAAAGGGTCTGTATAGTCATATACTTTCATACCGTTTGAAGTAGCTAGGTAAAGATAGGTTTTAAGTGTATCATCTATAAAACTATTTTTCAGTGCAAAGTCATATACAGTCCCTGATGGATAGGTGATTATAATTGTAGTAGGATTTGCTCTATCTGTAATATCTATCACATGAATCCTATTTGAAATATTCTCACTTATGTAAGCATAATTTCCACTAATGACAAGGTGTTCAAGAGTTGAGGAAGATAAGCTTAGTGTCCCAAGAAGTGAAAAATTACTTTTTTGTAGTATCTTAAACGATGTACCCTCTAATATATAAATATAATCACCAACTATTTTATATTCCCCTATTATTCCTGAAGCATTATAAGTATTAAGTTCTCCAAGCGTAGAATTTAACTCAGTCAATTTATTACTATTAAAAAAATAGCTATAAAAAACACTGTTACCATCAAGAACAAGGTTATCGTATTCACTACCTGCTGTAGAGCTTACACCCATATCTTTAAGAGCAAAAGGAGCATTGTCTTCCTTGTCAAGTGCAGCATTTTGTGAGAAATCTCCACGAAAACTGTAATCTGCATTGACGATATCAGTACCTATACCTTGAACTTTTATGAAATATGTCCCCGCACTTGGTAATTCAAACGAAAGTAAATTAACCAAAGAACCACTACTCGTAAGAACGCTACCATTGGATTCCTCTACTGAGATTGTGATAAGTTCTGGAGTAAGTGAAGTAAAATCAAGCACCCCTTTAGAGGTAAAATCAACACGAAAATAATCAATATCACCACTATCTATAATATTTCCTTTTATCGTTTGTCCTAAGCTGATAGGTTGTGAAAAAGAGGCTATACCACTCCAGTCATCTTCACTATTTGCAGCCGTTATTTTGTATTCACCTGTTTCACCAGCAATACTTTGCACCATAAGGTAGTATGTGCCTGCACTTACTTCTATATCTATTGTAAGAGTTTTTGAATTATCTGTTTGTCCGTTGAAAAGTGCTGATGTGGCGTTCGTACCATCATAAAGAGAGACATTGAGATCATTCATCCCCTCTATAATCGCTATAAATCTTCCATTGATAAGTTCTAGTTTGAGCACATCAACATCATTTGCACTCCCAAGTTCACCAAAAACACCATTATTTGGGTCAAGGTTAGTGATGGTTTTTGTTGGAGAACTATCACCAAGAACTAAGGTGTCTGGGTAATCAGTCTCAAGGTTGTAAGCGCTTATTCCACCAGCAGTTGTTAAATAAACCTTTAAATCTAAAATCGCTACTTTTTTATGAAGATTTATGCCATAGGTAGAAGGAAGCATAGTAATATTTTTTTTGTTAGAAAGGTCATATGTGTATATATTGTATGAATTTGCATTAAGAGTATCTTCAAAACCAATATATCCATACATATCGCCCACAGAGAGTGTAGATGTTGGAGATACACTCTTATAAGCGTCAGGATTGACATTAGATTCTGAAAGAAATACAGGGGCAGATGGTGAGGTAATATCATATATGCTAAGTCCATTCTCACCTAATGCATATAGATAATTATTTTCTATAGTTACTTTATAAAATATCCCATTGAGGGTTGAACCAAGAGAGGTAAGTGCTGGATTTTGGATATCAAATACCTTGATACCACCCCAATTATCAGCAAGATAGAGAGTATCATTTTTTATAGCTACATCTAAAGCATCAGCTGTAGCAACTGAAGCTACTTTAGATGTACTAGCAATATCTATAACATCTATACCATTTGTAGTAGCTAAAAATGCATAACTACCATCTGAACTTATAGCAAAAGATTTTAAAAATTTTGTACTAGTATATGTAGCTACTGCAGTCAGATTAATATCACGGATATATAAGTTATAATCCTCAAGAACAAATACTTTTGTCGCATGAAGTAATATTTTTTTATTTGTGCTACCAACTGTAGCATTCGTATCTGATGTGAGATTAGCATCATATTTATAAATAGACCCACCTGATACACCATATATATTAACACCATCTGTAGTAAGATCACTAACCTCTACAGAGACAGGCATCGTTGCGTAATTTGCTGATGTCGTATTGATATCACTAAGCATCCCTTGATCTGCATACAAACCAACGCTTAAACATAAAGAGATGAGTATTTTTACTAGATTATTCATAATATTTCCATACCTTTATCGTTTTGTCTTTTTGGATGGAGATGATGTAGTCATCTGTAATCATCACATCCACCACCTCACTTTTAGCCCTGTCCATCACTGCGAGTTGTGAGAAATCTTTCATGCTCCAAGCTATGAGTGTACCATCAAGAGATGAAGAGATAAGCGTCTCCTCATCTACTACCATAGAGCTTACACCAGCTTTATGGCCTTGAAGAATTTTTAGTAATTTACCTGTTGTGACATCTCTTATCTTTATAATTCCATCACGAGCAGCAGAGATGAGATAGTCCTCATAAACCAAAACTTTGGTGATGATAGCATCATGTGCATTTTTTATTTCAAGTATTATATCGCCACTCTCAATATCCCTTATCTTAATGGAGTAATCATCCCCAGCAGAGACCACCTTATCATCTTCATAAAGGGCAATGGTGTTTACATTGTACTGATGTCCCTCAATGAGATTTACAAAAGAGGAACTCTCAATATCATACACACCAATACTACCACCTTGAGATCCCCCTAAGATATTTGTAGGGGAAATTTTCAAGTCTAGTACAGCCGAGTCACTTCCAACTAAAAGGTTCACTGCTTTATTTTTCTCCAAGTCCCATACTTTGATAGTAGAGTCTTCTAGTGCACAGAGGAGTTGATTTGCAAAGTTGGCACTATCATTAATTTTTTGCATTTTGAGCTCAAATTCTCGTTCATCCTCTTCCTCTTCCTCTTCGGAGAGAGTATCTTTAGGGCGTTTTTTTACAATCTCATCTTTCGTTGTATATTTTTTGATAAAATCTTGCGTTATTTTATTATAAAAAAGGATATAGCCATTCTCAGTCGTAATGATAATATTGTTTTCATTCTGTGAAAGTGAGGTTGGTATGCCTTGTTTAATCGCTAATGACTTTAAAAGAGCATATTTTGGTTTTTTTGTCTCATCCCCATCATCTAAGGCCTCGACAGAGTCATCATAACCCCAAATTTTAATTTTGTAATCCCTTGAACCTGTCACAATGTTGTAATCATTCACTGCGATTGCATCTATCTTTTTAGCGTGTGCTTTTATCTTTTTGAGTCTCTCCCCTGTTTTGACATCCCAAAAAATCATACTTCTATCTGATGATACGGAGATGAGAAAGCCGTTGTTTATCATCAGTTTATTCACCGCTTTTTTATGCCCTTTTAATATTCGGAGTATCTCTGTAGTTTTTATGTCTCGCACCACTATCGTTTTATCAGAGGATGCTGAGATAAGCATATCTTTATAAACAAGCAGATCATTAATCATACCTGAGTGTGCGGCTTTTATAGTTTGGAGTAATTTTGTCGTATTGAGATCAAAAACCCTAATAGTATAATCATCACTTCCAGTATAAATCTTAGAACCAGCAATAACCATTGCATTCACATCCCATTGGTTTGAGCTTAGTGTAGTTATCTCTTGGTAGGTATTTGCGTCAATGATATTTATACGACCACTCGCTGATGATGCTAGAAGTTTATTATCTGAAATTTTTAACTTTAAGATAGGGAGCTTATCTGCATGTATCACTTTGAGTAATCTCAATGAAGATTCCGTATATACATTAATATCACCATTTCCTAGTGCTGCAAATATCTTAGCATCATAGAGTGCGAGTGAATTTACCCAGACCCCTTCTATCTCTACTTTACGTTGCAATTTCGCATATTTTTTACCCCATACTTTAATGTATCCATAAGTAGCTACAAATATATCTTTTTGAGTGATGAGTATATCTTTTACTTCATCAGTATTGTCTGTAATAGTATAGATAAGTTGGTACTTCTCGGGGTCAATAGGGATGGGGACTATTGGAAAAATTGGACGTTTAAATTTTTCATTTGCATAAAAGATAGCTTCACTTTTATTATAAGCAATATCTACTTGAAAGATTGAAACCTTTACTTTTTTATTTTGAAACACAGATACATCCAAGTCTGCCCCTAAAAGTTCCCATTCCCCTTTTTCATTGGCAACTACAGACTTGTTTACTACTACATCATCTTGAGTAAATTCAAAGTAGATAGAAGCTTTAGGTTCAGAAGTTCCTGATGCTACAAGGATTTTTTTATTGAGTACATTTGAAAGATTGTTGTTTTTTATCTTTTTAAGAAGTTTTACTTTTGCTACATCTGTATCTTTTACAAGGCTCAACTCTACTTCAGCTTTATTACCAGCTATATCTACACCCTTAGCTTTTATAGTAAGTTTTCCATCTAAAAGGTTTGTAAGGTCAATGTTTTCTAGGCGAAACTTAGCCTCATCATCTAGTGAGATATCCTCCAAAGTATAGGTTAACGATGTATTGTTTTTATCGGTAATACTCAGAGTCAATGCTTTAATGTTTGACTCGGTTTCACCCTCAATAACATAGTTTGAAACCTCATAGGAGTTAACATAACCATCACTTACACTCTCATCGGCACTTCTTTCATTGATTTTTAAAAGGAGTCCTTTATCTAGTTTTTTAGAAAGATTTAACACAGGTTTGGAGTTCTCTTGCTCATTTGTGCTTATCTCAAACACAATCAGTCCATCTTTTAATCTTTTGATATCTATATCTAATTTTGTGAGTTGATAGTCCCCTGCTTCATCACTTTTTATAAAGGCATAATAGATATCATCTGGATATTTTTCATTATATATTTTTAGTTTTAAAATCTTGTGCGAAAACTGAGATTTACCGCTTAAAATAAGCTCAGCATCATTATCTATCGTAGTTATTTTAGGGACAACCACAGGTTTATCTGCACTAAAACTCACTATAGGCATAAACACTAACAATAAAAAGAGGAAGAGTCTATTTATCTGCATGAAGCTTCAAGTTCCTTTATTGTCTCTAAATCAAGTCTGTTGTCATTTATAGTTGCTGTCTGAGTAAAAAACTCTTTGTCAGCTTTTTTTGAACTTTTACAGTATACTTCTAAAGAGCTATAAACAGGTCTTTCTTCTTTAGCATCATTCTTTTTACTTACAGAGTAAATTTCTCTTAAGAACTTAAGGTTAATACTCTCTTGAATAGAACGGGAGTCTCTTTTAAATGAGAAGATAAGCTTAGGTTGATAACTAGCTTTATAGATATAAACCGATGGCACATAAACTTGAAGTGTCACTACATTTTTTTCCAATGATGGTTCATACATATAACCATCTTGCTTATAGCCTAATGTTTTGATATCCTCCACGCGTCGAAGTATCTTATCTATCTCATAAGCATCCTCAGTCACAAGTTTCATATATATCAAATCTTCCAAATTTGCAATATGAAGGCGCACTCTGAGTGTCGTTGTATTTTTAGGCATATAGACAACTATATCTTCTACATCTTCTTTTGCATTGACCTCTAAATATGGTTTCTCAAAATGGTTCACATACCCTTTTTGCAGTGCGACATCTTTATCTAAGATATTTGTTGTTAGGGAGGTTGTGGAACACCCAGCAAAAATAAACAGAGCTATTATAGCTATTGTACTTACTATTAACTTTTTCATCTACTCATCCTCACTTAACATCATACTACCTGGTGCAAATCCATATTTTTCTTTAAAAGATATCTCATAAAGAGTTGGTGCTTTATCTATGCGTATGATTTTTTGCTCATTTGGCAGTATCTTTTCAAACTTAGCGAGAGACTCATCATTGAGAAGTACCTCAAAATCATCAAGTGGTAAATCTCCATAGTTTCTTACTATCAGCTCCATAAAGGTACTTGTTCTTTTAATAACAACTGAGGCTATAGGTGGAGAGATAAGCTTCGCCTTTATGACAACACGCTTAAGCTCATAAGGTTTTGAGTGAACTATTTTATAATAGATTCTTTTCGGGGTAAGTCCAGATTCTCGCACATAGTTTGGCATATATGGCAAAGCGATTGTTTGACTTGCATCAGCATCAGTATTATCAACTATCTCCTTGGCACTCATAGCATTTTTATAGGCAGCTTTATAATCTGATTTGTAAAGACTTTCTATCGCTTTTTCATAGTAATTATATGCAGAATGATTGACAAAGAGTTTTTCAAATTCACTCATCTCTTTTTTCTCTTCAATCGTTGCATTTTGTTCTACACTCTCAACGGTTGTGTTTTGTTCTACACTCTCAACGGTTGTGTTTTGCTCAACTGATTCTACTAGCGTTGCATTAGTATCTACACTCTGCGTAGCATCAGCACCATATGCCAAACTCAGATGCAAACTTACTATCATTAAAATATTTAATACATTTTTCATCATTACTCCTAGAATGCTACTGCTACATCAAGATGGACTGCATCTTCTTGAAGATAGAGACCCTCAGTATCATTGACTATTCTATGTGTAGCACCTAAATTCATATGCATAAGCAAAAAACCAAACTCAACACCAGTCCCGATGGTTTGTATGTCGCTAAAGACCGAACCTGAAAAGGTTTGAGTACTCATACCAGCACCGATACCAAACTTATCGCCAAAAAGCCACTTAAAACCAAGACTTGTACCACTTAATGTTTCATCAACACTTTGCCAATATTCATTGCTCATATCTAAAGTCACAAGGATAGAACCTGAAAAAACATTTGTCTCAAGCCCAAGACCATAGTTCGTTCGGCTTGCAGATACGGGAATAATTAATCCATTCATTTCCCCAGTATATTGTCCAGAATTTTTATGACTAGCCCCAACATAAACTGCCAAATAATCCTCTAGCCCTATAAAGGATTTTTGCCACATCAAACCATAACTCAGGTAATCACCTGTTGCAAACTCATCTTTTTGATTTGGCTGAACTGCTTTAAGTGTAATGTTTGTCATATCACTCAAGTAACTCACGCCCACACTAAAAAGACCATAATTACTCTCATAACCATAAGCAAAACCACCTACTGCATAATCATCTACTTTGTACTCTAAGCCAAAAGAATCATATAAACCACCAATAGAGATATGATCAGCTGGGTCTGTCCCCCCTACTTGAGTACCATCAGAGTCAGTTGTATTTACTGCTACTGCTCTTGTATATACAACTATATTGTGGTTAGTACTCAATCCTGCGGGGTTACTTTGCATCGCACTGTAGCCTTTTGCTGTAGCAGTAGTTGCACCTGCCATGATGGAGTTCTTAGCATCAAGGTAACTTTTATTAAAATAACCCTTGTACAAGATAGAACTATCAGCTGCACCTAAGAGTGTACTCAAAGAGAGCAAAAGCATGAGTATTTTTAAACTTTTTTGTATCATTGGGCATCTCCTTGAGTAGTATTATTTGCATCATCACCACCAAGCCAGGATGGTAAAGAAAAAGAGTACCAAAAACTCTCTTGCGTTTGGTTGTGCTCAACATCAAAAACGAACTCTTTGTCTAGATACACATCACTTTCAAAAGGTAGCTTTTTGGACTGGGCTCTTTTGCTTAAGAACGTAGCTATCTCCTCTTCACTTACCTCATTGTTTTGAAATCTCTGCAATGAAGCAAAGAGTCTTTCATTTTCTTTAGTGAGTGTTATATCAAACTCATACTTAGACTTTACATCTGTATTGGTATCAAAAAGGTCACTAAAGAGTATAGTGCTTAGCATCATCATAATTATTATAATATTTTTCATCATATATTTCCCAACTTTTTTCTAGATTTTTGTGCGGTTTGCATCCTATGTATCACTCCAAACATAAGCAACACAAGGAGTAAAAGATACGGATACTCTATGGTGTAAACAATCGGCATCAAGAGCATTCTAACACTTGCTTTTGCTAGGTCATTATGCGCTATCTTTTTAGCGATACTTGGTGAATTTTCATAGTAAACATCTACGAAAAATCTTCCAAGCTCATTGTGAAGTAGATACTTATCTCTAAAATCTCGCAATACTTTTACATGGGGATCAAAATAGCTTCCATACCCAGCAGTTGCGATAAAACAACCCTCAAAAGTAGAACTGCCCTCTTGCACTGCATTACTATCTACAATGCTGTAGCTCCCAGTTCCATCTATCTCTTGGATATTTGTATCGTTAAAATAAACTTTGAGTTCATCATCTACTACATAGTTGATAGCTGCACCCTTATAAGTAAAGATATTTGTAAGCTTTTCTCCGAGATTTAAGATTTTTGTTGTAATGCTAAGGGTATTAAACTCATCTAAGCTAAAAAACACAAGTCCTATACCTTCAACAGTAGTATAAAGTACATTATCTTTAAAATAGATACTTGTAGGTGTCCCTGTGTAGTAGAGATCATTATCACTAAATCCTATACTAATATCACTAAGCATCGAAGGTGTCTTTTTATCGGAGATATCCCATACCTCTATCTTATCATTTGCACCGACAAAAAGTAAATTGTTTGCAACAAAGATTGACTTAGCATCACTAGTATTTATAGTTGAGAGTGTTTGTGTCCTAGTAATATTTTGCTTATCACTAAGGTCAATGAGCTTGATAAAGTTATCTGTTAGTGCATACATAACATTACCATGAAGTTGCACACTATTGAGGTTTTCAAAAGCTAACTGTTGCGCAGAAAGAATATCAAAAGATTGAGCTATGTAGAGAGAATCACCATCATAAGAATAAATATAATCCTCTTCATCTACAAGCATCACTTTATCGTCAGCTATACCATCTACCACTTGATTATTGATTTGATAGAACTCTTGCATGCTATCATTGTTTTTATAGGTTATAAGAGAGTTATTGAGTGCATTGAGAGGATCAATTTTTACAATTTTAAAGAACTGTTCATTATCATTTTTATAGACAAACATAGAGATGGTATAGTCCCCACCACTCAGCTCAGAAATCTGTTTCTCAAAGAGTGGTTCTAAAATATTTGACATCTTATAAAGAGTGGCATTTTTGAGTATGTAAGAGTAGTTATCTAAGTATGCGAAGGCTGAAAGTGTATCAAACCTAGTCGTACTTGCACCTGTGTCTAAATTTAGCTCTGCACTCGTATCAAAAGATGTTGTAATGCTATACTCTTGAGAAGCTGATGAAACAGAAGCATTCTCAATAAGGACATAGTAATCACCCTCAGAAAGAGTAACTTTAAAGTCACCATCTATAACTCCAGTATCAGCATTGTAGTTTGAGGCGATAATAGTACCACTTCTATAAAGAAGAGATATTTTTATGTTTGTATCGCCATTTGTATCAAAACTCACTTCACCCCGAGTATCTACTACAAACTTATAATAATCTTTATCTTGACCACCAGTATAAAGATTTGAGTTAACTGTTCCATCTTTTAACATCACTTCATTTTCATAGTTAGTATCAAGTATATCTTTAACCCCATCATTGGTAAAACTATAATTTAACTCGTAACTTGACCTAGCTACTCCATTTGTCGCTTTTATCTGAACATATAAATCTGTTGCATAGATAATTTTACTCAGAGTATTCACCCCTAATGCTATCTGATTTTTATCAGCATCAAAGAGAGTGATGTTGATATCATCAGCTGCATTGGTAGTGATACTTAATGTACCACTATATTCTACATTGATAAGCTTGAGGGTATCGACATCTCCATCTCTTGAGAACTGCCCTGTAATCTTTTGACTTTGAGCAATATCAAACTCTGTATGGACCTGTGCATTGAGTGTATCTATATAATCAGGAGTAATCTCTGCAAGTTCAAGTTGATTTTCTTTTGCGAGTACAAGGGTGTTGTTTGCGATAGTGATGCTTTGCGCATCACTTGTTGAAGATACTGTACTTAAAGTATTTAAATCTTTATATTCAACTATATCATAACTATCGCCTTTAGATATATAAAGTACTTTATTGTTGAGATAGAGATCTTTTATCTCCCCTGTTATACTCAAACTCTTAGCAGTATCAGTATATGTCGAAGCCTCTAAAATATCTACATTGCTACTTGTTGTATCACCCTCAGAAGCAAATATATACTCTGCATCTCTAACGAGGTGCGTATAATTTGAAGATATAAGTGAAGTTGCTGTTATCGTAGCAAGATTAAGATCAACTCTACTCACTCCATTACCATGCGCTACTACTAGGACAGAATCATTAAGGAGGATATCACGCACAGAGTTTAGCGCTAAAGTTTTAAGGAGTAAAGGGTGTAGAGGATCAGTTAAATCATATTTATACACTCCATTATCACACGCAACAAAGAGTTTTCCCCCTTGGGCTACAAGAGCATAAGCTTTTGATGGGGTTTCATTTTGAGAGTATAAGGAACTATTATTAGCATCACTCACATCTACCAAGGCAAAACCATCATCACCTAGAGCGACATAAAGAGTAGTCCCATCAAGGGTGATATTTTGAGGTGTGCCTCGTAAGTTTATTCGTGAAACAATCAGTGGATTATAAACATCGCTCAAATCTATTACATCTAAACCATCAGTATCATTTACCAAATAGGCTGTTTTTCCACTTGAGAGTATTTTTGCACTATTGCCTTCTAGTAAAAGAGTAGAAAGTGTTGGATTTGAGATACCTGTTGGTTTGTCTATATATTTATCGTCAGTAAAAGACTCAAAAGACCCAGTGATATTATATGAGCCAGTCGTAGTTGACGAGGTAACTTTGATAAAGTACTCACCTGAAACATCTAGTATATATTTTCCATTACTATCAGTTGCTACCGTTTGTCCATTTTCATACACCAAAGTTGCATTGATGTCACTAAGTGTGAAAAGACCCGCAGTATCAAGCTCTATCTTATAGTAGTCAATATCCCCTACTACATCTATAGATGAGTTGTAGCCTTTTGAGTTCGTTGTGAGGTTATCCACATCGCCATCATAGAAGCTTAAAGAGTCTGTCACATCACCAGTTATTGGCGTAGTTGCAACATTGAGCGTATATAGGGTTACACTTGTGCCATTGATATCTAAGTAATATCTTCCAGCCTTCAAAGAGCCTGCACTACATCCACCTTTATTAGCTAAGTCTGCGTCATAAAGTACGCACGAACCAGAAGAGAGTGTCGTGTTAATAGCTCCAGAGTTCGGCATATCAACAGCGAACATATCATGGTCACCCACTTCACCAATATAACCTGTGATGTTAGTATCAAATGGGCTGAGAGTAGCATTAGCAAAATCATCACCGTAGTCTTTTAGAATCTCTACTGTTGTTAGCTTATATGTTGTTTGTCCTATATCTTGTGATAACACATAAAGCGTATCGCCACTACTCTCAATATCTATGATATTTTGAGCTATACCAACTTTGTTTCTCAAAGAGAGGTCATTAGCATTAAAAGCTTGGACACCCTGCGTAGATGTACCCACATAAACAACATCATCAATAAGCTCTAGGGAGGTCATATCTGCAAATGGCTTTGTTTTTTGAACTATTTTTGTAGATTTATCTAACATTTCTATTGTAGTTGCACTAAGGGCAAATATGGTGCTAGAACTACTCTCAAAATCTAAGTACTTAGCATCAAGATATTGTGTAGTACTATCGGGGATGCTAAGTGGATTTGAGATATCATAAGATATCCAAGCATTATCTTGTTTGACTATCAAAGAGCCATCTACAATCTTTAGGTTGTAACCCACATAAGTAGCAGTAATTGCAAGGGTTGAGGAGAGAAGTTTGGTAGCCTTATAAAGCATATTTGAACCGTTTATATACTCAAATATATCTAAACGCAAGCTATTGTTTGCCGTATTAAAAACTCCACTCTCAATGCCAAGGGCATAGATATATTTCCCATCACTCACTTGTGCTACATAGTTTATGTTGTAGGGTGCATTAAACACTTGGGTATCACCAAAGTAGAGTTTGGAGATATCTTGAGAATAAACAATGCCATTATCAACATAGAGATGTCCACTATATAAAATAGTATTGTTTTGTGTCACAACTCCCAATGATATATTATTTTGATACTCATCACTTGTATTGTAAGAACTAAAAGTTGGTGTGAAAGTTCCAGTTGTATTGTAATCAATATAGTATATACCAGCTTTGATGGCAGTTCGGTTATTTTCAAGTGTAAGTGTTGCAAAAGAGGAGTTTAGATTATTTGTAGCCTTATAAAGATTATATCCAGAGATATTCAAATCACCAACACTTGGAAGCTCAATCTTGTAAAGTCCGCTTCCATTTACTGTTATGGCACTCCCTAAAGGATTAGCATCATCACGAGAAAGTGAGCTATTTAAAATCTTATCCGGAGCATTGTCTGTTGGGGTGAAGGTGTTTGTAAGAGTATAATCATCATAACTGTTTGTATCTGTTGTAGTGATTTTAACATAGTATGTTCCAGCCACTAAAGCATTGCTAGTTATAGTTGTATTTTTAAAATTTACTGCACTTACTATTGGAGAGGAAAAATCAGCATTATCATCTATAGTTATGTTTAAATCACTTGCATCAACACCACTAGATGTTAAACTCAAATCCCCTCCATTTTGTAAATCAAATCTAAATATATCACTATCATTTTTTCCACTCATCTTATTAAGAGCATAGGAACTATTTGTATCCATCCTATTAACTAATAAAGCATTACTTACATTATCATCATAATCATTTGAGATACTGTATTTTTTCGTACTGGTTGTATCTGGTTCTACAGCATAAAGCTTACCATCATAAGCAGCTATAGCACCTGTATTACTTGATGAGACAAGTCGTAATGCTCTTGGTCTTGATGGATCTGTTTTTATATCAAAACTATATATACCTGTAGCACTAGACACATAAAGAACGTCATTATCAATACTTAATCCACTCATACTAAGAGTTTGTACATAAGATGTTAAAATAGCATTTGCAGGGTCAGTAATATCATACACATAAAATATATTTGCACTATCTCTCAAATAAGCATATGTTTTTACACCATCTGAATAGATTATAATATCATTATAATCTGTACCATTTGGTGGTAGTTTCAAGGTTATTTTTGACAATACAACCGATGTAGTATTTGTGCTAATATCTACTACACTTATAAATCTATCATTTGTTGTATAATCTATATCTAAAGCGTAAAGTTTATCTCCTAAAATATCACTCGATACTGCATTATTAAATATATACTCAATCGCTGAAGTACCATTTAAAATGTTACGTTTTGTTAGCGAAGCACCATTTACATATACTTGATAACCACTATGTATAGAAAATTTTGGAGTAAATGCTGTTATAGATATACCACTGTTTATAGTACCGTCACTAGCATTATATATATTACCATTGGAGTTATAGAGATTTTCACCATCAGCATAGATATATGTAGGAGACTCAGGACTAGAGGTAAATGCAGTATCTAAAATAGCATTTCCAACAGCTAGTGCATCTATCTCATTAGCATAAGGTTTAAAAGAGGTAGCTAAAGAGTAACTTCCATCACTTGATGATGTCACTTTTAGCAAATATGTACCCTTTGTTAAAAGTAATGATTGGTTCTCTAAAGGGGAAGAAATATTTTTATCATTAGGTGTTAATATTTGAGCACTAAAACCAGTAGTTATATTCACATCAAGCATCCCTTTTGAGGATAGATATATTTTAAAATAATCTATATCAGATACACTATTGTCTGTTATAGCCTGTTCATTAATCGTAGTTCCTACATCTATATACTTTGCGAAAATATACTCATCTGGTGTCTGGTCATATATGAAACTCTTAGATATCAAGTTAGCATCAGCTGAATTCCCGGCATCATCACTTAAGCCTGTATCTGGAGATACACTATAGGTACTACCTTCACTTAAGCCTGCAATATTACTATAGGGTATAAATGTAGGATTATTATATATAGATGAAAAACTACTACCATTAATAGTAAAACTTACAGGAGATATATCTGAACTCCAATAGATATTTATTCCGGATACTTCTAGTTGTGCATTTGTGGCATGAGTCTCTTCTGTTATAGTATCTATTCTTATATATGATTGAGTATCTATGCTAACAGAAAGAGCAGTTGAGTTAGCCTCCCCACTACCGTCATTAGCACCTACAGTGTAGTAATATACTCCATCAGCTAAAGCACTGTTAGTTATAGAGTATGAAGTTCCAGTATTGTTATCTTCACCTACATTAGTAGTACCATTATATAATATTATTGTTTGGTTTGATTCTTTTGTACCTATAAAGGTTGGAGTTGTATCATTTGTTATATTGTCAGTACTAGAAACTCCACTATCAGAGGCAGCATCTAAATCAGGTGGATTTGGCACAGGTGTTGCATAGAGTGCTACACTCCCTAACAACACTATAGCAAATACACCTAAAAATTTTCTCATTTTTCTATCACCATCCAAACATAGTAACTCTCATCATCACTATACTCAGCTTTTTTCACAATCACATCCGAGTTAAAGTGGCTTGAGGTTTGTTTAGTAGTCTGGATTAAGTCACTTTCTATAACTGTACCATTTTTTACCAGCTCTTTGTTATCGACACTTGAACTCATCATCACCCGCTTACGCTCTTGAAGCTCTGCGATAGCAAGTTTTTTTGCGATATACTCTTGCTTTTTTTTGTTTTTCATGAGTTTTACTACACCCACTGCCCCTATATTACCACCAGTATCTGGATTCGCCACCCACTTCGGAACTAAAGAGTCTTGCACAACAGAGAGTTTTTTTACTTCTTCTTTAAAAACTTTTACTTGTTCTTTTTTTGCTGGCTTTACATCGCTTGAGCCACAACCACTTAGCATCATGCTTGCTATAATAATAAAACTATAAAATTTCATCTACTTCTCCAATCTATAAAATGCTCTTAAACCTATCATAGGGTTGAGGGATTCTTCGTACTCTAAGGCTGGAGCATTAGAGGGTTCTACAAAACTTATGTATGAGTTCCCCTCTATCATATAAACATCACCATCTTTTACTAACTCATGCACATTTCCACACATATCGTAGATACCAAGTCTTGATTTTTTAAAAGATTTTACTTTTTCTATTGTAGTATCTTGTTGGTCCTCATAGTAAATATTTGCAGGCTTCAGTCCATCTTCGTTGAGTTCATCAAGCGTTGCATTTCCCCAACAGTATTCACTAGATGAGGCATTTGAAGCTACATACGACCATTCATCTGGAGTTGCAAAGCTAAGTCTTTTACCTAGTTTTTTCCCAAGCCACTCTACAAACTCTGCAACCCTCTGAGGTTTAAAACACACAGCAGGATACTCATAGTACTCACTAGAAATATTTTTAAAATCCTTAGCATCCTCTGGTAAAAGAGAATCTTGTACACAGTATCTGTCAAAATACTTGTTCACTCTATGCGTCTCTACAAACTCCTTCACGCTTCCAAGTGTCACCTCTGTTGTTGCGACAAAGAGTGTTTTGTTTGCTTTGTTTACTGGGACAAATGTATATGATGAGTATTTTAAATCACGGCTAATATAATCACTCTCATCTATCTTATCTTCAAGCTTAATCACTCCAAAAACAAGCATAGCCATCTCATTACCCTGAACAAAAGGGAAAAAGTGGATAGACTCATACTCCACAAGCTTTGATTTTGTGATATTTTGCGTCTTGAGATCGACATAGTTACTGAGCGTCTCAGACTGTGCGAGCTCTGTGATGCTAAGCTTTTTAAGATAGGAGTTTACTTTGCGTTTGACAAAATCTTTCTCTTCACCAAGTTCTACATAAGCACTATAAAGCTTTGGTGTCACGATAATGAGCTTTTGTAAATCATCAAGATTTAATTCTATAGAGTAGTAATTTGATATTTTTTTTGCCTCTTGCAATTTCGTTGCCAATATATCTTTTTGTTGTTCTTGCTTAAAAGTTAAAGCGTTAATAACGCTTGAGCGTTTATTAAGAGAGGCTATATATTTATCATGTTGTTGCTCTATTTTTTTGATAGTTTGTATGATAGTTTGGGAACTTTTTGTAAGTTTTTTAGTTTGAGAGTTTATATTGATGTTTAAACGAAGAGGTTTCATTATTTTTTCTATCTCTTCATATGTTAGCATCATCTTTGGTAGGTATATAGCATTCACTAGATCAAAGTCATTGAGTTCAAGGACCCCTATATTTTTACTCTCTTTAAACTTGTCTATCTCTTTTGTCGTTGCTTTGGAGTAAGTAGTCTCTTTTGTTTTTACAAATGGATGCTGTGTTACTTTGATAATTTTAAAGTTTAGGTTTTTATCTCTAAAGGTGATATCTTTGAGTGTTTCCATTTGCATTTGACCAAAATCTTTGGTTGTACTCACAACATTGTTATACTTTACAACACCTTTTGAAGACTCTTGAATCTCTGTATTTTGCTCAAACTTTATAATAGCATACTTATCAACAAGAGTATTTTTAAGTTTTCCCAAATAATCCTCTTCAAGAGGATAATGGACAAGATAGTAAAGTACTCTCGATGTTTGCTTATGCGCGTCATAAATCTCAGACATCTTTTTTGTATATCTTTTTTCTGCTTCATCATAGCTCTTGATAGCAGCTTGTAACTCTTTGTCAATAGATTGAAGTTCGTATTGGGTTGAGATGATACTTTTTATATCTTGTTGGAGTCTACTCATGTTTTGTATATGATGTTTATAGTCTGAAGTTTTCTTAAGTTTACTCAAAGAGATATTCATTAACCTTTTGTCCACTTTTTGAGATACTTCACTCACATCCATAGTATGTAGGGTGATATTTTTAACCCCATCACGTGCATATGCAAAAGAAAATATAGTTATAATTAATAGTAAAAATCTCATCCCACAACCCTACAACTGATGTACATTTATAAAGTTTTTATCTTTATACACGAGGTAAGTAAGTACTATATTGGTTATGGTATCAATGTAATGTTGTGTCTTTTCATCTATGTTTGGCATCACAAAGTTACCATCAAAATAGTCCATATTCTCTACTTTAAGTACAACTTCCAACTCTTTGCGATTTTCACGATTTGTTTTCTCTTTAACGATAAGTATATATTTTGTTTCAAAAATAATCTTTAAGTCATCTTGGAGATCTTCATATTTTGCTATGAGTTGTTCTTGTTCATCTATATCACCGCTATAATCGTACTCATCTAGTATCTCTAGTACTGCCTCTTTATCTTCAAGCGGAGTAAATATAACTTCATTTTCTGGGCTAAAATAGTAGTTTCTCACTTGATTTTCGATTCTGTCAATAATGTCTTGATCATCTATCTCTGTAGAGTTTAAAAGAACAAAATCATACGCTTTGAGATTGACCAAAAGCAACAATGTTACTATAAAATATTTCATACCCTCTCCTTAAGAGTTTTATCTATAAAATCATACGCAGTTATGTCAACTCTGCCTTTAGAATACTCTTTCATATACTCTAGCATTTTATCATCATGTGTAATAATTAAAGCTGAATTTGCAGTACCAAGATGAAATTTATCAAATAAAATCTCTAACATTTGTTTTTTTACATTAGTATTAAACGATCGTAACATCTCATCAGCTAGTATATACTTAGAATCGTTCATCAACATCCGTGCTAGCATCACAATCTCTCGTTGACCATTTGACATAGTACCTATCTTTTTATTGCGAAAGTTTTTGAGGTTAAACACCTCCGTATCACTTAATTGGATATCTGAAAAGGTCTCATACATCATCTCTAGTCTCTCATCTATATAGCTCTTTTTCTTTTTAGAAAAAACTGCAGGAAACATGATATTATCTTCTACATTCATATCTTTTAAATAAAAAAAGTTTGAAAAATTTATAGACATATATTTACTACGAATCTTGTCTAACTTGGGTGATATGTTCGTAAAATGATAATCATCCCAATCTATCTCCCCCTCAAAATCATCCAGCAAACCAGCTAAAAGATAGATAAGTGTTGATTTCCCTGCACCAATGTGTCCATAAACAAGTTTGATCTGATTTTTATCAAGTTTAAATGACATATTTTTGAGTATTTGTTTCTCAACTCCAGCATTATCTACAAACGAAAACGATACATCTCTACACTCTAGTGCCATCTACTGTCCTTTTATTAGGTTTAATTTTTTCATACTTACTCTTTCCAAGAAATATATAATCAGTATGTACACAGCTAATATGATAAGTGAGATACTATAATTTTTGATATCAAAATCATATCTTGTAAAAAAGTACTGCATCATAATAGAGTTGATGCTATTCTCCTCATACCTTAATACAAAGTATATACTCACAGCTGAGATTAAAAAACTTATACTATTTATGTAGGTTTGAAAAGGATGATTTAATCCAAAAAGTTTTAAAAGTGCCAACTCACTCTCAAAGTTGGAGTAAAACTGACGTAACACTACATACATAGCTATAAACAATATTCCAAATATAAATAAACTAAAGCTTACTACAACTATGTTAAACATTCTTTTTTTAGGACCTATAGATGGAATAATTTCTTCTTGAATAATAAATTTGGCTTTAGCATCATAACTCAGGAGCATCTTTTTTATCTGAGTAAGTGTATCATCATCTAAGCTTTGTGCATATATATCTATAAAATTGTTTGCATCCCCAATACCAAGTTCATTTTCCAAAACTTTTTTGTTAAATATCAAGATGTTTTTATCGTATATGCGTTCTGGTGCATAATCAAAAGTAGAACGAATGCTTGCTTGAAACTCTACACCATCTATACTCATTGTAAAATTATCCAATATACCAAGGTTATTTAAGTCGTAGGCAAGGTAGCTAGAGCTCACAGCAGCGTTGCCATTGCTAAAAGTAACCATATCTAAAAAATCAGTCAATTCATTTAGCCTTACTAACTCCTTCTCTTGCATCACTTCAAGAGGGTCTCTATACTCCTCTTCATCACTAAATGCGTAATTTTTTACACGTAAGACAAAACGGTTATAGTTGATGTAATTTCGAAGGATTTTGGCTATATAGCGTTTATATTTAAGTTCTAAATTTTCATCCCTTTTAAAACTCACTATGAGCTCCCCATCAAAAGATTCTAGTGATGCTACTGAAGAGTTTGGAAGCTGTATGTTTTCTAAGTTTATGAAGATCTTTTTTACTTGTAGCTCATTTTTATATTGCAATACTAGAGTTCTATAAAGTTTATCTACTTCAACTATCTTTAATTTTGTTTTTTTATCATCTAAATACACTTCTAAAAATTTACTGTTTTTTTCATCTATTTTAAAAAAGAGTCTATCGACATCATCTTCACAGTACTTAGACTCTATACTTAAGGTATCTTTTTCTAAGAAAGTAAGGGTACAAAAGTCAAGTGCTATTGCATCATCATAGGTTAAAAATTTTATAGAGTCTTTATCATCAACTTTTAAGCCATTGAGATTGAGAACTATTTTAAGATTATCATCATACTCAAAACTCTCTATCTCTAAGTTCTCTCTTTTTCCATCAAGTTCGACCTGAATGATCTTTTGAAAGTTTAAACCTTTTACAAGGATAGGCATATCCTTTGCAAGAGTGGAGTCTTGGCTATCTGTAATAGTTATAGAGTATACATCTTCATAACCAAATAAAATATCTATAGATTTATCTATAGAGTGAATCTTTTTCTTTATCTCTAATAGTTGTTTTTGAGGAAGATTGTTTAGTTTTACCTGCAGATCTGCTACATTACCATAACCTGAACGCAAATATTCATAAAACAGATCTTTAAGAGAGAAGCCAAGCGTAAAGATGAGGAGTAAAGCTAGAAACATAATAGATAATAACACTATATTTAAAATTCGTCTTTTAAGTATGTTAAAGATAAAAGAAAGCTTCTTCAAAATGGCAACCTATGGTACTTTTTACTCACTGCAACCGAGACAACAATCCCAATAAGTACGAGAAATATTCCTATAATACCAAGATTTTTTGTATCAAGCGATAGGCTAGTACCTAAAACATTTGTTAGAGCAAATGATAGTAGCGTATGCTCAACAAGAACAAAAACGAGAATAAGTACTACATAGGTAACAAAAAAAGTACTAAGAAGTAATATGGTGTCATATATATTCATACCAAAGATTTTTTTCAAAAATATACTCGCTTCAAACTCCTTAGCAAGTGAGGAAAAAGTAATAATCATAAATATCACCAAAAAGAGAAAAAATGCAAGTAAAAAAACATCTGAAACATGCATCGCTAAAAGAAAAACTCCTAAGTCTTCATAGTCTATATATTTTTTCCAGTTATAAACCTTTTTCATCCCATAAAGCATCTTTTTAATTTTCTTATCTGTTGTATAGATGGTATTAAGAGGGAGTGGCATATATGCCATCTCTTTAGCATTGAGTGTAGATGTAACTAGCCATTTTTCATCATTTGCAAGATGAAAGACACAGAAGTTATACTCTATATACTCATCATCATTTCCCATAAAGTAAAGATGTTTTTTATCAAAAGCATTATCTTGTGCCATATTGTTGTAAAGACGGTTACTAAGCCAGAGTGTTTTTTCATTAGCATCACATGTCTCATCTGTATCGATACTTGAAAAAAGTGCCCCCTTATGCTTAGCATCATAGGTGCGAATATTCATAAACTTAGATATATCCTCATCTCCATCATAGCTGAGCAAAATCTCTTCACTATAGACAAATATCTCTTTGACAATCTCTACATCCTTACCCTCTAATGCTTTGAGTGCTGACTTTGAAGTGGTAACGAACTCAGGATAAAGCCCTTTAAGAGAGTTTATAAACTTATCTTCATACGTTATAAGTCCCTCTTTTATCATGAGAAAGAAAGTTAAAAAGAGAGTTATTGCTATGAAGCTAATATACTGTGTTGATTTATTTAAGATTGCTAAAATAATTTTAAAAGCAAACTTGTACATCTATATAATCCTATCGTTTCTTCAAAAATTTGACTAATTTTTTAGTATTTGATTTTATGAGGGCTGATTTTATCTCTGCAAACTCGTTGTTATTTATGTTTGCCTTGACCTTAAGTGTGATATTTTTTTTCTTTTTACCATCCACTACTTTAATAATGTAGTCAACCTTACAAATAGTATTTTTACACTTTTTCTCTTTGATATTGAGGTACACATAATAACGTGCCTTATTTTCTTTGAGATATTTTATAATATTTTTTTTACCCTCAACTAACTCATCTCTATATTCAAAGTTTAAGTATTTTTTATACTTTTTTTGTAGCTTGAGTCTTGCCTCAGTAAAAAGAATAGTGACTTTTCTATATACTTTTTCATCATATTTGGCATCCATCTTTTTTGAAAAAATTACAGTTGCCTCAGAGGAGGACATCAATGCTGATGATGCTAAGGTGATAATAAGCAATAGCTTTACAAATAACTTCACAACCCTACTCCTCTTGAGAGGCGATATCGCCTAACGCATTATCTATCAGTTCAATAATCGCTTTTTTTATCATTTCGTACTCTGTTTTTCTATCGTTAAGTCTTCGTATTTTTCCATTTTTATCTATCTTTAAACCAAGAGATATAACTGACTCACTCATCCCTTTTTCTATGCCAAAAAAACCATCAATTGCGATTTGTAATTCTGCTTCTTTTGTCTCATACAGTGCATTTTTAAGCTCTTCATACTGGACTATTTCAGGCAAGACTATAAAAGTAGAACCATTCATCGTTAAGATATCTGTTAAAAACTCATCATCATGCTTCTCATATGATCTGTAAAAATCTTTTATCTGTGCTTTGAGTTTTCCTCGCGCCATGTTTGCTTTTTTTCTATACTTGAGTTTTGTTGCTGAACCAAACTTCACAGGTAACACAACCATCCCTAAAGCTTTATACTTCTCTTTACGAACCTCATTAGTTGCAACTTTAATAGTCTTTGAGATATCACTCATAACCAAAAATATTTTATCCGCTAAGTCTCGGCTCATTCTGTTGCGAGTATCTGATAAATAATCAAGTGAATCAGTCATATAGAGTATAGAATCCATATCGTTCTTTTTTTCATAATAATTTGCTTTGAGCTTATTACAATACTCATAAAACTCCACATCTTCATTACATATTAGTGCATCTTTCACCTCATCATTTGCATTAAGCGAGCCAAAAACTACTAAATTTATTAACAATAGTTTTATAAATAATTTCATCATTTTAAAGTACCTCATATGTGATGTTGTTTTTATTAAACTTAATTTTTTTTGTCATTTTAAGCTGTGGATACTGTTTTGTTAAGCTCTCCAAGAGTGTTTTTTTAAGTTGTTTAAGTTTAAGAGTTTTTTTAAACTCTGCACTACAGGTACCAGATTTGACAGATATTTTTTTTAGTTTAAAATGTGATTTTTTAAGAAGCTTTTTACAATATTCTTTTTGTTTGTATGATTTCTTAGAACTTATATTATCAGTGAGTGTAAACGCTAACTTCCCACTTAGCTCATAAGATATTTTTGTTTTTTTTACTTTTAAGAGACTTAAAGTCGCACCTTTGAGATCATCTGAAAGTGATTTTTTAATTATATCTTGAAACGACACTTCCCTTATCTCTGCTACTCCACTCTTTTGCAAGGTAGCACTCCAGTTTGAAAGAAGTGATTCTATTTTTATAGGAAGATTTTTAGTTAAGGATATCTTCATATATGGCTTATGTTTACTCGCATTTGTGATTATGACAGCATCATCTGACTTACTTACACTTGCTACCATTTTCATCACACCTAATTTTTCAAAAAGTATAAATTTATCATAAGTGAGTTTGTCGTTGTAGATATCAGATAAAAGCTCATCCAGTGTTTTGATAACAATCTTTCTTTTGTTAAAAAGCTCAATACGTTTTTTACCCTCTTTTGTGATAAACAACATACTATCATTTTTTACTTTTTTAAACTTTCTATCATAACTTTTTCTTGTTTGAGCATCAAGAGCTGAAAGCTTTGTAGCTACTATAAAATCAAAGTATTTTTTGTTTTTTGAAAAATGAACTTTTTTTAAGCCCTCTTTTTCCCAAATAACATTTTTAGTACTAAACATCTCAAGTCGATTCGCTGCACCATAAGAGTTAGCACTTACTCCAGCATCAGAAAAAGTTGTTTCGTAGTAACCTAATTTTTTTTCACCCTTGTCTATTTTATACAAGATACTAAAATTACTATCTGCATGAGAGAGTGTCATCAGTAAGATTAGCAATAGATAGACCCTTATTTGTTTCATAATTTTCCCTTTGATTTCATTAAATTGATATTATTATATAAACTCTTAAAAAGAAGATATATATCTGATATTCACAGATTTTCAAGATGATTTGTAACATTTTTTCCCTAATTAAACCTATCTTAATATCACAAATAAGCTATTATTTATAAATAATTAATTTATATTAGTATAGAATGCTTTGATAACTTACTTAAAAGAAGATTCATGACATTCAAAGCACTCTCTATTCTCGCTATTAGTATTTTTTTTATTGCAGGCTGTAGTACCTCATCTACGCAGGTTGAAAGTTCATTAGTCAATGAGCTAGACAATGCACCCTCTTGGGTTAAGGTACAACATACAGGTAGAGCTATAAACTCTATCGGTACACAAAAAAAAGAGAGCTTGTCATTTACGCAACAAAGAGATTTAGCTATAAAAAATGCTAAAGAAAATCTAGCATCAAGTTTAACTCTTAAGCTGACAAATATTTTCAAAATAATAGAAAATAAAAATATAGACAATGTTAAGTATCAAAAAAGAGTCACTCAAACTATACAAAGCCTAGTAAAACAGAGTGTTGATAACTCTAAAACCATAAAACTTTGGCAAAGCAATCTTGAAACTATCTATGTGTTAGTCTCTCTTGATATTAAGAATCTCAAAGACTCACTAGACGTAAGCATCCATAGAAATTTTAAAGATTTTCCAAGTATAAACTCAAACTATTCTTTAGCGCTCGAACAAGGCAAAATTGATATAGCTCTCTTAAAATAAATCTAATTTCGCTATAATACAAAATTCATTTATAAATATACAGGACAGTTTGTGATTACTCTTAAAGAAGCGCTACAACTATCAAAAGAAGAACTAGAAAATTTTAAAGATAAACTTAAGTCAGATATCCAAGCAAGAGCTGATCTTAATGCCTATATCGACATCAAAACGCAAGGTGATGGTATACCTATCGCCATCAAGGACAACATTCAAGTTAAAGGGTGGTCTGTTACCTCTGGTTCGAACATTCTTCAAGGATATATAGCTCCTTATAATGCAACTGTTATTGAGAAGATGCGCGAAGCTGGTTTATCTGCATTTGGTCGTACCAATATGGACGAGTTTGCTATGGGTTCAACAACAGAGTCTAGTTTTTACGGCATAACTCAAAATCCTCACAATGCGAACTATGTACCAGGTGGTAGTTCTGGTGGGAGTGCAGCTGCTGTTGGCGCAGGTCTTGCTATCGCAGCCTTAGGCTCTGACACAGGGGGAAGTATACGTCAACCAGCTGCATATTGTGGCATCGTTGGTATGAAACCAACTTATGGACGAGTAAGTCGATACGGTTTAGGTGCATATGCCTCAAGTCTTGACCAAATAGGACCTATGACACAAAATGTAGAAGATGCAGCGATTCTTTATGACATAATCAGTGGTCATGATGCTAAAGACTCAACATCTGCACACAAAGATGACAAGGTATCTGATAAGTTAGATATCTCCAGAAAATTAAAAATCGCTGTATTACCTAAGCATCTAGAGGGTGCAAGCGATGATGTAAAAAAAGCATATCAACTAGCTATAGATGCCCTAAAAGCTCATGGACATGAGATAATAGAGAGGGAACTTATGGATGCAAAGTTTGATATATCTGCTTACTATATAACGGCTACCGCTGAAGCAGCTACCAACCTTGCTCGTTATGATGGGATTCGTTATGGAAACCGTGTAGAGGGTAAGAACCTTGAAGACACTTTCATAAAAACTCGTAGTAATGGTTTTGGTGATGAAGTAAAACGCCGTATCATGCTTGGTAACTTCGTTCTCTCAAGTGGGTACTATGAAGCATACTATGTAAAAGCTCAAAAAACAAGACATATGATAAAAGAGCAATACGATAAGATTTTCCAAGATGCTGACCTGATTCTTTCACCTATAGCACCATCAACTGCACCCAAAGTTGGTGAGTTGGAAAATCCTATGGATATGTACCTGAGTGACCTTTACTCTATTAGTGTAAATTTAGCTGGTCTCCCTGCCTTATCCTTACCTATTTCAAAAAGTAAAGAGGGTATGCCAATAGGTCTACAACTCATAGCAGCACCATATGATGAACAAACCCTCTTTGATGGCTCTCTCAGCCTAGAAGCACAAATAAACCACAAAGGATAAACATGAACATTCGCAAAAAAGCTCTCACATTTGAAGATGTACTTTTAGTACCACAATACTCTGAGGTACTTCCAAAAGAGGTTAAACTTGAAACTCAGCTTACAAAAAATATCACATTAAAAATCCCTATGGTTTCGGCTGCTATGGATACAGTGACAGAATATCGTGCAGCTATAGCTATGGCTAGACTTGGTGGTATTGGTATTATCCATAAAAACATGGACATAGAGGCACAGTGTAAGCAAGTAACAAAAGTAAAAAAAAGTGAAAGTGGCATCATAATAGACCCTATATACGTGAACCCTGATGCAACTTTAGCAGATGCTGAACAACTCATGACTGAATATAAAATATCTGGTGTGCCTGTAGTAGATGGACACAACAAACTTCTTGGTATACTTACAAACCGTGATATGCGTTTTGAGAAAGATATGCGCAAACTTGCATCTGAAGTTATGACAAAAATGCCACTTATTACAGCTAAAAAAGGTATCTCTTTAGATGCAGCTGCAGATATTATGCACAAAAACAAGATAGAAAAACTCCCTATTATAGATGCTGAAGGCTTCTTAAAAGGTCTTGTAACTATCAAAGATATCAAAAAACGTATCGAATACCCTAACTCAAACAAAGACAACTTTGGTCGTTTACTTGTTGGAGCAGCTATTGGTGTTGGGCAAATGGACAGAGCAAAAGCACTTGTAGATGCTGGTTGTGATGTCCTTGTTCTTGACTCTGCACATGGACATTCTAAAGGTATCATAGATACAGTAAAAGAGATTAAAGCTACTCTCGCTATAGATATTATTGCTGGGAATGTAGCAACAGGTGAAGCAGTTGAAGCTCTTGCAAAAGCTGGGGCTGATGCTGTTAAAGTTGGTATTGGACCAGGGTCTATTTGTACTACACGTATTGTTGCAGGCGTTGGTGTCCCACAAATCTCTGCGATAGATGAGTGTGCACAAGCTGGTCAAAAGCATGGTGTCCCTATCATTGCAGATGGTGGAATTAAATACTCAGGAGATCTCTCTAAGGCTTTAGCTGTTGGTGCATCTTGCATCATGGCAGGAAGTCTTTTAGCAGGAACGGAAGAGTCACCAGGTGAGACTATCATGTATCAAGGTCGACAATACAAATCATACCGAGGGATGGGAAGTATTGGAGCTATGCAAAAAGGATCAAATGACAGGTACTTTCAAGAGGGTACTGCAGCTGATAAGCTAGTTCCAGAAGGGATAGAGGGTCGTGTTCCATTTCGTGGAAGCATCGCCGGGATTGTGCATCAAATGATGGGTGGTTTACGTGCATCCATGGGCTATTGTGGAAGTAAAGACATTGCAACATATTGGGAAAAAGCCGAATTTGTTGAGATCACAAGTGCTGGACTTAAAGAGAGCCATGTTCATGATGTTATTATCACACAAGAGGCACCTAACTACCACGTTTAACAAAGGTGTTACATTTATGACACTAAAAGAGGGTATAGATGAAAGAAAACATTAGATATGCAGGTTTTTGGATTAGGTTTATAGCTTCTTTTGCTGATACACTCTTCTTGGCACTTCCTTTAGCCATAGTTATCTACTTCTTAAGTGATGGTTCCTGGTTTGACTTCGCACAGTACCAACAGAATATGCAAGCAGCAATGGCTGGTAACGCTACTGTTGCGCTCAACAATGCTCCGCAAATGTCTATGAAGTGGGAATTACTTTTTGAAGTAAGTGTCTTACTCATCACAATGCTCTTTTGGAGACGATGGCGTGGAGCTACTCCTGGCAAGAAATTTGTTCATATAAAGATAGTTGATGCTAAGACACTTCAAGATATCACGAACACCCAAGCACTCACTCGTTCTATTGGTTACATCGCTTCTACCTTTATATTTTTAATCGGCTTTATTATGGTTGGTTTTAGAAAAGATAAAAGAGCTTTACACGACTTATTGGCAAATACTGCTGTAATTTATGATCAATAGGAACATAATTAATACAATTTAGCTAAAATACTATTATTATTTATAAGGATTTCTAATGGAACTACAAACAAAAGCACTTCACGCAGGATATGAGAAAGACTCACAAGGGACAATGGCTGTGCCTATCTATATGACTACAGCTTATGAATTTCGCGATGTTGAACATGCTGCAAATTTGTTTGCATTAAAAGAATTAGGCAATATCTACACTCGCTTAAACAATCCTACAACGGATGTATTTGAAAAGCGTTTTGCAGCATTAGAGGGAGGTGAAGCTGCCCTTGCAACCGCAAGTGGTATGAGTGCTATCTTTTTTGCAATAGCCAATGCAGCAGAAGCTGGAGACAATATAGTATGTGCGCAACAACTTTATGGTGGAAGTTTAACTCTTAATACACATACATTAAAAAGATTTGGTATAGAATCAAGATTTTTTGACGTACAAAACCCTGCTTCTATCGAAGCACTTATAGATGACAAAACAAAGGTTATCTTTTTTGAGTCATTAACAAACCCAAGTATTGATGTTGCAGATATAGAAGCTATTACAGCTATTGCCAACAAACATGGGATACTTACAGTAGTAGACAACACTGTAGCTACACCTGTACTATGCCGTCCATTTGAATTTGGAGCAGACATCACTGTCCATAGTGCATCAAAATACACTACAGGACAAGGTCTTGCTATTGGGGGAATTTTAGTAGAACGTAAAGGTCTTCTTGAGAAACTCAAGGGAAATCCACGTTATGCGCATTTCAATGAGCCAGATGCATCGTACCATGGTTTAGTCTATGTTGATGTACCACTACCTATCTTTACACTTCGCGCAAGACTATCGCTTCTTCGTGATTTAGGGGCTACATCTTCACCGTTTAATTCATGGCTTTTCATTCAAGGACTAGAGCATCTATCACTTCGTATGAAAGAGCATTCAAACAATGCACTTAAACTAGCAGAGTTCTTAGAGTCTCACCCTAAGGTAAAAAAAGTAAATTATCCAGGTTTAAAAAGTAATGCTAACTACAAAAATGCTCAAAAATACTTTGATAACGGAGCTTCAAGTGGACTTCTTAGTTTTGAAGTTGACTCCTTAGAAGAAGCTACTAAGATAGTCGATGCTACTGAGCTATATTCTCTTGTTGTAAACATTGGAGATTCTAAGTCCATCATAACCCATCCAGCTTCTACAACGCACCAACAATTAAGTGAAGAGGAGCTGATGGCATGCGGAGTCCCCTCTGGTCTTATCCGTATATCTTGTGGACTGGAGTCAAGTGCTGACTTGATAGCTGACATTAAACAAGCACTCGATAAGTAAAAGTGCTATTAAGAGTGTTTTGCTAAAATAGCATCATTATTTCATTAAAGAGCATTAGTTGGACTTAAACCTACAGACACATACTGAACATTTCTCCTCCCCTCTCTACCTTGAGAGTGGGCGTTTACTTGAGACTTATGATATCACTTACGAAACCTATGGTCATATCAATGAAGAAAAAAGTAATGTCATTATAGTTTGTCATGCACTCACAGGAAGCCATCATGCTGCGGGAATATATAAAGATGAAAACAAAGCTGGCTGGTGGGATGGACTCATCGGTGCTGGTAAGGCTATAGATACAAACAAATATTTTGTTATCTGCACAAATGTAATAGGCTCTTGTTTTGGCTCCACTGGTCCAATCTCTGATAGACCACATACACAAGAAAAATATCGCTACAAATTTCCAGTTATCACCATAAAAGATATGGTAAAAGCACAACGCATACTTTTCAACAGACTAGATATCCATAGAGTTGAAGCAGTCATAGGTGGAAGTATGGGTGGGATGCAAGCACTTCAGTTTGGCATACACTTTCCAAACTTTGCAAAACGTATCATAGCACTTGCTACTACATACGCTACACAACCTTGGGCTATAGCCTTTAACAAAGTCGCCTCTGAAGCGATACTTAAAGACCCTGACTTTCAACAAGGTTACTACGACCCAGAACTACTCAAGGAGAGGGGTTTAACTGGTATGGCCATTGGTAGAATGGCTGGACATATAAGCTTTTTATCACAAGAGTCTATGGCTGAGAAATTTGGACGTGAGTATAAACTAACAGATGGACTCTATGAGCTCTTTGGTAAATTTCAAGTAGAATCCTACTTAGAGTACAATGGGTACAACTTTACAAAATGGTTTGATCCACTTGCTTATCTCTACATCACTAAGGCTATAAATATCTATGACTTGGCCCGTGGATTTGACACTTTGGCTGAGGCACTTAAAAAAATCACTGCTAAAATAACCCTTATTAGTTTTAGTAATGATATGCTTTTTAAAGCCTCAGAGATGGCACATATCAATGAGACACTCAAAAGTTTTGGTAAGTTTAGCCACAGATACATTGATATCCCAAGTGATTATGGACATGATGCTTTTTTGGTAGAACTTGATAAATTTGAAAATCATATTAAGGATGCACTTGATGGCAACTGAAAAAAAACAAACACAAGAATTTGAAGTAAAATTACAAAACGCAAAAAAAACTCTCGAAACTTTAATGAAGCCAGATATCACCTTACAAGAAAGCATCAAAGCGTATGAAGATGGTATGAAAGAACTTTCACAAGCGCAAAGCATACTAGAGAATGCTCAAATTAAAATAACCGAGATTAAAGGCTCTTAAGTGAAAATAGCATCCCTGCAACTAAGTTCTCAAGGGATGAGTAGTACCAAACTTTATAACCATATTCGCATAGCTCATAAACAAGGGGTAAAAGTTTTAGTTCTTGGGGAATATATACTTAACCCTTTTTTTAAAGAACTACAAGCTCTCTCCATGAGTATGATACAAGAACAAGCAGTATTTCAAAACAAGATTTTAAAAGAGCTTTCATCCACTTACAACATGACAATAATAGCCCCACTTATACAAGTTAAAAAAGGCAAGGCTTATAAGAGCATTGCAAAGTTTTCCCCCTCCTCTACCTCTTATTATCAACAACAAGTCCTTATAAACTATCCACATTGGAATGAAGAGAAATTTTTTTCAAATAGAGTTGAACCCTTACAAACCCCTTTGGTATTTAAGATAAATGGCTATAAATTTGCTCTTATGAGTGGGTATGAACTTCATTTTGACAGATTTTTTTCTTTATTAAAACCTAAAAATATTGACTGTATATTAGTGCCAAGTGTCTCTACATTTGAGTCGTATGAAAGATGGAAATCACTTATCCTCTCTCGTGCCTTTATCAATAACTGCTATATTCTCAGAGCCAATCGAATTGGAGAGTACAAGGATAAAGAGTATAATTGGAAGTTTTATGGAGATTCTCTTTTAGCATCACCAGATGGCGAACTCTTAGAACACCTTGGGAATAAAGAAGAGTTAATGATAGTAGAGATAGAACACGCTAAAGTTCTAGAGTCTAGACGTGCATGGGGATTTCGAGATGCACTCAATAAAAGGAAACAAACATGATGCAATATTTTCACAGACAGGTTCAACTTTGGGGGGAAGATACTCAAAAATCACTTCAAGATAAAAAGATAGTTATCATAGGTGCTGGTGGACTTGGATCCTCCTTGGCTTTTGCCTTAGGTGCAAGCGGTATAGGTGAGATACACATGGTTGATTTTGATGAAGTTTCACTCCATAATATCCATAGACAAATCGCCTTTAAAAGTGGTGATGAAGGCAAAAATAAGGCCCTCATCAATGCACAACTCATCCAAGCTCGTTGCCCCTTTGTCAAAGCTATTGCGCATGAGTGTGACTTTAAAGCATGGAGCAAAAAAAATATAAAAGTAGATTTAATTATCGATGCTACAGACAACTTACCAACACGTGGCGATATAAATGCCTACGCAAAAGAAAAAAATCTACCTTGGATATATGGCAGTGTTGAAGCCTTTCATGGTCAAGTATGCTTCATAGAAAAAGCATCTTTTACAGACGCCTTTAAAATCATCCAAAAAACTCCAGCTGGTATAGCAGCGCCCATCGTTATGCACATAGCATCACTTCAAGCAAATTTAGCATTAAGATTTTTAGCTCGACTGAGTGTCAAAAAAGACACTTTGTATTATCTGTTTTTTAATGACGAGGGGGAGCTTATAACTCAAAAATTTGCTCTACCTAAACCATAAGAGCACCTTATCGCTGTCATATTTTAAACCAAATATCCATCGTATAAGGATAAATGTAAACCATAAAAACAAAAGTGGAAATAACACTGTAGTTACAACAAATATGGTGATAAGCTTGATAACTTTTTTTGAAAAGTCTTCCATTTTCTGCTTCATATCTACCCAAAATTGTTCTATATTTTTTATGTTTTTTTGTTTTTGCACAAGTATTAATTCCGTTTTATACCCATTGATAAAGTTTGTAGAATTTTGAAAATCCTGAGCATAGACCTGATTATAAAATAATTGTGTCCCATAGATAAACACAACAGCTCCAAAGCGTAATACTAAAAGCAAAAACACAATCTTTAAACTCAAAATAAATGAAAACGAAAAATGTAATTTTTTAACCCAGATACTCACTAAACTAAGAATGATGCTAACACTAAGAGCTACTTTTATAAAGAGGCTCTTTCCTAAAATAAGCAGTAAATGTTGGACACCAATAGATACTGAAGATGCAAGCATAATCCATGAAAATCTTTCTACCAAATCATTCATAGGGTCTAAGATTTGACCAATCCCCATTGTACTACCCACAATAAAGTTAGCACTAATCTCTGTACTTTGAAGTACAGAGATCACTGCATTTAAACCTTTTGCTAGTGCAAAAGAGTACACAGCCCTATCAAAACTTTCATTGTAAATATCCAGAGCACTTTCATCTACGCTCACAAAAAGGCTTAATAAGCCAAAAAACACGAGCAATACCGTTAAAAAAATCTTCATAAAGTGTATCCTTTAGTAAATTTAGCTATAATTCGCGTATGAAATTCGAACCATATCCATTTGAAAAACTAAACAATTTATTAAAAAACATTATACCAAATAAAAACTATGCCGCTTCAATTTTAACTATTGGTGAACCACAGTTTGATACACCTGAGTTTATACAAAAAGCTCTAAGTGATAGCACAGCCCTTCTTCAAAAATATCCAAAAACTACAGGGGAAGCTAACCTAAGGGAGGCACAACGAAACTTTTTTAAAAAACGTTTTAATGTACAACTCAGTGATGCACAAATCATCCCCACATTTGGGACACGTGAAGTTCTCTTTAACTTCCCTCAGTTTTTACTTTATGATGCTAAGAGTCCAACTATAGCGTTTACAAATCCTTTTTATCAGATTTATGAGGGAGCAGCTATTGCTACTCGTTCAAAAACCTTACATCTCAATCTTGATGAAACAAACAATTTTAAACCTGTGATAGATGAAGAGGAACTAGCACAATGTGACTTAGTAATTCTCAATTTTCCAAATAACCCTACAACTGCAACACTAGGTCTAAAAGAACTTGGTGAATGGGTATACTTAGCACTCAAGCATGATTTTATTCTCTTAAATGACGAGTGTTATAGTGAAATTTATACAGATGAACCTATGCCATCACTACTAGAAGCATCTATAGCTATGGGAAATATAGAATTTAAAAATATTCTTGTTATCAACTCCATCTCTAAGCGTTCCTCTGCTCCAGGTCTTAGAAGCGGTTTTATAGCAGGTGATGCTAAGATACTTCAAGAATATATGAAGTACCGTACATATATAGGTTGCGCCTCACCCTTACCTCTACAAAGTGCAGCCGCAGCAGCTTGGAATGATGAAGAACATGTAAGTGCTTCACGCAAAATATATAAAAATAATTTTAAACTCGCTCAAGAGATTTTAAATGTAGAGATTCCAAAAGCAACTTTTTATATTTGGTTAAAAGTTCCAAATGCACTTGAGTTTACAAAAAAACTTTATGAAGCATATAATGTTAAAGTCCTACCAGGCGAATATCTAGCGCGTGATGATGCTAAGGGTAACAACCCAGGCATTGGCTACATTAGAATAGCCTTAGTTGAGAATGAAGCAAAAACAAAAGATGCACTAAAAAGAATCAAGGAGTGCTTAGATGAGTAAGGTAGAAGAATTAAAGACTAAAGTACTTAACGCTCATAAGGATGCTGATATAGCTTTACTTTATGTACTAGAACAAAGTGCACATGAGCTTTTTGATGAGGAAACTCTCAGTGGTTTTTATGCTAATATCTTAGATTTATCGCTAGAAAGATTAACTGATGCTCTTGAGGCTCCTCGAAAAATGGATATGAACGAGGTACAAGATTTTGCTACACTTAGAGCACTTTATGAGTATGCCATAGAGCATTATTCTGCAGATCAAATTGATGATGCTTCTGCTTTGTTTGAAGTACTGAGCGGACTTACCAATGAAAATAAATTCACTGATGCTATGAAGCTTCATACCGTAGCTTCTAGAGAGAAGCTGAGCTTAGATGAATTTATAGACAACATAGCAGATGTAGAAGCGACACAAAAAGCTGGTACATTTTACATAAGTGAGTTTACGCAAAAGGCACAAAAATTGCTTAATGAAGACAAATCTACTCAAAAGATGAAATAAATGAAAATACACTTTATTGGTATAGGTGGTATAGGAATTTCTGGTCTTGCACAGTATATGCATTTTAATGGCCATGAAGTAAGTGGTTCTGATATAGCTGACACCATCATAACCAAAAAACTTCGTGAAATGGGGATAAAAGTAATCGTACCACATGATGCAAGTGCAATTTCAAATCAAGACCTCGTTGTCCATTCAGCAATCATTCGTCCAGATAATTCTGAAATTCTTGCTGCTCAAGCAAAAGGTATAGAGGTACTTGCTCGCAGAGAAGCACTTCCTCAGATCTTAGCTGGTAAAAAAGTATACTCTGTAGCAGGTGCACATGGCAAAAGTACTACAACCGCTATACTAACGTCTATCATGTGTGGTTCTGCAATCATTGGTGCTGAAGCAAAAGCCTTTGGCTCTAATGTTCGTTACGAGAAGAGTAATGATGTGATGCTCTTTGAAGCTGATGAGAGTGATGGAAGTTTTTTAAACTCCAACCCTTATTGTGCTATGGTTATCAATGCTGAACCTGAACATATGGAGTATTATGACTATAACTATGAGCGTTTTTATGACTCCTACCGGACCTTTATCAACTCTGCACAATGTCGTGTACTTAACGCTGAGGATCCTTTTTTAAGCTCACTTATCAATGAAGTGGAAGCCTCTTGGCTCTACCCAAGCAAAGATATAACAAACATAGAATATATCCTCATCAATGATGAACCACATACTAGATTTACTCTCAGAAGTCTTGGGAGTTTTGAAGTTTGGGGCTTTGGTAAACATATCGCACTTGATGCTTCTTTAGCCATTCTTGCAGCGCATGAATCTATGGATATAGAAGATATTCGCACAAATCTCCTTGACTTTAAAGGTATAAAAAAACGCTTTGACATCATCTCACTTAAAGACAGTGGTGTCATTATAGACGATTATGGGCACCATCCAACTGAGATAAAGGCTACTTTTGATTCTGTAAAAGAGTATGCAATGCTCAAAGGTTTTGATAAGATTACAGCTATCTGGCAACCACATAAATACTCAAGAACTATAGACAACTTAGAAGAGTTTACAAAATGTTTTGAAGGGGCCGATGAACTTATTATTCTTCCTGTTTGGGCAGCTGGTGAGGCAACTCAAGATATCGATTTTATAAAAAGATTTGCACACTATAACCTGACAATGGCAGACAAGATAACACGAGCAAGCAACAACATCACCATAGTCAAAGACAAACAAGACTTAAAGACTATAAACAAAGGCCTTGTCATTGGTTTTGGTGCAGGAGATATCACCTACCAAATTCGAGGTACTGCCTAAGATGCAAAACATTCCTTCTAAGAAAATTATCATTTTTAGTGGGGCCGGTATAAGTGCCGAATCAGGCATAAAAACCTTTAGAGATGCAGACGGACTTTGGGAAAATCATCGTATTGAAGACGTATGCAATCAACACACTTGGTTACAAAACTACGACCTTGTCCATAAGTTCTACAACCAAAGACGCATACAACTTGCAGATGTAGAGCCAAACTATGCACATGAAGTTGTAGCAAACATTCAAAAAGCATACCCTAATGAATGCATCATTATCACTCAAAATGTAGATGACTTATTTGAACGTGCTGGGTGTAAAAATGTCATCCATGTGCATGGAGAACTCACAAAAATGGAATGCAGTTCTTGTTCTCATATATTTGACATAGGCTATAAAGCCTTTACGGACCAGGGCTCATGCCCTCAATGTTCCAGTTCGCACATCAAACCTTTTATAGTTTTCTTTGGAGGACAAGCACCAAAATATATGGATATGTATGATGCTTTTAGACACCTACAAAATGAAGATTCTATAGTAGTCGTGATAGGCACGCTTGGCAATGTAGTACAAATAAATGCCAACTTAGAAATCGTAGAGTGTCATAAGATTTTAAATAATCTAGAAGAATCTCCCTATATTGATGCTACACAGTTTGAACAAGTATATTATGAAGAAGCCACAAGTGCTGCTCCAAAGATACAGCACTACATAGAAGAAACTTTAAACTTTGTTTAAAGTATATTTACTCAATATAAAATAATCATCACTTTACCTCTACTCGTTATAATCTTTCAAACAAACAAGGATTTCATCATGAAAAAAACTATAGTATTCACCTTTATTACACTTATAAGTTCAGTGTTTATCACAGCCCAAGCAAAAGAATGCTACAACGCTGACACCATAGATGTAGGCTGGACATCGTACAAGACTATGTCAAAGATAGGTGTTGGTGGTAACTTTTCAAAAACTACTCTCGATATTTTACATAAAAACACTCCTTCAGTTGAAGATATGATGCTAGACGCAAGAGTTACTCTTAATCTCAAAAATATAGATGCTCACTTAGCACTTAAAAATAGTAATATAGCTACATATTTTACATCAAACCTTAGCTCGCACAAGATAAAAGCACAAATCGTTTCGATAGATGACAAAAATGTAGAAGTTAAAATCACCCTTAATAATATAGCGCAAGTTATACCGATGTCATATACAAAGAAAAACTCACATCTACTTGCTAAAGGTGTCATAGATGCCTTAGATTTTCAGTTAGTTACAGCATTAAGAACACTCAATAAAAATGTATCTGGTCATAAAAACAAAGGTTGGAATGACATAAGCATCTCTTTTGACATCCCATATACAACTACTTGTAAATAAAAGCTAGCCTATACAAGTTTTTGCTATAATTAGACAAAATTAAATCATAGGACATACTCTTGGCATATATACTTGGACTTGTAGTAGTAGCACTCTTATTTTTAAGTATGCACTACTTTACAGAACTAAAAAAGAAAGAAAAAATCACAATTTCTCTTGTCATATTAGGTGTTATCCTTGGTGCTATTGCTTACAATACATACTCTTCGGCAAAACGAGATGCTATGCTTGAAGTTGTCACTGCTTTTGAGCAAAACAAAAGTGTACAATGTGGTGATATAAAAGTGAACAAAACACTTTATGACTTAAGTACAGGTACCTATACTTTTATAGGGCGTAAAGGGACTCCTAACTATGGACAAATGATTAGCGCATCCTCATGCAAATAATCTCTCAACTCGACCTTGACGCTCACATAGAGGAGTTTCAATCTTTCTTCTCACGAAATGACAAACTCTTCATACAAGGTGATCAAGAACTTCATTTTAAGTATATTCAAGCTCTTGATAAAGTAGAGTTTAAAGCACCACCAAAGATCTCTGATTTTACTACTATCAAAAATCATCTCAAAAAAAGAGGTGTACTTAACTTTGAACAAATCTTTGAAATCATCAAAGTTGTAAGATACTTTCGTTACTTAAAAAATAAAGATTTGGATGGTATCCTTGGTACGTGGATGGCTAAATTTGAGTTTGATGAGCGATTTTTAGAACTAGAGAAGTACTTTACTTCTGATGGCAGGTTTGAAGAGAACTTAGACTCTGAACTTTTTGAACTCTCCAAACGTAAAAGCGAACAAAATGCGAACATCTCAAGCTCCCTTAAACGACTTACCACCTCAAGCAAACTCTCTTCATACCTTATGGACACACAACTACACTTAGTAAATAACCAAGAGTGTCTCCTTGTTCGCGGTGGTTTTAACCATGTTCTTAAAGGTGCCGTTGTTGGGCGCAGTAGTAGTGGTGGGTTTTTTGTCTCACCTGACTCCATCATGAAAGCAAAAGAAAAAATTCGCTTTATTAACCAAGAAAGAGAGTCTATATTTTATAGATATGCTAAAGAGTTTTCTGCTACCCTCACAGAGCTACAAGCCTTCATCAACTTTATAGACAAAGAGTTTAGCAAGTTTGATAACTATCAAGCCAGAGTCCTCTTCGCTAAAGCAAAAGATCTCAAAATTATCAAGGCACAAAAACATACAAACATCACACTGAAAAGTTTTATCCATCCAGCTCTTAGTAAAGCTAAACCAGTTGATGTCACATTTGATAAAAATGTACTAATGATAACGGGTGTAAATGCTGGTGGAAAAACTATGATGCTAAAGTCCATCTTAGCATCAGCCTTTATGGCAAAGTACATCATCCCTATGAGCTTAGATGAACACAAAAGTGAGATTGGTACCTTTAAAAATATCCTTAGCATCATAGATGACCCCCAAAATGTCAAAAATGACATATCTACTTTTGCCGGACGGATGCAAGAATTTTCCAACATCATGAAACAAAAACAAGCCCTTGTGGGAGTTGATGAGATAGAACTAGGTACTGACTCCGATGAAGCAGCTGCTCTTTTTAAGGTGATACTTGATGAGTTGATAAAAAAAGGTCAAAAAATCATAGTAACTACACACCACAAACGGCTTGCTGCCCTCATGGCTGACAGGGATGATGTTGAGCTAATGGCAGCTATCTATGATGAAGAGTTGCGTAAACCCACCTATGAGTTTATGCAAGGTATCATCGGGAAGAGTTACGCTTTTGAAACTGCAAGCAGATACGGTATATCTAACACTTTAGTAAAAGAAGCAAAGAGTGTCTACGGTGACAATTCCGAACGATTAAATTTACTTATAGAAAGAGGGAGTCAACTAGAGCGTGAGCTCAAACAAAAACATGCCCAAGTAGATGAACAACTTCATACTCTTAAGAAAAAAGAACTTGAGATAACACAACTTAAAGACTCACTAGCCTTTGAACTGGACAAGAAAAAACATAGATTAAAAACAAGCTATAACGAAGCTATAGATGAAGCTAAAATAGCAGCACGTCAAAAAGACACTCCTGCTATCCATAGACAGATGAGCAAGGCAAACAAAAAGCTTCCTAAAGAGAGTATCGAGCCAAGTTTTTCCCACAAAGATTTTAAAGTTGGGGATGAAGTGCAGTACCATACGCAAAAAGGGACTATCAAATCTATAAAATCAAACGCTGAAGCTTTAGTAGAGATAAATGGGATGCAAGTACGAGTAAAAACAAAGCATCTCAAACCTACTAAGATAATACAGCCAAAACCTAAAACAAATGTAAAAGTTCATGTCGAAAAAAAATCAGGACTCAAATGTGACCTACATGGAATGCGTGCTGAGGAGGCTTGTGAAACTCTGGATAAATTTCTTTCAGATGCTCTCATCAATGGTTGGGATGAAGTTATAGTATATCATGGTATTGGGACTGGTAAACTAAGCTACGCTGTAAAAAACTTTTTAACTGCCCATCCTAGAGTCAAAGGCTTTGACGATGCCCCTCAACACTTTGGTGGTTTTGGTGCTAAGATAGTTTATCTCTAGTCTTGATACATCTTTAAGCTATTTTTACCATTACGTTTTGCTTCATACATAGCCAAATCTCCCTGATGTATCACATCATCAATATTTTTTTGATCAAGAGGAAATATACTCACACCTATACTAGCTCCTAATTTGATACTATGGTTTTGAACGATAAAATCTCTTGAAAGTTCTTTAAAAATCTTATCAGCTACTGCCTTAACACTTACTATCAACTTATCTAAATCATTATTTGAATTTGTTAATACTATAGCAAACTCATCACCACTCAGACGAGCTAAGAGATCTTCTTTGCGTATACTTAAGTGAAGCCTCTTTGTAAACTCTATAAGTACTTCATCACCCACTTTATGCCCATATGTATCATTAATAATTTTAAAATTATCTAAATCAATAAAGAAAAATGCTTCTAAAAATCCATGTCTTGTGGCTTTTGCAAACTCCTCTTCTAGTCTAGCAGTTATAGCTTTTCTATTCATAACATTTGTCAAAAAATCATGATTAGCTTGATAAACCGCCCTAGATTGTGCATCTTTTAATTCTGTTATGTCTAAAAACTGTGCGATGTAATGTGTCGTTTCATCTTTGTCATTTTTAATAGCAGTGATAGAGAGAAGTTTAGGGTATATATCGCCATTTTTTCTCTTGTTATATATTTCACCTCTCCATTTTCCAACTGTTTGGATTTTTTCCCACATATCCTCATAAAAAGAATCTTCATGCACTCCAGACTTTAAAATACGGGGGTTCTTACCGATAGCTTCTTCTTTTGAGTAGCCAGTTATCTCTGTAAAAGCTTTATTTGCTTTTATGATAGTAGCATTCATATCAGTAATTGTCATCGCTTCATGAGAATCAAAAGTATAAGCTTCAAACCTAAGGTTTTCTACATATTTTTCCTCTTTATTTATCAGTTTTATCAAAATTACAAATATAACCAAAATTGCTAAAAATGCAAATATTCCAAAGAATAGAGTCATATAGAGATCTAATTCTGCCTCTTTGAACTTTTTATCAGCCAAATCAGTATAGGTAGTAAGGATATCTTTTAGAGTTTTATCGTACCCATTTATATACTCAGTACTTACCTGAAACCAACTATGTGCATCATTAGCATCTAATAGATTAGCATTAAAGTTTTTTCTATAGGCTACAAGTTTCTCTTTTATATCTTTACTGACATATTTTAGACAACAAAGTGATTCTTGTTTTGATGCACCAAGAAAAAACTCTTGTTCAAATTTATCTTGATTTTTTTGAAGCATTGTAAGTTTATTGAGATGAAGGTTATTTTTTTTAGAGCTTTCAATGAGTTGATTGAAAAGATATGCTCTTTCTAGTCCAGCTTGTTCTTTGAGTTTTTCTAGTATTTCGATAGAAAGACTACTGTTATTTTGATTGTAAACAAGGTTATTAATAATTTTAATTGCCGATATTATTTTAAAATTTATATTTGTGTAGTATTTTATTTTTTCTTCAAACGATAGATTAAAATCCAACACTTTTTCTCTTATTTCACTTATATGAGACAACTTATCAGACACATCCAACATAATAGGTTTTATTTTTTTATCAATGAGTTTTAAAAATATTTTTTTCTCAGGAGAATCTGAGTTCTCAAAATACTCTAAACATTGAAAATGACTATCTGTCTTTGCATACTGCTCCAAAAGTCTCACTCTTGTTTGCTTGTAATCTGATTTTTTAATGTATCCAGCAGAAAGTCCCCTTTCTATCTGTAGATTATGGACTAAGTCGCTCAAATCTGATGTTAACTTTGATGAAAGTTTAATAACCTGACTGTGATGAACTTGAACATACTTTGATGATATATACGTTGAAAAGAGATAAAGAAGGACTACAGAGGGCAATAAGAATATAATACTAAGTTTTATTTTAAGAGAAATATTATTCATAACGTAAATTATAACTAAAATAGTTTCAACAAATATAAAATATAACTAAAATTAGATAAAATAAGGTATGAAAAAAATATCTATCATTGGCGCTGGAGCAAGTGGTCTTCTATGTGCCATCTTTTGTGCAAGAAAATCTTTACAAGTAGACCTCTATGAGCAAAACTCTAAACTAGGCAAAAAAATCCTAGTCTCAGGCAATGGTCGATGTAACATCACCAACACTAAACTTTCTTCTGAGAATTACTTCAGTAACAAACCCTCTTTTGTCAAATATGCCTTAGACAGATTTGGCTATAAAGAGTTTAGTGAGTTTTGTAACTCCATAGGTTTAGCTCTTGATGTCAAAGATGATGCTAAGGTATATCCACTCTCCAATGAAGCAAAGTCAGTAGTCACACTACTAGAGTCTGAAGCTAAAAGACTAGGTGTAAATATATTCACAGATACAAAAATCACAGATATAAAAGCATTACTCAAAAACTCATCAGCAGTTGTCATAGCAACAGGAAGCCAAGCAGCGTCACACCTAGGTGGCAACGATGATGGTTTAGAGTTCGCAAAAATATATGGACATAAGATTCAGCCAAGTTATCCATCATTAGTTCAGTTTGAAGTGAAACATAAAATCTTTAAAAAGATGGCTGGGGCAAAAGTGAGCGCAGGGGCAAAACTCATCATAAACAACAAACAATACGATTCAAACAAAGGCGATATTTTATTTACAGCCTATGGTTTGTCTGGTTTTAGTATCTTAGATATCTCTCAAGGTGCATCTTTAGCTATGATGCAAGGTAAAAAAGTACAGGTCAACTTAGATATACTGCCTAGTTTTTCAAACAAAGAATTAAGTACACACATTACGAATAACACTAATAAGCTTAGCATCATAGATATTTTAAGTGGAGTGATGCCGAGTAAAATAGCACGAGGTTTACTAGAATACTTACAAATTGATACTCACACTAAAAATATCAATGCTAATCTAAAGAAAAAAATAACGCAAACCACTAAAAACTGGACTTTTGAGATAGACGATACGCATGGCTATAGACATGCTGAGATAGCTGGTGGTGGTGTAGATGTAGCCGAAATAGACAATAAAACTATGGAGTCACTCAAACAAAACAATCTTTATTTTTGTGGTGAAGTTGTAGATGTTATCGGAGAGCGTGGTGGGTATAACTTTGCTTGGGCTTGGGCTAGTGGTTTCTTAGCATCACAAAGCATTATTGAAAACCACTCATAAATTATGGTAAAATTTAACTAAAGGATTTTTATGTCAACATCTTTAATAGCAGTTATAGTCATTGGTCTCGTCTTGGTTTTAATGTACAACTCTTTGGTTGCAAAAAAAAATCAAGTACAAAACATCTTTGCAAGTGTAGATACACAACTCAAAAAGCGTTATGACCTCATACCTAACCTTGTTGCTTCAGTAAGTAAATATATGGAACATGAAAAAAGCACCTTAGAAGATATCACAAAACTTAGAAGTGATGCTAACAAGCCAAATATCTCCGATGAAGATAAAATAGCCCTTGATGCTAAGATGAGTTCTGCACTTGGATCTATCATGATAGCAGTTGAGAACTACCCAGATCTCAAAGCAAATGAGAATGTTATGCATTTGCAACGCTCCCTCAATGAACTTGAAGAACAGATTTCAGCAGCACGTCGCACCTATAACCAAGCTGTAACAGACTATAACAATGCACTAGAGATGATTCCTACTAACTTTATGGCATCAGCCATGGGCTATAAACCTAAAGAGGTGTTTCAAATTCTTGAGAGTGAGAGAAAAAACATCAATGTAAAAGAACTTTTTAACGCATGAAAAACAAAAGTGAATTGACTGATTTTTACTATAAGTCTCTCTATCCTGTCTTAAAAAAGCTTGATGAACAAAGAAAACATGTACTCTATAGAGTTATCCTAGTTCTTTCGTTTTTTTCACTTATCTATGGAGCTCTAACTTACTTTTTCTTAAATGCCAGTGACTTAAACTTAGACTTTTTACTTGCAAGTGGTGTTGTCTATATAGCTATTGTTGGTTTTATCTATAAGTTTCTCATCAAAGACTACACCCAAGAGTTTAAAGATACCATTATCCGACCACTCATAACAGCTATAGAGTCTAAACTTTCCTATGCATCTCATATGCATGTGCCCCAACTTCATTTTAATCGCAGTGAACTATTTTCCCATCCAGATAAATTAAATGGCAATGACTTTGTCAAAGGGGAGATAGACTCTATCCCTTTGCAGTTTAGCGATATACATGCACAAAAGAGGCATAAAGACTCAAAAGGCAGGGAGTCCTACTCCACAATTTTCAAAGGCTTATTTATAGTCGCTGAGTTTAACAAACATTTTCACCATAAAACCATCATTCTCCCTGATAGTGCACAAAAGACCTTTGGAGACTTCATAGGTTCTTGGTTGCAGTCAAATAACTTCTCAAGAGATTCTCTCATAAAGATGGACAATGTAGCCTTTGAAAAAGAATTTGTAGTCTATGGCTCAGATCAGATAGAAGCGAGATATATCTTGTCACACACGCTTATGGAAAAACTCATCTTACTCAAAAAACGCTCTGGACATCCCGTATATTTTTCTTTTGTTGGGGCAAATATTCACATCGCTATTTATTATGATAAAGATCTGTTTGAGCCAACTTTATATAAATCTTTGCTAAAATACAAAACAGCAATGGAGTATGTAGATACACTTCATATGGCAATAGGGATAGTGCAAGAGTTACAATTAAATCAAAAACTATGGAGTAAAAAATGAAACAAATTCTCGTATTGGTGATGCTAAGCATCTCTGTATTTGGTCTTAGTGTTGGTAGCAAACCTTCAAGTGTCAGCATTAGTGAAAAAAATGGTGGTTTAGTTGCAGGTGGCCCATGGAAAAGTGAGATGCTAAGAGATAAAGTCTATGTTCTTTTTTACATAGACCCAGATGAAAAGTCAGTCAATGAACATTTTTCAAAAGCACTCAAAGAACAAGAGTATGACCACTCACTATTTGGGAGTATGGCTATCGTAAACCTCGGGGCTACATGGAAACCAAATTTTGTCATAGAAAAAATTTTAAAATCAAAACAAAAAGAGTTTCCAGATACTATCTATGCAAAAGATAAAAACAAGATTCTTGTAGATGCATGGGATGTTGAAGATGACGCTTCAAATATTTTAATTTTTGCAAAAGATGGGACACTGCTTTTTTATAAATCTGGAAAGATGCAAGATGCAGATATGCGTCAAGCTTTTAGCATCATAAAAAGTAATCTATGAAAGAAGAAACTTCACTACTCACCCTAAGCATCAAGGATTTTTTGAGTCCGAAGATGCTTAAGTACTCTTTTTTACCCTTTTTAGTCACCATGATAATTATGTACGTCCTGTTTTTTGTCATCGCTGGGATAGGCTCAGATGCTATTGGCACCATGCATGTGGAGTCTACACAGACCAGTATTCAAAATGGTATACCCCATACCGAGACAGTGCAAGAAGACCTTGAAGGTTCTGCAATCATTAAGTTTTTGATGAGCTATACGCTTACTTCGTGGTTAGCATCTTTTTTACTCTACGCAGTAGGTGGGGCTATTACTTTATATATCTCCATTATCATTGCTATTATCGTTATAGGTTTTCTCACTCCCAATATTTTAAGGGAGATTGGGCGACTCCATTATGCAGATGTAGAGATGACACCTCATTCAAATATATTTGGTGTATTTATACAGATTATCAAATGGTTTTTTATCATGATGATGCTTTTTTTCTTTCTTATACCCTTTTACTTTATCCCTATTTTAAACTTAGTTGCTTTTAATCTCCCAATGTATTACTTTTTTCATAAGATGCTCACCTTTGATGTAGCATCGAGCATCATGTCCAAAGAGGAAAAAGCACTCATTACTTACCATAAAGGTAGCTCTATACGCCTCAAAACACTTGGACTCTACTTGGTCTCACTCATCCCTTTTGCCATCTACTTTGGAGCTGTTTTTTATGTCATATATATAGGGCACACTTACTTTCATGAACTTCAAAAACTGCGTTCACCTAAGGATGAAAATGAAATCATTACTTCTTAGCATCATACTTCTAAGTACCCTTTTTGCCAATGAAGCAGAGGATATCATCAAAAAAGTCGACAAAAATATGCGTGGGAATAACATATATATGAAGATAAGCATGACTATAAAGTCGCTTAGGCATGAGCGTACCATCAAGATGCAAACTTGGGCGAAGGGGAAGAAAAAAAGTTTTGTAAAGATTACTTATCCACCTCGAGACAAAGGCATAACTTTTTTAAGTTTAGGTAATGAAATGTGGCAATACATTCCTAGAATTGAAAGAACAATAAAAATTCCACCCTCTATGATGTTACAAAACTGGATGGGAAGTGACATCTCAAATGATGATATGGTAAAACAAAGCTCCATTGTAGATGATTATGATGCTAAGGTGATAAAACACGATGCTAAACTTGTAACTATAGAACTTATTCCACACGAAGATGCAGCAGTTGTTTGGGGAAAGATACATAGCATCATAGACACTACGCACTTCACAAATACTAAAGATACTTTTTATGATGAAGATGGCTACGAAGTACGAACATTTAAGTATGAAAATGTTAAAAAATTTGGAAAATATTATATGCCAACAAAATGGACGATAAAACCAAGTAACAAAAAAAACAATCGTACAACAATGATTTTAGAAGATGTATCTTACGATAAGAGCATCTCAGAGCAGTACTTCAACAAAAGTGCTTTAAAAAGATTTTCTCATTAAGGATAGTATCTGTTTTACTTAGCATTTAAAAATATCATCTTTTATAAAGCACGTTCTATCACTACTTTTTTACTTACACTATTTACTACATTTTTGTTTATCGTATATGTAGCATTTATGAATGGCTCACATAACTCAATGCTTAAAAATTCACTTGAAGTTTATACTGGAGCAATGGCGATATATCAAAAAGATTATCGTGATGAGGGTGGTTATGATTACCTCATATATGACAATGCTAAAATTTTTACTATTTTAGAAAAAGAAAATGGAGTTAAAGAGTTTACTTCAAGAGTTGAAACCTACGGCATAGCTTCAACAGATGATGAGTCAAGTGCTATGATGCTAACAGGTATAGACTTCAAAAAAGAGTCAAAAATATCAAAATTAAAAACTGCATTAAAGAGTGGTATATACGATTCTAGTGGAGCCTGCCTTTATATGGGCGAAAGCTTAGCAAAGAAACTATCACTGAAACTACAAGATGAAGTTAGTTTTGTTGGAACTGCCATAGACTACTCTTTTGTTGCCGATATATTTAAGTTATGTGGTACTTTTAAAACTGGTATGTATGAGTTTGATTCAAGTTCTGCTTTTTTAAATCGTGCCTATTTTGATGAGCTTTTTTACGCACAAAATACTTCTTCATACATAGCAGTATCTGTAAATGAGCTAAAACAAAGCGATCTCATTGCAAAAAATATATCAAAAAAACTACCACAAGACACAAAAGTATACACTTGGCAAGAGTTGATGAAAGCTATGGTGGAACTTATGAAAGTTGATAGTATCTTTGGTTATATATCTATGGGGCTTTTCTTTTTGGTTATATTTTTTGTCATCATGATTTATGGTTTTATAAATGTAAGTTCACGCATAAAAGAGTTTGGAACACTCAAATCTATAGGTATAAGTGATAGAGATATTGATACATTGCTTTTTTATGAAATTATTATATTGACACTCAGTGCAGTTATCATCGCTATGCCATCAAGTGCTTACTTGGCATACTACTTTGAACTGCATCCATTTGTCATAGAGGGTATAAGTGAGATCTACAAAGACTATGGCATCATTAGCGACGAGATTCCAACAAGTTTTGATCTATTTACTATAGCATGGAACACACTTGTCATAGTAGTTCTCAACATCCTTAGCATCATATACCCCATATATTATGTAAGAAGGTTTACCCCTATTGAGGCTATGCGACATGTATAAAACAATCATAAATATTGCACTTAAAAATGCTTACCTAAGAAAAAGCCGTGCCATACTCCTCATACTTATGATAAGTCTGTCTATGGGTGTGATGCTAAGTATAGAGGGTTTGTATGATGGTTTAGCAGCCAATATGATAGATAAAAGTAAACGAAGTGATAGCGGAGAGATAAGTATCTACGCCAAAGAGTATCGTGAAAACAAAGATATGAAATTTAATATCAAAAATACCCAAGACATCATAACTGAACTTAAGTCTATAGATGGAGTGAGTAGTGTTGTAAGTAGATTTAGCATCCAAGGTTTATCGCAAAGTGCTACTAAGTCTTACCCTAGTTCACTAGTTGGTGTTGATTTTGAAGATGAAGAGGTATTTGGTAAGTTTAGTGAGTTTGTAGAAGTGGGAGATTTAAACCTTGGTAAAAGAGGATGTGCAATAGGTAAAGAGTTGGCAAAAAACTTAAAACTTCATCTTGGTTCTAAGGTGATATTTACCGCCAGAGATGCACATGGTGACATACAGTCCATAATGTTTCGCATAAAAGCCATCATAAATTCTACAAATATTACTATAGATAACCAGACAATATTTACAAATAAAAGCAGAGTTTTATCCTACGCAGGAGTAGCACAAAACACTTCCACTCAAATAGCTATAAGGACAGCATCCAACTCTTGTATAACAATCATTAAAGATAAATTTCAAAACTATGATGCTAAAGACTTTAAAGAGTTAAATCCAATGCTAAAACAGATGCAAGATATGATGAAAATATTTAATAAAGTTACATTTTTCATAGTGATGTTTGTTGTCTTCATAGGTATACTTGGAGTGATGTACGTATCTATACTAGACAGAGTAAGAGAGTTTGGCATCATGTTAGCACTTGGATATAAGTACACATACATAAGAACTCAAGTTATTTTTGAAGCCCTATTTTTAGGACTCGGTGGTTTTGTATTTGGCTCAATTCTTGGTTTCATTCTATTATACATTCTAAAGCATCATGGACTTGACTTGAGCAAGTTTGCAGATGGAATGGCTAGTTTTGGGATGGCAAACATTTTATATGCCAACATAAAATTAATATATTTTACATCATCATTTTTTGCCATTATTTTTGCTTCTATTCTAAGTGTTTTCCTGCCACTCAAAAAAATCAAAAATCTAAATCCAACTGAGGTTATAAAGGCTGACTCATGATAAAACTTCAAAATATACAAAAATACTTTTACAAAGGTGAGCCAAGAGAAGTTCATGCTTTAAATGATATATCTTTAACTATAAAAAAAGGTGAGTTTTTAGCACTTACTGGTTCATCGGGATGTGGTAAAACTACTCTTTTAAATGCTATTGGCGTTCTTGATAGTATAGACTCTGGTGAGATATACTTAGGGAATAAAGAGATTTCTCAACTCACAAAAGATGAAAAAACAGATATACGTTTAAACGATATTGGTTTTGTTTTTCAAGCTTACAACTTAGTGCCTGTTTTAAATGTACGTGAAAACATATCTTTCATTATGAAACTGCAAGGTACAGCACAAGAGATTATAGATGCAAGAGTTATTGAAGTTGCAAACATACTTGAGATACAAGACAAACTAGACTCCCTACCCTCACTTCTAAGTGGTGGGCAACAACAACGTGTTGCAGTAGCACGTGCAGTAGCATCAAGACCTAAGATAATCTTAGCAGATGAACCAACGGCGAACCTTGATAGTAAAAATTCTAAAGCTCTTATGGATATGATGAGAGAGTTAAACAGGGTAGAAGATGTAACTATAGTCTTTGCATCACATGATGAGTTTGTAGTAAACTCAGTAGATAGAGTCATAAAACTTGATGATGGCAAACTACTATGATGCTAAGGAGATTTTTCTTAGCATCATTACTCTTAGCATCATCTCTTTTTGGTGAGTTTAATTACCTCGTAGAAAACACTAACTTTACTATAAGTCAAGGCTCAACTTTTCCAACTGTGCAAAAAGAATATCTTTATAACTACAATAGACTAAGACTAAACATGGACTACTATGAAGGTAATTATTTTGCAAAACTCATAGGTGATGGAGTCAATTATTTTGGTGATGAATTTGTAAACTCTAATGATTTTAAGTACATACAACAAATACAATCAGATACGCCCTTTAAAACTCAAACTTCATTTAAAAACTATGAACAAGGTAGCATATATGCTAAACTCTATAGACTTTATGCTGGTTACGAAGATGACAAAAATAGAGTAACTGTAGGGCTTCAAAACATCACTATGGGTGTTGGAAGATTTTGGACACCAACTAACCTTTTTAACCCTAAAAATATCTACGCCCTTGAACCAGATGAAGTTTTTGGTGTAGCTGCCTTGTCATACACTAGACATATCAATGAAACAACTGACCTTAGCATCACAAGTTCTCTTCGAGAGGACAATTCTCTTAAATACGCTGCTAGATACAAAACATTTCAAGAGTTTAGCGATATAGCCATTGATGCGGTATATAGTGATATAACTAAGATGATAGGCTATGAAGTTGAGGCAAACTTAGGAGACACTGGAATTGAAGTAAGAAGTGAGGGTGCATACATACTCTCAAAGTTAAAACCAAATATGCAAGATATAGATTTTTTTCAAGGTATAGCTGGTGCTGATTATGGTTTTATAAATGGTATAAACTTAACTATAGAAGCTCTTTACTCATCTAAATCTTTTTCATATACTGAGATTTTCTCTAACTTGAACTCCGATATACTTACAAACCTTACATATTCAAAATTTTATACTGGAACAAGCTTATCTTACACTTTTAACATTTTTCTAGATGGCTCGCTTCTCTACATTGAAAGTTTTAATGAGAAAAACTCTAGATTTGTATCTCCTACACTCACCTACACTTTAAATGATTTCAACACTTTCATCATAGGGGCGATGCTTCAACACGGTGAAGATGGAAGTGAGTTTGGCTCATTTAAAAACAATACTTATTATCTAAACTACCGCCTCTCTTTTTAATTTAGAGGTGCCCTTTATTTAGCAAAAGTAACTGCCCTACTCTCTCGAATAACATTTACTTTTATTTCGCCTGGATACTGAACTTTTTCCTCTATCTCAGTTGCTATCTCTTTGGCTATCAAGATAGATTCATCATCATTAATGAGCGATGCATTTATAATCACTCTTACTTCACGTCCAGCGTTAATAGCGTAAGCCTGTTTTACACCTGTATGGGTTGATGCTATATCTTCTATCTCTGTCACTCTTTTTAAGAAACTCTCTAGCACTTCACGTCTTGCCCCAGGTCTTGCAGCTGAGAGCGCATCTGCAGCACAAACTGCTGCACATTCTATTGTGTCCATCTCTTCATGTCCATGATGCGCATAGATAGCATTTATAACTACAGGATGTTCATTAAATCTATTGCATATATCTGCACCTAAATCTACATGACTCCCATCTACATCATGAGTTAGGGCTTTTCCTATGTCATGTAAAAGCCCAGCCCTTTTGGCAAGTCTAACATCCCCACCCATCTCACTTGCCATCATTCCTGCAAGGTGAGCAACCTCAAGCGTATGCGCAAGAGCATTTTGACCATACGAGGCACGATATCTTAGTTTACCTATGAGTTTCATGAGCTCTTGGTGCATTACACCTATATCCATATCTGAGATGAGCTCTTCACCCTCACTAAGGATCCCCTCTTCAAACTCATCACTCACCTTTTTAAATATTTCTTCAATACGCGCAGGTTGAATACGACCATCTTCTATAAGTAGCTCTAGCGTCTTTGTTGCTACTGCTCTTCTATAAAGATTAAAACTACTTACTAAAATTGCATTTGGAGTATCATCGATGATGATATCTACACCAAGTATGGTTTCAAGAGATTTAATATTTCTACCCTCTTTACCAATGATGCGACCCTTGAGTTCATCATTATCTAAATGCACTAAGTTTGTAAGTCGCTCATGTGCAAACTCACCAGCAAAACGGCTAGTTGCTTGGGCTAAGATGTAGTTAGCTTTTTTCTTGGCAGTTTTTTTAGCCTCATTTTCATACTTACGAACTATATGAGATATCTCAGAACGAGATTTTTCTTCAACTTGCTTTAGAAGTAATGCTTTAGCTTCTTCTTTTGTCATTCCCGCACTATTTTCTATGGCATGGAGTGCTTCATCTATTCTTTGTTCATACTTTTTTTTGAGTGATGCTAAAGACTTTTCATTGCGTTCTAAGTCTAATTTTTTAGATTTTAGTGCTGTCATATCTTCATGAAGTTGTCGCTCTTCATTTTTCTTAAAACGTCGAAACTCTTGTTCTTTTCGTATAAGTGCATCTTCTCTTTGATGCATATCCTCTTTTGCTCTATCTTTTGCATCTTCATAGCGACGAGTAGCTTCTAGTTCCAACTCTTTTGCTTTATGGACACTCTTATTTAAAAGGTTCTGTGCTTCGTTTTCTATGGCACTAGCCTTAGCTTTTGCTTTTTCTACAAATATATCAAAGTTAGCACTTGTCATCTTTTTAGAGATGAAAAAACCGGCTAATCCACTTATGATGGCTGTTGCGCCACCCATAAACATTTCATATAACATTTTTTATCCATTCAAGGATATAGCTCATATTTTGGTGTTAGTAACACATCTGCCTTTATATCAAAAGAATCACATAGAGACTCATTTGTATGGCATAAATCTGTTTGTATAAAAATTGTGTATGGCTTCTTTTTTAACTTTGCAAAGAAACGATCATACATCCCTTTTCCAAAACCTATTCTTTGTAAATTACCATCTACCCCAACAACCGGAACTATGGCTATATCAATATTATTAATTTTTTTTAAACTATGAGCCGCTTCATATATATTAAATTTCTTTTTTTGTAGCGGTAACCTAAATGGTACTACTTTAAAACTTGTATCTTGCATAAATGGAAGTAAAACATTGTTATTTTTACGTAGATAAGTAATTGTTTTCGTGATATTGAGTTCATTTCTCAAAGGGTAATACACAAGAATATTTTTATTTTTCACCTTACGCAAAAGAAGAAAAAGCTTCTTATTGACGAGCTCACTTTTATAAAGTTTATGAAACGATGGGGAATTTTTCATAAGATGCAGACATTTTTTTCTAAATAGTGTTTTTGTAAGAGTCATATAAATTCTTTAAGATATAATTACCAATAATTTTACAACAATAAGGTATATCTATGCTTAAAAAATCAATCTTAACTCTTATAACCCTCTTTTCACTTTTACTTTTTAGTGGCTGCTTTAATGATGATGCTAACGATATGTTATCTTCAAAAGAACATGTACTTACTACATTAGGGGGAAAACAAATAGTTATTAAACAAGATGGTGAAGACTTTTTTTTAAGTTCTCAAAAAGATAAACTCGTTATCTTTGATATTTTCGCAACTTGGTGTCCACCTTGTCAAGCTTCTGCAACACACCTAAGTTCACTCCAAAAAAAATACAAAGAGGACATCTTAATCATTGGGGTAACTATTGAAAAACCTGAACGCACTAACGAGGGTGCCCTAGTTAATGATAAACTCAATAAATTCAGACTCAAATATAATGCTAGATATACTATGGTAAATTCTGAGGAAAACTCTAAGTTGAGCAATGCTATAGTAAAAGCTTTAGAGATGGGGGAAAGATACCCAATCCCTATTTTAACTATGTATAAAAATGGTAAATACATAAACCACTATGTAGGTGCAGTTCAAGAAGAGTTTGTAGAGAGTGATATTAAAAGAGCGTTAAACAAATAGATGTTTAGCTTTTTCAGAAAAAAAAACACACCACAAAAAAGAAAGTTCTTTACAAAGGATGAGCTTGAAGATGTACTCCTTGAGGCAGATGTAGAATATGAACTCGTAGAGATTATACTAGAACAAACATACCAAAGTAAAATAACTCGTGATATTTTGCGTTCTAAATTACTCGCTACTCTTGCACACACTAGCTACAAAGAACCTGAGTTTAAAACACCCTTTGTAGAACTAGTAGTTGGGGTAAATGGAGCTGGTAAGACCACTACAATTTCTAAGCTAGCATCATATTATAAAGAGCAAGGTAAAAAAGTCCTGCTAGGTGCTGGAGATACCTTTCGTGCAGCTGCGATAGAACAACTTACTCTTTGGGCAAAAAAACTAGATATCCCCATAGTCTCTTCAAAACAGGGGCATGACTCTTCAGCTGTAGCTTATGATGCTATAGACTCAGCAAAATCTAAAAATATAGACCATGTCATTATTGACACAGCTGGACGACTTCATACCCAAACCAACCTGGCAAATGAACTTAAAAAAATTCACCGCATCTGTGATAAAGCTCATAGTGGTGCCCCTCATAGGACAGTATTGGTCATTGATGGGACACAGGGAAATTCAGCGATTGCACAAGCAAAAGCCTTTAATGAGATGATAGGTATAGATGCAATCATCATCACAAAACTAGATGGGACAGCTAAGGGTGGGAGTGTATTTTCCATCGCTTATGCTCTTGAACTTCCCATACTTTTTGTGGGGACTGGTGAACAACCCAAAGATTTAAAACCATTTGACAAGTATGAGTTTGTAGACACCTTGCTAGATGCCCTTTTTGAGTTAGAAAATTAAACGAGGACTAATCAACAAACTTATCTCTAATCGCTAAAAAGTCTTCTTTATTTTCCATAAAGATATCTACAAGTTTAGGGTCAAAGTGTTTCCCTTTTCCATCTATAAGGAGCTTATAAATATCTTCATCAGCCCATGCTTTTTTATAAGACCGAGAAGATCCAAGCGCATCAAATACATCTGCAATAGCAGTTATACGACCTTCTATTGAAATATTTTCACCTTTTAATCCATTTGGATATCCACTCCCATCATATTTTTCATGATGTTCGTGGGCAATGGTTGCTGCAATTCCAAGAAGTTTTTTATCTGAATGTTTGAGCATATCAAAACCAAGACGAGCATGAGTTTTCATCACTGTCATCTCATCCTCAGTAAGTCGTCCTGGTTTGTTAAGTATGGCATCAGGGATTCCAACTTTTCCTATATCGTGCATTGGACTAGCTTGTTTGAGCATATCGGCATCAAACTCATGCATACCACTATAGAGTGCTAAAAGCTTTGTGTACTCAGCTACTCTTTTTACATGGTTTCCTGTTTCTTTACTTCTAATCTCTCCTATAGTACCCATAGTAAAAATGATCTCTTTTTGGGTATCTCTGACATCTTTTGTAAGCTCTATTACTTCTAAGATTTTTTCATCATTTTGTGCTTCAAGCAGATCATTTAAACGCTCAGAATCCTGTTTTAAAACTTCAACCTCTTTTTTACTTGTAATATCCTGTCGTATAGCGTGGTAACCGATGGGGTTATTGTTACTATCAAAGTCTGTTTCTATAACCACATCTACCCAGTAAAAACTTCCATCTTTTTTTCTATTTTTAACTTCACCACGCCAATAATTTTTTGTTTGGATATCTGACCACATATCTTTAAATGTATCTTTAGGCATATCTGGGTGTCTCACCATACTATGTGGCTTCCCTATGAGTTCCTCTTTAGAATAGCCACTGATTTTACAAAAAGCATCACTTACGTTGAGAATTTTTCCAGTCAAATCTGTTTGTGAGTAAATGATGTACTTATCAAAAGTATCTAAGTACTCCTCTAAATCATCTACATATGCAGTGGTTTTTTCCAAAGAAAACTTTATAAAACCATACACTATAAGGAAAGAGACAAAAAGAATAGGGATGAGTAAGTTAGCTTGTAAAAAAATAAAAGCAACCGTCAGTACAATGAAAGATAGTATTAATAATATATTGAAAAGTTTTAATTTATTTTTAATATCTATATTTTTCATGAGAAACTCTACCATAATATATATAATAATAATATAAAAATTATATTGCAATATGTCATATTTTTGTACAATACGTTTTTTTGAGGATATAATTATCCCATCTCAAATCAAGGTCAAGACTATGGCAAAGAAAAAAATTTTATTTGAATGTCAACACTGTGGATTTAGTACCCAAAAATGGATGGGAAAATGTACTAACTGTGGAGCTTGGGACTCATTTATTGAACTCAATGAACATCAACAAGAGCTTGTCAAAAAAACAAAGTCAATTTCAACTCAAAGTTCACAAGCACAAAGCATAAATAAAATAAAAGAACTAGAAGTTTTTAGATACTCTTCAGGGGATACTGAACTCGACACAGTTCTTGGAGGGGGGATAGTCCCTGGTTCACTTACTCTAATAGGGGGAAGTCCAGGTGTTGGAAAATCCACTCTCCTCCTAAAAGTTGGTGGAGATATTGCAAAAAGTGGTAAAAATGTACTCTATGTTACTGGGGAAGAGTCAAGCGGTCAAATAAAACTACGAGCCAATAGACTTGGAGCCAATCAAGATAAGCTCTATCTTCTGAGTGAGATTAGATTAGAACAAGTCTTAGTAGAATTAGAACACCGTCATTATGATTTTCTCATAATAGACTCTATTCAGACACTTTACTCAGAGGAAATAACTTCAGCACCAGGATCAGTAACACAAGTGAGACAAATTACTTTTGAACTCATGCGTGTAGCAAAAGAGAGGGATTTATCCATATTTATCATTGGGCATATTACGAAAGAAGGTTCTATTGCAGGTCCAAGAGTTTTAGAACATATGGTGGATACAGTGCTATATTTTGAAGGTGATTCTTCTCAAGAATTACGCATATTAAGAGGGTTTAAAAACCGCTTCGGGCCTACAAGCGAGATAGGTGTTTTTGAAATGCGTAATGATGGACTTATCTCTGCAACAGATATCTCCTCAAGATTTTTTAACCGAGACTCAACACAAGCGGGATCAGCACTTACAGTAGTGATGGAAGGTTCTCGCCCTATCATCTTAGAAGTGCAAGCCCTTGTAAGCGAATCCCATACCCCAAACTCTAAAAGACAAGCTACAGGATTTGATAATAATCGTCTCAATATGCTTTTAGCATTGCTTGAAAGAAAACTAGAAATCCCACTCTCAGGCTATGATGTATTCATCAACATTACAGGTGGCATAAAGATTACAGAGACATCAGCAGACTTAGCCATTCTTGCTGCTATCATCAGTAGTTTTCGAGAGCGTGCTATATCTAAAGAAACTATATTTTTAGGAGAGGTCTCCCTTGTTGGTGATGTAAGAGAGGTTATAGCCCTTGATGTGAGACTTAAAGAAGCAAAAATGCAAAATATATCTAAAGTCCTTTTAGCAAAAAAACCTCTAGAAAAGACTCCTATGAAAACTTTTATAGTAGATGAAGTGACAAAACTTTTAGAATGGTACTAACATTTAAATTATTTATACTATAATATATTAATAAAAATTTTAAAGGGTACGAATGATTGATGCTGAATACAGAAGTGAAGAAAGGTTTGCAAAACTTTCCGTAGCTTACACAACTGAGCAAGAAAAGGCTAGCGTTCATAAATGCGTAGATGCTATCATCGCAAAAAACACTACTAAGCCTGAAACTTATACTTGTTCTATAGCAGGTGGGAAAAGAGAAGTTCTTGTTATAGAGTTTCAAGATGATATGGACAGAGAGGCAGGCGCTATCTTTGAAGAAATTATGAAACAATTAGAAATAAAAAGCTGTGATTAATATACAAGAATATGCCCAAGGGAATAAACTCTTTCACTCTTACTTTAAAAAAAATAAAGACTCCTTGCTTGATCTTGTAAAAAATGGTCAATCTCCAAAGGCTCTTTTTATAGGATGTTCTGATTCTAGAGTGATTCCAGACCTTATGCTCCAAACAAGTCCCGGTGACTTGTTTGTCATACGAAATGTAGGAGCCTTTGTCCCTCCATATAAACCAGATGAAGATTTTCATGCTACCGCTTCAGGTATAGAGTATGCAGTAAGCGTATTGGGTGTTAAAGAGATAATAATTTGTGGTCATACCCACTGTGGTGCGTGTTCTAGTCTTTTTGAAGAGATAGAAGATCAGTCCCTTATCCATACAAAAAAGTGGCTAGAGCTTGGGGAAAGTGCTAAAATATCAGCTATTCTTTCACTGGGACATAATGCTCCAAAAGAAGATTTGATACGACTTACTGAAAGACTATCAGTTACCAAACAAATAGAAAATATTCTTACATATCCAAATGTAAAAAAACGTTTTGAAGAGGGCACACTACATATACATGGCTGGTATTATGATATCGAAACGGGTAATATAGACTACTATAATGCTGAAACTTATGAGTTTTTACCGCTTAGAAGTTTAATAGAATGCGATATTTAAGATATAATAACAAAAAATAAAATTTAATTGATAGGGAAGTATAATGGCTGAAGAAGAAACAAAAGAAGAAACTACAGAAGAAGAAGGTGGTAAAAAATCAAACATGCTCATGATAATTATCATCGCTGTACTAGTTCTTATCATAGTTATAGGAGCTGTTGTAGCTGTTTTACTCATGGGTGATGATGAACAAGAGGTAGTATCAAATGCAGCACCAGTACAAAGGGCTGCTTCTGCTCCACAAAAGAGACGTGCTAACTCTGCTTTAGCAGGTTCCCGTCGTCTAAGTGAGATAGGTATACTTTATCCACTAGATAGCTTTACGGTAAATCTTAAAAGTGATTCGGGAAGAAGATACTTAAAAGCAACAATCTCCTTAGAACTAAGCGGAGAAGAGGTTTCACTAGAACTAGATGCAAAATCTCCTGTAATTCGAGATAGAATCATCAGAATACTTACCTCAAAAACATTAGAAGAGATCTCTTCTAAAAAAGGCAAGCAAAAAGTATCTGACCAGATTCAAGATACTTTAAATGCTATCATCTCTGATGGTCAAGTTCAAGGTATCTACTTTACAGAGTTTGTTATTCAGTAAATGATAGGGATAGATCTTGTTAAAACTTCACGAATAGAGCGCTTAATAGAGCGCTTTGGCGACAAAGCACTCCAAAGATTTCTTTCACAAAATGAAATAGATTTAGTAAAAAACTACAAAACTGCTTCAGGCTTTTGGGCCACGAAAGAAGCTGTTTCAAAAGCTTTAGGCGTTGGGATTAGTAGTGAATGTAGTTTTTTTGATATAGAGATTTCTAAAACTAAAAAAGGCGCGCCAAGACTCAAACTCTCAGATAAACTTATAAAAAAATTCAACATTAAAGATACTAGCTTATCTATTACGCATGATGGGGAATATGCTATAGCCGTTGTTGCGCTAGAGACAAACTCCTAGCCTCCACCTACAAAATCTAGGAGCTCTAGTTTATCTCCATCGCTAAGCGTGTAAGTAGTCCATGCATCTTGTTTTACTATCTCCATATTTACAGCAGCAGCCATCACTTTTCCATCCAGTGAAAGCTCATTCAATACACTCTGCAGTGTTACGTTGTCTTTAAATTCTCTTGCTTGACCATTTATTATTAATTGCATTATTTCTTCTTTTAATTTGTGTCTAATTTTCGTAGTTTTTTAATCTCTGGATACACAAAGTGTTTAAAATATTCCATATTTATTGGTTTTTTTACAAAACGATGGACACCACTTTGTTTCATTTTTAAAAAGCTTTCACGAGTTTCATCGCCACTAACAGCAAAAAATGAACTTTTTAAATTTGGTAATATATCAAACACTAAGGTTGCAAACTCGTATCCATCCATATAAGGCATATTGATATCACTAAAAATGATGTCTGCTCCATCTGTTTTGATAAAGTCTAGTGCTGTATAGCCATTCTCAAATGTATATATTTCAGATTCTTTAACATCTAAATCTTCTAACAAAGATGATATGATAAGACGCACAGTCATTGAGTCGTCAAGTATTACTATTTTCATGCCAAAATTATAACTAAGAGTTTGTTAAATATACTAAAAGTAATAAAAATGTTATAAACTTTTAATAAACTAAAAGAATTCAACTTTAAAGGTACACAATGAGAAGTAAATTATTATCTAGTAGTATATCGCTACTACTAGCTTCATCAATATACGCAGCAAACATCACACAGGTTCAACATGACTCAAGTTGGTATATAGATGCTCAAGAAAAACTCAACAGTAAAATAAAGCATTTTAATAACTCCACTGTCAAAGCCAAGAACATCATCCTCTTTATCGGAGATGGGATGGGTATATCGACAGTAACTGCTGCTCGTATACTTCAAGGGCAAAATAAGGGAGGTTTTGGCGAAGAAAATATGCTCAGTTTTGATACATTTCCTATCACTGGACTCTCAAAGACTTACAATACAAATTCTCAAACACCAGATTCTGCTGGGACTATGAGTGCGATTATGACAGGAGTTAAAACAAAAAAAGGAGTTCTCAGTGTTTCACAAGATTCTCTCAGAGCAGATTGTAAAAGCTCAGAGGGCACTCGTGTTACAACTGCCTTAGAACTAGCAGAAGATAAGGGTATGTCTACTGGGATAGTATCGACTGCCCGATTAACACATGCTACTCCAGCAGCAACCTATGCACATACATCTGAAAGAGGATGGGAAAACAACTCAAAACTTTCTAAAGAAGCTCTTGAATATGGCTGTAAAGATATAGCGGTGCAATTTATCGAATTTTCTTATGGAGATGGTATCGATGTAGCCATAGGTGGAGGCAGAAGAGAATTTATGCCTCGTGATGCTAAGAAGGTAGAAGGTAAAAGGGGCAAAAGAACTGATGGTAGAGATTTACGTCTAGAGTGGCAAGCCAAATATCCAAATGGACACTATGTAGAAAACTTAGAACAATTCAACAACTTACCACAAAACACTACTAGACTTTTTGGACTTTTCAATCCTTCCCATATGCACTATGAGTCTGATAGAAAATTTGACAAAGATGGTGAACCTTCATTAACTCAGATGACAAAAAAAGCAATCGAGATATTACGTAAAAATAACAAAGGCTATTTTTTAATGGTTGAAGGCGCAAGAATTGATCATGCCCATCATGCAGGCAATGCTTACAATGCACTACATGAAACAATAGAACTTTCAAATGCAGTAGCCCTTGCTGATAAACTTACAAATGATGAAGATACACTCATTATAGTGACAGCAGACCATTCACATGTCTTTACAATAGCAGGATACCCAAAACGTGGGAACCCTATACTCGGGAAAGTTCAAGGCACAGATGAGCATGGGCTACCACAAACACAAGACACCCTTGATGCAAATGGGATGCCTTATACTACACTAGGATATATGAATGGCCATGGTTTTATAAACTTAGGAAATGAACATGATGCGAATGCAGTTGAAGATGAACCCATTCATACTGGGCATGTTGATATCAAAAATATAAACACACAAGCTCCAGGCTACCATCAAGAAGCACTCATCCCCCTCAACAATGAAACCCATGCTGGAGAAGATGTAGGCATCTATGCAAAAGGACCAGGGGCTGAACTTTTAACTGGAGTAAATGAAGAAAATTTCATCTTTCATGTGATGCAAAAAGTTGGAAATTTAATAGAAAAATAAGAAGCTTATTTTTCTATTATCTCCAAGGCTTGTCCCATTTTTTGTTCATCAATAGTTATATCTAAAATCTTGGCTATTGATGCAGCAATTTGATTTGAATAATACTGCTCATCTTTTGAAGCTTCACCTAAAGCTTTAATCCTCTTACCTAATGCTATAAACCATACTTCATCACAACCTTTAATACTAGCACTATGATCTTTCCAAGTGTCTAATGGTTCACTTCCCCTACCATGATCAGTAGTGATAATAAGTGTCGTATTATCCTTATAAAACTTATCACTCTGCACATAATCCCATATCTCTTTGATAAACTTATCTGTAGTATGCGCAGAGTCTAAATAATATCCATATCTACCATAATGTGCAAAATCATCTGTCTCTCCATAGGCGATATAGAGAAATTTTGGATGATTTTTTTGCATATTTTCTAAAGCATAATTATGAGTAAATACATCTAGCCTTACATTGTCCCAAGGACTAAAAGTTTCTTTTTGTAACTTATTTAAAAACAGTTCATGAGAGTTCAAGTTATCACCTCTAACAGACTCAAAACCAGCATTAACACTTACACCACTTCTTGATTCGTTGATGATGGAGGGGAAAACATCCCAACTACCAAAGGCGACCACTTTTCCTTTGTAGTTTTTATCTTTATTTGCATATTCTAAGATTGTAACATTTGGATTTGGAAGTTTATCGTTACTTTTTATCCGTGTATCATCTGCAATACCTGTGAGTATTTCACTGTACCCTGGATATGAAAAGTGATGCTTATTTGTTACATTTACTTTACTACCTAAAGTTCTATTACCATGAATTTGCCCAAAAGTTTTCACCTGACTCCAGACAAAAGGCATCAAGGCTTCCCTTCTTTTGGATGCTGTATTTCTCCAGTATTTTTCTTTTAATTTATCTGGATGCAGTACATATTTTTCATTAGTTATTAACTTTTTATCAGCACCACTAAAAAGTTCTTGCCATCTAAATCCATCGATTGTGATGAGTATAATATTTTGTTTATTTGTTTGCTTAATTTCTTGTGCATTAAGTGTTACATTTACAAGTAGTGAGAATCCTATAGAGAATAATATTGCTTTTTTTAAAAACATTTTTTAGCCTTTGTTATGAGTATTTTATGATGAGAAAGAAGGAAAACTGTTTACCTCCTAAGAAGAGGAGGTAAGTTAAAAAGTTCTAGAAAGTTCCAGAAACTGTTAAAGTAGTAGTTCTAGGAGTTCCAACAAAGTAAGTTGAAGTTCCAGCAGTATTTCCAAATGCTCCAGCAGTTGCTAAATAATCTTCATCCAAAAGGTTGTTGATATTCATTAGTACGCTTACATCTTTTAAGATAGCATTTGTAAGTGATTTTTTATACCCTATGTAAGCATTTGCCAATGTATAATCATTAATCTTATCAGAGTTATCACGAGTTCCATATATTTCGTTGTTATACTTAGCATTTACACCAAACATATAACCACCTTTGTTATAATCAACCGCAACATTTACCATGTTTACAGGGATAAACGGAACTTGTTTTCCACTTAAAGCATCACCATTTACATCGTCAGTATACTTAGCATCTGTATATGTGTAGTTTCCAGATACTTTCCAATCTTTTGAAAGTCTATAAAGTCCACTTAATTCTAAACCTTTTGATTCTACACCACCAACATTTGCAGCATAAGAAGTATCAGCAGCAAAAATATCACCAGTTCCAGCTGTAATGTTCTCTATCTTATTTTGATAATCAACATAGTAAATGGTAGCTGTTAAAGCAGAATTTTGCGTGTTAAGTCTATATCCTAAATCAATGTTTGTTGATTCTTCATTTTTGATATCTGGGTCATAAGTAGTTCCAGTATATACAGAATCTGGAAGCTGTGCATAGTTCATTGCATACGACATATATACTTGGTTAGAGTTGTTGAATTTATAAGTCAACCCTAATTGTGGTAAAAATGGTGCAGATGAATCTTTTGCTGGCTGAGATTTAGTAGCATCTTGAATATCTGTATATGTTACAGTAGTAAGTTGAGATTTAGCACCTAAATCTACAATCATATTATCATCAAGAAAGTGTAACTTAGTTTGTAAGTATGCCATCATTGATGTAGTATCAAAATTTCTATTAAAGTTTTCAAAATATGGAGTTTGGTTATATGTAAGTCCAGTATTTTGATCTAAAAGGTTATACCAATATCTTTTATTTTGACGAGATCCTGACTCACCCCATAATCCAGCTAGTAGTTCATGGTCACCTAGGTCCATGTTCCAGTTAAGAGTAGCACCCATTCTTTGTGTATAGTACTCAGACTGACGAAAAGATTGCTGTGTATAATCTTGAGTCCCATCTGCTAGGATTACATAGTTAGGCGCCCAGTTTCCTGTACCAGACTGATCATGATAATATGGAGTTAGTTTTAACTGAGATGAACCAATATCCCCACTAAAGTTCATACTCACTAACATATCAGTTCTTGCATTTTGCCAACCATCAGCATTGTAAGCATTATACTTTGTTTGCTCTGCTTTTTCTGAAGCTGTAGCAGTTGTCGGGTAAGATACCCAGTTAGAATTTAAACCAAAGTCACGACCATAAGTATTGTAATCATCTTGTGAGATATCTAAGTAGTCATGATCTTGTCTATCATTGTAAGAAAAATTAAGTTGCATATCAACACCACCTAGTTTTGATAACACTTTAGCATCAAGGTGTTCTCTTTTGAGTTCACCCTCATTTTTCCACTTACCTGTTGTAGTTTCAGAATAACTGATATATGCACGAGAATCTTTTGCAAACTCACCTGTATCTATGCGGCTAAAGATTCTTTTTGAATCATATGAACCATTTGTACTTGACACTTGAACAGCTGTGTTATTTTGAGGCAATGCTGTTACATAGTTTATAGACCCACCTAGGGCAGCAGCAGAAGGCGTTGCAAGAGAACCTGAACCTTGGTGTACACTTACTGAAGATAAGTTTTCAGTTTCAACAAATCTATTTATTGGTGCACCACCAGCAGTAGCAGATGCACCTAAAGGCACACCATCAACAAGAAAAGCAATCTGGCTTTTGTTAAAACCACGCATATTAACTTGAGTAGCATATTCGTATAAACCAAATGTACTCCCCTGAGTTACAGAGACACCAGCTATATTATTTAACAAGTCTAAAGGATTTGAAATAGTAGTGGAAGTTTGTATTTTTTGTGTATCAATAATGTTGTTTGCGTGAGATGATGTATCTCCAACGATTGAAACAGAATCTAATTGTTCTGTAGACTCAGCACCCATAACAGATATAGCTGCAACTAATGATAACGCGATTACTTTTTTCATTTTCATGTTTACTCCGAATTTTGAATTTAGGAATATTATGAAAGCAATATTACATAAATGTTACATCAAAGATACATAAGAAAATACTAAGGTTATTAAATAATACTCAACTATTTTATGCAGTTTTTATAAAATGTAACTGTAGCACTCCAGTCAGAAAAGACACCTTGGACCCCTACTTCTTTATCTAAAATATGTAAAATTTTTAAGATATCAGAATTTTTACTAATAAGTTTTGCGATACTTTGATAGTACCAACCACCCCGTGTCCTAGGGTTCATTTCGGAACGTTCCAGACTCCAGACTGTTATCTTAAAGCCATACTTCTTTAAAGCTTTTGCATAGAGAGATGGCACTATGTTATCCTGAGAATCAAGTGTAAGGAGTGCCCAAATGGGAGGGGCTATAGTTACAACACCTTTTTCTTTTAAAGATGCAAGTTGTTGTATATCTTTTTTAAAGTCATGATCAAACTCTTCTTGAAGATATACTGCTTTTTGAGCAAAAGATGGGTATTTTTTTATAATATATAAAATATCATTTAAATGGAAGGACTGTATGTAAACATCGCTATCATCTACATGAAGATCTTTATACTCTTGTATGAGTTTATCTATCAATTTAGTATCAGATATTTTTACCTCTGGAATCATTTTTACGTTATGACGTTTAAAGAGTTTTATACTATCTTTATGACTCATAAGTGTCCCAGCATCATCCATAGCAACAAAAGATTCTACATCTAATGCTTTGGGGTTACTCTTATCCATTTTACCCTTTAAGCTATAAAACTCTTGGAGCGTAATATCTGTTGTACAACATGTAGCACTTGCTGGTGTATTTGTTGATACATCATATGGTATAAAGTTTTGTGTACATTTAGTAGCTAAGGGGGTCAGCAAAATATTTGTTGTAGTATCTAAGTCACACACAGAATGTCTACATACGAGTTCATTATCTTTGGTGGAAGTTACATCGCACTCAAGGATACCTGCCCCCATACGAATCGCAGCCTCATAAGACTCCTTCGTATGTTCGGCATATCTAAAAGGTGCACCACGGTGCGCTATAACGAAATCTGATTTTTTAAATACTTTTTTATTGCATGAAGAGAGTTTCTCTTTTAATGCAGATGCTTCTAGTGTAGAAGTTAAATAATAAGGGCGCACCCCAACTTCAATATTTTCAGAGAAAAGACTTAGTGCAAATAGAGCTAACAAGAGAAGTACTTTCATGAGATAATCCTATAAATAATTTAACCAAGCATCTGCAATTTTTTTACTTTTTTGAAAATGTTGTGCCCTATAAAAAGATTTTTTAGCTTCTATAGTATTTGAAAGTTCGTAGTAGGCTTTGCCTAAAAGCAGATATTTCGAGCCATCTGCCTTTTTATTGTCTTTGAAAGCTAAAGAGAGTTTTATATTTTCTACAACATCTTCATACTTTCTTTCATTTGCGTATATCTTAGCAATTTTAAAGTATATTATAGATGACTTACTTAAACTAGCAGATTTTTTATACCACTTTATTGCCATCTTGTACTCTCTCGCTTCATAGTATAAATCACCTATAGCATTCAAGTTTTTCTCATTTGTTGCAATACTCTTTGTCTTTATTTTTTCTTCCATCATCTTGGCAGCTTTGTATGGTATATCACTATACTGAAGCCACGAGATAAGTCGTAAAAGTTCTGCTTCATTTAAATCTAGTTTTGCAATATTTGCAATATCTAAAGATGACATTGATGCATTGAAATTATTACTGACTGAATAGAGTGATGACAACTGAAGCCAATACTCTTTATTGGTAGGTTCTAAGGCTATAAGTAGTTTTAAAACACCAATAGCACTCATATAATCATTGAGCATATAATAACTATAGTACTTCATCTTTAACCATGCTGGTTTAGCTTTTTTGTCTATCTTTATAGCTTTATCAATATCTCTTATTACTTTTTTATAGCGTTTTAAAATCATCTCAATATTTGCCTTGGTAACAAGATACTGAGACTTCGGCTTTTGAGCTACTAAGATTAACTCATCTATATAGTGTAAAGACTCATTATATTTTTCTAGTTCCATAGTTATTTGAATAATATTTAAATATGTATTTGAAATTTGTGCTGGCGCTAAAGCCTCATAAGTAAGTGCCTCTTTAAAATACTTCAAGGCATTGTTAGCATCATTTACTAAGGTATAAAAATATCCTAGATAAAACCTTACATAGGCTCTATCTAATTTTTTCCTAATTTTGCTAGAATCTCTTAAGTCTAAAAGAACAAGCTTAGCATCATCAGTTTTACCTTCATCTAAAAGCTTTTGTGCCTTTGTTATACCAACATAGGTTACTTGTGTCAGTTGAAACTTCTTATCTTGAGCCATAGTGATGCTAAAGAAAGTCCCTACCATTAAGAGTATCATCAAAATTCTCATATTATTTTCCTAGGTTAAAATTCAATGTCAATTCACCAACTTGAGCAACAGCTTTTCCATCAACTGTTTTAGGACGAAATTTCCACTTTCTTAAAGCTTTTTTTACAGACCTATCAAATACACCTTCAGGAGATGACTTCACTATCTCAAGCTTTGTAACGTACCCCGAGGCATCTACATAAAGTTTCACTTTCACATAACCCTCTGTACCCATCCTTTTTGCACGTGATGGGTAGATAGGTTTTATCTGAACCATTGGTGTTAAAACAGAATCCATCTTAGCCATTTTGATTGGGGCTAAAATTTTTGGACTACCCCCTCCAAACTTCATCCCCTCGCCTAAGTTTGGCATCTCCATATTTAAAGATGGATTTTGTGCTACATCACTCTTAGCATCTTGCGATTCATTCTGAATCTTTGGTGGAGCCTTAGGCGGTTCTGGTTCTGGCGGCAGTTCTTTTTGAACTTCTGGCACTGAAGTGTCTTTTGTAGCTTGTATAAAGTCTATAACTTTATATATCTCTGCATCAACTATTTTATTATTATTTGAGCTAATCATATAGTTCATAAAACTAAATAATATTAAAGTGATAAATATCCCGATTAACAAAGAGATAATCCAGCGTAAAATATTACTTTGAATCACTCTGTGCCCCAATAGATATTTTTGATATTCCAGCTAACTTCACTTGATCCATTACTGATACTAAGATTCCAGTTTCGGCTTTTTTATCCGCAGTAATAACGACACTACCATCAGGGGTATCAGCGTGAAGTCGTTCAACTGTTGTTCGCAAAGCTCTAATGTCAATGGGGTGCTTATCTATCCAAATCTCCCCTGATTTATTGATAGCTATGATGATATTTAACTTTTTTTCTTGCTTAGCTGTACTCGCTTCTGGCTTATTTACATCTATACCCGATTCTTTAACAAACGAAGTTGTTACTATAAAAAATATCAACATAATAAATACTATATCGAGCATCGGTGTCATATCTATGTTTTGTTCATCTTCACTGCCAAGAAGTGCATCATAATTTTTACGCATCTGAATCCTTTAAGATTTTATCTTTTAACTTTCGAATCTCTTTTTTTGTCATAGCATCCGCTTGAGAGTAAGCAAACAAACCCAGAACTGCTAAAAGCATCCCAGCCATTGTTGGTATAGTTGCCATAGATATACCACTTGCCATCGCCTTTGCATTTGTTCCAAGTGAACTCATAGAATCAAAAACATTAACCATACCTGTTATAGTTCCAAGTAATCCAAGTAAGGGAAATAAGGCTATCAATACTCTCATCGTAGACATATTAGAATTTAGCACTATGTTAAATTGTGAAACTTGTGCCGTTTTGAGTTGCACATTTGCCCATGAATCAGAATCCTCATGTGCCTTCCAAAATCGTCGTAAGCCCTTGGAAGTTTTTCTATAGTTCATTTTGATATATAATAATTTTTCCACCATTAAGGTCCAAAAAAGAACAGAGATGATGAGCAACACTAAAAGAACATCGCCCCCTGTTTGTAAAAAAACAGATAAATCACTAAATATTTTTGCGATATTCATCTGAACCTACACTTAGCATCTCAAGTTGCTTAGCAACTAAAACTGAACTTTGTTGTGTTAATATCTCTATGATTTTTTTACTTTTTGCATGAACAATGTTATAGATAAAAAGTATTGGAATAGCTACAACTAAACCAAGTACCGTAGTCATAAGTGCCTGAGATATACCACCAGCCATCAGCTTAGGATCTCCAGTTCCAAAAAGAGTAATAGACTGAAAAGTTTCTATCATCCCTGTTACTGTACCAAGTAGTCCAAGGAGAGGAGCAACTGCGGCCACAAGTTTCATCATAGGAAGTCCAGACTGAATCTCTGGCAACTCTTTTAGTATCGCAGTATCCATTTTAGACTCTATCGTATCTATATCTTTATCTTTGTGTTTTTCAAATGATGCTAAGATTCTTCCGAGTGGGTTTGTGCCATCTACATCAGAACTTTGCATTTGTTTGTTAATTTTGATATTTGTATTCATTAGTTTTGAGTACTTGAAGATAGCATATAGTAAAGTTAAAATTCCTAAAAGTAAGATGATATACCCTATCACTCCACCCTGATTAACTCTATCTTTTATGGTTGCTTTTTCTTTTAACATATGAAACAATACACCCTTAGTAGGATCTATCATCATTGGTGTTATCTCATTTGTAGTGGTATAATAATCAGCTATCAAAGAGGATGAACCACTTGGCTGACGCATAATCTTTACAAACTCTCCTAAAGAATCATCATATCTTATAAACTCATTTGCATCAAAAGCACTAAATAAGCCTACTCTCGTTATTTTTAACCTTTTTTGCACCCCTTGTATATCTACTACTTGGGCTTCATATGTATCTATCTTACCTGATTCTACTATCTCTTGAAGGTAAAGTTTCCATAATTTTCTTAACTCATCTATGCTAGGGACTGCATGAGAAGTTGAAAACTCATCTAAAAATACTTCACGATTTTTCAACTTTGTCGAGGTCATAGAAGCTTGTAACAATGAGGACAAATCTCTTGACTCTTGTTGCGAAATTGCAAATAAATTTTTAAGTGCACCTGTATTTTTTTCAAGTTCTTTGTTGTGTTTTGCAATTATTGTTTTATTTTTTTGAAACTCACTTTTTAATCTTTGTGTCTTTTGTTTCTCTACAACTAAGGCATGCTTTATATCTTTTAAAAGTTTTTGTGATTTTTTTAAATCTTTAAAGAAATTATTTTCACGTAATGTATCTAACTTTATCTGCGTAGCAGTATCAGCATTTACTTCTGATACTAATGTATCAAGCTGTGATGCATGAAGGGTTAGCATCATTAACGATAGAACTATAAGTATATTTTTCATTTACCTGCCTTAGCTGAAAGAATTGGAAGTGTTAAAAAGTCTGGTGCTATTTTTTTACGAGCCATTTTGATGGCTCTTGAGACAGATGCGTTATATTTATCATCTAATATAATCCATTTTTTATGTTCTAAATCATAAAGACCACTCTCTTGCAAGTCAAGTGTTTGATAATACAAAGCAAATCTACCTATGCGTAAAAAATCCACCGTTCTAGTATCTTCATCATTAAATTCAGATCGGTACACCTCTAAAGTCCTAGCATAAGAATACTCGATTTTATAAGAGTCCATTATCATTCGATACTGTTCTGAGATGGTGATATCTGAGTTTGAAAGATATGATTTGAGGTTCTCAACTCGTTTGAGACGTTCATTATATAAAAATGGTGTATCTATAGCTAGTAGTTTATCCAGAGTAGTAAGCATCTCTAACATTAAAGGGATGATTCTTTTATGTGTTTGAACAATTTCTTTAAGTTGTGTTTGCAACTTTGGTATCTCTTTTTTTTGTGTATCCACAAAAAGAGACAACTGTTTATTGTAGAGTTTTTGTTCGTTTAACTCTTTGCTTAGTCTTGAATATTCATCAAAAATCTTTTCTGACTTATCTACATAAGTATTTACTTTTTTTTGAGATGAAGCGGAGTGTTTATTTGCATCACTTACTTTATCTATCATAGTATCTACACTTGACGCATAGATGAAACTAGAAAACAAAAGTGTCGCTACAAGTACTTTGTCATATAACATTACTATCCCTAATTTAAAATTTGGGTGAATTCTAATGTTGCTATATTACTTGCAAATTATGTTTTGGTGACAAAATGGGAACTGATAGGAAAGTGGTGGGTCCTATGTGACTCGAACACATGACCACTCCGTTATGAGCGGAGGGCTCTAACCAACTGAGCTAAAGACCCACTAACTAGTAAAAAGAGGCTTTCACCACTTTGTAGGGCGAAATTATAGCGAGTAGTAGCTTATTTTTTTCTGATTTTCTTAGGTTTGTCTTGAACATCTTTGGCTGTGTAGTTTTTTCCAGCAATTGACTCTATAAATACAGTTGCATAGGAACCTTTTGGTAGAGAAAAACTCATACGTAACTTCGTTTCTTTTTTTATATACTCACACGTAATATCTTGAGGATATATAAGGGCTACGCGTCTATGCCCCTTTTCTTGCAAAAACTCATCATCATATTTTTCCTCTATACGCCTAGCATCATCTCTCGCACGAAACACATCACGCCCACACAGTAATCCTGTAGGCACTGTTCTTTGAGCTAAAAAGTCTTTTGTAGGCATAATTTTAGGCGTAGTTAGCTTCGTCCCTTTAGAGAGGTATACATCACCATCTAACAATATAAATTTACCATCATTCTCTTCTCTACTTTTTACGACACGCTCTCTTAACCATTCATTAAAAAATTCACTTTGATAGATGGAGATTAAAAAGTTTTTCATTTTGTTGTCTGCTATGTGTAAATCTCCAGCTATCATCTCTTTGGCTTGTTTTATACTATCGTTATCGCGACCAAATCTTTGATAACCAAAATAATTTGGAAGTCCATTTGTAGCTGTGCGTCTAGCTATTTTTTCTATTTGACCAGCTTCTATGTTTGTTATCTCTTGGAGGTTTACTGTAAACTTATTGCCTTGTAAATCACCCATTCGAATCGACTTATCATCTCTTGTCATACTGAGTATTTTTATATTTTTATTGTGAAATTTTTGAAGAGATTTTTCATACTTAGCATCAACAGATATATACTGTGTCGTTGTTGCGTGCTTATCTTTGAGTCCAGCGTAACCTATCTTTTGTGCATTGATGTTTAAATACTCTGCAAAGATAGCTATCATATCCCAAGTGGTAAATTCTACTTTTTTGACATGCAAAATAAGGTAGTTGCCTTTACCTTTAAACTCACTGAGAGGAATCTCATCCACTATAAAATCACTCGGTGTTTGTGTAAACTTAAAGTCAACTCTATTTTCACTTAAATATTCTCTTTTTCTCATAAAGCTAGTACCTTCAATTCTTTTGATGCGATAGCTATATCATTTTTTATCGCAATTTTGAGCTCATCAAGTGAGTCAAATTTTTTATTTTCTCTTATAAAAGAGACAAAACTTATACTTGCTTTTTCTCTACAACACACTTCGCCATCAAGTATATGGCTCTCTATAGCAAAACTTCCATCTGTTGTTTCTCTATGCCCTACGAAACTCACAGAGGGATGATAGTGCTCCTCATCATCTATACGTGTTAAGCTTGCATAGACACCCTCTTTTGGTGTTAAAAAACCTATAGCATTTATGTTTATCGTTGCCACAAGTTCTTTTTTTCCTAGTCCTTGACCACTCTCTTGATTGCCATGTATCGTATAGTTATGTCCTAAAAATGCATTAGCACCTTTAATGTCACCAATAGTAAGCTTTTGTCTTATCTTATGAGAATGAACAGAATCATCATGAAGTGTCACCTCTTTGATAACCATCACCTCTCCATCAAAGAGTGATTTTAGATCATTAAAGCTATACTTTCTATCTTTACCAAAATGAAAATCATAACCAACGACTATTTTTTCTAACAATGGAAATTTTTCTTTTAAAAAATTTATAAACTCTGCACCATCAAGATGGCGTATATCGTCTAACTCTAAGTAATAGATAGGATATTTAGAAAAGTTTTCACGCTCTTTATTAGGGGTAAGGTTTGCATACCCTGTTTCAATAACTACGATACATCCAGCATCACCCAACTCACTAAAAAGATGTTGATGCCCTATATGCATCCCATCAAAACCACCTATAGCGATAGCTTTAGTTTTTTTCATAACAGTAACAATACTCAAGATTACCCTCTTTTCCAGTTAATGTAGATGGCGATTTTTCTATCAGCTGCCATCTCTTCTTTTCACATTCATTTTCAAACTTATTCATTGCCTTGTCTATAGCTTTAGCATCAAGGACTACTCCATGTTTATCACGCCTAGCATCACGCCCTACTTCAAACTGTGGTTTAAAAAGCAATATTATTTTATCACTTGCTAGCATATCAACACTATCAAGTATATTGAGAAGTGAGATGAATGCTACGTCACTAACCACTAAGTCAAAAACTTTATCACTCTTAAACTCTCTTATATCTGTGTTTTCATGAGAATAAACCCTAGCATCATCTTTAAGAAGTTTATGGAGTTGGTTTGAGCCGACATCTACTGCACTAACCTCCTTAGCATCATACTCTAAAAGCACTTGCGTAAAACCACCAGTGGATGAGCCTATATCTAAACAAACACTATCTTTAACTACGATGCTAAGCTCATCCAAAAAACCTTTAAGCTTATGTGCTGAACGAGATACATATTCAGCATAAGCTTCAACCTCAACCTTAGCATCATCTTCTACTTGAAAAGAACTCTTTTTTATAACCTTAGCATCAACACACACAAGACCATCTTTTATGACACTTTGTGCCTTCGTCCTACTTCCTACTAGTGAAGCATCTACAAGGTAGTTGTCTAGTCTCAAAACTGAAACTCCAAAGCAGTATAGATATAATCAATCTTAAAGGCATAATCTTGGGAGTTATCACCATTTGCATCATATCCAAAATCAAACCTATCTAGAGCAAATTTTAAACTCATAACTTCGTTGAATCTTATCGATGTCCCAACACCATATACAAAACTAAAACCTTTTATTTCAGAATTATCCTGATGCATCTCTCCTACACCAAACTTCGCATAAAAATCCCACAAATCATCAAAAAAAGCATAGTGCGCTAATGTACTAAAATCTAGTGCAAAAAGCTTTAAGTTTGTAGTATCATCCACTTCAATACCATTAGAGGTGTTAAATGCTGACATATCAGTATAGTTGAACTCTACTGACAGGTGTTTATTGATATATGCCCCAAAAGCTACACTAGCTGCACCTGTTTTATCGTTTTTTAAACTAGTATAAAGACCATCATCATCAAACTGTGAGCTCCCATAGCCTATCGCTATATAGGGACCACCATCTCTGTCTGCATAAAGACTACTTAACATCAAAACTAAAACCCATAGATACTTCATCATAACATCTCTCTCATCTGCGTTTCAGTTAAACATTTCACACCCAAACCCATAGCCTTATCGTACTTACTTCCAGCATCTTCACCATAGATGAGAAAGTCAGTTTTTTTACTAACACTTCCAGAGACCTTAGCATCAAGCTTTTCTAACATCTCTTTAATGACCCCACGACTCTCACTCATAGTCCCGGTTAAGACTACTACCTTCGCTTTAAAAGGGTTCTCTTGTGCTTCTTCTTTTTGTACTGGTTCTTTTGGTTGAAGTATCTCATGTAATCTTTCTATAATGCTAAGGTTTACTCGTACAAACTCTAGTACAGATTCAGCCATCTCTTCACCTATACCCTCACACTCTATAATTTGCTCTTTTGTAGCACCTGTCCAAGAAAAGCCAAACTGAATACTTAAAGTTTTAGAAGCTACTTCGCCAATATGCTCAATACCCAAAGAGTTTATAAAACGCCAATGTTCACACCCCTTAGCATCATGAAGTGCGTTAAGAAGGTTTTGAGATTTTTTCTCTTTGAAACCCTCCAAGGCTAAAAGTTTTTCTAGTGTCAGGTCAAACAGGTCTATAACATTTCTCACAAGTCCACTTTTAAATAACACCTCAACTATCTTAATACCTAAACCATCTATGTTGAGACATGGTTTTGAGGCAAAGTACATGATTGAGTTAACAACCCTAGCATCACAAGAGAGATTTTGACACTTTGTAAGTACCTCTTCTTGTAAAAGTTCACTATGACATACGGGGCAAAGTGTAGGTCTTTCATATTTCACTTCACTACCATCACGCTCATGCACAAGCACTTTTATGATTTTTGGTATAACATCACCACTTCTAAGGATGATAACTTTATCACCTATTCGTATATCTTTTCTGTCTATCTCATCAAAGTTATGAAGGGTAGCACGCTCAACCACTACCCCATCTATATCTGTAGGCTCTACAACTGCGACAGGGGTAACCGCCCCACTTCTACCAACTTGAAGCTTTATCTCTTTTATGGTGGTTATTTTCTCAATTGCGGGAAATTTATAGGCAACTGACCAACGGGGATTTTTTACTGTGTAGCCCATATCTATCTGGCTACTTATCTCATCTACTTTTATAACCATACCATCTAGCATCATCTCATACGAATCACGCTCTTTGTTCATAGTTTCATAGATACGCTCTATCTCCTCAAACCCTTTACACTTTGCAGACTGGGGTGGCTTTTTAAATCCAAGTGAGTAGATATACTCCATACGTTCACTTAAAAGTTTATGCGTTAAAGTATTTTCCCCGATCCCATAGGGTAAAAAAACTAAGTTTCTTTTAGCTGTGATGCTAGAGTCTAAAAGGCGTAAACTTCCAGCAGCAACGTTACGAGGATTAGCAAATAAGTCTTCATCCTCTTTAGCTCTTTGTCTGTTCATCGCTTCAAAAACACTCTTGAAGATGACCACTTCGCCACGTATCTCTATACGCTCTTTATGCATGATGCTAAGAGGGATGGAACGGATTGTTTTTACATTTACAGTTATCTCTTCACCAACACTTCCATCACCTCTAGTGATAGCTTGAATCAGTTCACCATTTTCATAGATAAGATTCAGCGATGCACCATCATACTTTGGCTCACAATAAAAAGATATGTTTTCATCAAGCTTATAAGTTTTTTTAAGCCAAGCTTCCAAGTCCTCAGCATTAAAGATATCTTCAAGCGACCACATACGAGAGAGATGTGATGCTTTTTCAAACTTATCCGTTATAACATCTCCAACCCTCTGCGTTGGGGAGTCAGACAAAAGTTCTTTTGGGTGCTCGTTTTCATATGACAACACTTCATGGTAAAGTTTGTCATAGACCTCATCCGTAGTGATAGCATCATCTAATACATAGTAATGATAGGCATAAATATTTAGCTGTTTTACAGCTTCCTTGTACTCGTTATAATTCATAAATGTATTTTATCTAAAAGTTACTATATAGAGTTTAAACCTTCGTTTTAAGCCACGCTTTGTTTTGAAAAACATACCAGTATATAAAACCTTTTATCAATGTTTCTACATTCATAATGATAAAAATTGCCATGATGCTAAAGCCCATTTCATAGGCTATATAGGAGGGTATGACTCTAAAAAACCATAATGATGCTACATTTATCTTGAGTGTTGTTTTTGTCGCCCCTGCCCCACGCAGGGCACCTGAAAAGACAAACATTAAGGCAAGAGGCACTTGTGCTAAACCAACTAAGATGAGATAGATTGATGCTACTGCTATAGTTGGAGCATCATCAGTAAAAAGTGAGATGATTTGTTCTGGAAATCCAACCATAAAAAAGCCTATAAAACCCATAAATACATAAGCAACTCTCGCACTAATCAAGCCCATCTTGTATGCATCATCAAGTTTTTTCGCACCTAAGTTTTGTCCAACTAATGCCATAGCTGCAATGCTAAAACCAAGACCTGGCATAAAAGCAACACCCTCAATGCGAAGACCAACTTGATACCCTGCTAATTCTACGGTTCCATAGGCAGCTATGATACCAACAAAAATGATAAAACTCATAGTAGAGATACCTCGGTCAAGAGCAGCACTAGAGCCAACCTTCCATACACGCTTTAAGTCTTTTACTCTTACTATTGGCACTATATTTAGCTTAGCATCATATTTTTTATAGATAAAACCATAACACACTACATTAAAAGCATAGGCTATAATAGTAGCTATAGCTGCACCCTCTATGCCCATCTCAGGAAAGCCAAAATGACCAAAAATAAGGAGATAGTTAAGTGAGGCATTTAAACCAGCTGATACTAACTTTATATATAAAGAACTTTTAGTATCACCTGCGGCTGAGAGTGCATTGTAAAGAAGTCCATCTAAAAACACAAAAACTATACCTAAAGAGATAATTTTAAAATAAGCACTCCCTAACTCAATGACTTCTAGTTCAGTCCCCATCCATTTGTAAAAATATTCACTTCCAAAGTAGCCACCAAGAGTTACAAAAAAGGCTAGCATCATAGCAAATATACCAAGGGCATACACAAGGGCAGAAGCTCTGCGCTTACGACCTTGACCAATAAAGCGGGAGATAAGGGCATTGCCACCGACAATATAAAGCGTCATGATAACCTGTATCATCATGAAAAACTGCATACTGATACCAACAGCAGCTAGTGCATAAAAACTAATCATTCCCACCATAAGCATATCTATGAGAGATTGGGAAATATCGACTAAACCTTTTAATGCTGCTGGAATTGCTAATTTTAGTACTTTTTTTAAATCTTTATTTATTGAAATAATAAGGCAACCTTTTGCAATTCGATAATTAGCTCATCTTTTGTATCAAAATTTACTATAGTTTTCACTTTATCATCTTCTCCATGAGGAGTGAAGTCAAAGACAAGAATATATCTTAATATATTTACTTTATCTCCATTTAATTCGGTCCATTCTAAACTCATCTCAGACACATCCCCATCTAAGTCGACTACAGACGCGGGATAAAGTCTTGTTAAATTCGTAAGATCTATATTTCCATTATTAGATTTATAGATTTTCATTTAAATCCTTATTCATTTTTCCCATTTTCATCTTCAAAAATGCTAAAAGTCCAAAAGTCACGCCAACTACTATAGATAAAACTCCCCATAAGTCATCTCTTTGCCAAGCCATAATTATCCAACATATATCTGCTACGAGATAAACTGCCACTGACTCATAGATTTTACCCCGAAATGTCAGATAGGCACCGACATTTAAAAGTAATCCACCTAAAACTGCAAAACTAATCAACTTACATCCTTAATATTTTGAGAACTATCTATCCATTTAAAATATACTGCACCTAAAATAAAACCAAAGCCCATGAGCGATGCTATAAACTCTAAAGAAAAACCATAGCTAGCAAATACTCCTATCATATAAGAAGTAAAAGCAGCTGAAGATAAAAAGAGCATATCATTATAAGCGACTATTCTACCATAGTATTTTTTATCTATATTTTTTTGAAGTAGTGTATATGTGTAGGACCAAAGAGTAGTAGTAAATAAACCTACAAATACACTCGCTACTAATGAAAGATAAAAATTATGCATAACATATGCCCATAGCCAAACTGCAAAAGCTTGAGCGATAAAAACATATACTAGCCCTTTGTTATTTGTAAATTTACCTAAAACTATAGGACCGATAACTAAACCAATCGCACGAGATGCGTGAAGAAATCCAAGAGCTAAGGAAGTAGCAATTATCCCAGCATAGTATTTGTTTACCATAAGTGCAACTAGCGCATCAAAGGCTGTTAAACCTACAAAGGCGTGGACAAGCATAAGGTGCAAGGCCTGAGGATTTTGCTTTATATATTTAAAAGTATCCTGCATCATCTGTAGTATATTTTCTTTTGATTTTTCAAATTCTACATCAATACTCAGATTAATAAGAAGAAAAAAACCAACCATAAACATCAAAGTATCCAATAAAAAAGCAATCTTAATGCCAGCATAGTAAACTACAAATCCACTAATCGCCATCCCTAAAGTATAAGACAGAGACCAGATAATAGAGTGTAATTCATTCGCCTTTTGCAGTTTACTTCCATGAAGAATTTTTGGGAGTAAAGACATCTCAGTAGTAAAATAAAATGAAGCCGCTGCCATTTTTACAAATATTAAAAAATATAAGAGATGTAAATCTTCAAGTTTATTTACAAATATTAAACAGAAAGTAGCAATAATCTCTAAACTTATCAAAATCAACAAAAGTTTTTTTGGTTTCATATTGTCTATGATTGAACCAGAGAAAGGGGCTTGCACTACTCCAGCTAAAAAATGAAGCATCGCGACAAAGGCAACAACTTTGGGCTCGACATTCAACTCAAGCAAAAGCGTATATATTGCCACATTGCTAAACCATGCACCAAAGTAGGCTATAAGCTGTATGATAGACAATCTTTTAAGAACTGGTTCTGATTTGAGTAAAGTGATGTATTGATTCATAGATGAAAGGGTACCATAATGTTGTGACAAAAATTTAAACAAAATAAATTTCAAAATTTTTATAAAAAATTCTAAAGTTTATTTTTTTTTGGTCGATGTACTTACTAATAGAAATACCTTTATTTAAAGGAATAAATACAAGGAGCACGTCATGGAAGGCATAGCAAAAGTTGCTCAGCAACAACAAACGCAGATAAGCACACAAGATGTAAATGCAAAAGTTTCACAAAAACAAAGCACACAAGAGGTAGTAAAAGAGGTAGCAAAGGAAGCAAAATCTCAGGGGACAGAGATAAATTCAAAAGAGAAAATGGATTCTTTAGTAGAACAACTCAACAAAGCAATGTCTCCGATTACAAAAAACATCTCCTTTGCGGTCGATAAAGATGATATTTTTTATGTTTCTGTAAAAGAGGCAGAGACACAGAGACTTATCAGTAGATTTCCAGCTGAAAAAGCAATGGACTTTCTTCCTAAAATGCAAGAAGTAACTGGAATACTATTTGACACAAAAGGGTAGGCTTTGTTTACCCTTTTTAATTCTCCTCGACTTAGCCTACCTCGTTATTTTCACTTACTAACAATACATTAATATATTTTATTATATAATCGCGTAATTTATTTGCATTACAAGGTTTTATATGAAAAAAGAAGTAAAGAAAGTAGTCCTTGCCTATTCTGGTGGGCTTGATACTAGCATAATTTTAAAATGGCTACAAGATGAGTACAAATGTGAAGTTGTAACTTTTACCGCAGACTTAGGTCAGGGGGAAGAGCTTGAACCAGCCCGCGTTAAAGCCTTAGAATTTGGTATCAAACCTGAAAACATCTTTATAGATGACTTAAGAGAAGAGTTTGTAAAAGACTATGTATACCCTATGTTTAGAGCAAATGCTATCTACGAAGGTGAGTACCTTTTAGGGACATCTATTGCTCGTCCTTTAATTGCAAAAAGACAAGCAGAGATAGCAAAGATAACTGGTTCTGACGGCGTTAGTCATGGTGCTACAGGAAAAGGAAATGACCAAGTTCGTTTTGAGATGGGTTATTTAGGTCAGGATTCAACGCTCACTATCATCGCTCCTTGGCGTGAGTGGGATTTAAACTCCCGTGAAAAACTTCTTGCTTATGCAGAGGAGCACTCTATCCCTATCGAGAAAAAAGGCAAAAAATCTCCTTATTCTATGGATGCGAACTTACTTCACATCTCTTATGAAGGTGGAATTTTAGAAGACCCTAATGCAGAACCTGAAGAAGATATGTGGTTATGGTCTAACTCACCAGAAAATGCTCCAGATAAAGCAGAATATATAGAGATAGGTTATGCACATGGTGATCCAGTTACACTCAACGGAGAAGAACTTTCACCTGCCACAATGCTAAAAACACTTAACGAAATCGGTGGTAAACATGGTATTGGTCGTGTTGATATCGTAGAGAACCGCTTTGTTGGTATGAAAGCTCGTGGTTGTTATGAAACTCCAGGTGGAACTATCATGCTTAAAGCACACCGCGCTATTGAAAGCATCACGCTAGATCGCGAAGCTGCTCACCTTAAAGATGAGCTAATGCCTCGTTATGCAAAACTCATCTATAATGGTTTTTGGTTTGCACCTGAGCGTGAAATGCTACAAGTTGCCATCGACAAAAGTCAAGAGTTTGTAAATGGAGTAGTACGTCTTAAACTTTATAAAGGGAGTATCATGGTAGTAGGTCGTGCCTCAACTGACTCTCTTTTCAATGAAGAATATTCTACTTTTGAAGAAGATGAAGTATATAACCAAAAAGATGCAGAAGGTTTCATCAAACTTAATGCTTTAAGATTTATCATCGCTGGTAAAGCTAGAAAAAACAAATAAAAGAATTAAATCACAAGGAAAACAATATGAGTATGATTAAAATAGATATGAATTCACCTGAGTTTCAAGCAAGAATGGAAAAAACTATAAAATTTACAGATAAAGTTTGTGAATCTCGTGGCTGGGTATATAACCCTCAAGTAGAAGTGAATGAAGGTGTACAGATGGGTCTTGCTCGTAACAAGATGATGTACAATAAACTCTTTTGTCCATGTTTTATGGTTGAAGAGGTTGATGGGAAACCGCAATCAGTTGATAATAGAATCTGTCCTTGTAAACCAGCTATAGAAAAAGAGATTCCAGAGGTTGGTTCTTGCCATTGTGGAATCTTTTGTACACCTGAGTTTGCTGAAGCTAAACGTGTAGAACTTGGGATGGAGGAAGCTGTACATACTCACTCTCGTGGTTTAACAAAAGAAGAAGCAGAGCTTTTAGTTGCACAAGCTGAGATAGATGGTGATGAACTAGAGTCACTACTTGAAGCAAGAACATTAGGAATGGTAGAGTTCAAACTTGTAGATGTTCGTGAGCATATGGAGTGGCAAATGGGTCACATTAAAGGTGCTGACAAACTTATACCTACAAGCTCTTTTTACCCTTCACTTGAGGAATCTGGCTTAGATAAAGAGGAAAATATTATTCTTTACTGTCATGTTGGTAGTAGATCAGCTCACGTAGCAATGATTATGAGACAAATGGGTTACAACAAAATAGGTAACTTTACGCACGGTATCGTTTCTTTTGGTGGAGAGGTAGAACAATAATGAAAGTACTTTTAATTAAAGATGTAAAAAGCCTTGGTAAAAAAGGTGAAGTAAAAGAAGTAAAAGATGGTTACGGTAAAAATTTTCTCATAGGAAAAGGTTTTGCTCGTCATGCTACACCTGAGATACTGGCACAGCATGCGCAAGATGAACTTATCGTAGCTGAAAATCTTGAAAAAGAAGTAGCTGCACTTAAAGTGATAGCTGAGCAACTAGATAAAGCAGAAATAATTATCACTAAAAAACTTGGTTCAAATGGGCATCTTTTTGGTTCAGTAACAAAAGATGAAGTTGCGACTGCTTTAAAAGAACAACACAACATCACAATCGATAAAAAACATATCAATGAGAAAAATGCTATCAAAACTATTGGTGAACATGACTTAGATTTCAAGCTAGGACATGGACTACATGCGGTTTTACATGTTGATGTTCAAGGCGAGTAAACTACGTGTTTGATGCTACTACTATACTTGCCTATAAAGGTAAAAATAAAGCCGTTATAGGCGGAGATGGTCAAGTTACCTTTGGAGACTCTGTTCTTAAAGGGAATGCTACTAAGATTCGTACACTCCATAAGGGGAAGATTTTAGCTGGATTTGCAGGAAGTACTGCTGATGCTTTTAATCTTTTTGATATGTTTGAGGATTTTTTAACTGATAAAAAAGGCGATATTCTAAAATCTGTCATAGAGTTTTCAAAAGCTTGGCGAAAAGACAAAGTTCTTCGTCGCTTAGAAGCTATGATGATAGTACTAAATCAAGACCACATCTTCATACTCACTGGAAATGGCGATGTCGTTGAACCCGAAGACGGAGAGATAGCTTCTATCGGAAGTGGTGGGAACTACGCCATCTCAGCTGCACGTGCATTAAAAAAACATGCCAAACTAGATGAAGAAGAGCTAGTAAAAGAGTCCCTCCATGTAGCTGCAGACCTATGTATCTACACCAACCACAATATAAAAACATTAACTTTAGAGGATAAGTAGTTGAATTTAACCCCAAAAGAGATAGTTCAGTATCTAGATAAATATGTCATTTCTCAACATGATGCTAAGAAAACTATAGCCCTAGCATTAAGAACACGATACCGACGAATGCAACTTGATCCAGAGATGCAAAAAGAGATTACGCCTAAAAATATTTTGATGATAGGCTCAACTGGTGTTGGTAAAACTGAGATTTCTCGTCGTTTAGCAACTATGATGAGTGTGCCCTTTGTAAAAGTTGAAGCTTCTAAGTACACCGAAGTTGGTTTTGTAGGTCGTGATGTGGAGTCTATGGTAAGAGACTTAGTTGTTAACTCTATTGCCATTGTAAAGACTGAAAAAGCAGAACAAAACAAAGAAAAAATACAAAACTATGTAACAAATAAAATAGTAGAAAAACTTTTACCACCACTTCCTGAATCAGCAAGTGATTCAAAAAAAAATGACTATCAAAGACTTCTCGAAGCTATGGAAAAAAAAGTTGAATCTAGTGAGATGGACGATAAAATCATTGAGATAGAGATAGATACAAATATACAAGTAGAATTTGCAGACTCAAACCTCCCACCAGAGATGATAAAAGTCCAAGAGTCTTTTACAAAAGTTTTCTCTCAAATGAATAAAGAAGACAAGAAAAAAGAGATAACTGTCAAAGAAGCAAAAGTGATGCTCATAGGCGAAGCATCATCCAAACTCATAGATGCCAACTCAATAAACGAAGAGGCACTACGTCGTGCTGAGAATGGTGGAATAATATTTTTAGATGAGATAGATAAAATTGCTTTGAGTGAAAAATCTGCTGGAAGAAATGACCCATCTAAAGAGGGTGTACAACGTGACCTCCTTCCTATCGTAGAGGGCAGTAGCATCACTACAAAATATGGAGTTATAAACACCGACCATATACTCTTCATCGCAGCCGGTGCTTTTCATGTGAGTAAACCAAGTGATTTGATACCTGAACTTCAAGGAAGATTTCCTCTTCGCGTTGAACTAGAAAGTCTCACAGAAGATACTCTCTACCTAATACTGACACAAACAAAAAATTCGCTTTTAGCTCAATACGAAGCACTTATGAGTGTAGAGGGTATGAAGCTGAGCTTTGAAGATGATGCTGTAAGAGCTATAGCAAAACTTGCACATCGTGCGAATGAAACTACTGAAGATATTGGTGCAAGAAGATTGCATACAGTTCTTGAAAGAATCCTAGAAGATATCAGTTTCATAGCAGATGAGTATAAAGATAAAGAGTTCACTATAACAGCTGAGTTAGTTCATGAAAAACTAGATACAGTAGTAGCCGATGATGATTTATCAAGATATATACTGTAGGTTCCAAATCAAGTTTGGAATGACAGGAGATACGATAAATCGTCATTCTGAACTTGATTCAGAATCTAAGTCGTGTAAGAAATTTAATATATAATAAAGGGAAAATATGACAAAAGCGGGTTTTGTATCTTTAATTGGTCGTCCAAATGCTGGAAAAAGTACTTTAATGAACTCTCTTCTTGGTGAGAACATTGCGATGGTAAGCCAAAAAGCAAATGCTACACGTAAACGTTCTAATGCTATAGTAATGTATGAAGACACTCAGATAATTTTCGTAGATACTCCTGGTTTACATGAGAGAGAAAAAGTACTTAACCAGTATATGTTAGATGAGGCACTAAAAGCTATGGGTGACTGTGACCTTATCGTCTACTTAGCGCCTATTACTGACTCTGTTGAGCATTATGAAAAATTTTTAAAACTTAATAATGATAGAGTTAAACATATCATAGTTCTCAGTAAAATAGACCAAGTAAAACAAGACAAACTTTTTAAACGTATAGCATCATATAATCAGTTTTCTGATAAATTTGAAGCACTCATCCCTGTTGCAATTCCAAGAAAAGTCGGGCATGAGGACTTACTCAAACAGATAAGTAAATACCTACCTGAATCACCTTTTCTTTATGACCCTGAAGACTTAACAAGCGAACTCGTTCGTGATATCTATGCAGGTTTTATTCGTGAAGGAATTTTCGAAAATGTAAGTGATGAGATTCCATATGAGTCTGATGTAATCATAGACTCCATAGATGAAGATGATGGATTAGATGTTATACACGCAACTATCATCATAGAAAAAGAGTCTCAAAAAGGGATTATCATCGGTAAGGGTGGTGAATCTATCAAACGCATAGGACAATCTGCAAGAGAGAAGATAGAAAGGCTAAGTACAAAAAAAGCCTACCTTGACCTACAAGTAACTGTAAAAAAAGGTTGGACAAAGGATAAAGCATTTTTAGAAGAGATAGGTTATAAAGCATGAAACTAGTGTTGCTCGTCCTTTTCACCTTATCTCTCTATGCTAATAATATTTTAACTCAATATAGAATAGAAGGGATAAGTGTCGTTGAAAAACAACTCGATCTCAACCTAACAAATAAACAATATTGGGATAAAGAGCTACAAAAACAAGATACAACTTTTGGATACTTAGAATCATATAGTTCAGTCCTAGCCTGTGATAAAAATAGCTCTACCCTTTCACTCTATAAACTCGATGAAAATAAAACATACACAAAACTAAAAACATATAGTGCCTTTACAGGAAAAATAGATGGTGATAAAAAGTTTGAAGGGGATTTAAGGACACCAATAGGTGTTTATAATATAAAGCAACGACTTGACAGGAGCACAAAACTTGATCCTTTTTATGGTCCATTAGCTTTTGTCACAACATATCCAAATCTATACGACAGATCTCAGGGGAAAAATGGTAGTGGAATATGGGTACATGGTCTTCCCATCGACCAAGAACGTGATGATTTTACCCGTGGCTGTATAGCTATAGATAATCAATCTATTGAGTGTCTTGACAGACATATAGATATCAATAAAACTATTCTCATCATCAACCCAAATGAGACCAAGGTAGACATACCCAAAGAAAACTTAAGTTCTATACTAAGTGCGCTCTATAAATGGAGATATGCTTGGAAGTATAGTCTTATAGAAAACTACTTATCTTTTTATGCACAAGATTTCAAAAAAACTGATGGTATGAGCCTAGAGAGATTTAAATCTGCTAAAGAATTTGTATTTTCCAAAAACGAAAAAAAGACAATTATCTTTAATAATATCAACATTTTCAAGTATCCAAACTTACAAAATGTGTACCAAATATCATTTCACGAATACTACAAAACAAAATATGTAAAATTTACAGGGAATAAAACACTTATGATACGACTTGATGAACAAAAAAATATAAAAATATTTTTAGAGAACTAATATATGAGAATATTAATACTTATAACATTCCTTTTCACTGGTATATTTGCCCAGATTAATTTAATAAAAAAAGAAAATAAAGACTCAAACACAACACTCTTGGTTATCGGTGGTATTCATGGTGATGAACCTGGTGGATACTTTTCAGCTTCAATCTTAGCATCAAACTATACAATCACATCTAAAAACCTCTGGATAGTACCCAATCTCAACAAAGATAGTGTTCAAAGAGGAAGTCGTGGTTTGCGTGGTGATATGAATCGTAAATTTGCAAAAAATGTAAAGGTCGATAAAGATACACCAACAGTAGATGCTATTAAAAAGATTATATTACAAGACAAAGTATCTATGGTTCTAAATCTTCATGATGGACATGGGTTTTATAGAAAAAAACATCAGGGTCGCATTTTTAATCCAAATGCTTGGGGGCAAACTTGTGTCATTGACCAATGCAAATTAAATCAAAACCAAGCTTTTGGTAACTTAAATGATATTGCTTTAAAAGTTAAAAAAAGTATGAATAAAAAACTCATTAAAAATCACCACTCCTTTAATGTGCGTAATACAAATACAAAATTTGATGATGAAGCGATGCAACTTTCCCTTACCTACTTTGCTGTTACAAACAACAAACCAGCATTCGCAGTTGAAACGAGTAAAAATCTCACTTCATTATCCCATAAAGTCTTTTATCAACTCTTAGCAATTGAAGAATTTATGAAGATTATGGGTATCAAATACAAAAGAGACTTTAAAATAAATGAAAAAAATATTGCAAATATAATAAAAAATTATGGGAAACTGAGAATAAATGATGCAATTTTGTTAAATTTAAGTGATATTAGAAAAAATTTAAGCTATTTTCCGTTAAAATCTAGTAATAATGTATTTAAATTCACTCACCCTTTGGGAAGTGTAAGAAAAATGAGAGATAAATATATTATCTATATTGGTAATAAAGTGGTTACTTCACTTTATCCACAATACTTTAAGTATGCTAAGAATTGTCCAAAGAAAAATATTGTAGTGATTGATGGAGTGCAACAAACTTTAGATATTGCTTCAGATTTTTCTGTAAATGACGATTTTAAGTTAATAGATGATAAATCTACTAGGGTAAATGTAATTGGTTTTAGTCCAAAAGGTTCTAAGATTGAGAGTGGCATTAATATTGCTTATAATTCAATGAATAAAAAATTTGCTATCAGTAAAGATAAAAAATCTTTTAGAATTGAATTTTATAAAAATAAAACATTTTGTTCCATGCAAGTGGTACATTTTAAATAGGATTTTACTTAATGAGTGAAAATACAGAAAAATCATTTTCTAGTGTTGTATCGATTAATCCGTATAATAACTCATATGCTAAAAGTATCTCTAGCTTTTTAACATATGATGATTCAGTTGAATATGAAAAAGAACAAAGTTCAATCTCTTACATCAATACAAAAGAGTTTATTAATGCTCAAATTGAAATCAGTAAAAATATACCTCAAGAAGATCTCCATGATGCTATCACGAACAAAGCATATGATGAGTTAGCACTCGATCAAGCTGTTTCATATAAAATAGAATATATAGAAATTTATCATCTACTAGATGATGAAAACAGAAAATTTAATATTTTTGTAGTTGACCCTGAAGATTTAGAGTCAAGATATGAAAATGCTACACAAAAGATAAAATATATTGACACTATTATCCCAGCTCCTCTTCTTTTAAAATCTTTATATACAAGAGATATTATCGAAACTGCTGGGGCACATGTATTTATATATTTTCAAAAGACAAGTGCTTTCATTACTATCTATGATGAAAAAGAATATGTTTTTTCTAAGACTCTCGAATATTCATTTGAGCAGATGCATGAAGAATTTTGTGAACTTTATGGCGAAAGAATAGAATACGATGATTTTATAGAATTTTTTACTACTGAAGATTTAAAAAACTCTACTAGTATCTATAAAGAATTTTTCATCAAACTCTATAAAGAGATTTTTTCAAATATCAGTGATATTCTTACCTATGTAAAACGAGCGTATGAGATTAAAAAAATCGACCAGCTCTTTATTGGAACTCAGGTTCATATTGAGAGTAAGCTAGATGAAATAGCTGAAGTTGAACTCAACATAAAATCAAGTCTTTTAGAGTTTGACTATGGATTTGAATCAACAGAATCTTATATAGACCAACTACACTCGTTAATGCACCTCTACACTATTTTAGGTGATGATGAAAAGTACTTATGCAACTTCACTATATATCAAAGACCTCCGAAGTTCGTTCAAAGACATAGTGGAAGACTCATTCTCGTAGCGGCAGCCTCTTTTGTTCTTGCATTTAGTTATCCTGTTACATACTGGTCTTTGTCATATGCACAATCCTTACAAAAAGACTTACTAACAAAAGAGTATAATAAATATCATATCCAAAAAGTTACGACAGAAGCTAGTATTAAAAATAGAAAAGCTGATTTAGACAAAACAAACAAGCTCTTAGTTGAAGAAGAAAAAAATTATAAAGAAAAGAAAGCTACCTTGGTTAAAATCCATGATGTCAAAGTTAACTATCTTATGAAAGCAAAAATCTTAACACAACTTACAAAAGACCTCAATAGATATAAGGTTGGAATGGAATCTTTAGAATTTAGCACAAAAGATAAACTCAATACATTTACACTTAATTTAGTATCTTCAAAGGCTATAAGAATAACTAAATTAATTTCATTTCTTACAAGTATTCATGATGGTAAATATAATTTTTCAATAGAAAAAATTTACTTTGATGAAGATGAAAAAAGATACTTAAGCGAATTAAAGGTGGAAGTATTATGAAAATAAGCATTGAAGACTACCTACATAAAATCGATTTATCACTAAAAAATAAGGCAAAAAAAGATGTACAACTCACCTATGTAATGGTAGCAAGTATTATCTTTGCCTTTTCATATTATTTCTTTTGGGATGCATCAGAAAATGATTTTTTAGACCAAAATAATCAAATTGCAAATATCCAAGCAAAACTTAATGTTGATAAAGCCTATCTTGCAGCCAACCCTCCTATTAAAATTGCCACCTTACAAAACCAGATTAAGCAAGCACAAGCACAGATGATAGACTATAAAGATAAAAATGATTATATTAAAAATAAAATTGGTGCTATCTCCTCACTAATATATGACGAAAGAACATGGGGAACTTATATCAATTCTATCTCCCTTGATGCTCAAAGGTATCATATAAGGATTACTGAGTTTACCAATGAATTTTCTGCTAACAAAGGTTCCTTTGGTCATATACTTGATTTAAGTATTAAACTCTCTGGTAGCTACAAGAATACTTTAAAGTTCATCAATGCCTTAGAACAAAATGACTTAGTAGTTGATATCCATGACCTAAGTATCAAAGCACAGAACAAGCTTGATACTGAACTAAAAATTTCTGTTTGGGGGATTACCTACTAATGAAAATAATTTCAATACTTCCATTACTCATAGCATCAGCTTTAGTTGCTAATGAACTTTCATGGGTAGATGAGCAAGTGAATGCTATTAAACCTAACCGAAACGGTGTTAAAAACACAACTATTTCTAAAATCAGAAGTCCTTTTGTTTATTTAAAAAAGAATAGAAGTAAAACAGTTGCATCTTCTAAGTCTAAAAATACTTCACGAAACAACAGCACTCCTTCTAGCACTTTAAAGTCTACTACATCTTCTAACGAAGACAACTCAAACCTTGCCAAGGTAAGCACTCCAAACGCTGTTTTAACACTGAGTGCTATCATTAACTCTTCGGCTCTTATCAACGGAGACTGGTATAAACAAGGTGAGAAAATAAGTAACTACAAAATTCTTAAAATCACTAAAACATCTGTAACACTAAGAAAAAACAAAAAAACTACTGTACTGAGCACAAAATCAAGTACTAGTAAATTAAAATTTAAATAATAGGCGGTCAGAAAAATGAAAGTTTTAAATAAATACTTATACACAGCAGGGTTATCACTACTTTTATCTCTAAGTGTGCATGCTGATTGTTCTTATGAACTCTTTAGTATAAGCTCTGCAAAAGATACTAAGATTCTAGACTTTATAGATCAACTCAGTGATCAATGTGAATTTAGTGTCATCATAACTGACCCAAATGCTCAAAAATTTTTAGATACTAAACTCAACAAAACCCACTTGAAAAATCTTACTATAAATGAAGTGCTTGATATTATCTTACTTGAAAATAACTTAGCATACAGCCTAGAAAACAACCTACTCAAGATATCATATCTTCAAACTAGAGTATTTGCTATTGACTATATATTGTCACAAAGAAAAGCAACTGGAAATACTGATATCACATTAAGCTCATCAGGGAACTCTTCTCAAGGGGTTAATGGAGTTGGTGCTACTAGTCAAGGTTCTTCCAGAGGAGGAGGTGCTGGAGGAAGAGGTTCTCAAAGTGGCTCAGGTGCGCAGACTGAGACAGGCGTTAAAATAGAGTCTAATGACGAAGTTGTTTTTTGGAAAGAATTAGACTTAGAGTTTCAAAGAGTCCTCAACAGACCTCAAGACGCTTATGAGGCGCAGACACCTATCATCAATAAAAATGCAGGTTTAGTAACGGTAACAGCAACTTTTAAACAAATGCAAAGATTTGAAAAGTACCTTCAACGACTTCAAGATAAAGTTCAACTCCAAGTTCTCATCGATGTACAACTTCTCTCAGTTACTATGAGTGAAGGAAAAACAACAGGTGTAGACTGGCAACAACTATATGCCTTACAAAATATAGAACTAAGTGTACATAGTGTACGAAATAAAAACGTAAGCGAATGGACGAATGGTACAAATGGAGCAGAGATAACTGCTACATCTATCGCTGCTAATGCCATGGATGGAGTAGCTAGCTTAGTAAGTATCAAAGCTGGAGGTAGCTTACAAGAAGTTATAAAATTTCTTCAAACACAAGGTGATGTAAATTCTATATCAAATCCTAAAGTTTTAACTTTAAACAATCAGCCCGCACTTATAACTGCCGGAACTGAATACTTTTATAAAATCAAATCTTCAACAAACCAACAAGGGAGCGGTGGTGGTGTTGCAGCTACTACACAAAACGAATCGGTTCAGTCAGTTTTTGCTGGTGTACTTCTTAGCATCACACCAGAGATTTCAGATGATGAGACTATTACTCTTAAGATCAACCCATCTTTATCAGAAACAAGAGATGACTTAAGCCAACAGGCTTCAACAGATAGAATTATGCCTCCAGATTTAGTTCGTCGTCAACTCTCTTCTGTTGTAACAATTAAAGATGGAAATAGAATTATATTAGGTGGACTCATTAACACAAAAAATGTTGAAAGATCAAATAAGGTGCCAATACTCGGTGATATCCCTGGTCTTAGTTTTCTTTTTAGATATGAAGAGAGTTCTAAGCAAGTTGAAGAGTTAGTTATAGTGATTGAAACACATATCATTAAAAAATCTAACAACGAGCTATCACTTTCAAAACTTGGCTATGCTGGTATAACTGATGATGTAGTAACATCAGTTAAAAGTTCCATTTCAGACCAGCCAGACAGTATAAATGTCAAAGTATCTTCTGAAATAAACAATAAAACTAAAACAACAGACAAATAATTGAAATCTAGCATCTTCACTAATTCTAAAAATGTTTACTTAGATACGGTAGATGCTAAGGACTACGTGCAACTCGACCGTGTCTCTACTATCTACCAGTCTTTAAAAAATTCTGTAAAGAAACCTCTCAAAATGATTTTACTTTTTGGAAAGCCTGGTACAGGGAAAAGTATGTTCCTCTCAAAACTTCAACAAGATTTATCTAGTACACAAGAGATTTACTATTATAAAACCCCTATAGTAGATGAAAGTGAATTTTTCAAATCAATCGCAAAAGATTTATATAATTTTCAAGAAGATAAAGAACTTAACTTCACGCAGATTATGAAGATAATGCAAGACAATACAAAAGAGGGAGTCCCTCTTATACTTTTAGATGAAGCACAACTCTATAGTGATGCCTTAATGGAAAAGATAAGGCTCCTCTCAGATACAAGAAAAATGAAGTTTGTTATCGCCCTACATAAGACACAAAGTGAAGATCTTATTGCTAAAGAGCATTTTCAAACAAGGATATGGGAATCTATAGAATTAAAAAATGCACTTAAAAATGAACTCAAAATTTACATACAAAAAAAACTGATGAAAGCAAACTGTTTTGATAGTGCTAACATGTTTTCTAATAACTCCATAAAGCTCATATATAGTCTTACAGATGGAAACTACAGAGATACAAATAAATTGCTATACACTGTATTTGAAATCTATGAATGGTACTATGAGCATAATATATCTAAAATAAACACAAACAAAATGAGTCATAAGATTATAGAGATGGCAGCTATCCATGTAGGACTTATCAATGCATAATATCCATGAACTTGAAAAAAGATGGTTACGCTATAAAATAAAGTCTTTTATTCCTCATGTAAGTGTTACGCTTATTAGTATCCTTGCCTTTATAGTGTTCATGAATTTAGATATTAACTCTATGATGGAGACAGAAACTAAACCAACTAAAATTCTTTCAAAAAAAATACAAAAAGTTGAAGTTGCACAAGCTCCAATACTAAATATAGACGTCATTAAAGAGGTAAAAATTCCTCTCTTAAAAAACGAACCTATACATAAAGAAAAAAATGTGTTGCTCGCACCATCTTTTGATTTTATTAGAAAATTACGCAATGATTCAACCAGTAACTATCAATCCAATGGTGATACTCTACAAGAGGTTAAAACAGAAGTTACACCTAAGATACAAAAAAAGGTTCATGTAAAACAAGATACTGTTGTAAGGAAAAAGAAAAAACAAAAATTAAAAATATCAAAACAAGAAACACAAGCTGATATTGCCCATGTTATCAAAAGATTTCATAAAAACAACAACCCTGCGCTGAGTCTTTTTGTAGCAAAGAAATACTACCGCCTAGGGGAATACGACAAGTCATACAACTATGCACTTATAACAAATCAACTCAATAACAACATTGATGAAAGCTGGATTATCTTTAGTAAATCCTTAGTAAAACTAGGTAAAAGAGACCAAGCAATTCAAACACTCAAAAGATATATAACCTTTTCCCATTCCCAAAATGCAAAAAGCTTATTAGATAATATACTCTCAGGAAACTTTAAATGAAAATTATAATTTTATTATTTATATACCTCTCTTCACAAGCAGATGTTAAAAGCGATATGTTTGATTATTATCAAAATGAAAAATATGAAAAAGTTTGTAATATAGGTCACCGTATCTTAGACTTAAATGCAAAAGATGAAGAATTTGTTTCACTTTATGCTTTTGGTTGTTTAAAGTCAGACTACATAGATAGGCTTACTATCCCTATATCCCTTTTAAAGTATACCAAAGAAGCTCGATCTAACTCTGCTTACTTTGCGGTGATATTAATGCAAAAAAAGCTTCTGTATCACTCTTTAGTCGATGGCTATGAACTCTCAACCCTTAAACTGCCTACAACTGATTACGCACTATCTAAGGTTTTTGATCTGTATTCAAAACTAGGAAAACATGAAAGTCGTACTCTTTATATCTTTGAAGATGAAAGCAACCCTAAAATAACCTATAAACTCTACTTAGAAAGTAACAATAAACTGAAAAAAATGGTTATTGAGGAGTTTTACGATACAATAGCTACACATAGACATGTATATTGGTAGGGTAGTATAATGGATAGATTGACAAAAGACTTACTTGATGATGGTTTGATTATGCAAGCTCAGGTTGATAGACTACTTAAAAAAGAAGTAGACCCAACTTTAATACTTAAACATATCACGCAGTCTGGTTTTATGACTATAGACAGGCTAGTTCGCTACATTGTAGATAAAATCCGTAAGGGTATCTATGAGATACCTATGCTTGAAGACTATGACTACATTAAAGAAAGCACTGTTTTATCTAAACTTTCTGATGGTATAAATTTAGAGTTTATTGATCTTGACTTATTTGACATAGACCATGATCTTACAAATAACATCCACTTAGTTCAGTTACAGAAATTTAATGCCCTTCCTCTTTATGCAGATGATTTATATGTCTATATTGCGCTTAATGACCCTCTAAACATTGAAGCAAAAGAATCCCTTCAAAGACTCTTTCCAAGAAAACCTATCAAACTCAAAGTTGCAGTAAGTAAACAGATACATGCCCACCTTTTCAAGGTTGAACTTAAAGATAAAGAAAAAGTACTTGTTAAAAAAATTCGAGATGAGCTTAATTCTATTAGTACCATAGAAGAACAACAAGAAGCTTCCTCTATACTTTTACTTATTGATGTTATATTAAATGCATGTATTAAACAACGAGCTAGCGATGTTCATATTGAACCTGCTGAGAGAAATTGTAGTGTCCGTGGTAGAATTGATGGAAAGCTATCTGAAATATTTATCTTTCCAAAAGATATTTATGCACCCTTAGCATCAAGACTAAAACTTCTTGCTAACCTCGATATTGCTGAAAAAAGAAAACCACAAGATGGTCGTTTCTCTACAGAGGTAGGAAAAGTGGAATATGATTTTCGTATCTCTACCCTACCTACACTGTATGGCGAGTCTATAGTGATGCGTGTATTAGACAAGCAAAAAGCACTTGTAAAGCTTGAAGAGGCTGGTATGGATAAGGTTAGCTACCAAAAGCTTCTAACAGGGCTGAATGCTCCATATGGCATCATCCTTGTTACTGGACCAACAGGAAGTGGTAAAACTACTACTCTTTATGGCGCACTCAATGAGCTTAAAGATTCTGCTGATAAAGTTATTACAGTAGAAGACCCCGTAGAGTATAGAATGAACATGATTCAGCAGGTACAAGTTAACACTAAGGTTGGTCTTGGTTTTGCCGATGCTCTGCGCTCAATCCTTAGACAAGATCCAGATAAAATTATGATTGGGGAGATTCGTGACCAAGAAACTCTTGAGATTGCCATTAAAGCAGCCTTAACTGGACACTTAGTTATATCAACTTTGCATACAAATGACTCTATTTCTGCGATACCTCGTATGGCAGACATGGGGATAGAGCATTACTTAATCTCTGGTGCTCTTGTAGCCATTCAAGCGCAAAGACTTGTAAGAAAAATTTGTAAAAATTGTAAAACAGAAGAAAAGATATCCCCTTCAACATTTGAAGAACTTGGTGAGTTGATTCCTGAGGGCGCTAAATTTTATACCGGCACGGGATGCAAAGAGTGTAACGACACTGGCTACATTGGTAGAGAGATGATATGTGAAGTTCTAAATATCTCGGATGCTTTATCATCACTTATAGCAAAAGCTGCATCAAAAGAGATGATGCTAGAACAAGCTACAAAAGATGGTTTCATCCCGATATTTCAAAATGGAATTCAAAAAGCGTTAGATGGAGTCACCTCGCTTGAAGAGATACTAAGGGTAGCAAAATGATGAATTATTATGAAGCAACAGTTTTAACCAAAGGGAAAAAAGAGACCTATAGTTTTTATGCTAAAAGCACCAAAGATGCTAATGATATAGCAAAATTAAAATACTCTGGTGTACTCATAAAAGTTACACCAGCGACAGAACCCCTCGAGTTACAATTTGCTAGGTTTAAAACTAAACTACTTCAAAACATGAAAAAAAAGAAGATTAAACCTGATGCACTTATCGCTGCGATACGTCAACTAGCAGTTATGACAAATGCAGGAATATCTATCCACGATTCTATTGTAGAAGTAGCAAATTCATCTTCTGATGAAAGCTTGAAATTTGTATTTAACAAACTTGCTGATGATATTGATTCGGGTAAATCTTTGTCTTTATCGATGGAATCCTATAGGTTTGAGCTAGGTAATCTTACAATTGCTATGGTAAAACTTGGAGAAAAAACTGGTAATTTAGATGAATCCCTCAGTTCTTTAGCTGAGATGCTCGATGAGATACGGGCAAACTTCGTAAAGTTTAAAAAAGCGATGGCCTACCCTAGAAATGTTATGATTGCTATGGCTATCGCATTTACAGTTCTAATAGCCTTTGTTGTTCCACAATTTAAAAGCATATTTGAGCAGTTAAATGCTGAACTTCCTCTTCCAACAATCATACTTTTAAAGCTCGAGCATGTGTTTAACAACTACGGACCTTTTGTTTTAGTGATAGGTGCGTTAGGATTTTTCTCTTTAAAATATTCTATAGACAATTATGAAAATGTAAAATATTCGTGGCATAAGTTTTTACTTAAAACATACCTCATAAAAAATATTATTAAGTTCTCTACACTCAATCGTTTCACCTTAGTTTTTTCAGAACTTGTACGTGCCGGTATCCCTATCGCTGAAGCTCTTGATACCTCAATAGATATGATTGACTCCCTACCACTAAAAAGAAAGTTAAGAACAGTTAGAACAGCTGTTGAAAAAGGTTCAACCCTTAATATTGGACTCAAAGATACTAAAATGTTTGAAAATATGATTATCCAAATGGTAAAAGCAGGAGAAGATGGTGGTGCACTAGATAAGATGATGGAAAAAGTAGCTGATTACTATAAAAATCGTTTCGATGCTATCATTGATGGTTTATCCTCGGCGATTGAACCTATTATGCTCGTTATCATCGCTGCAATGGTTACACTTCTAGCACTTGGTATCTTTATGCCTATGTGGAATATGGGTGCAGCTGCAGGAGCTATGTAAGACTAACTTCTGTAATTATACGAGAGAGTTTAGTAAAGAATATTTCTAAACTCTCTTTTGTAGCTTTTATCTCAAATTTAGCAGCATTTAAAAACTCTTTATTTACAATATTTATAGCATTTTTTGAGCATTCATACTCAACTTTACCTATATCACTATAACTAAATACTATAGTTTTAAATATCTCATCTTTATACTCCATGAGTTCGGCTTTATTAATTACTAAGTTAGTAGCATCAGAATATGCACGAACAAGACCACCAGTACCAAGTTTAGTACCGCCAAAGTACCTTATAGTGATTATTGCACTGTTGATAAGATTTGTACCTTGAAGTACCATTAATGTTGGCTTACCAGAAGTTCCTTTGGGTTCGCCATCATCACTTGAATATTCAACTATTTGATTGTATTCATTGAGGTATCTATAGGCGACTACAAAATGTCTCGCTTTTGGGTGTTGTTCTTTTAATGATGATAAGGTGTCTTTATAGAGAGTATAGGAAAGTAAGTAAGAGATAAATTTAGATTGTTTTATCTCTAAAGTATTTGTTACTATATCACTTACATATTTCATTTACGCTAGGTTACTGAAGACCTTTTGAACATCTTCATCATCTGTAAGTCGTTCTAATATTTTGTCAATATCAACTTGCTGTTCCTCTGTGATACTGAGAGGGGTATTTGCCATACGTTCTAAAGTAGCTTTTTTTATTTCTATATCCATTGCTTCTATCGCATTATTGAGTGTACCGAAACTAGTATAATCAGCTGTAACCAAGGCCTCGTTATCCTCTACTTCAATCTCTTCAAGACCAGCATCTATGAGTTCTAACTCTAACTCTTCAACATCCATTCCCTCTTTTAAATCAAACTCTATTAATGCTTTTCTATCAAACATAAATTCTAACGAGCCATTTGTTAAAAGTTCACCACCATGCTTTGTAAGAATATTTTTTACATTAGCGACTGTTCTAGTGTTATTATCAGTCATACACTCTATAAATAGTAATACACCATGTGGTGCTTTACCTTCAAAATTAACCTCTAACATACTAGCAGTATCTTTAGCAGAGGCTCTTTTTATAGCAGCTTCTATGTTATCTTTAGGCATATTTTCAGCCTTAGCATTTATAATAGCTGTACGAAGTTTAGAGTTCATGTCTGGGTCACTACTACCCTCTTTTGCTGCCATAGTTATAATCTTACCTAGTTTTGGAAACAACTTAGACATTGCTCCCCATCTTTTTAGTTTTGATGCTTTTCTATACTCAAACGCTCTACCCATATTTTAAATCTCCATATATAATACTTTAGTGTATAATACCATAAGGACTTTATATGAGACTTTTTTTTAGATTAAAAAATCACTTTTTTGGTGCTTTTCGTGAACTTTTTATTCATCATCATGGTTCTTTAGAGTTCCGTGCGAAAGTTTTTGCACTTATTATCTCTGCAAATGAAGACTCTACTGTTGAGTCTTATGTTCTAGTAAAGAGCATTGCTTCTAATATATATAAAGAGGATGAAGAAAGAGCAAATCTTTTGATGCTTACAACAAAAGAAAAAGTTAAAAAAGTAAAAGATGACAATGGTCTTGATATTGATACATTAGTGGCAAGTATCCAAAAAGATTTAAAAATCATCCCTAGATATGCTAAAAAAATCAATATTGATGAACTTCAAAAGTTCATCGCCTTATCTTATGATACAGATACTATAGCATATCAGGAAAATATTTTACAATTTCTACAGAGATTAAAAGATGAAACACTAGAAACAAAAAAAGAGCAAATTGCTCAAGATGAAGAAGTTTTAGAAGATAATACTAACAAATAATTATAAAGAAAACTTCTCTTTATCAAAAAAACTATCTACACTAATATTTTTAAATGCAGCATTTAATGAAGTAAATAGTTGTGGAAAATCTTTTTCCATTTTAGCTAACATCACTTTCATTTTTGCACGTGCATGAGGCATTTTTACATCAAATCGCATAGCTGGGCAGGCTTCATCACCTATAGCTTCTATCTCATTTTCTACTACAAATGCCAAAAGTTGTCTTTCTCTCATTTGTATAAGTGGACGTATAACTACGAGACCATTTTCAGCCTTGTATTTTGGTGCAAGACTACGCATCTGTCCATTATAAATAAAGTTCATAAAAAAACTCTCAGCAGCATCATCCATATGATGACCTAAGGCTACTTTATTGCATCCATTTTCAAGAGCAACACTATATAAGTAACCCCGTCTCATACGGGAGAAGAAACTACAAAAAGATGAATTTTTACGTATTTTTTCTTTAGCTAATTCATATGTTTTAGTATCATGAACTATATGATTAATTCCATGTTTCTCGCAATGACTAGATAAACTATCAAAATTTTCACCCATCCCATAACCTATAGTTACAGCAAGAAACTCAAAATCAAAAGGAGCTCGACGTTTTTGTTCAGCCATAGCGTGAATCATAGTTAGAGAATCTTTACCACCACTTAGTCCAACAAGAATTTTATCGCCCTCTTCTATCAAGTCAAACTCAGCATTTGTTTTACCGAGTTTAGACATAATTTTTTTAGATGGGCAAATATTTTTCATTTATTTAACTATAACTTTATCAACCATCTTCATAATAAACTCTGCTGAAATGACTGCACTTGACTCCATAAACTCATCAAATGAAAAACTAGCATCAGTATCAGCAGTATCACTTATAGCACGAAGTATAAAAAACGGAACGTCTAAAGCATTACATACAACAGCAACTGAAGCACCCTCCATCTCTAAAGCATCTGCATTAAAATGTGTAACTATATTCTCTTTGACCTTAGCATCATGAATAAACTGATCGCCCGTAGCAATGGTACCTTCTTGAACTGTTTTTCCTAACTCAAGGGCAACATCTTTGGAAATTTTTATTAATTCACTATCTGCTTCCACAAAGACACTACCACCAGGAACGAAACCCATAGGATGACCAAATGCAGTTATATCCAGGTCATGTTGAGAAAGTTTCGTAGCTACTATCAAATCACCTATTTTAAGAGATGGATTTATCCCTCCAGCTACACCTGAAAATAGCAAGATATCACAACCAAAATGTTGAATCATCGTAGATGCTGTTAAAGTAGAAAACACTTTGCCTATTTTACTATAAGCTACTACAACTTCAACACCTTTATAAGTTGCTTCATAATATTCATTATCTGCATATTTAGTTGTTTTATAAGAGCCTAACTTTTCTAATATTGGTGCTACTTCTTCTGGCATTGCACCCATTATTGCTATTTTCATTTATATTCCTATTGTTTTTATTAATTCATCATAATGAGGTAATTGTTCTATTATCTTAGCATCATTATTTACTACGCAAGATCCACCCCAAAAACCAAGCCCATCTTCAAAACCAACACGGTTGACAAAGATAAGCTTAGCATCACACTCTAAGGCAACTTTTTTGATGATGCTAAACCATTTTTTTTCTATATCTAACCCATCGTCACTAAAACCCCGAGCAGGAGATGCGACAAGGGCTATAATATACTCTGGATTTTCTTTCATTAAATCTTTATGAACATCTTTATGCCATAAATCTTCACAAACGACCATAGAGATCTTTCCAAATTTAGTTATAAAACTTTCAAAAATACTACCCGCTTTAAAGTACCTAGCCTCCTCAAACATTCCATAATTTGGAAGATGAACTTTGTCATGTTTTGAAAGAAGTTTACCAGCAGAAAAATAAAGCGCTGAATTTGTAAACTCATCTCCATCACGAAGGGCTAAACCTATAACTATGTCAATATCATTAGATAATGATGCTAAAGTACTTAACTCTTCTAAAGCCCATGCATCTTCATAGAGTTTATCTTGGAGTAGATAACCACTTAATGATAGCTCTGGAAATACTACCAAATCACTTTGTTTTATATTTTGCTCAACTATCGTACAAACCTGTTTTAAGTTTGTGCGATTGAGTTTTGGTGAATATTGAGCAAGGGTTACTTTCATATTATAAACAGATTTCTTCTTTTACGCTCTGTAGAGTTGCCATGTCAGAAATATTAAGAGTTTTAAGCTCTTTTGCAATTCTTCTGTTAAGACCTTTTAGAACGATTCCATTTCCAAACTCTATAGCCATATCTACATCACCAGCAATTGCTAAAATTGATTGTTTGTATTTAACAGGCTTCACTAATTGGTCTGTTAATAATGAAATTGCAACTGATTTTGTAGAGTATCTATTTGTAGTAACGTTAGACACTACAGGAGCTTCAAAACTATCTTTAAGCATACTTGACATAAGTTCAGCAAGAGGTTCTTGTGCTGGGCTTAACAACTCACAATGAGAAGCTACAGACATGTCCAATAGCAATGCACGTTTAGCGCCAGCATCTTTAAATGTTTGTTCTAATGATTGTAAGTCAGATTTCATACCAGCTACCACTAGTTGACCATCTTGATTATAATTTGCTGGCCATACTTTTTTACCATCAGCCTGCGCTACTCTACACACTTCTTCTACCTTAGCATCATCAAGACCAACCAGTACCATCATACCAGCTTCAATATTATCACAAGCACTTTGCATATATTTACCTCGATTATGAACTAACTCTACCGCATCAACATAGTCTATAGCACCAGCTGCACATAAAGCAGAAAATTCGCCAAGAGAGTGCCCTAAAAATAGTTCAGCTTTTATATCTGGACACGCATCTTTAAACAACTTATATGCAACCATTTGAACTAAAAGAATCGCAGGTTGAGTATATGCTGTTTGACCTAGTTTGTCATTTTCTTCAAAAATTAATGCTTTAAAATCAATACCTATACGTTCACCTGCTTTTGCAAACATCTCACGTGCCACTTCGCTTGTTTCGTAAAATTCTTTTCCCATTCCGACTGCTTGAGATCCCTGACCTGAAAAGATCATTGCTATTTTTTTCATTTTAAATATCCTTTATTATCTGCAATTTTTTTTCTTAAAGTATTTCTATTTAAACCCAACTTATCTGAAAGCTGCAATTGAGATTTAAACTTAACTAAACCTGCTCTAATAAGTGGAACTTCATAGAGATATAAAAACTTTCTATAATCACTATTGGAACCAAGTTTATCTTCTATATAGTTTTCTAGAATATCCATTAATTCTATATCATTGATATCTTGAAGTAATGAGCTTATCATTAACTGTCGTCTAAGAGAATTCGAGTTTTGAGATAAATCAGGTCTAAAATTTTTCATATCCAAAACTGCACTTGTTTTAAAAAGCTTAGCAGCTTCATCCATATAAATTTTAATTAATTCTTTAACATCTTCTTCTCTAGATGACAATGGCGGTATATCAAATTTTACACTAAAGGCATCATCTATATACTCACTATAAAAAGAGCTATTTGCAGTAGCAACTAAACGAACTTTTTTCTCTTTCACAAGATCTAAAACTTTTTTTATATTGGGTATATTTTCAAAATTTACTATAATGATTTCTTTTAAGTTTTGTAATGCTAGAAGTATTTCTTCATACTCAGATGCATCATACAAGTTAGCATCACTTAATATATATTTTGCAAGAGTTTTTTTTCCAACACCTATCTCACCACTTATGAGTGCATTAACACTTAATGTTTTTAATAAGGTTGCTGTTTTGTAAGCTTGCGCAGAAGATGCGCAAGCAGTTACGAAATTAGTCGCATCCACAACTTGAACCAGTACTACAACAACCATCATCTGCTTGCGCATTTTCAGCTGGTATACCAGTCATAGCTTCTTCGGCAGAAGCTTCTCTAATATTGTTAAGGGTAACACTAAACATCAAATCTTTTCCAGCTAAAGGATGATTAAAATCTATAATAATATTTTCTTCACCTATCTCTTTGACTACAACTTGAACAGTCCCACCGTCTTCACCTTGACCATATAAAGTCATACCAACTTCTAAATCAATTCCTTCAAACTGATTTTTCGGTACTTCTTGTTTCGCATCTTCATTAAATTCACCATATGCATCAGCAGCTTTCACAAGGATTTCTCCTTTTTCACCGATAGACATATTTACAATTCCAGATTCTAGTCCAGGAATAATTTGACCCTTACCAAACATAAATACAAGTGGAGTTCCACCAACATTACTGTCTACTATTTGATCGCCATCTTTTACTTCATATTCTAATGATACAATTTGATTTGCTTCTATTGCCATAATTATAGTTCCTATATTAAATTTAAAATGGATTTTACCATTTTTTTATATATTTGGGCTGAATTATCTTAAAGTCCCTACTTCATTAAGTCTATCTCTTTTTTTGCTTCCCTTGCATACTTAGTACCTGGAAATTTTTTAATAACTGCACCAAAAAAAGCTTTTGCATTTTTCATATCGCCCAAATGTTGCATTGAGTAGGCAGTATTTAACATTAAAAGAGGCATATATTTAGCTTTAGAGTATAATTTTGCACTTTTTTTATAATAAGCTATAGCTTCATCATAATTTTTTCTATAATAGTTCATATTGCCAATCATATAATGCGCACGAGCTGGCTTGTAGTTACGTTCAATCAAATAAGAGTAAAACTGTATAGCCTGAGTATATCGTTTTTTATCATATAAAGACTTTGCTTCTTTAGCTATCTCAGCCTTAGTTTTTCCTGAGAATGCTGTTCTTTTTGTTGTAGTTGATAGTTCTTTACTAACAACATCTTTAAATTTATTTACATCTAAAACTAAAGCATTGTACTCTGCTTTAGTTACATAGTCTTTATTTATTTTTTCTACTACGGTACTAAGAGCAGCTAATGCTAGTTTAAGTTTCATTATTTCTTGTGAATTTTTTTGACTAAATTCACTTAACCTTTTTTTGTACTCTTCAGTGCTTTTAAGTCTTTTTGTATTTTTTTCATCAAGAGACAACAAAGTCTTTTTATTTAAATGCTCTTTTCTTCCTAAGTTTTCTAGAATTTCTTGCAAAGCATCTATTCTATCCCGTATAGAATCTAACTCATTTGATTGATTATTACTTTTAACTGTAACTTTTTTAAGTTTAGAACTTACATTTGTCAAGTTCTTTTTATTTTCAAGGAGGATTTTTTCCTCTTGAGTTAAGCCATAAGGAGTTGGATTGTTTATATTTCCAGCTCCAAAGGCTGAAGGTTCAGCATTTAGAGTGGAAAAGAGAAGTATAGAAGCTAATGTTGCAACTATTTTATAAATCATTTGCTATGGAAGAAGTTTGAAATCTACGCGACGATTTTTCGCCCAACAAGCTTGAGTTTTATCCGTACATACTGGGTTTGATTCACCATAACTCACCATAGTCATACGATTAGCATCAACACCTTCAGCTACTAAAGCTTTTTTAACTGCATCCGCACGTTTTAAACCAAGTGCAAAGTTATATTCATCACTTCCCCACTCATCACAATTTCCTTCAAGTTTAATCATAAAAGCACTTGCAGATCCATTTGCAAGAGTAGCATGACTTGAAATTTTACTTTTCATTTCATCACTTAGTGAATATTGATCATAAGCAAATTTTACAGAAGACATCTTGTTTTCTAAAGAAGCCATATTCATCTCATTTGAGTCAGCATTATTAGTAGCGTTTTCATTAAGTACTGATGCATTTTCTGCTGGAACAGTTTCAGTTTCAACTGCTGCAACTTCTTGTGCATTTTCTTGTACTGCTGCTTGCGCTGCTGCTGCTTGATCTGCCGGAGTTGGTTCAGTGTCACCACAACCTGTAAATAGTAAAAGTGTTGCTAATGATGTTGCCGCTATGATTTTTTTCATAATTAATTACCTTGTTTAAATTTAATTGCGTTGATTATACCTAAATAATATTAATAGTATATAACATTTAAGTATTTTTTACCAATCCATCGCCTGTACTTTTCCATATTTTAGAGGAAAAAGGTAGTTTTTATTATGCTTTAACCTAATAATCCCGATTGAGCTTTGATTTTTATAATTTTTTATAAAAAGTACAGCATCCCCATCTCTAGAAAAACGAGGAAATTCATTGACCCCACTAGCTGTTAAACGTCTAATAAAATCTGTTTTTGTTGAAATAATATGAAGATTAAAGGTATTTCTAGAAAAAGCATGTGAAGTTTCTCTTGCTTTATAGATAATATACTCACCGTTAGCACTACAGGCCGCATTATTTTTACCATAATATACCATTTGTTCTAACTCATTTGTTTCTAAATTTTTTGAAAAAATATTTGGATAGCCTAAACGATTAGATACAAAGACAATTTTATTTTCACCCATAAATTGCCCACTTACATCTATACCACCATATTTTGTTATACGAGTAGTATTTTTAGTATCTACATCATAAAGATAAATATCTGCCTGAGCATTAGGTGCCATTGTAAGAAGAATTTTTTTTCCGTCTTCGCTTACATCTGAACAAATCATCATCCCTTCAGATTCCATAATTTTAATACTAGTAGCAGTTTTAGTGTCTACATATTTCAAAGTTGGTTTAAACTCTTTTAATGAAGTATAGTAAAACCCTGTTTGCTCTTTTGAAGCCCACTTGGGAAATAAGTTAAAACCACCTTTGATAATAATATGCTGGTAAGCAAGGGTATAGTCTGCTATCACTATTTCACTTTTGCGAGGTCCAACTACCCTTGAAAAAATAACTTTTTTCTTCATCCACTCAATTGATGGTTGTTCCATGAATTTATTTATTTCATACGCAATTGTATGTGCTACAAACATATATTTTTTAGATTCGCTAACCTTATATTTTTTATTTAAGACAATTTGCTCATCCTTTATAAGTTTCATTTGCAAGGTAAAGCCGTCACTATCACTATCTTGAAGATTATACTTTAAAACATAGTCTATATCTTTATTTTCTACTACCACTCTATTAGTATCATATGCACTTATTCTATGATGTCTATCAACATTAAATATAGATATAACATTAAGATCTGCAATTAGTGATTTAAAAAATTTTAACTTAAATGTATCATCTCTGTTAGTAGAAGCATCTTCTACTGCAAAAGATGGTAATGACTGAACTTTTTTAATAACCTCTATTGTTGCATCACTTGCATATAGACTCATTGCAATTAAAATACTCCATAATATTTTCATTCTATTCCTTAGATGTTAATTTAATAATATAGCTTCCTGAAACATTATCAGGGTTAATGGGAAAATTAATTCCTAATAGTCTTTCTTTTATTTTGTCACACTCTTCATTTAAGGCACTGTTAGATGAAGGCACCAATATTCTAAAGTCTAATACTTTACCTAAGGCATTAAGTTCTATAACAGCCTTGACTGTATGTCCCTGAGAATTAGCCGGTGGATGAAATGACTCATAAACTCTTAGTTGAATTTTAGCTAAATATTCATTAACCTCAGTTGCACTAGATTGACTATTTATTTCTTGAACTTTTTCAATTTTTTCAATTCTATTTTCTTTAGTAGTTTCTATTTTTTTGTTTATTTCTTGCAATCTTTTTGCATCAATTCTCTTAGGTTTATCTTTTTTTATTATAATATTTTTTGTTGCAACATCACTAAATAAATCTTCAATATTTAACTCGTCCGCTTCAACCGGCTCTACAATTGGTTTGATTACTTTTTCTTTAATCTGTTTACGAATTTGTTTCTTTTTAGTTTGTTTAATACTTGGCATTTCAAGTGTTATAGAAATAAAATCATCTTTTTTAAAAGCAAATTGAGGGGTAGATGTATCACGCATCATCATGAAAAAAAACACAGCAATAAATATAAAAAAAAGACTAAAGGAAATAAATCCACTTAGATAAAAATAGTAGTTATTGTTATTAACCATTGGTAGCTAATGAAACCTCAGTAAAACCTGATTGTTTTACAGCGCCTAGTATTCGCATCACAACACCATATTTCAGTGATTTATCTGCACTTATCATAACTGTTGATTTCAAGTCTAAACTTCTTGAATATTTATAAAAATTATCTTCAAAAGAGTTGATTTGAAAGTTATCTTTATTTACAGTTAAAGTTAAATCTTTTTTAATAACAATATGAACTGGGGGAATCTTTTCAATTTGTTTTGATGCAGAACCTTGCGGAAGTTTAATATTTTCTTCATAAACTATGTTTGGAGCGATAACCATTAAAATAGCTAGAAGAACTAGCATTATATCAACTAAGGGAGTGATATTTAAATCTGGTTTTTCATCCCAATCATAATGCATTGTTAATCTCTCTTAGATAGTACTGCGTCACTTTGCATCTGTAAAAAGTTTATAACTTCAAAAGATTTTCTTTTAAGAGCTTGATGGTAGGTGTAAGCAAAGATTGCTACAAAGATACCAGCGGCAGTTGCTACTAGAGCGTCTGAAACACCAGAAGAGATAATTGACATACCTCCAGTAGTTTGACCAATATGACTAAAGGTATCAAGAATAGATACTACTGTACCAAATAAACCTATAAAAGGGGTTGTAGATGAAAAAACAGATATTAAAGAAAGACCCTTAGTAGCTTCTTTTGTAGCTGCTAACATCCCCAAATCTAATACCTCTTTTTTCACTACTGTACTAGATCTTACAAACTTGTACAAAAATGAGCGCTCACTCACATTAGATGCACCAAGAAGTAAACTCTCAAATGAGCTAGACTCCTCTTGGAGCCAGCTATTTAAAGAAAAATATCGGTAAAAAAATACCCAATTTAAAATAATGAAGTACGCAGCTAACATAACTAATACTCCAATTGTAACTGGATGACTTTTAAGATAAAAATCTAATAATTGATTTATCATATTTGCTATATAAGTCTTTGAGCTGCATTTTCTAGTTTAGCTGACACAGAAGCGATAGCTTGACCAGCATCTTCAATGCTTTTAACAAGAGTTTTAGCTTCTTCAAGAGCAGTTGCTATTGCACTTTCACTTTCACCACGAATAGCGACAGCACCCTCAACTAAAACAACCACTTTTGTTTCATCAACTTGAACAACACCCCAGTTGATTAAAACTGACTCAATTGTTTTATCTTCTTTTTCAATATCTACAACACCAGCCTCAAGTAAAGTTGAAACTGATGAGTGATGTGCAAGAACACCAAACTCGCCCTCTTCACCAGGAAGAGTTACACTAAGTGCTTTATCATTAAAGATTTCACCATTAGGAGTTATGATTTCTAATTTAAACGTATCCATTAGAGTCCTTTGTATTTATTGACTATTTTTTTGATTTCTCAATAGCCTCATCCATACTACCAACCATGTAGAATGAATTTTCAGACATATGATCACATTCACCATCAAGAATCATTTTGAAACCCTTGATAGTATCTGCAAGTGATACATACTTACCAGGTGAACCTGTAAATACTTCAGCAACAAAGAATGGTTGAGAAAGAAATTTCTCAATTTTACGAGCACGTTCAACAACATTTTTGTCATCTTCACTAAGCTCATCCATACCAAGAATCGCAATGATATCTTGAAGATCTTTATATTTTTGAAGTGTTTGTTGAACACCACGAGCTACACCATAATGCTCATCACCAATAATCTGTGGATCAAGTAGTCTTGAAGTTGAATCAAGTGGATCAACAGCAGGATAGATACCTTTTTCAGCAATTTTACGGTTAAGAACCGTAGTAGCATCTAAGTGAGCAAATACAGAAGCAGGAGCTGGATCTGTCAAGTCATCTGCAGGTACATAAACAGCCTGAACTGATGTAATTGAACCTGTTTTAGTAGATGTAATTCTATCTTGAAGTGCACCCATTTCTCGAGCAAGAGTTGGTTGGTAACCAACAGCTGAAGGGATACGTCCAAGAAGTGCAGACATCTCTGAACCTGATTGTGCGAAACGGAAGATATTATCGATAAACATCAATACATCTAGACCTTTTTCATCACGAAAGTACTCAGCCATAGTAATACCTGTAAGAGCAATACGGTTACGCGCTCCTGGAGGCTCACTCATTTGACCATAGCACAGTGCAACTTTGTCAAGAACATCAGAATCTTTCATCTCATGGTAAAGGTCATTTCCTTCACGAGTTCTTTCACCAACACCAGCAAAAACAGATAGACCATCATGTCCATGAGCAACATTATGAATAAGCTCCATGATAATAACTGTCTTACCAACACCAGCACCACCAAATAATCCAACTTTACCACCTTTAGAATAAGGAGCAAGTAAATCAACTACTTTGATACCTGTTTCAAACATCTCTGTTGCAGTTGATTGCTCAACTAACGGTGGAGGTGCACGGTGAATAGACCATTCTGGAGCATCTGTAATCTCACCGAAACCATCAATAGTTTCACCGATTACATTAAAGATACGACCAAGTACTTTATCTCCAACAGGAACTTTAATTGGTGAACCAGTTGCCTTAGCATCCATACCACGAACTAAACCTTCACTCATATCCATTGCAATCGTTCTAACACGACCATCACCTAAGTGTGCAGCAACTTCTAACACTAAACGTGTTTCATTACCTTCAACACTTACCATAACTTCAATTGCTTCGTTGATTACTGGAAGGTATCCATCAAAATCAACATCAACAACTGGACCCATAACCTGGCTAATTTTACCAATCATATTTTTCTCCATTATTTCATAGACTCCACACCACTGATAATTTCTATCAGTTCTGTAGTAATAGCAGCTTGACGTGCTTTATTAAACTCAACATTTAAACTTTTCACCATATCTTTAGCATTGTTTGTTGCTGTATCCATCGCTTGCATACGAGCGGAATGCTCTGCTGCAACCGAATCGATAAGTGCATAGTACATATTGTATTCAACATATTTAGTTACTAAAGAATTAAGCATTTTTTCTTCATCTTGCGCTTCAATCTCTAACATAGATTGTGCCTCAGAAGCTTCACAATCAAATTTCTCAGTATCAACTGGTAAAATTCTATTCACATGAAGTTCTTGTGTCATCATATTTTTAAATCCATTATAGATAATATGAACTGCATCAACCTTACCATCATTAAAGTCTTCGATAGAAGTTTTAATAAATTCGTCAGATCTTTTTTTGTCAGGTTTTGAACTTAAATCAATCACAGATTCAAAAAGTTCTGTTTCATTGTATTTAAAAAATTCAACACCTTTTTTACCGATACCACTTAAACGCACTTTTACATCTTTGTCTTTATACTCTTTTAAAAGTTTTTTAACAGCTTTAATTGTTTGAATATTAAAACCACCACATAAACCTTTATCTGCAGTAACAAAAATGATGTCAACAGTATGTGCATTATCAACCTCTTCAAAATAACGAGAATCGATTCCACCAACTGTATTACACTTTAGACGTCCAGCTATTTCGGCAATTACCTGATTGAGTTTGTCAGAGTAAAGACGTGAACGACGTGCTAGTTCCTCCGCACGACGAAGCTTTGCAGTAGATACAAGCTTCATAGCACGAGTTGTCTTTTGAGTATTACTAACACTCTTAATCTGTCTTTGAATATCTTTCAAGTTTGCCATAGTTTAATCCTTAAGCTACTACAAAAGAAGCTTTGAATTCTTCAAGTGCTTTGAGCATTATTGCTTTAGTATCATCATCAACTTTTGAAGCACTTCTAATGTTTTCAAAAATCTGAGGATAACTAGCTTCGATAAACGGATACATTTCAGCTTCAAATCTAACAACGTTAGAAGCGTCCATATCATCTAAGAAACCTTCATTACCAGCAAAAATAATAAGAACTTGTTTCTCAGCAGAAAGCGGAGAAAAAGGACCTTGTTTAAGAACCTCTACCATTCTTTGTCCACGTTCAAGTTGTTTACGAGAAGTTTCATCAAGATCAGATGCAAACTGAGCAAAGGCTTGAAGTTCACGATACTGAGCAAGGTCAAGTCTTAAAGTACCAGCAACTTGCTTAGTAGCTTTTATCTGCGCAGCCCCTCCAACACGAGATACAGAAAGACCAACGTTAATCGCTGGACGTACACCCGAGTTAAATAGTTCAGTTTCTAAGAAAATCTGACCATCTGTAATAGAGATAACATTTGTTGGAATATATGCCGCAACATCACCAGCTTGTGTTTCAATAATAGGAAGAGCAGTTAATGAACCAGCTCCATCTTCATCACATAATTTTGCAGCACGCTCAAGTAAACGAGAGTGAACATAAAAAACATCACCTGGATATGCTTCACGACCTGGAGGACGACGAAGGATAAGTGACATTTCACGATACGCAACTGCATGCTTAGATAAATCATCATATACAATCAGACCATGTCTAGCTGAGTCACGGAAGTACTCACCCATTGTAACACCAGTATAAGGTGCTAAAAATTGAAGTGCAGCAGCTTCGGCAGCTGTAGAAGATACAACGATAGTATATTCCATTGCACCGTGTTCCTCTAAGCGACGAACAATTTGTGCTACAGTTGATTCTTTTTGACCGATAGCAACATAGATACAAACAACACCATTACCCTTTTGGTTAATGATAGCATCTATAGCTACTGTAGTTTTACCAGTTTGTCTGTCACCAATGATAAGCTCACGTTGACCACGACCAATTGGAACTAGAGCATCAATAGCTTTAATACCAGTTGCTAAAGGCTCATGAACAGATTTACGGTTCATGATACCAGGTGCTTTCTCCTCAACAAAACGACTCTCAGTTGATTCAATTGGACCCTTACCATCTATAGGCTCACCTAGTGCATTTACAACGCGCCCAAGTAAAGCATCACCAACTGGTACACGAAGAAGCTTACCTAGTCTTTTAACGCTCATACCCTCTTTTAGGTTTTCACCTGAACCAAGGATAACAACACCAACAGCACTTTCTTCAAGGTTCATCACTAAACCTTTGATGCCATCTTCGAATTCAACCATTTCCCCTGCCATTACATTACTCAGTCCGTAAACTTGAGCAACACCATCTGCATAAGAAACAATCTTACCTGTCTCATTTATATCAACATTTAGTTCAAAATTATCAATACGTTCTTTAATTATTGAGCTGATTTCATCAGCTTGAATTTTAGCTACCACTACACATCTCCTCTCATGATTTATATTGCTTTAACAATATGTTCTATTATTTGATTGTTGATTCTTGTTTTTGAAAAGTTAATTTCAATCCCTAAATCTTCAACGTCAACTTTGATACCATTAAAGTCATTTAAAACAAACTCTAAACTGATTTTTGAGTCATATTTTGCACCCAATTCAGTACTAAGATCCTTAATAACTTTTGCAGTAATCTTTTCATCACTATACACAACACCCGTAAAACTTTTACTAGTTCTAGCTAAATCTTTTTTTAATTCAGTTGCAATTGCAGGGATAATATTTAAACGTTTATGCTCACTTAAAAGCTTAATTAGATTATTTAAAGTATCAGACTTTGCTGACTTTACGGCATCCAATAAAATGTTTGTTTTATCTTCTGGTTTTACACTTGGGTTATTGATAATATTTGTGAATTTTTCATTCTTAAATGACAGAGCTAATTCAGAAAATATATCTACTATAGCTTTAAGGTCTTTTGCATTTGTATCTTGTTTAAGAGCCTTAATATATCTTTTTGCAATTAAATCACTCATATTAAGCCACCTTCTTTAAAATAACTTGAGCCATAGCTTTTTTATCAAAACCATTACTTGCATCAGATAAAACTTCATTAAGAGTGTTTTCGACGACTTGACGTATCATTTTACGCTGTTCAAATACCATCTGAACTTCAAGTTGTTTAGAAATAACTTCTAAGTCATTTTCACATTGAGCCATGATATTGTCATTTAAGATTTTGTTTTCTTTTTTAGATGTCACTAAAAGCTCTTCAGCAAATTTATTTGCCTCTGAAACTTTTGCAGTAGCTTCTTTTTTAAGATTTGCAGTCTCTTTTAACTTATCTTGAACTTTTTGCAACTCATCTGCTATTGCCTTACTTCTACCAGCAAAAAAGTTTTTTGCTGGTTCTGCCACTAGGTACCAAATAAGACCAGCAAATAAAGCAAAGTTAACAGTACGTTGTACTATATCAGTGCCACCTTCATGTCCAGATGCTAATGCATATGTAGATACAGTTAATAATAACAGTAAAATTTTATTCATTATACATCCTTATATTTGACTAAATTTAGCATCTAGTGCATCTTTGAAAACAGGAACTTGAGCTTTTATATCACTCTCAAGTTGTTGTTTTTGTTCATCTAGAGATTTTTCAAACTCTAAATACTCGCTAGCGAGTTCTGCTCGTCTAGCTTCAATCTTACTATCTGCTAATTCTTTAGCATCTGCGATTACTTTTTCTCTTAGTGTTGCAACTTCCAGTTTAGCATCCATAACTATCTGTTGTGCTTTTGCATTAATAGAGTTGATTTCATCATCATTTGAACCTACTTTTTGTAAGTCCCTTTTGATGTCATCATCTCTTTTATTCATAAAAGCAAACAATGGATTATAGAGCCAACTGTTAAGGGTAACAATAAGTGTCATAAACACAATAAATGTAGCTATTAGCAATATTGGATTAATATCTAACATAGCACCTCCTAAAAGTTGCGCCATTATACAATGATAAAATTGAAACTTTAGTTAAAGTAAGAAGGAATATTTATAATTTTTATAGATTGTTTAAATAAGTGAGAAGTTTTTCTACTTCTGAGTCATCTTTGAACTCTATAGTTAACCTATTTTGAGAGCTTTTCACCTTAAAACCAAGATTATCAAATTTACTTTGGATATTTACAAAGTTTAAAGATTTTAGAGTTTTTTTAGTTGTAGATGTTGTCACGACTTTATCATTTTTCATACTTTTAATCATCGCTTCAACTTCACGAACACTTAATTTTTGCCCAACTATCGAATTTACCATCACTTGCTGTTGTTTTTCATCAAGTCCAACAAGTACTTTAGCATGTCCTGCTGATATTTTTTTTTCTACTATTGCTTTTTGGGTTCTTGAAGAAAGTTGCAATAGTCTAATTGTGTTTGTAATATGCGTACGACTTTTATGAATTTTACTTGCTAGTTGTTCTTGTGTGAGCTCATGAAGTTTTAACAACTCTCCATAAGCTAAGGCTAACTCAACTGAGTTAAGTTCATCACGTTGAATATTTTCTATCAGGGCAAACTGACGCATCTTTTGTTCATCAGAATTCAAGATGATAGCCCGTATAGTTTTTAGCTTCATAAGCTTAGATGCACGAAAACGTCTTTCACCAGCTATAAGTACATATCCATCTATGTCTTCACTTAAAACTATTGGCTGAAGAAGACCATCTTCTTTAATTGATTCTGCTAGTTCTTGTAGTGATGACTCATTAAAGTATTTTCTTGGCTGATAAGGATTAGGACGGATATCTTTTAAGTTGACTTCTAAAATTGAATCTTTTAATGAGCCTTCATTATCATAAGCTTCATCTATCTCTCCCAAAAGAGCATCTAAGCCTCGTCCAAGTTTTTGTGACTTCATTAGGCAATAACAGCTTTTGCTAAATCTTGATATGCAGCTGATCCAGCTGACTGTACATCATAAAGGATTGCAGGTTTTCCAAAGGATGGAGCCTCTGCTAACTTAACGTTTCTTGGTACTACTATAATGTTATCTTGTAGATCACGAAAAAGTTTCGTATTAAAATGTTGTCTTAAGTCTGCAAACACTTGCTTGGAAAGGTTATTTTGAGCACTAAACATAGTGGGAACAAAACCTTTAATAATTAACTTTGGATTAATAGATTTGCGAACTAGTTTCACTGTATTTAAAAGCTGAGCTAAACCCTCTAATGCAAAAAACTCGCATTGGATGGGAATGATTACAGAGTTAGATGCGGAGAGTGCGTTAATAGTCATTGGTCCAAGGGCTGGAGGTGAATCAATGATGATGTAATCATAATCTTTTTTTACATTAGCAATCGCATTTTTAAGAACCAACTCACGACCTTTAGCTTTATCTGCATCATAGTATTCTTTTTCAATTCCAACAAGACCAATATTTGATGGAGCGAGATGAAGTGTAGGCAAATCAGATTTTAAGATAATGTCTTTTAGTTTTTTTGTACCTATTAACACATGATATATGTTAAATTCATAATCATTTCTATGAAATCCCAAAGATGTAGTAGCATTTGCCTGAGGATCAGAGTCGATTAAAAGCACTTTTTTCTCTGCAACAGCAAGTGAAGCTGCTAAATTGACAGCAGTAGTTGTTTTACCAACTCCACCTTTTTGATTTGCTATTACTATTACTTCACTCATCTTAAGCTATGTATCCTCTCGCCATTAATTAGTATCGAACCATCTTCTTCAAGCTTGGCATCTTTCAATGAAATCTTATGATTATTATTATGTGTGTAAAAAAACTTATTACCATAAAATTCTAACTCATATTTGCTAAATATTTGCTTCCATGAGAGATTATTTTCTAAATTCTTAAAATACTTATCTAATAACGTTTTTTTATCTATCTTGATATCTAATATATTAAATTCTTTTGGTGCTGTGAGTAGATTAAGACCAACTCCACAAATAAGAGTGTCATCAACTATATTTGTAATCATTCCACCTATTTTTTTATCTTCAATCATAAAATCATTTGGCCACTTTAAAAACACTTTTGAATAAAGATTTTCTAAGGTCTCTTTTAAGATATATGCAAGATATATAGATGCAGACTCAAGTTTCAAATCTTTTGGTAATGATTTCAACTTTATAGCAAAGGATAAAAATAAATTACCCTCATAGCTACGCCAAGTATTATCTCTTGAGCCTAGTCCATTTGTCTGTATATCTGCTACAACTGCTACTGGAGCTTGTAGTTCTTTTGTTTGTATCCTAGATTTTAAATATGTTTGAGTTGAATCTATACTCTTAAGATAAATAATCTGCAATAGTTAATCTTTTACCATTTATATAAGAAGATATATCCATCTCTTTTTTTGACTTTGGTTGCACTCTGTTAATTTTAATCGTACCTTTTGAGCAACCAACCACTATGTAGTTTTTTTCAACAGCTAAAATAACACCAGCATCATTTTCACTGCACTTTTCAATAAGCTCTATATTTTTCAACTTTAAACCTGAATCTAAATAAATCCCAGGCCATGGGGTGTACGCTCTATATTTAGAATATATCTCTTTAGCATCAAGAAATTCTACTTTGCCATCTTCCTTACTTACCTTAGAACAATATGATGCTAAGGACTCATCCTGTGTAGAAGGGCTATACATTTTAAAATTTTGTAATACTTCTATAGTCAAGCTACTTGCTATCTTAGTCAAAGCATCAAAGAGTTCTCCAACAATCATAGTCTTTGGTATATCAAACTCTTCAATCTTGATAATATCTCCAGTATCTAAACCCTCTTCCATCATCATAGCAGTTACACCGGTTTTTTTATCATCATTAAGTAATGACTGTTGGATTGGACTAGCACCGCGATAAGCAGGAAGTATTGAAGCATGAAGGTTAATACATGGTGCATAATCTAATATAGCTCGGGGAAGAATCTGTCCATATGCGGCTACTATTATATAGTCGCATTTTATCTTCAATAGTGCCTCAACCGTTTCTCTATCACGAAGACGAGTTGGCTGATATACATCTATATTATTTTCTAAAGCAAGTTTCTTAACACAAGGAGGTGTCATAACTTTTTTACGACCAACTGGTTTATCTGGTTGCGTATAAACCGCGACAACATCCATCCCTGTTGTATCTATAATTCTTTGTAAAATAGCCTCTGCATAATCGGGCGTACCCATAAAGATGATACGCATATTTTTATTTTCTGTTAGTTTGAACTAAGTTAAACAAAGCATTTTTTAAAGGCTCTATATTTTTATTTATCGCTGAAGATATTGGTACTACGCAATAGGGTAAAGTATTATCATACCCTAATGTAGCATCTGCTTCATCTTGTATATAATAAGGTATAGACTCATCAAGATTAAATTGATTTTTATGAGTTCTTTTTAGTCCAATTAAGTCTAAAAAGCTTTCAACCAGTCCTTCTATCTCATCTGGTGCAATTAAATCAACACGAGTTAGTGCTATAGCATAGTTAGATTTTCCTAAAACATCTGAAAATGAAGCTATCTCATCTTTTAAAACCTCAATTTGCTCTTTTAATTCTCGATATGAAGCTAAATCAACCATATAAAGAAGTGTCTTAGTACGCTCTATATGTCTTAAAAACTGAATTCCAAGACCTTTTCCTTCATGTGCACCACCTATTATACCAGGGATATCTGCCATTATAAAGGATTCAAAATCACCTATATTTACTTGTCCAAGTTTTGGAGTCAGCGTTGTAAACTCATAGTTAGCTATCTCAGGACGAGCATTTGAAACAGTAGAGATAAGTGTTGACTTTCCAACATTTGGAAACCCAACTAGTCCAACATCAGCAATAAGCTTTAAATCTAATTTTAAAGAACGCGTTTCACCTTTTTCACCAGGCTGTGCATAAGTTGGACGCTGTTTTGTAGAAGATTTAAAGTGGGTATTTCCAAGTCCACCTTTACCACCTTTAATAAACTCTTCGATTTGACCATCTTTTAGCATATCAAAAAGAACTTCTCCACTCTCAGTATCAATAATTTGAGTACCAGGTGGTACTATGATGATTTTTTTCGCACCAGATTTTCCACTACAGTTTGATGGTTCACCAGGCTGTCCCTTCTCTGCTTTGATGTGCATCTTACGCTGAAAGTGAGAAAGTGTATGCGTATTGTTATCGCACTTAAAGTAGATATCTCCACCTCGTCCACCATCTCCACCATTAGGGCCACCATTTAAAACAAACTTTTCACGACGAAAAGATACACAACCCTCTCCACCTTTACCTGATGATACTGTTAATTCGACGCTATCTGTGAACATTTGCTAATCCTTGAAATATTTAAAAATTCACTATTGTAACTATAAAAATAAATTGTTAAGTATTTAAAATTGACTAAGCATAAAAGTAAATTGAAGTAAAAAAAATATACTTAGGTAAAAACCTAAGTATTTAAAGCAGAATTATGAAGCAGGTAAAACTGAAACTTTTTGACGTTTTTTATCTTTACGCTCAAAAGTAACTACACCATCAGTTAATGCAAATATAGTATGGTCTTTGCCCATTCCTACATTTGTACCTGGGTGAACTTTAGTTCCACGTTGACGAATGATGATGTTACCAGCGATAACAGTTTCTCCACCATATTTCTTAACACCAAGTCTTCTACCAGCCGAGTCACGATTATTTTGTGTACTACCTTGACCTTTTTTATGTGCCATAATTTATCTCCTTGAATTTAGTTGCTAATTAAGCAGCGATTTTCGTGATACGAACACGAGTAAAGTCTCTTCTGAAACCTCTTTTAACCTTAGAGTCTTTACGACGACGTTTTTTGAAAATAACAATTTTCTTATCACGACCTTCATTAATAACTTCTAGAGTAACTTTAGCACCTTTAACAAAAGGAGCTCCAACTTTAAGTTCACCAGCATTTACAGCTAGCACTTCAGTGATTTCTACAGTAGCTTTAGGCTCTAAAGACATTTTATCTAATAATAAGATATCGCCCTCTTGAACTTTATACTGTTTACCACCATTTTTGATAATTGCGTACATATACAATTCCTTCACATTTCATAATTCTATTTAAAAGTTGCGAATTATACCTAAAATATCTTTAAGTTTTATTTAATGGATTTTCTTGAACTTAGAAACGTTTTTAAATGCTACTGAAATATTGTCATAAAATATATCTAATAACTCTTTATCTTCCTTTTGTAGCTTTGAATAACCCTCTACATATAAGAAAATCATATTTTCACTACCTGCTTCAAAATAACCAACATATATATCATCATTAACATAACTTTCTTTTCTTTCATATGACATTTTCAAAGATTCTATCACTTCTTGGTCTAACTCTCTTTTATCATATCTACCACTTGAAGCTATAAGTTTAAATTCTTTATCTTGAAGTGTTGCAAATAAAGTGTCGTTAATCTCATACTGGTACAAAGTAGAATGAGGAATATTTAAAAGAGATGTTAGCTGAACCAACACACCCTGGGTAAAATCTATCAATGACTTTATCTCAAAAATAGACTTAGATGCTTTAATGATAGAAAGAAGCCCTTGACGGCTTCTTTCTATCATCTTTAGATGTTGAGAAGCTCTAAGTGAGGTAACTACTGTAGTTAAAAGTTTTGTAGAAGTAAGTTCTGTCTTCTCTTTATAATCATCTATAGCGTAATTCACTATAACATCTCTCTCAGGTGCATTACCTGACTGTCCTGTTCGTAAAACGATTCTTAAAGAGGTATTTTCTAAATCGTGACGAATTCTCTTTACAGTTATTAAACCATCATCGTCACTATCCATGATTACATCAAGTAGAAGTAAGTCAATATTTGGGTTTTCTTTTATAACTTTAACTGTCTCATCTCCATTATAAGTATCGAAAAATTCTATTTTTCTCCCTTCGTAGAGAAAACCCTTTAAGGCTAGTTTTGTAAATCTATGGACATCTTCATCATCATCTGCTATTAATACTTTCCAGTTATCTTCTAAAGAGAGCTCTTCTTTTTCATCTTCTGCTGCAAATTCAAAATCCATATTACAAAACCTTTACAAACAAATTTTGACAATTATACATCTTTCAAGATAAATTATCAACCCATTGGATACATTATCTCTGATTGTATATCTTTTATCTCTTGCATAACTATATCACTCAGTTGTAAATCTATCGCATCAAAAGACTCATCTAGCTGTGAAGCATTTCTAGCTCCGACAATAGTAGAAGCCACAAACTCAAATTGTTTAGAATACGCTACTGCTAATGTAACAGGCGATATTTCGAGTTTTTTTGCTATTTGCATATACTTTGCTGTTGTAGCTAAAGACTTCTCGTTTACAAACCTAAAACTTTGTGCTAACCCCCTCGTATCACCACTCTTTACATACTCAGAGAACCTTGCCTCTGTTGGTGTAAACTTGGCATTATATTTTCCACTAAGCACTCCTCCAGCTATTGGAGAATATGGTAATAATGATATTTTCTCTTCTTTACATACATGTGCCAACTCATCTAAAAAACGAGGATTATTTAATGAAAAATTATTTTGGATAGATTCAAATCGAGCTATACCTAATCTTTTTGATATCTCATTTGCTTTAGTTAGTCCATGAGCATTATCATTTGAAGTACCAATATAACGTACCTTTCCCTCTTGAACTAACTCTTCAAAAGCTAATAATGACTCCTCAATAGGCACTACAGTATCAGGCCAGTGCATCTGGTATAAATCAATATAATCCGTCCCTAAGCGTTGAAGGCTCCCCTCAATTGCTCGCTTAATATGAAACTTATCAACAGCAGTAAAACCATGGCGGATAGGTGGTACGAACCAACCATTCGCAGCGCCAGCGACCTTTGATGCTAAGATGACACTCTCTCTTGGTTTTGTCTTTAACCATCTACCAACGATACTTTCAGTAAGACCTGCATACTCTTTTTTTGGTGGGACGGGGTAAAGTTCTGCACTATCAAAAAAGTTAATACCTCTGTCATAAGCCTTATCCATAATTCTAAAAGACTCATTCTCATCACTCCAAGAACCAAAACTCATAGTCCCTAAACAGATCGGAGTTACACGAAGTCCTGTTTTACCTATGTATCTATACTGCATTATTTACCCCCTATCATATCTAAGTATAACTCTTCGACCTGTGTCCTAGCCCAAGGGGTAACTCTCAAAAATTTTAAACTTGAGTTTATAGTTGGGTCAAACATAAAACATCGTATTTGTATCCGTTTAGCTAAACCTTTCCAGCCATATCGCTTTACAAGTGCCTCCAGTATATCTTTTAATTTTACCCCATGCAATGGATTGTTTTTATTTTTTTCTTCTTCACTCATTTTCTGCCTTATCTTCTATATTATTTTTATTTTCTAAAATTTTCATTGCCTCTTTATAATGTTCTTCATCTGCATAAAAGTATTCTTCTAAAAGAGGTTTTAGTTTATACTCTTTCACAAATCCTAGGTCTTTATTATCTTTTACTTTCATAAAATAACTATGCCCTAATTGGTAATCTTCATTCAAATTTTTAGATATATGCACATTAAGTTTTTTCATTAGTTCCTTAGCATCATCATAATCAACAAGAGCTAAATTTGGCTTCATCTTTAAAAATGTAAATCTTCTTCTAAGTGCTATGTCAATTGTTGCAATTGATTTATCTGTGGAGTTCATAGTAGCAATGATGTAAAGGTTTGAAGGTACACTAAAAGGCTTTTTAGAGTATGGGAGTGTAACACTATAAGTATCTCTTTTGTCCTCTTCTATAAGAGTTATAAGTTCTCCAAAGATTTTAGATATATTTCCTCTGTTTATTTCATCTATAACTATGTAGAAGTTTTTTAAAGTCTCTTTTTCTTGCTTAATTTCAGAAAAGTTTAAACTTTTTTCAAATTCTTCAATTTTTTTATATAACATAAAATAATATCTTGCATTTCCATGATATAAACTTTTTGATTCTCTTGTAGGTTTTACATCTTCATATTTTGAAATACCACCATTCTTATATTCATTATAATCTCTTTTAACAATATCAGGTGTCAATCTTTGAGGGGATTTTATTGAACCACCAAGAAGAAAAGCATTTTTATCATTTATACCTTCAACTACAACTTTTTTATCCAAAATAAACTCTTTTCCATTATCTAAACTATCTTGAACATAATTAGTAAATTTAAATACTAATTCATCTAAATTAATATTATCTTCTTTTGTATCTATTCTACTATTTTTTAAATTTTTGCTAGCTTCATCTGAAATAATTTTAAATATTCCATCTTCTAGTTTTATTTTCCCATCTTCATTTGGACGAAAACCTTCTATAAAATCTTCATAAGAATAACTTTGATGAAAGGTTACAAATTCAACTCTTTTTTCGTCTTTTATTTTTTCAAATATATTATTAGAAAATTCTACTTTTTCATTTATTTCATCATCAGTGATTTTTTTAAATATATCTTTTTCATCATTTCCATTTTCTATCATAGAGATTAAGTTTCTATAGTTATAAGTTTTTCCAACTCCTGGAGCACCATATAAGATTATATTTTTAATAGAAATATCATTACTATTCGTTTTAATTTCTTCTGATTCTTGAATTAAGGGTTTTTTATTTTTTTTCTGAATATCTTTATAGTATTTTTTATGTTCCGCTAAAGAAATTTTTGATTTTTCACAAAATTCATCATCCAAATCTTTACATATATTTTCTATAAAATAATTTTCTGCATATTTGTTAATTGTTCTTGCAAAAGATTGCCCTTTAAGCATATAAACTAAATCATTTATATAATCACCTAAACTTGTATTATTCCAAGTAAATTTATTTTCAGCATTAATTTCATTTTTTATATTTTCAACAATATGACTCTGCACCTGAGTAAAAAAATTATCTTTATTATTTCTAAAATATATCAAAAATTTAGAATATACGTCTTGTATCTGTTCCTCAGTTATTTTATTATTCATTTAATTTTCCCAACCTATTTTTAATCTCTTCCAAAAACTCTTCATACTTACCATAAAAATCTAAATCAATACTCTTCATCAACAACTCCATCTTTTTATCATTGTTTCCCAAGGTCAAATCTCTTTTCAAGTCTTCATTTTGGTTATGATGCTTTGGATATAAAAGCATCGTCTTATGTATATCTTTGAAATTATTTGCATATACATACATTTGGTATCTATCTTCACTACTCGCTATTTTAGCATCTTCTTTTATTTTATATTTACAGTCAATTATTAGACTCTTACTTTTAACAATTATATCAGGCTTTAAATATAGTTTTCCAAACTCTTTATAGGTACTTGGGATAACTACATCATCAAATGTTTCTTTAATAGCTCTTGCAATAAATTTCTCAAACAATACATTCATATCAAACAAAAATGCAAAAGATTTTTTATCTTTTTCAAACAAAGGTATTGACTTGCTTAGTAACAAAATAGCAAATTCAAAACTATCTTTATATCTATTATTTAACCTATGAAAATGAACATTTAAATTCTTAACATCAAAATACCTATACGCTACCTCATCAAGCACCAACTCACATAACTTTAAAAGATTTTTATCTTTTGCAAATGGCAGTAAAGTTTTTGTAGCATATAAAAAAAATTGGTTTAAAGTGTTATCCATGCTAAACTCATCATACTCACAGTAGATTTTAGCATTTGTAAAATTGTATTTTAGATTTTCATTTATGAGGTACTTACCTCTAAGTGTAGTTAAGTTGTCTTGCTCGGTCATATACTCTTTATATATTCCAGCTTGAAGTTCTTTAAACAATTTTTTTGCAAAAAGCTGTATAAAAACTTCCAAAAAGTTATGATGCTCTTCATTTTTACTAGATGCAAAGTCTTCATTATCTAATTTTATATCATAAACATATCTAAGCATATATATAAAAATATTTAGGTTAGTTTCTTGATGATTTGAAATTTTAGGAAGTATGTAATAATCCTTAGCATCATGATTAAGTACCCCACAATACTGTCTTGCTTTTAGTCTTCCCCAATCTTCTTTAAAATATTTATGTAGAGCTGATGTATTTCTTATATGTAGTATTAACTTATAGTTTTCTTCATTAATCTCTTGATATTCATAGATAACATTTTCCATACTAAACTATATCTATATCACTACTAGAAGTATTTGTATTTTTTGCAACAGAACCAAATAAACCTAAAGATATAATACCTTGAGACTTTAATTCTGGTTTTAATATTTTTAAAAAATTAAGCACTTCATCTTTTAATTTATTTTTAGAATCTTGCATAACTTTCCTTTTTTTAGATAATTATATCATACCTTATAATTATCAACTTATTTAATCTCTTTTACTTCATAAAACTTTTTGAAAAACCTATCTACTGGGTTTATCAGTCTATACATAACTGGGACTACCAAGAGAGTAAGCACCATTGAACTTAAAAGTCCACCTATTACAGCTATAGCCATTGGTGCTTTTGTTTCACTTCCAAGTCCATCACCCATAGCAAGAGGAAGCATTGCAAACACCATAGCAACTGTTGTCATTAAAATAGGACGAAGTCTTTTCTCACCTGCTTCTATGAGTGCCTCATCAGCATTCTTCCCCTTAGCCATTGCATTGTTAGCGAAATCTACAAGGAGTACTGCATTTTTTCCAACCATACCCATAAGCAACATAAACCCTATCATTACAAATAAGCTAAATTGTAATCCTGAGACATATAAAGCGAGGATAACCCCTATGATGCTAAGAGGCAATGCCATCATGATGATTATAGGTTGAATGAGTGACTCATAAAGAATCGCTAAAATAATAAACATCAGTATAACTGAAAGACTAATCGCCGCACCAAATGCTTTTCCTGTTTTAACCATCTCTTCAGCAAAACCTGTAAATCTATAAGTCACTCCCTCTGGCAACAACGTATCAAGTCCTGCTTCAGTATAAGAAACAGCACTTCCTAATGCGAGGCCAAAAAGGTCTGAATAGACTGTAATTTGTCTTTGCCTATCATAATGGTTTATCGCAGACATAGCCTGAGACTTCGTCATTGTTACAAGTCCGTCTAAGTAAACTAATTCTCCATGAGAACCTCTTAACTGAATCTTTTTAATATCTTCTATCCCTACTCTGTTAGCATCATCAAAACGAAGTGTAATGTTATACTGTTTACCGTACTCTTCAAAGTAAGATATCTCTATATCACTAGAAAAAGCAGTTGATATTGCTCCTGCTATAGCTGAGGCTGAGATACCAAATTTGTTTGCATATTCTCTACGTATATTTATATCTATTTGAGGTTTCATATCGTCTAGGTTTGTGTCTATATCTACAAAGCCCTTTTTTTTTGCCATATACTTTGTGAGATTATTTTTAGCAGTATTAAGTTGTTCAAATGTATCTGCTTTTAAAACTATCTGAAATGGCACAGAGGCTCCAGCACCTTTGATATTTGGTATCCCTGCAGCAGTAATAAACATCTTATCTGAAAACTGCTTGAGCACCTTTCTTAAATCTTGTGTCACCTCTTCTTGATTTTGCCTTCGTTCATTTTTTTCTAAAAGCTTCACATAGATGATAGCCTTATGCTTCTCTTGTGCAGTTGTATAACCGATATTGAGCGTTGTAAAGACTACGTTCTTGTTTTCTTTTATCTTACTTTCAACTATTTTTGATTCTCTTATCATCTCTTGAAGTGAGATGTCAGATGCTGCCTTAATCTTAACTTCTAGTTCTGACTTATCCTCTTTAGGTATAAAGTCCATCCCAATTTTTGGAAACAAACTCAAACTTCCAAAGAAAGTCATAAAGACAAGTATCAAAGTGAGTATTTTAAATCTCAAAACTAACTTTAAAGTTTTCTCATACATTTTTTCCATGAGAACAAAGATAGGTTCACTCATGTTATAAAACCTACTCTCACCCTTGTGCAGAACTCTTGCACTTAAACTCGGTATAAAACTCAACGCAATAGTATATGAGATGATGATAGCAAATCCTACAGTCATAGCAAAGGATTCAAAAAACTTTCCAACTATCCCACTCATCTGTGAGACTGGAACAAAAACAGCAAGAAGCATCGCCGAAATGGCAAGGATGGTAAACGCCATCTCTTTCGTCCCCTCTACTGCCGCTTGAAGTTTATTCATCCCCTCTTCCATCTTTTTATAGATGTTTTCTATTACGACAATAGCATCATCTATGATGATACCAATGGCTAAAGTAAGTCCTATAAGCGTCATCTTATTTAACTCAAAACCCATGTAGTTCATAAGCGCGAATGTCCCCATAATCGAAGTTGGAATCGACAAAGCAGATACAAGGGTGATAGTCATATTTCTCAAAAAAACAAAAACAATAATCGCGGCGAGTATAGCACCATAGATAAGGTCAAACTCAACATCTTTTAAAGAATGCACTATAAAAGGTGAAGTGTCGTTAAGCACCATCACATTAAACCTATCTCCAGCTATAGCTTTGAGAGAGGGGATGGATTTTCTTACACTTTTTACAATATCTATAGTATTTGTTCCTGAGATTTTTTGAACCTCTAGCATCACACCCGGAGCACCATCATAAGAAGCGTAACTCTTAGCATCACTTAAAGTATCTTCAACTCTTGCGATATCACGAAGTTTGATACCATCTTTTATCTTTATCTCTTTTAATTCCTCAACACTTAAGGCATCTGCCTTTGTTTTAAGAATAAACTCTTGTGTACGCGTGATGAGTTTACCACCACCTATTTTTACATTTTCACGTTTTACAATCTCATTTAATTCACTAATAGTGATACCAAACTTATTTAATAACCTTGGACTTGGAAATATTTTTATCTCTCTATCTTGGTAACCGATGATATTAACTCCACCTACCCCATTTATCTTTTGAAGTTTTGGTTTTGCCTTTTCATCTGCAAAAACCATCAAGTTTGCTACGCTATCGTTTTTAGCTGTTAAAAATACATTAATGATAGAGGCCCCACCAATATCGAGTTTACTCACAAGTGGTGTCTTAGCATCACTAGGTAAAAGCACTGCTGAAACTTTATCGCGAACATCATTGGTTGCTTCATTTATATCACGCTCTAAAAAGAACTTGACAGTAACAACACTTACCCCTTCGCTAGACGAAGACCTAATGCTATCTATCCCACCGATAGATGAAACGGCTTCTTCTATTTTATCTGTTACTTGAGACTCTATAGTACTAGCTTCAGCACCAGGGTATATAGTTTTAATGGTAACGATGGGAAAATCGATGTTTGGGAAGAGAGAAGAAGACATAGACTTGTAACTCATCATACCAAATATCACTAAGGTAACTACATACATAAGTGTAGTTATAGGTTTATTTATTGCGTACTTATACATGATGACCTACTTTTTTGTAGTGATATAACCATCACCAAAGAGCCCAACCATAAGATAATTCACTTTTACCTCAGCTTGAAGTTTCCTGTTGTTAGCATTTGCTGATGGATATACCTTTGAAATCACACCCACATATTTCTTAGCATCACCATCAATTTTATACTTAAAAGTATCGCCGACTTTAACACTTTTATGATACTTTTGATCAAATTCCAATACTAATTTACGGGCTTTTTTACTTTGTATTTTATACACAGTTTTCAATGAAACACCACTCACCGTATCTCCAACTTCTATATCTTTAAAAAAGATAACACCATCAAAAGGTGCCCGTAAAAAAGTTTTGTTATACATAGATTTTTGATATGCCAACTGATTTTTAGCATTTTCATACTTAAAAGCATAGGTATCAAACTTTCCTTCATCTATAAGTTTTTTAACCTTTACTTGTCTGTCATAATCTTTTTTAGCATATTTTAAAACACTCGCAGCACTTTGAAGGTTCGCTTTTTTATCGGCGTTTGCAAGCACGGCTAAAAGTTCACCCTTTTTTACATTTGAGGATATATCAACATTTACTTTTTTCACTATACCACTAGCATCAAATGCCAAAGAGGCACTTTTTATTGCTTTTACACTAAAGGTAGCATACACTTCACTTGCCCCTAAAGAAAACACTAAACCGATAAGTCCTATAATTATTTTATTCATCTAAATATTCCTTTAATTTTTTTCCATTGTAATAATAATACAGTGCATATGCAACCTCTAAGTTGTTTAAAGAGGATTCATACATAGCCTTTGCATCTGTTTGTGCTGTTAAGGCATCTAAGTAAACAACATTATCAACTATGCCAGAATTATACTTTTTTGTGATAGTTTTCAAAGCACTTTCACCTGCTTTTAAGGCGCTTGCTGAACTTTTAATGTTCAGTTTTGCTGTTTTAATTCTATGAAGTGCTAACTCTTGTTGCAACTTCTGCTCTTTAGTTTGATATCTTATTTGCTCACCCAAAGCATCAGCGCTCAGACGAATCGACTCTTTAGCCTCACCAAGAGAACCATAATCAAAAACTCTAAAATTAAGTGTAGCCATAATTTTATTTTGCTTATCTATCTGTTCTATGACAATATTGCCAAAACTTGGTTCATCAGCATAGCCATAAAGGTTATATGTATCTTCTACTCTAATTTGAGGGTAATAATAACTATCTATCACCTCTGAGGCATTTAATAAAGAGTTTTTTGTAGCTCGCAAGGACTTTATCTTGTCTAACTCATCACTCTTAGCATCATCCATTTTCTTAAAAACACTTTCATCAAGTGTCGCTATCCTCTTGCCAACTTTTAGCTCTAAAGATTTTTGCAAAGAAAGTATCTCAAATTTTAACTGCTCAATCCCATATATATTTTTATCATAAGCAGATTGTAGTCTATCGACATCATCACTTGTAGCAAGAGATGCTGCATAAAACTTCTTCATTCTTTGAAGCTGGACTTTGACAGCATTAGATGCATCTTCACGTGCGAGTAACGATGCTTCTAAACTTTTTATAGTATAAAAATCTTGTACTATGGCTAATTCAATAGACTTTTTCGTTGATTCATAATCATAAGTACTCGATTTATATTCATTTTTTCTTTGTTTAATGGTGTTTGTTTTTTTGCCACCAGTATATACGTCATAACCAAGTTTTGCATAGCCTGAGTAAGTAGTCCCAGGTAGTATGGGATTTGCTGCGTCAAAACGCTGATAATAAGCACCTAAATCTACAGTTGGGAAAAGCTCACTCTCACTAGACTTCACAGAGGAAGCTCTTGATTTACTTGTAAGTTCTTTTGAAACTATAAGTTCATTTTTAGTAGTTGCATATTCAATTAAAGATTTTAAAGATTCTGCATATACTAATATTGGGAGTAGTAGTATTAAATATTTCATCATTTCACCTCTATCAGTTCAAACAGTGCATCTATAAAGCTATATATCTCCGCTTGAACATCATCATATATATCTGTCACTTGACTCTTTATAAAAACACCCTCAGACATAGCAAACAAGCCTCTAGTAAACCTTTGGGAGCCCTCTATGAGTTCACCCTTAGCTATCCCCTCATCTATAAGTTTTTCAAACCAATCAAAGTAATCATTGGCACACTTAGACTGAAAGGCAATCATCCCATGATCTGGATTTTGCAGCGATATTGATATAAACTCTTTGTAAAGTTTCCTTAACTCTGCATCTTCATCACTATAAAAAAATCTTGAGAAAAGCTTGAGTTTTTCTTTTGTCGACTTTACACTTTGTAGTTCTTTTTCTACTACTGTGTTTCTCTCTTGAATTAACACACTTACTATTTCAAAGATTATCTCTTCTTTATTTTTAAAGTACTCATATATAGTACCCTTCCCTACACCAGCTGTTTTTGCTATCTGTGATACTGTTAAATCATTGATACCGTTTTTAAAAAAGATATCTTTACATGAAAGGGCTATATCTTTTCGTTTTTGTACCTTATCTACAATAATGGCCATAAAACTCCTTTACAAAATGACTGACCGTCGGTCAATTAAAAAATAATTCTATACTAATAAAGCTTAATAGCTGATAAAAAGAAATGATTAGGTGCCCTTAAGTCAGTAATCGAAAAACTAGCACCCTCATCTGGGAAGAGGGGAGCGAGGTTAAATGCTAGATTCTGAATCAAGTTCAGAATGACGAAGTGAGTTATTTGTTGACTAAGGCTACTGCGTCAATCTCAACAAGTGCATTTTTTGGTAATGTTTTTACAGCTACAGTTGCGCGTGATGGTTTATGTGAACCAAAAGCATCTTCATAAATTTCATTGATAACTGCAAAATCATCCATGGAGGCTATAAAAATTGTAGTTTTTACAACTTTGCTCATAGAACTCCCTGCTTCTTCTAAAACAGCCTGTAAATTTTTGAGAACCTGCTTTGTTTGAATTACTACATCATCCTCTAGCATCACACCTTCTGGTGTAAGCGCTATCTGACCAGATGTATAAACCATCCCATTTGCTATCACTGCTTGTGAATATGGACCTATCGCTGATGGAGCTTTATCTGTTTGTACAAATTTCATTTTAATTTCCCTTTATAAGATCTACTCTTTCTTCTTGTATCTCTTGAAGCGTATCTAAAAAATCATTAGCATCATAATAACCAGCGAAAGTATAATAAGATTTACCATTAGCTTGTGCAAAATAGTGACGAGGTATAACTTTGGCAGTATACCCAGCAGGTATATCATCCATCTCTTTGTTGAGTCCAACTACTATATAGTCTTTTTCTAGAGCCTTAATAACTTTAGCATTTGTTAATACTTCTCGCTCAAACTTAGCACACCATGGGCAGTATGTACTCGATATAAAAATGTATAAATCTTTGTTTTGCTTCTTTGCCTCCACTAAGGCACTCTCATAATCCTCAGCCCACTTTACTTCTGCAGCAACAAGTGTCAAACTCAGTAAAACCAATAGAACTATTTTTTTTATAATTACCATAATGATATCAACTCCCTAAATACTTTATATAAATTTTCAACCTCATCGGCTGTTGTTCTTTCATTTATAGCATGAATACTATCATTTTTTACACCAAATTCAATCACATCTACTCCAAAAAGAGCAACAAAACGAGCATCACTTGTCCCACCAGCTGTGGAATGTTTAGGCTTTATACCTGTTACTTTTTCTATCGCTTTGTCTATGTTTTGTACCACTTTAGAACTTGTATTTGTTCTAAAAGGGTATGAACCTTGAGTTAACTCAAGTTCATAGTCTAAGCCCACAAGGTGCTTATCAACAAACATTTTAACCTCTTTTTGTGTAGTAAGTGTGGTATTACGAACATTAAACATCATTTTTAATTCATTGGGCGTTACATTTGTTACTTGCATACCACTTCTTATATCTGTTACTACAAATTTTGATGGTGCAAAGAACTCATCTCCATCGTCGATATTCACCCCTGCCATATTTCCTAAGACACGAGATAAACTATGAATAGGGTTTATAGCTTTCTCAGGGTATGCAGCATGACCTTGTTTACCTTTTAGAGTCAAATAACCATTTATAGAACCACGACGACCTACTTTTATGGCATCTCCAAAAGCGAGTTCACAAGTTGGCTCAGCTACCACGACAGCATCGGGAAGAGATGAAATCTCTTTTAAATACTCTAAAACTTTTATAGTTCCATGCTTAGCATCACCCTCTTCATCTGAAGTTAAAAGTAAAGAGAGAGTCCCTTGAAACTCTTTAGCATCATGGACAGCTTGTATGAATGCTGCAAGTCCACTTTTCATATCTTGAGTACCACGACCATATAAGTAGCCATCTTTTTCAACTAATTCATAAGGGTTAGTGTCCCAGTTCTCTCCAGCAGGTACAACATCAACATGTCCAGCAAAACACAGATGCTCACCCTCAGCAAATTTTTTGTAAATAAAAAGATTCTTTGTATCTTCTATATCTATTCTTTTAGCAGTATACTCAGGAAGATAACATTGAATAAAATCTAGCAAACCACCATCATCGGGTGTCTCACTTTTTGATGTTATAAGTTTTTTAAAAAGTTCTAGTACTTCCAACTACTTAATCCTCTGGATTATCATAAAAAATATATGGAGTTGCATAGTCACTTATCTCAAAGTAAAGTTTCCTTTCTCCATCGTCAACTTTTAGGTTAAAGTTTTTATCGAGATAACCATACCCATATCTATATGTACGAGACGCACCACCTTGAGTCGCTTCAGCAGTTGAGAGTTTATCTATCTTAATAAATCTCTGCACAAGTTTTTCACCCATATATATATCTAAAACTCCATTGGTTCCAGTCCAATTTTGAATCGAACGTCCAAGTTTGTTTTGTGTCTCTTGCGTACATGCCGTAAAAAAGAGTGCAACAGCTATCGTAAAAATTATAATACTTTTTTTCATCATATATCATCCTTATTTTATAAAGTTGCATTATACATTTATTTTTATTTACACCAGATAAGTTGTGCATATTACTGCACATGTTATGCAAGCACTATTATAAAAAAATTTGAGATATTAAATTTACTTAAGGGTTATTAAGATATTATATGTAAATTTTAATTTTAGGTGTATTAATGAGCGATTTGCTAAATAACGACGATGTTCAATCTATAAACATAGAAAAAACCCTTCAAGACTCTTATCTTGATTATTCTATGAGTGTTATAGTTGGACGTGCCCTACCAGATGTTAGAGATGGACTAAAACCAGTTCACAGAAGAATCCTTTATGCAATGGATAAACTAAGCCTATCTGCAGGTTCAAAATATAAAAAATCTGCACGTATTGTTGGTGATGTTATCGGACAGTACCATCCACATGGTGATACTGCAGTTTATGATGCCTTAGTTCGTATGGCACAAGACTTCTCTATGCGTATGGAGCTGGTTGATGGTCAAGGAAACTTCGGTTCTATCGATGGTGACAATGCTGCAGCTATGAGGTACACCGAAGCACGTATGACTAAATACGCAGGTGAGCTTCTCAAAGATTTAGAAAAAAACACAGTAAACATGATAGATAACTACGATGGTACGACAAAAGAACCAGATGTAATGCCTACTCGTGTTCCAAACCTTCTCATCAATGGTTCCTCAGGTATCGCAGTTGGTATGGCAACAAATATCCCGCCACATAACCCAGCTGAGATTATGAATGCCCTTAAAGCTCTTTTAGCAAACCCAAACATTACACTCCCTGAAATAATGGAACATGTCCCTGCTCCTGATTTTCCAACTGGTGGTATTATTTTTGGTAAAAAAGGTATTACCGATGCATATGAAACAGGTCGTGGGCGCATCAAAGTTCGTGCAAAAACTCATATAGAGCAAAAAGCTAAAAAAGAGGTTATTGTAGTTGATGAACTTCCTTACCAAGTAAATAAAGCTCGCCTCATTGAAAATATAGCAAACTTAGTTCGTGATAAGTCTATTGAAGGTATATCTGAAGTTCGTGATGAATCAGACCGTGATGGTATGCGTGTAGTTATCGAGCTAAAACGTGATGCTATGAGTGAAATCGTTCTTAACAACTTATTTAAACAAACTAGCATGCAAAATACATTTGGTATTATCATGCTTTCTATATTAAATCAAGAGCCTAGAATTTTTGGAATTATAGAAATATTAAAACACTTCATCAATCACCGTAAAACTATCATCATTCGTAGAACTATCTTTGACCTTGAAAAAGCAAAAGCTCGTGCTCACATACTAGAGGGTCTTAAAAAAGCTATAGATATAATCGAAAAAGTTATTAAAACCATTCGAGCATCTGAAGATGAAGAAGATGCAAAAAACAACCTAGTATCTCAGTATGACTTCTCAGAAATTCAAGCTGCAAGCATTGTAGCTATGAGACTTGGTCGTCTAACTGGTCTGCAAATCAAAAAAATTGAAGAAGAGTTAGCTGAACTTGTAAAACTCATCACTTACCTTGAATCTATCTTAAAAAGCGAAGATGTGCTTAAGGGTATTATTGGCGAAGAATTTGATGAAGTTTCAGCTACTTATACAGGTAAAAGACGTACAGACATAGAAGATGATTATGACGACATAGACATAGAAGACTTAATTCCTAATGAGCCTATGGTAGTTACTATTACTCATCGTGGTTACATTAAGCGTGTACCTCTAGCATCATATGAAAAACAAAGACGTGGTGGTAAGGGTAAGACTGCTGTTACAACTTACGATGATGACTTTATAGAGTCATTTTTCACTTGTAACACTCACGATACTTTACTTTTTGTAACTGACCGCGGACAACTTCACTGGTTAAAAGTCTACCGTATCCCAGAGGGAAGCCGTACAGCTAAAGGGAAGGCAGTTGTAAACCTTGTAAATCTACAACAAGATGAACAAATCCAGTCTATCATCCCTACAACAGACTTCTCTGAAACAAAATCTCTTGTTTTCTTTACGAAAAAAGGTGTAGTTAAACGTACAAACCTAAGTGAATTTAGCAACATTAGAAGTAATGGAGTTAAAGCTATTGTCTTAGATGAAACAGATAGTCTCATCACTGCCAAAATAGCTGATCAAGATATAGAGTACCTTTTCATTATGACCAAAATGAGTCAATGTATCAAATTTGAGATAAGCAAAACTCGTGACCAAGGTAGAAGTACACGTGGTGTTCGAGGTATCAAGTTTAAACACGATGATGATGAAGTAATCGACGCTAACATCATCGCTGATGATGAACAAGAGATACTTGTAGTAGCTGAAAAAGGTATTGGTAAACGTACATCAGCTGGTGAATACCGTTTAACAAACCGTGGTGGTTCTGGTGTTATTGCTATGAAGATGACTCCTAAAACTGGTAAATATGTAGTAGGTTGTTTAATGGTTGATGAAACTATGGACATGATGGCTCTTACTAAAGCAGGAAAAATGATACGTGTAGATATGCAAACTATTTCTAAATCATCTCGTAACACATCAGGAGTATATATAGTCAAAGGTGACGAGGTTGCATCTGTTTCAAGATGCCCTAAACAGCCTAAAGAAGATGATGAAGATGAAGCTGCAACAGAAGTGGAATAACTTTTGCTTAGTTCCTTACAATAACTTATGTTAAGGGACTAAACATGAAATACAATGTACTACTAGTTGCACTTTTTAGTGCAAGTGCACTTTTTAGTGTAGAAACTATTCAAGAAACTCAGGTTGAAACTATTCAACCCATCACTGCCGATCAGCCATATACTGGTGAGTATGAAAACACTCAATATGCAGCACTTGATCATCAACACATAGCACAGACTGTGAGTGAAGCACCAAGAGCTCAACCACAACCAAGCGAGCCTGTTTTGTCTCAAAGAGAAGATATGCTTATCACTGTAACAGGTCAAGGTGTAGCACCGATGAACACTTCTTCACCTGCTCAAGCTTATGCACTCGCTAAACGTGCAGCTGTAGCTGATGCGTACAGAATGATAGCTGAGAAAGTTAAGGGCGTTAGAATTGATGGACAAGACTTAATCAAAAATATGATGGTTAAACGTTCAACTGTAAGAACTAGTGTTCGTGCAATGGTCAGAAATGCAAACGTAGTTGAGACCACTTTTAAAGAGGGACTATGCGAAGTAGAGATGGAAATCACTCTTTCTCACGCAGACTTTCAGTAGTACTTCTTTTTTCACTAGCACTCCCTCTTAGTGCTAGTGAATATCTCATATCCTATAGATATGTCATAAAAGATGCTCTCCTTTATAACGAATCACTTACAATCTCTCAAGCTATGCAAAAATGCAAAGGCTCCCCCTATAGAGAACTCATACTAGAGAATGATGCCTCCAAAGATTTAAAAAAAATAATCAATCAAAATAGTGAAACGTTTATAAACTACCTCCATAAACTAGGTCTAAGCGTAGAGCATACTGAAGCAACTGTCAATGCTCAAAATAAGTCTACAACGACACTTACTCTTAAAACTCAATGTTTCAAAGTCGATTTTAATGATAACTTCGCTAGAATAAGCCCTTTAAAATAAGGCTTATAGTGAAAATTGCAATCGTAGAAGATGATATCAATATGAGAAAATCCCTTGAAATTTCTATGGGGGATTATAAAGAGTATGAAATAGTAACTTTTAAAAATGCTGTAGATGCTCTCAAAAAACTTGACGATACATTTGATCTAATCATTACAGATATAAATATGCCTAAGATGGATGGTATAGAGTTTATTAAAGAACTCAATGGTAAATACCAAGTCATCATTATGACTGGCAATGCAACTCTCAATCGTGCTATTGAGTCTATACATCTAGGTGTTAAAGATTTTTTACTCAAACCCTTCGATGTTGATGCACTTATCAATGCTATAAAAAGAGAAGATAAAGTCCAAACAGTTCAAAAAAAAGTTTCAAATTCTACTAAAAGTAAAAAATCAAACACTGGATTTCTTGGTAGTTCAAAAGCTCTTGAATCTGCACTCAATATAGCAGATAAGGCATCTAAAACAGATGCAAGTATCTTGCTCCTTGGTCAAAGTGGCGTAGGAAAAGAAGTATTTGCAAACTATATACATAAAAATTCACCTCGGGCCAAGAAACCTTTTGTAGCTATCAACATGGCTGCTATACCGGAACAACTCATAGAAAGTGAACTCTTTGGTTTTGAAAAAGGTGCCTTTACTGATGCAAGCGAAGCAAAAGCTGGACAGTTTGAGTTAGCAAACGGTGGGACATTATTTTTAGATGAGATAGGGGAGATGCCCTATGGAGTTCAAGCAAAGATTCTTCGTGCCTTACAAGAAAAAGAAGTAAGAAGACTTGGTTCGTCTAAAGTCGTAAAGATAGATATCCGTATAGTATCTGCAACAAATGCAAATTTAACAAATAAAATTAAAGAGGGTGAGTTTAGAGAAGATTTATATTATAGACTCAATACAATTCCCCTCAACATCCCCTCTCTTAAAGAAAGAAAAGATGAAATACTTCAAATTGCAGAAGCTTCACTAAAAGCAAACTGTGAAAAGTATGGCTTTGACGCTAAAACTTTTCATGATGATGCTAAGGAGATGATGCTTAACTATGCTTGGCCTGGAAATATACGAGAACTCATCTCAGTAGTAGAACGTGCAAGCATCCTGAGCGATGGTGATGTTATAAATGTAGACTCACTACACCTAGAATCAAGAATATAATAAATATACAATGGAGATAATATAAATGAAAACATATAATGTAGCAGTCGTTGGTGCCAACGGAGCAGTGGGAGAAGAAATATTAACAATTTTATCTGAGATAGATTTTCCTTATGCAAAAGTTGTAGCAATGTCTTCAGCAAGAAGCGCTGGTAACACAGTAGAATTTGATGGCAAAGATTTAGTTCTAAAAGAATTAACAAGCACGGTTTTTGAAGAAGAAGAGATTCACATCGCTCTTTTCTCTGCTGGAGGAAGCGTAAGCGCAGAGTTTGCACCCTACGCTGTAAAAGCAGGAGCCGTTGTCATTGACAATACAAGTCACTTTAGAATGGATACAGACACCCCTCTTGTTGTTCCTGAAGTCAACCCTGAAGATATCGCACTTTGGGAAAAGACAGGAATTATAGCTAACCCTAACTGTTCAACTATTCAAATGGTACAAGCGTTAAAACCCCTTGATAACATCTACACTCTTAAGCGTGTAGATGTTGCTACATACCAAGCTACAAGTGGTGCTGGTAAAAGTGCAATGGAGGAGTTGGTACAACAGATGCAAGACTTCTTTGCATTTAAACTTGATGAGAGTGAGCACAAAGCTTTCAACCAACAAATTGCCCTTAATGTAATCCCCCAAATTGATGTTTTTACAGATAATGGCTACACTAAAGAAGAGATGAAAATGGTAAATGAGACTACAAAAATCATGCATAGAGAGATTCCTCTTAGTGCTACTTGTGTACGAGTCCCTACTCTTCGTGGTCATGCTGAGGCACTTACTCTCACATTTGAGAGTGAAGTGAATGCTCATGATGCTAGAGATATTTTAGCAAAAGCACCAAATATAGTTATATTAGATGAACCAGATGAGGCACTCTACCCTATGCCATGTACAAGCGTAGATATGAATGAAACATTTGTTGGTCGTATCCGAGTAGATAACTATGATGCTAAGATACTTCACCTTTTCGTAGTTGCTGATAACCTGAGAGTTGGTGCAGCTACAAATGCTGTAAGAATTGCACAAAAATTTGTAGAGATGCAGGAGGAGGACTAAAATGGAAAAAATATTTGAAAGTTCATTATGGGCAACGAGGTTTATGGTACTGTTGGCTGTGATTTTTGGTATATTAGGGGCTGTAATATTATTTATAGTAGCATCTTTTGATGTATATGATACGGCAAAATTTGTACTTAATACATATGCTACACACGCCCATCCACAAAATTTTCATGATGATGTAGTTGGAGGCATTATAGGCGCAGTTGATCTCTATCTTATAGGGGTTGTTATGCTTATATTTGCTTTTGGTTTATATGAGTTATTTATTTCAGAGATAGATCCGGCAAAAGAAGTTGATGGCAAAGTTAGTAAAATACTAGCTATCCACTCACTCGATCAACTTAAAGATAAGATAAGTAAAGTTATCGTAATGGTACTCGTTGTTGGATTTTTTCAAAAAGTTGGTCATACACAATATACTGGCGCATTAGATATGTTATACTTCGCGCTTTCAATTACCGCTGTTGCAGTGGGATTATTCTTTTTAAATAAGGTAGGGAAACACTAATGAGTATAAGAATTAAAAGTCAATGCAGGGAGGCACTAAATGCCGAGTCGTAAAATATTTGTAGATGCATGTTTTGGTAAAGAGACACCATATACTCCAGTTTGGATGATGAGACAAGCAGGTAGATACCTACCTGAGTATATGAAAGTAAGAGCAGAGGCTGGAAACTTTTTAAACCTATGTCATGACCCTAAAAAAGCGTGCGAGGTAACCCTGCAACCCTTAGACATTGTTGGTGTGGATGCGGCTATTTTATTTTCAGATATTCTTGTTATTCCAGATGAAATGGGTATGGATTTATCTTTTGTTAAAGGTGAGGGACCAAAGTTTTCTGATCCTATTAAGAATGAAGCTGACATCGATAGACTTATCGGTGGGGATGAAGCGGCTAGTAAGCTCACCTATGTTTTTGACACTATTAAGCTTATCAAAGAAGAGCTTGATAAACGCGGAGGAGAGATTGCTCTTATCGGTTTCACTGGTGCTCCATGGACCCTTGCTACATACATGATAGAAGGGGAAGGTACAAAAACTTATAATATTTGTAAAAAAATGATGTACTCCAACCCTGATTTACTCCATAAAATCCTTGCAAAAGTAACTGAAGTAGTAAAACTATACATGGAAAAGCAAATTCAAGCAGGTATAGATGTTGTTCAAATATTTGACTCATGGGCTGCAGCTATTGAACCTGGTAAATATGATGAATTTTCTTGGAAATATATGGTAGAAATTGCTGAGTATCTAAAAGAAAAATATCCACATATCCCTATCATCATGTTTCCAAAAGGGATCTCTTCTTTTGTGCAACAAGGCAAAGTATATGGAAACTTCGATGTATTTGGTGTTGATTGGTCCACTCCAATGGCATTAGCAAAACAACATCTTGGAGAAAAATATGTACTTCAAGGCAATATGGAACCATGTCGTCTTTACTCAAAAGAAGCTACTACACACTGTGTAGAAGTTATCCAAGAAACTATGGGTACTCATCGCCATATTTTCAACTTAGGTCATGGAATACTTCCTGATGTCCCTGTTGAGAATGCGATTCACTTTGTTAAAGAGTGTAAAAGAGTATCTAAAAAGTAATTTTTTAAATGAAAACTATCTTTGGTCCTATAAACTCAAGAAGATTTGGATCTTCCTTGGGTGTAGACCTCTCCCCTGCTCTGAAACAGTGTAACTTTGACTGTCTTTACTGTGAACTTGCCCCCACTCCAACTATGGACAAACAAATCAATACAGTCACAGTAGAATTTATCATCAATGAACTCAAAGAACATCTTGACCAAGATATAGATGTCATAACACTTACTGCCAATGGTGAACCTACGCTTTATTCTCACCTTGATGAACTCATAGATGAGATAGATAAAATTAAAGACACAACAGAGACTCTTATCCTCACAAATAGTGCTACACTTGTAAATAAAAATATCTTTGATACACTTCTTAAATTAGACCAAGTAAAGCTTTCTCTCGATGCTATAAGTGAAGATGTCTTTAAAAAAATAGATAGGCCACATTCCAATATTATCATCAAAGATGTGGTAAAAAAAGTACAAGAATTTTCTAAAATATTTCAAGGTAAACTCTTTATAGAGATACTCTTCGTTCATACTCTCAATGATACACCTCAAGAGATTAAAAAGCTCAACAAAGCCCTCTTAAAAATAGATGCTTCGAGAATAGACCTAGGGACTATAGATAGACCACCAGCATATCCTGTAGCAGGAATAAGCTATAAAGAACTCCACGAAGCATCTCTTCTTTTTGATAGTTCATTACCAGTTCACATAGCTTCTAGAGTTCATGCAGAACCAAATCATGCTGAGTACACTAACGAAGAGATACTCAACACTCTAGATAAAAGACCCCTCACTATGGATGATATAGATTTACTCTTTGATGAAATAAGCAAAGAAAGATTAAATACTCTCCTAGATGCGAAAGATATCCTCATAAAAACAGTAGGAAATTTATCATTTTTAATTCCCGCAGAAAATATTAAAAGAAAACGATAAAACTATCGACCCCAATGATTCCATACCAAATTAGACAACAAGCTTGATTGCTCTATAATTAGGTACTTTAAAGCGAAAAAGTCACACTTAAAACTTTCACCTATCAGGTGTAACTTTTTCCAAAACGAGAGAATT